>Ga0184627_10000315_pt1 | contig 19617 bp, 18 predicted proteins | sample PLM3_127_b1_FD_133150 | JGI IMG/M metagenome (GOLD analysis project Ga0184627, IMG submission 133150) | Groundwater sediment microbial communities from an aquifer in East River, Colorado, USA - PLM3_127_b1 | ecosystem: Environmental > Terrestrial > Soil > Riparian zone | place: USA: East River...
CGACCCCTGGCTGGTGTCCGATCTGCTCAAGGCCGGCGTCATCATCGAGGCCAAGCCCGAAGAAGAGCCGTCGCTGCTGATGAACATCTTCGTGTCCTGGTTCCCGATGCTGTTGCTGATCGGGGTATGGATATTTTTCATGCGCCAGATGCAGGGCGGCGGGCGCGGCGGCGCGTTCTCGTTCGGCAAGAGCCGGGCACGAATGATCGACGAGTCCACCAACACCGTGACGTTTGCCGATGTTGCCGGCTGCGAGGAAGCGAAGGAGGAAGTGTCCGAACTGGTGGAATTCCTGCGCGATCCGGGCAAGTTCCAGAAACTCGGCGGCCGCATTCCGCGCGGCGTGCTGATGGTCGGCGCTCCGGGTACCGGCAAGACTTTGCTTGCCCGAGCCATCGCCGGCGAGGCCAAAGTGCCGTTCTTCTCGATTTCCGGCTCCGACTTCGTCGAGATGTTCGTCGGCGTCGGCGCGGCGCGCGTGCGCGACATGTTCGAGCAGGCCAAGAAGCACGCACCCTGCATCGTGTTCATCGATGAAATCGACGCTGTCGGCCGCCAGCGCGGCGCCGGCCTCGGCGGCGGCAACGACGAGCGCGAACAGACGCTCAACCAGTTGCTGGTGGAAATGGACGGCTTCGAGACCGGCTCCGGCGTGATCGTCATCGCCGCGACCAACCGGCCGGACGTGCTCGACCCGGCGCTGCTCAGGCCCGGACGTTTCGACCGCCAGGTGGTGGTGCCTCTTCCCGACATCCGCGGGCGCGAGCAGATCATCATGGTGCACATGCGCAAGGTCCCGGTCGCACCCGACGTGCGCCCCGACATCCTTGCCCGCGGCACTCCCGGATTCTCCGGCGCCGATCTCGCCAACCTCGTGAACGAAGCCGCGCTGTTCGCGGCACGGTCGAACAAGCGGCTGGTGGACATGGAGGATTTCGAGCGCGCCAAGGACAAGATCATGATGGGCGCGGAGCGCAAGTCCATGGTGATGCCGGAGCACGAGCGCCGCAACACCGCGTACCACGAATCCGGCCACGCGGTGGTGGCGAAACTGCTGCCCAGGACCGACCCGGTGCACAAGGTCACAATCATCCCGCGCGGGCGCGCATTGGGGGTGACCATGCAGCTTCCGCAGGAAGACCGTTACAGCATGGACCGCGAGCAGATCCTGCAGAACATCTCGGTGCTGTTCGGCGGCCGCATCGCCGAAGAGATTTTCATGGGACAAATGACCACCGGCGCATCGAACGACTTCGAGCGTACCACTGAGATGGCGCGACGCATGGTGACGCAGTGGGGCATGAGCGACAAGCTCGGTCCGATGGTGTACGGCGAAAACGAGGGAGAAGTCTTCCTTGGCCGTTCGATCACCACCCACAAGAACGTGTCCGAGACCACCATGCAGAAGGTGGACGCGGAAATCCGCCGCATCATCGACGAACAGTACACGCTCGCGCGCAAGCTCATCGAGGACAATCGCGACAAGGTAGAGGCGATGGCCAAGGCGCTGCTGGAGTGGGAGACGCTCGACTCGGACCAGATCAACGACATCATGGAAGGCCGACCGCCGCGTCCGCCGAAGCCCACGGGCACGCCGAACGCGCCACCTTCCTCGCAGGGCAATGCACCATCGCCCGCTGCGACCACCACGCCGGCACGCGAAGCGTAATAAACCCGTGAGGTGTCAGGAGAGAGGGGTGAGGGGTCAAAGCCTCACCCTTTTCGTTTCTTGGATTCACGTTTGAACATCGACAACCTTCGCCCCATGGCCAGCGATAATGTGAAGGCATGTCCTCACCCCTCACTCCTCACCCCTCACGCAGTTCTGAAGCTGGGCCGTTTCTCGCTGGCGCTGGAACGCCCGCTGATCATGGGCGTGTTGAACGTCACCCCGGATTCGTTTTCCGACAGCGGACGCTTCTTGGGCACGCAGCAGGCCGTGGAACACGCCCGGATTCTGATCGAGGAAGGCGCCGACATTCTTGACATCGGCGGGCAATCCTCGCGCCCGGGCGCAGAGTCGGTGGGCCTCGACGAAGAATTGCGGAGGGTGATGCCGGTGCTGGAAAAACTGGGCGGGCTGCCGGTACCGGTATCGGTCGACACCTGCAAACCGGAAGTGATGCGCCGCGCGATCGCTGCCGGGGCGGCGATGGTGAACGACATCAACGCGTTGCGCGAGCCGGGTGCGCTCGAGGCAGTGGCGGAAAGTCAGGCCGCGGTGTGCTTGATGCACATGCAGGGTGAGCCGCGCACCATGCAGCAGGACCCGCATTACGCGGACGTGGTGTCGGAAGTGACCGAGTATCTCGCTCAGCGGGTCGAGGCGGCGCAGCAGGCAGGTATTGCACGCGAACGCATTGTTATCGATCCCGGCTTCGGCTTCGGCAAGAAAACCCGGCACAACCTCGAACTGCTGCGCGGCCTGCCCAGGATTGCCGGTCTCGGACAGCCGGTGCTGGTCGGACTGTCCCGCAAATCGCTATTAGGTAAAATCACCGGCAAACCGGTGGCGGACCGGGTTTCCGCGAGCGTGGCCGCGGCCTTGCTCGCGGCCGAGCGCGGCGCCGCACTGGTTCGCGTGCACGACGTGGCGGCGACCCGCGACGCGCTGCTGGTGCTCGACGCAATCGAAAGACACTCCCTTGTCAAAGACTAGAAAGTACTTCGGAACCGACGGCGTGCGCGGGCGCGTAGGAGAGCTACCGATCACGCCGGAACTGGTGATGCGACTCGGCTACGCCGCGGGCAAGGTACTCGCGGCGGAACGCGAGTTGCCCTCAGGCGAGCACGCGGCGGTGCTGATCGGCAAGGACACGCGCATCTCCGGTTACATGCTCGAATCGGCTTTGCAGGCCGGGCTGTCGGCCGCGGGAGTGGACATTTACCTCTCCGGGCCGATGCCGACCCCGGCGGTGGCCTATCTCACCCGCGCGCTGAGGCTGCAGGCCGGTATTGTCATCTCCGCCTCGCACAACCCGTTCGAGGACAACGGCATCAAGTTCTTCTCCGCCGACGGCAACAAGCTTCCGGACTCGGTCGAGCATGCAATCGAAGCGCGCCTGGATGCGCCGCTGGAAACCATGCCTTCGGCGCAATTGGGCAAGGCACGGCGTATCGACGACGCGGCCGGCCGTTACATCGAGTTCTGCAAAAGCACGTTTCCGAATGATCTCGATCTGCGCGGCGTCAGGCTGGTGGTCGACTGCGCGCACGGCGCGACCTATCACATCGCGGCACACGTTTTTCACGAACTCGGCGCGGATGTCACCTCCATCGGCAACCAGCCCGACGGGCTGAACATCAATCGCGATTACGGCGCCACACACCCGGAGGCTCTGGTTGCGGCCGTCAAGGCGCACCGCGCGCATCTGGGAATCGCTTTCGACGGCGACGGCGACCGGCTGGTGATGGTGGATCACGCGGGCAGGCTTTACGACGGCGACCAGTTGCTTTACGTGATCGCGCGCTTCCGCCACCAGCGGGGCACGCTCAAAGGCGGTGTTGTCGGCACGCTGATGACCAACCTGGGAATGGAACAGGCGCTCGCAGAGCTTGGCGTGCCCTTCACGCGCGCGGCAGTGGGCGATCGCTACGTGCTGGAAATGCTGATCGAGAACGACTGGCAGCTCGGCGGCGAGAACTCCGGTCACATCATCTGTCTCGACAAGCACACCACCGGCGACGGCATCATCTCCGCCCTGCAGGTGCTGCACGCGCTGCGCGCCGGGGGCGGGCCGCTGGCCGCCCTGTGCGGCGAATTGCGCATGTACCCGCAGGTCCTGGTGAACGTGAAGGTGCGCAAGGGGTTCGACTTGCAGGCAAACGGTGAGGTGCAGGCGGCGCTCAAGGCAACCGAAACCCGCTTGAAAGGCACGGGGCGTGTGCTGTTGCGCGCCTCGGGAACCGAGCCGGTGATCCGGGTCATGGTGGAAGGGGAGGGGCGCAGGCACATTACGCAGCTCGCCGATGTACTGGCCGAAACCATCCGCGCGCAGGCTCGCGCTCGCGCCTGAGTTTTGCTGAGGGAAGCTCGCGGGCCTGCAGCAATAAAGGGCCATGCAATCAAACTGTCACAATGCGGCCATACAATCCCGTCGTTGGCTCGCAAAATTCCACGATGACAGGAGGTTGACGTGATGCTCAAGACTAACCGATTCGCTCTGGTGGCAGTTGCCGCCGTGTTCGCGGGCGCGTTCGGCGCGAACGTCGTTCCGGCGCATGCCCAAACAGTCAAAATCGACGGTTCCTCGACCGTATTCCCGATCACCGAAGCCATAGCCGAGGACTTCCAGAAGGCCAAGAAAGGCAAGATCAGAGTAACGGTCGGTATTTCCGGCACCGGCGGCGGCTTCAAGAAATTCTGCCGCGGGGAGACGGATATTTCCGATGCATCCCGTCCGATCCTGAAAAAGGAGATGGACGAGTGCAAAAAGAACGGCATCCAGTATATCGAGCTGCCGGTCGCCTACGATGCGCTCACGGTTGTGATCCATCCCGAGAACAAGTGGGCGCCGACCCTGACCGTCGCCGACCTGAAGAAAATGTGGGAGCCGGCCGCCCAGGGCAAGGTTACCAGCTGGAAGCAGGTCAGCGCGGGATTTCCGGACGTGCCGTTGAAGCTGTTCGGCGCCGGTGCCGATTCCGGCACCTTCGACTACTTTACCGAGGCGATCAACGGCAAGGCCAAGTCCAGCCGCGGCGACTTTACCGCTTCGGAAGACGACAACGTACTGGTTCAGGGCGTGTCGCGCGACGTCAATGCGCTCGGTTTCTTCGGGCTGGCTTACTACATCGAGAACCAGGACAAGCTCAAAGCAGTGGCGATCGCGGAGACATCCGGCGCCAAGGGCGTGCTGCCCTCGGTGGAAACCGTGATGAACGGCTCCTACCAACCCCTGTCCCGTCCGATTTTCATCTATGTCAACGCCAAGTCGCTCGAACGTCCCGAAGTCAGGGAGTTCCTCGAGTTCTATATGAAGAATGCCGATGCGCTGGTGCGTGAAGTCAAGTACGTTCCGCTTCCCGCGGATGCCTACGCCTACAACAACGATCACATCCAGAAGAAGGTGCTGGGCACCAAGTTCGGCGGCGAGAACAAGGTGGGGCTGACCATCCAGCAACTGATGAAAATGGAAGCGAAGCTGTAATCAGGCACGTTTCCGACACACAGGAGGGGCGCTGCCCCTCCTGTTTTTTGCCCGGGTTCCGGGTGATCTGAGAATTCTGCAATAATAGCCCCGGCTCCGAACCGATGAGTTCCGTCGCCCCCACCCACGGCCTGAATATCTTGGCGGATAACACAGTCAGCGCGCGGCTCGCGAAGAGGAAATCCCGCCATATTCGCGAGCGCTTCATCGAGGTCCTTCTTTTCCTCGCGGCATCGGTGTCGGTCGCGGTTACGGTCGGTATCGTCGTCATCCTGGTTACCGAGTCGTACCAGTTTTTCCAGCATGTCCCGCTCTGGGACTTCCTCACCGATACGCAATGGACGCCGCTGTTCGATGACGCGCACTACGGCATCATGGTGCTGCTTTCGGGCACGCTGGTCAGCTCTTTTGTTGCGCTCTCGGTTGCAATCCCGCTAGGCACCATCATCGCGATCTACCTGTCGGAGTTCGCGCCATTCTCGATACGGGAGGTGGCGAAGCCTTTCCTCGAACTGCTGGGCGGCGTGCCCACCATCGTCTATGGCTATTTCGCGCTGCTGTACGTGACGCCGGCATTGCAGTTTTTCTTCCCCGGCCTGCCGGGCTTCAACCTGCTGTCCGCGGGCCTGGTGATGGGCATCATGATCATTCCCTACGTAAGCTCGGTGTCAGAAGACGCGATGCGCGCGGTGCCGATGGCGATGCGCGAAGGTTCGTATGCGATGGGGGCCACGCGCTTCCAGACAGCGATCCGGGTGGTTACGCCGGCGGCATTTTCGGGGATTGCCGCCGCTTACATTCTCGGCATCTCGCGCGCAGTGGGCGAAACCATGATCCTGGCGGTCGCGGCAGGCATGCAGCCGAACCTGACCTTTGACCCGACGGAACCGGCGGCCACCATCACCGCATACATCGTGCAGGTTGCGCTCGGCGACCTGCCGCACGGCAGTATCGGCTATCAGACCATTTTTGCCGCGGGCCTGACGTTGATGCTGCTGACGCTGTTTTTCAATGTCTTGGGGCACATGATGAAGCGCAGATACCGGCAGGCCTATTGATATGGCGGACATGACGGTAGCCGAGATCCGGGCGCTGATCACCAAGCACAAGCGCTGGGACCTCATCTTTGCGACCATCGGCGTGCTGGCGTTGATGGTGGGCGTGCTCACGTTCGCTTCCCTGTTCGCCGGCATGGCAATGGACGGTGCGCACCGTCTTTCGCCGGAATTTTTCACCAATTTCCCGTCACGCCATCCCGAACAGGCGGGCATCCTTTCGGCCTGGGTCGGGACCACGCTGGTAATGATCGTCACCGCGGTCACCGCTGTGCCGCTCGGCGTGGCCGGCGCGGTTTACCTCGAGGAGTACGCGCCCAAGAACTGGGTCACCGACATCATCGAGATCAACGTTACCAACCTGGCGGGCGTGCCCTCGATCGTCTACGGCCTGCTCGCATTGGGGCTGTTCGTATACCAGTTCGGCTTCGGACAGAGCATTCTTTCCGCCGGCCTGACCCTGGCGCTGCTGATCCTGCCGGTGGTGATCGTCGCCACGCGCGAAGCGATCCGCTCGATACCGGCAGTGATACGCGAGGGGGCTTACGCATTGGGCGCCACAAAGTGGCAGACTACTGCGGACCACATCCTGCCGTATTCGATTCCGGGAATTCTTACCGGGGTGATCATCGGCATGGCGCGTGCCATTGGCGAAACTGCGCCGATCATCACCATCGGTGCGCTGACATTCATCGCCTTCCTGCCGCCGGCGCCGTTCAGCGGCGATCCGCCGGCGGGACTGTTCGACTGGCTGTTCGCGCCGTTTACCGTAATGCCGATACAGATGTTCAACTGGACCTCGCGTCCAGAGGCGGCGTTCCACCAGAACGCCGCCGCTGCCGGCCTGGTGCTGGTGGTGATGACGCTGTCCATGAATGCCCTGGCGATTTACATTCGCTACCGGCTCAGAAAGAAAATCAAGTGGTAAGGAATCGCCATGTCGAAAATCACTGAAGGAACCGCCGCGATAGCGAATCTCGTCGTCAAGGCCGAGGCGCAGGACCTGAGTTTCTACTACGGCGCGTTCAACGCCTTGAAGCGCATCAACATGCCGATCTACGAGAAGAGGGTCACCGCGCTGATCGGACCCTCCGGGTGCGGCAAGTCAACGTATCTGCGTTGTTTCAACCGCATGCACGACCTTTACGCGGGGAACCGCTACGAAGGCGAGATCCGGCTGCAACCCGACAATACCAACCTGCTCAACCAGCAGGTGGACCCCATTGAAGTGCGCATGCGCATCAGCATGGTGTTTCAGAAGCCCAATCCCTTCCCGAAATCGATCTACGAGAACGTGGCCTACGGTCTGCGCGTGCGCGGCGTGAGGAGCGTGGCGACACTCGACGAGAAGGTGGAGCAGGCGCTGCGCGGCGCTGCCTTGTGGGACGAAGTGAAGGACCGGCTGAATGATCTGGCGTTCAACCTCTCCGGGGGGCAGCAGCAGCGTCTTTGCATTGCGCGGGCGCTCGCCACCGAGCCGGAGATTCTGCTGTTCGACGAACCCACCTCGGCGCTCGACCCGATCGCCACAGCGAGCATCGAGGAGCTGATCGCCGACCTCAAGCACAAGGTGACGATCCTGATCGTCACCCACAACATGCAGCAGGCGGCGCGCGTGTCGGACTTTACCGCTTACATGTATCTGGGCGAGATGATCGAGTTCGACGCCACCGATACCATATTCATCAAGCCCAAGAACAAGGCCACTGAAGATTACATAACTGGACGCTTCGGGTAATCGTCCTGCACGCAGCGGCTTGGGCCAATCCCATCACTCGCGAGTGGTCGGCCGAGTCGCTAACAGGCTGTTGAAAAACTCGATTGCCGAACCAATTCTTACCACCAAGATTCTTTTCAATACCCCCTTGAGGGGTACACAAAGGCACCAAGAACAACTGACGAAGGTTCCGGGATCCCATTTGTAGGGTCCCATTTGTATTCCTTGGTGTCTTGGTGCCTTGGTGGTTAATTTTTCGGTTTTTCTCTCTGTACTTTCGGCGTTCTCTGGCACAACAACAACCTGCTAACGCCCTGATTCTCCTCGGCGCCGTTCCCCAGTCTTGCGTCAGCCTTCTTTTCGCGGCGCACAACGTTGACCCCACTTCCCCGGGACAGGTAAAATTCATCAGTTTTTCCGGTGGGATAGCGCATGCGGCAGCGGCTGGCGGTGGGCAACTGGAAGATGCATGGCAGCCTTCCAGAAAACCAGGCCCTCCTCGACGCGGTCGTGGTGGCCGTAGCTGGGCTGCGCAGGGCCATCTGCGCGGTCTGCGTCCCTTTTCCCTACCTCGCCCAGACCCAGGAAGCGTTGGCCGGGTCGAAAGTGGCATGGGGCGCCCAGAATGTCAGCCAGCATCCCAAAGGAGCGTTTACCGGCGAAGTCTCCGCCGGGATGCTGCGCGAGTTTGGCTGCCGATACGTGATCGTTGGACATTCCGAGCGCAGGCAGCAGTTCGGCGAAGACGACCGCACGGTTGCGCTCAAGGCGAAAGCGGTGCTGGCGGCAGGAATGGTACCGATCATCTGCGTCGGCGAAACGCTCGCTGAACGCGAGAGTGGCGTGACCGAAGACGTGGTGGGACGGCAGATTGCCGCGGTCCCGGACGAATTGGGCGGCGAGGGACTGAAAGGCGCGGTCCTCGCGTATGAGCCGGTCTGGGCGATCGGAACCGGCAGGACTGCAACCCCGGAACAGGCGCAGGCGGTACACGCCTACATTCGGGGCTTGCTTGCCAAACGGGACGTCAGCCTTGGCGATGTGGCTCCGATTCTTTACGGCGGCAGCGTCAAGCCTGCGAACGCCGCCGAATTGTTTGCGATGCCGGACGTCGATGGCGGATTGATTGGCGGCGCGTCGCTGGAGGCTCGGGAATTCATTGCGATCTGCAAGGCGGCGGATTCGCCGACCGGGCGGCGCAACTGAAAAAGCTGATCGCTGAAACTACAGGATACTTATGGAAACCTTGATTCTTGTTCTTCATGTGGCTACGGCCTTGTGCGTAATCGGGCTGGTGCTGCTCCAGCACGGCAAGGGCGCGGATATGGGAGCGGCATTCGGCAGCGGCTCCGCCGGCAGCCTGTTCGGCTCCAGCGGCTCGGCCAATTTTCTGAGCCGCACAACCGCAGTGCTGGCGGCGGTGTTCTTCGTAACCAGCCTCGGTCTGACCTACGTCGCCAGCCACAAGGGCAGGCCCGAAGGGGTGATGTCCACGCACCAGGAGGCACCGGTCGAACCGGCGAAAGCCGTTCCGGCGCCATCGAGCACGGTGCCGGCGCCTGACGGCGAGTCCAAGGCGAACGAAGTACCGAAGTAAAGGCGAGGCGCGAGGGGTGCGGCGCAGGATTCTCAAGCTTTCACAATGCGCCTCACGCCTGCTCACGTCTCAAAGATTGCCGACGTGGTGAAATTGGTAGACACGCCATCTTGAGGGGGTGGTGGGGTAACCCGTGGGAGTTCGAGTCTCCCCGTCGGCACCAAAGCATACAGAGTGCGGCAGACATGACTCCGCCGCAGGCAGAAGCGCGGAGACGCAGGCGGACCAAGGGCACAACCTGGCGCGCGCAATCGATTCTGATCCTGTCTGCTGACAGGTCGAGAGTGGTCAATGCTTGAGCAGTACTTTCCGATTCTGATGTTCATCTTCGTCGGCCTGGCCGTCGGAGTGGCGCTTCCCCTGTTGGGTGGTGTTCTGAGCAGATTGCTCGGCGTTCACCGTCCCGATCCCGAGAAGCTTTCCCCCTACGAATGCGGTTTCGAGGCCTTCGAGGACGCCAGGATGAAGTTCGACGTCCGCTATTACCTCGTCGCCATCCTGTTCATCGTGTTTGACCTGGAAATTGCCTTTCTCTTCCCGTGGGCGGTCGTGCTCGAGGAAATCGGGACCTTTGGCTTCGTTTCCATGGTCATATTCCTTGCCATACTCGTCATCGGCTTCGTTTACGAGTGGAAAAAGGGGGCGTTAGAGTGGGATTAGTACTATGACCATCGAAGGCGTTACCGAAAAAGGCTTCGTCACCACCACGATCGACAACGTCATCAACTGGACGCGCACCGGCTCGATGTGGCCGATGACCTTCGGCCTGGCCTGCTGCGCGATTGAGATGATGCATGCCGGCGCGGCGCGTTACGACCTCGACCGCTTCGGCGTCGTGTTCCGTCCCAGCCCGCGCCAATCCGACGTCATGATCGTAGCCGGCACGCTGTGCAACAAGATGGCGCCTGCGCTGCGCAAGGTTTACGACCAGATGGCCGAGCCGCGCTGGGTGATCTCGATGGGCTCCTGCGCCAACGGCGGCGGCTATTATCACTATTCCTACTCGGTGGTGCGCGGCTGCGACCGCATCGTTCCGGTGGATGTTTACGTTCCCGGCTGCCCGCCCACTGCGGAAGCGCTGCTTTACGGAATCATCCAGCTCCAGAACAAGATCCGGCGCACCAACACCATCGCGCGCTGACCCCTCCGGCCATGAACACCAAGCTCGCGGCGCTTGCCGAAAACCTGAAGTCTTTGCTTGGCGACAGGATCGCCGGCCTTGACGAGTCCTATGGTGAGCTGACGCTGGTGGTCAAGGCGACGGATCTTCCGTGGGCGGCCGCGCAACTGCGCGATCATCCGCAGCTCAGGTTCGAGCAGCTCGTCGATTTATGCGGCGTCGATTACCTCGACTACGGCAATAGCCCGCGCGAAGGCCCGCGTTATGCAGTCGTGTACCACCTGCTTTCGGTTTCGCACAACCAGCGCCTGCGGCTGCGGGTATTCGCCCCCGACGACGATTTTCCTTCCGTGGATTCAGTTAACGGGATCTGGGCGTCGGCCAACTGGAACGAGCGCGAAACTTTCGACCTGTTCGGGATCGTGTTCCCCGGACATCCCGACCTGCGCCGCATTCTCACCGACTACGGCTTCATAGGCCATCCATTCCGCAAGGACTTCCCGCTTTCAGGGTACGTGGAGATGCGTTATGACCCGGACCAGAGCCGCGTCGTCTACCAGCCGGTCAGCATCGAGCCGCGCGAGACCGTGCCGCGGGTGATCCGCGAAGAAAACTACGCCGATACGGAAGTTAAAAAAAGCTGAATAGACAGGATTGACAGGATTTACATGATTAAACCTGCGAATTGCTTTGATTGGAATCTTGTTAATCCTGTAAATCCTGTCGATTGAACATGGCGGAGATCAGAAACTACACCATGAATTTTAGCTCCGGCCGTCCTGCGGACTTAACTTGCCAAGGCAAGTTAGCGTGCACTGACGTTCATCGTGTATCGCTGACGGTCTTCAAATTCCCGCTCGTGGTTTCCTCACGGGTTTGAGCTATGGCTGAGATTCGCAATTACACGATGAACTTTAGCTCCGGCCGTCCTGCGGACTTAACTTGCCAAGGCAAGTTAGCCTGCACTGAAATGCATGGTGTGGCCGTGCTTGTATTACTTGCGGTGTAGCTCAGGCGAAAGCAGAAATGGCGGAGATCAGAAACTACACCATGAATTTTGGGCCTCAGCACCCGGCGGCGCACGGGGTGTTGCGGCTGGTGCTGGAACTGGACGGCGAGGTGATCCAGCGCGCCGATCCGCACATCGGCCTGCTGCATCGCGCAACCGAGAAACTTGCCGAGCACAAGACTTTCCTCCAGTCGGTGCCGTATATGGACCGCCTGGACTACGTGTCGATGATGTGCAACGAGCACGCCTACGTGATGGCGATCGAGAAGCTGCTCGGTATCGAGGTTCCGCAGCGGGCGCAATACATCCGCGTGATGTTCGACGAGATCACCCGGATCCTGAACCACCTGCTGTGGCTCGGCGCGCACGGCCTCGACATTGGCGCGATGACGGTGTTCCTCTACTGCTTCCGCGAGCGCGAGGACCTGATGGACTGCTACGAGGCGGTCTCCGGTGCGCGCCTGCACGCCGCCTACTACCGACCCGGCGGGGTCTATCGAGACCTGCCCGACGCCATGCCGCGTTACCAGGCCTCCAGGATCCACGACGAGAAGGCGGTGCGCGAACTCAACAAAAACCGGCAGGGCTCGCTGCTGGACTTCATCGAGGACTTCACCGATCGCTTTCCCCGATATGTGGACGAATACGAGACGCTGCTCACCGACAACCGCATCTGGAAGCAGCGCACGGTGGGTATCGGCGTGGTCGCACCCGAACGTGCGCTGGCGCTCGGCTTCACCGGCCCGATGCTGCGCGGCTCGGGAGTGGAGTGGGATCTGCGCAAGAAGCGACCTTACGAGGTTTACGATCGCATGGATTTCGACATCCCGGTCGGGGTCAACGGCGACTGCTACGACCGCTATCTGGTGCGCATCGAGGAAATGCGCCAATCGAATCGCATCGTCAGGCAATGCATCGACTGGCTGCGCAAGAACCCCGGACCGGTCATCACCGACGACCACAAGGTGGCGCCGCCCTCGCGCGTGGACATGAAGATGAACATGGAAGAGCTGATCCACCACTTCAAGCTTTTCACCGAAGGCATGCACGTGCCGGCGGGCGAGACCTACGCCGCGGTCGAGGCGCCCAAGGGGGAGTTCGGCATCTACCTGATCTCTGACGGTGCCAACATGCCGTACCGCCTGAAGGTCCGCGCTCCGAGTTTCCCGCATCTGGCGGCGCTGGACGAGATGGCACGCGGCCACATGATCGCCGACGTGGTCGCCATCATCGGCACCCAGGACATCGTGTTCGGAGAGATCGACCGATGAATGCACCGATGATGCTGTCGCCGGAATCGCTGGCAAAGATCGACAAGGCGATTACCAAGTATCCGCCGAACCAGCGGCAGTCGGCGGTGATGGCCGCGCTCACCGTCGCGCAGGACGAGAAAGGCTGGATTTCCACCGAGACCATGGACTTCGTCGCGCAGTACCTGGGCATGCCTCCGATCGCGGTGTACGAAGCGGCAACTTTCTACGCCATGTACGACCTGCAGCCGGTCGGGCGCAACAAAATCACCATCTGCACCAACCTGCCGTGCGCGCTGTCGGGTGCCGCCGATGCGGCCGAACACCTGAAGAAGAAACTCGGCATCGGCTTCAACGAAACCACCCCGGACGGCGGTTTCACCCTCAAGGAAGGCGAATGCCTGGGGGCCTGCGGCGATGCGCCGGTGTGCCTGCACAACGACAAGAAAATGCTGTCCTTCATGACGCCGGACAAACTCGATGCGTTGATCGAGGAGCTGAGGAAATGAACGCTCCTCAACCGCCTTTCGCGCCGGATATCTATGGCCCCGAGGCGATCCTCCTCAAGGGGCTCAGCGGGCTCAATTGGCGGCTGAAGGACTACCAGGCGCGCGGCGGCTACGAGGCGCTGAAGAAGATCCTGCGCGAGAACATCGCGGCGGAGCAGGTGATCGCCGAAGTGAAGAAATCGGCGTTGCGCGGCCGTGGCGGCGCAGGCTTTCCGACGGGGCTGAAGTGGAGCTTCATGCCGCGCGCCTTCCCCGGCCAGAAGTACCTGGTGTGCAACTCCGACGAAGGCGAGCCGGGCACATTCAAGGACCGCGACATCCTGCGCTACAACCCGCACGTCGTCATTGAAGGCATGGCGATCGCGGCCTACGCGATGGGAATCACCGCCGGCTACAACTACATCCACGGCGAGATATGGGACGTGTACGAGCGCTTCGAGGAGGCGCTCGCCGAGGCCTACGACGCCGGCTATCTCGGCAAGAACATTCTCGGCTCGGTATTCAGTTTCGATCTGTACGCGCACCACGGCTGGGGTGCGTACATCTGCGGCGAGGAAACCGCGCTGCTCGAGTCGCTCGAAGGCAAGAAGGGCCTGCCGCGCTTCAAGCCGCCGTTCCCGGCGAGCTACGGCCTGTACGGCAAGCCGACCACGATCAACAACACCGAGACGTTTGCCGCGGCGCCCTGGATCATCGCCAATGGCGGCGAAGCCTTCCTGAATCTCGGCCGGCCCAACAACGGCGGCACCAAGATCTTTTCGGTCTCCGGTCACGTCGAGCGTCCCGGCAACTACGAAGTCAGGCTCGGCACACCATTCCCGAAATTGCTGGAGATGGCCGGCGGCATGCGCGGCGGACGCACGCTGAAAGCCGTCATTCCTGGCGGATCTTCCATGCCGGTGCTGCCCGCCGAAATCATGATGCAGACCGACATGGACTACGATTCGATCGCCAAGGCCGGTTCGATGCTGGGCTCCGGGGCGGTGATCGTCATGGACGAGACCACCTGCATGGTGCGCGCGTTGCAGCGGTTGTCATATTTTTACTTCGAGGAATCCTGCGGCCAGTGCACGCCCTGCCGCGAAGGCACCGGCTGGCTGTACCGGATGGTCCATCGCATCGAGCATGGGCAGGGCCGGACCGAGGATCTGGAAACGCTGACCTCGGTGGCCGACAACATCGCCGGCCGCACCATCTGCGCGCTGGGCGACGCGGCGGCGCTGCCGGTGAAGAGCTTCATCAAGCACTTCCGCGAAGAGTTCCAGTACCACATCGATCACAAGAAGTGCCTGGTATGAGGCCAAACTGATGGCGCACCTCGAAGTAGACGGCCGGCCGGTCGAAGTGCCGGGCAACAGCACGATCATGGATGCCGCCAACAAACTCGGTATCTACGTTCCGTATTTCTGTTATCACAAGAAGCTGTCGATCGCCGCCAACTGCCGCATGTGCCTGGTGCAGGTGGAGAAAGCGCCGAAGCCGCTGCCTGCCTGCGCCACACCGGCCACCGAGGGAATGAAGGTCCATACCCACTCGGAGGCCGCAATCAAGGCTCAGAAAGGCGTGATGGAATTCCTGCTCGTCAACCATCCGCTCGACTGCCCGATCTGCGACCAGGGCGGCGAGTGCCAGTTGCAGGACCTCGCCGTCGGCTACGGCGCATCGAGCTCCCGCTACACGGAACCCAAGCGGGTGGTCACCAACAAGGAACTCGGGCCGCTGGTCTGCGCCGACGAGATGTCCCGCTGCATTCACTGCACCCGCTGCGTGCGCTTCGGTCAGGAGATCGCCGGCATCATGGAACTCGGCATGGTCGGCCGCAGCGAGCACGCCGAGATCATGCCGTTCGTGGCGCGCACCGTGGATTCCGAACTGTCGGGGAACATGATCGACGTCTGTCCGGTGGGCGCGCTCACCTCCAAACCGTTCCGCTACAAGGCGCGCACCTGGGAGCTGGCGCGGCGCAAGTCCATCAGCCCGCACGACGGACTGGGCTCCAATCTGGTGATCCAGGTGAAGGACAACCGCGTCATGCGCGTGCTGCCGCTCGAGAACGAAGACGTCAACGAGTGCTGGCTTTCCGACCGGGATCGGTTCTCCTACGAGGCGCTCAACTCGCAAGAGCGGCTGACCGCGCCGATGATCAAGCGCGACGGCAACTGGGAGGAGACGGACTGGACCACCGCGCTCGAGTTCGTCGCCGGGGGACTCAGGCGCATCCGCGATGCGCATGGAGGCAATGCGGTTGGCGTGCTCGCTTCGCCGCAGGCGACCCTGGAAGAGCTTTATCTGCTCGGCCAATTTGCGCGCGGCATCGGCAGCGGCAATGTCGATTTCCGTCTGCGTCAATCGGACTTTTCCGGGGACGGGAGCCAGCGCGGCGCGCCCTGGCTGGGAATGAAGGTTGCCGCGATCAATGGTCTGGACCGGGTGCTGGTGGTGGGCTCGACCTTGCGCAAGGACCATCCATTGCTGGCTCAGCGTTTCCGCCAGGCGGTAAAGAGAGGGGCGCAGTTCAACCTGATCAATCCGGTGGACGACGATCTGCTGATGCGCGTGGCCAACAAGGCGATCGTCGCGCCGAGTGCGATGCCCGAAGCGCTCGGCCAGGTGCTGAAAGCCGCCGCCGAGGCGAAGTCATTGGCTGTGCCGGCGGCGGTGGCCGGCCTTGAGGTAAGCGATCCCGCCCGCGCGATCGCGGAAAGTCTGGTTTCCGGCGGGAGCCGCGCGGTACTTCTCGGCAACCTCGCGCAGCATCACCCGCAGGCTTACCAATTGCATCGTTTGGCGCAGGAACTGGCGAGAATCGTCGGCGCGAGCCTCGGCTTTCTCGGTGAGGCGGCGAACAGCGTCGGCGGTCATCTTGCCGGCGCGCTGCCTTTCGGGCGCGAACCTTCGGGCCTGAACGCTGCGCAAATGCTCATCCAGCGGCGCCGGGCTTATCTGCTGCTGAACGCGGAAGTCGAATTAGATACCTTTGACCCGCGCACCGCACGCGCCGCGATGCAGGGCGCCGAACTGGTGGTGGTCATGTCCCCGTACCGGCAACGCGCCGCCCAGTACGCACAGGTTATGCTGCCGGTGTCGCCGTTTACCGAGACCGCCGGCACTTACGGCAACACCGAGGGCGTGGTGCAGAGCTTTCCTGGAGTGGTGCGGCCGCTGGGTGAAACCCGCCCGGCGTGGAAAGTTTTGCGGGTGCTCGGTACGCTTCTCGACCTTCCGAATTTCGACTTCGACAGCATCGAGCAGGTGCGCGGCGAGTGGCAAACTTCGGTCGGCGACGTCGCGTCCAGGCTTTCGAACGAAATCGGCGGCGCTCCCGCGGTGATCACTGCGGCGCAGTCCGCCGGCATCGGGCGAGCCGAAATCGAAAGAATCGGCGAAGTGCCGCTCTACCAGGCGGACGCGATCGTGCGCCGCGCGAATTCGCTGCAGCAGACCCGGGACGCGCAGGTGGGGACGGCCTGGCTGCCCGGGAGCCTGATCGACAGGCTCGGGCTGCGCCAGGGCGACCACCTCAGGATCATGCAGGAGGGCGGCGAAGCTACGCTGCCCTTCGGCCGCGACGACCGCCTGCCCGCGGACTGTGTGCGCCTGGCCTCGGGCTGCCGCGAAACCGCCGCTCTGGGAGCGATGTTCGGCGTGGTGACGCTGGAGCGCACAGCCGCGCCGCAGAAAGAGACAGCATGAGTTTCGCCTTCCTGGAGAATCTCATCGGGCCCGGCGGAGTCACTGCGCTATGGACGCTGGCGAAAATTCTCGCCATCGTCATCCCGCTCATATTGAGCGTCGCCTACCTTACGCTGGCGGAGCGCAAGGTCATCGGCTACATGCAGATCCGCATCGGCCCGAACCGCGTCGGCTACAAGGGCCTGCTGCAGCCGTTCGCCGATGTGCTCAAGCTGCTGTTCAAGGAAGTAATCGTGCCCTCCGGCGCGAACAAATTTCTGTTCATGCTGGCCCCGGTGCTCGCCATCATGCCGGCATTGGCGGCCTGGGCGGTGGTGCCGTTTTCTCCGGAGCTGGTGCTGGCGGACGTGAACGCCGGGCTGCTTTACGTGATGGCAATCACCTCGATGGGCGTGTACGGCGTGATCATTGCCGGCTGGGCGTCGAACTCCAAGTACGCCTTTCTCGGCGCCATGCGCTCGGCGGCGCAGATCGTTTCCTACGAGATCGCGATGGGTTTCGCCCTGGTGTGCGTGCTGATGATGTCGGGAAGCCTGAACCTCTCCACCATCGTCGACGAGCAGAAGTCCGGGTGGGGACTGCTGGGCTGGAACCTGATCCCGCTGTTGCCGATGTTCCTGGTGTATTTCATTGCCGGCGTGGCCGAGACCAACCGCGCGCCTTTCGATGTTGCGGAAGGCGAGTCGGAGATCGTGGCCGGTTTTCACGTCGAGTACTCGGGCACCGCGTTCGCAGTGTTTTTCCTGGCCGAGTACGCGAACATGATCCTGGTCTCCGCGCTGGCGTCGACCATGTTCCTCGGGGGCTGGCTCTCGCCGGTTCCCTTCATTGCGGACGGTTTCCCGTGGCTGGCCATCAAGGTGGCTTTGCTGCTGTTCTGTTTCCTGTGGTTGCGCGCCACTTTCCCGCGCTACCGCTACGACCAGATCATGCGGCTGGGCTGGAAGGTTTTCATCCCGTTGACGATAGTTTGGCTGGTTCTGGTCAGCGGACTGATGCAGACACGGTACTGGCCATGGTGAGGGCGGAAAAATGATCGAGCGCATCCGCGACTTCTTCCGCGCCTTCCTGCTGTTCGAACTGGTGAAGGGTCTGATGCTTACCGGCCGCTATTTCTTCGCGCGCAAGATCACGGTGCAGTTTCCGGAGGAAAAAACCCCGCAGTCGGGGCGCTTCCGCGGCCTGCATGCGCTGCGCCGCTATCCCAACGGCGAGGAGCGCTGCATCGCCTGCAAGCTGTGTGAAGCGGTGTGCCCGGCGCTGGCGATCACCATCGAATCCGAGCAGCGTGCCGACGGCACCCGCCGCACCACGCGCTACGACATCGACCTCACCAAGTGCATCTTCTGCGGTTTCTGCGAGGAGTCCTGTCCGGTGGACGCGATCGTCGAGACCCGCATCCTCGAATACCACGGCGAAAAGCGTGGAGATCTCCTGTACACCAAAGAGATGCTGCTGGCGATTGGCGGCCGCTACGAGGAACAGATCGCCAAGGACCGCGCCGACGACGCGGCGTACCGGTGAGGGGTGAGGAGTGAGGGGGGCGGCCCTCTCACTCCTCAATCCTTACTAACAAGAACATGGATTTCAAGACCGGCGTCTTTTATTTCTTTGCTGCAATGCTGGTGTTCGCCGCGCTGCGCGTGATTACCGCGCGCAATCCGGTGCACTCGGCGCTTTTCCTGGTGCTGGCGTTCTTTACCGCCGCGGCGCTGTGGATGCTGCTCGAGGCCGAGTTCCTCGCCATCGCGCTGGTGCTGGTCTACGTCGGCGCGGTGATGGTGCTGTTCCTGTTCGTGGTGATGATGCTCGACATCAACCTCGACCGCCTGCGCGAGGGCTACTGGGATTACCTGGTGCCGGCGCTGATCGTGGCCGGCGTGATGGTGGCGGAAATGGCGATCATCCTCGGCGCCCGCTATTTCGACCTCGAGGGCATGCCGGCCCCCGAGCCCAGGGGCGGGAATTACAGCAACACGCGCGAGCTTGGCCTCCTGATCTATACCGACTACGTCTATCCCTTCGAGATCGCCGCAGTGATCCTGCTGGTAGCGATCGTCGCTGCCATTGCACTGACGCAGCGTCATCGCAAGGACACCAAGTACCTCGACCCGGCGACGCAGATCAACGTGCGCCGCAAGGACCGCGTGCGCATGGTTTCGATGCCAGCCGAGAAGCAGGATTGAGGATAGGGGAGTGAGGATTGAGTAAAGCCAACCGCAATTCGAAGGGAGGGACAGGGATGAAGGCTGTTGCCCAATCCTCAATCCCCAATCCTCAATCCGGGAGATGTAAATAGTGATCTCCCTCTCCCACTACCTCATTCTCGGCGCCGTCCTGTTCGCGATCAGCGTGGTGGGAATCTTTCTCAATCGCAAGAACGTGATCATCCTGCTGATGGCGATCGAGCTGATGCTGCTGGCGGTGAACATCAATTTTGTCGCTTTTTCGCATTTTCTGGAGGACACCGCCGGTCAGGTGTTCGTGTTTTTCATCCTTACCGTGGCGGCGGCCGAG
>Ga0184627_10000316_pt1 | contig 19606 bp, 19 predicted proteins | sample PLM3_127_b1_FD_133150 | JGI IMG/M metagenome (GOLD analysis project Ga0184627, IMG submission 133150) | Groundwater sediment microbial communities from an aquifer in East River, Colorado, USA - PLM3_127_b1 | ecosystem: Environmental > Terrestrial > Soil > Riparian zone | place: USA: East River...
CGGCGGGGCTGGGGGAGTTAATCGACGATCGGCGATTTGGCGATCGTCAATCTATCGATTCATCAGGTTTCAGATAAATCGTCGTTCGTAGATGATCAAATCGTAGATGGAATTACCCGTTATTCAACCAGCGGCCGTCGCCGAGGGACAGCCGCCGATCTTCGCCAGAATCGGCATCGTCGGGCTGGGGCTCATCGGCGGTTCTATCGCGCTGGCCGCCCGGCGCATTTGGCCGAAGTCGCTCGTCATTGCCGTCGACCGCAAGGACGTGCTCGAAACGGCGATGCGCCTGCATGCGATCGACGTGGCGGCCGACGACTTGTTCGTTCTTGCGGAGGCCGACCTCGTCGTCCTGGCGGCGCCGGTGCGGCAGAACCTGGGGCTCCTCGACCAGCTCGACGACTACGTGCGTCAGCCGGCCGTGGTGACCGACACCGGCAGCACAAAGCGAGCCATGGTGGAGGCGGCGCGGCGTCTCCCTTCGCGGTTCACGTTCATCGGCGGCCACCCGCTCGGCGGGGCAGCCTCGAGCGGGCTCGAGCACGCGCGCCCGGATCTGTTCAACGGCCGTCCGTGGCTGTTCACGCCGTCGAGCGAGGGGGCCGGCGACGCCCTCGAGAAGCTCCTGGCGTTCACGCGGGCGCTCGGAGCGGTGCCCCGGGTTCTCGGCGCCGCGGCGCATGATCGGCTCCTCGCGTCCCTCAGCCATCTGCCGCAGCTCACGGCGAGCGCGCTGATGCAGGTCGTCGGCGACGCGGTCGGCGAGGACGGGCTCTCGCTTGCGGGGCGTGGCCTCATCGACACCACGCGGCTCGCCTCGAGCCCGCCCGACATCTGGCAGGACGTCACCGCGACGAACGCGGACGAAATCGCCGTCGCGCTCGATAGCTTCATCGCCCTGCTGCAGGAGTTGCGCGGTGAGCTGGCCGATGGCGATCGCCTCAGCGAGGTGTTCATCGGGGCCGCTCGCTGGCGCGAGAAGCTCTCTTCACGTGAACACTCATGAACAAAGTGATGACAAGCGCCGAGGCGGCGGTCGCGCTGATCCCCGACGGGGCCACGATCCTGATGGGTGGCTTCGGTATGTGCGGGATTCCAGAGAACCTGATCCACGCGCTTCACGTGCGCGGCACAAAGGACCTGACCGTCATCAGCAACAACGCCGGCACCGACGGCTATGGGCTCGGCGTGCTGTTGAAGGCCCGTCAGATCCGGAAAATGATCGCGACCTATGTGGGCGAGAACAAGGAGTTCGAGCGGCAGTTTCTCACCCACGAGCTGGAAGTGGAGCTCGTGCCGCAGGGAACCTTTTCGGAGCGGATTCGCGCCGGCGGCGCCGGTATCGGCGGGTTTTTTACGCCGACCGCGTACGGGACGCTGGCGGCGGAAGGGAAGGAAACGCGCGTGATTGACGGCAGACCTTATGTGCTCGAGGCGCCCCTTCGCGCGGATTTCGCGTTCGTGCGGGCCTGGAAGGGCGATTGGGTCGGCAACCTCGTGTATCGGCGCACCGCCCGCAACTTCAACCCGGTCATGGCCACAGCAGCGCGGGTGACCATCGCGGAAGTCGAGCAACTGGTCGAGCCGGGAGCGATCGACCCCGATCACGTCATCACGCCGGGCATTTACGTGAAGCACATCCTCCAGGGTGCGCGATACGAAAAGCGGATCGAGAAGCGCACGGTGAGGTCAGGATGACAACAATAGCTCTCAGCTGTCAGCTATCAGCTCACAGCTAGCTCTCAGCTGAGAGCCGAAAGCTGATAGCTGAAGCTGACAGCTTCGAGTAGCTGCAAATGGATATCCGGGAACGAATCGTCAAACGCGTAGCCCGCGAGCTGAAAGACGGCGACTACGTGAACCTCGGCATCGGCATGCCGACGCTCGTCGCGAACTACGTGCCTCCGGGCGTGGACATCACCCTCCACTCGGAGAACGGCATGCTGGGCGTCGGTCCGTACCCGGGGGAGGACGAAGTCGACGCGGATTTGATTAACGCCGGCAAAGAGACGGTGACCGAGACGCCCGGCTGCTCCTACTTCAGCAGCGCCGATTCGTTTGCGATGGTCAGGGGCGGCCATATCGATCTGACCGTCCTCGGGGCGCTCCAGGTCGATCAAGAGGGCAACCTGGCGAACTGGATGATTCCGGGAAAGATGGTGAAGGGCATGGGTGGCGCGATGGATCTGGTCGCCGGAGCCCGCAGGGTCGTTGTGGCGATGGAGCACACGACCCGCGACGGCGGGCACAAAATTCTCGAGCGATGCCAGCTGCCGTTGACCGGGCTGAAGGTCGTCGACCTGATCGTCACCGAGATGGCGGTGATCGAAGTGACGCCCGCCGGCCTGGTGCTGCGCGAAGCGGCCGCCGGCACGACGGTCGACCAGATCAAGGCGGCGACCGGCGCGGATCTGATCGTCCCGGACCAGGTGGGGACTTTTGAATAAGAAGTGTGACGCGGTCATTCTGAGCGCCTGCCGCACGCCGATCGGCGCCTTCGGCGGCGCGTTCCGGGATCTGTCGGCCGCCGATCTGGCGGCCACGGTCGTTCGCGAAGCGATCGCGCGCGCCCGCGTTGCGCCCGCCGAGGTCGGCGACGTCATCCTCGGGTGCGTCCTCCAGGCCGGCGCCGGCATGAACGTGGCGCGGCAGGCGGCGCTGAAGGCCGGGCTGCCGAACGACGTGCCGGGGGAGACGGTGAACCGCGTGTGCGGCTCGGGCCTGCAGGCGGTCGTGCACGCTGTCGAGGCCATTCACGTTGGGTACGTGGACACGATCGTGGCGGGCGGAACCGAGTCGATGTCGAACGCGCCGTATCTGCTCAAGGGCGCCCGCTGGGGCTACCGGATGGGCCAGGCCGAAGCGATCGATTCGATGGTGGCCGAGGGGCTGACCTGCGCGATCAACTCCTGCCACATGGGGATCACCGCGGAGGAGGTCGCTGGCCGCTACAACATTTCGCGCGCCGACCAGGATCGGTTCAGTGCCGAGAGCCAGCGCCGGGCGGCCGATGCGATTGCTGCCGGCCGCTTCAAGGCCGAGATCGTTCCGGTCTCTATTCCTCAGAAAAAAGGCGAGCCGGTGCGATTGGAAACGGACGAGTACCCGCGCGCGGGCACGACGGTCGAGAAGCTCGCCACCCTGAAGCCGGCATTCAAGCAGGATGGATCGGTCACGGCCGGGAACGCGTCGGGCATCAACGATGGCGCCGCCGCCGTCGTGGTCACGACGGCCGGGAAGGCCCGTCAGTCAGGGGCCTCGCCGCTGGCCGAGATTGTGTCGTATGCGTCCACCGGCGTCGATCCCGGCATCATGGGAATCGGGCCGATCCCTGCGGTGAGAAAAGCGCTCGAGCGGGCGGGCTTGACGATTGATGCGATCGATCTGTTCGAGCTGAACGAAGCCTTCGCCGCGCAGTCGCTTGCGGTGATCCGTGAGCTCGGCGTCGACCCGGCCAAGGTGAACGTGAACGGCGGCGCGATTGCCCTGGGTCATCCGATCGGCGCCAGCGGCGCGCGGGTGCTGACGACGCTGGTTTACGCCCTTCGCGCGAGGAAGATGCGGTACGGGATTGCGGCGCTGTGCATCGGCGGCGGGATGGGTATTGCGATGGTGGTTGAGACTTTAGAACCAGGAACGAGGAGCCAGGAATGATCGAGGGACGATCCTGGCTGTGAATGGGTCAATGGTGGGTACCACAATGCGCGTGGCAGCGCGTGCGCTCGATGAGATGATCGCGGCTGCGCGCGCAGCCAAGCCATCCGAGTGCTGCGGCGTGCTGCTCGGCACACCTGGCGAGATCATTGAGGCAGTCCCAACCCGCAATCTGGCCGACGACCCGAACCGGTTCCTCATCGATCCGAACGACCACATCGACGCCCTTCGTGAAGGACGCCGGCGCGGCCTCGAGATCGTAGGCTTCTATCATTCCCACCCGCATTCGCCCGCGGTCCCCTCGGCCACCGATCTGGCGGACGCCTCCTATTCAGGTCATCTGTATGCGATTGTGAGCTTGGTTGCCGGGCCGGCTGACGTACGGATCTACCGGTTCGACAGCGGGAGCTTTGTCGCGGTGCCGATCGTGACCGTATCGTGAACGCCGCGCCGCCTATTCGTACGGCGATGCGCCGGGTCGCACCGCGACCGTCACCCAGGCCGTCCCGACTTCCTTGTTGCGGCGCTTCAAGCGAAAGAAAACCTTCTGGCTTCCTTCCTGCCGAAAGACGTGCTGAACGGTGAAGCGGCGCCTGATCTCGCTCTTGCCCGCCTCATACGGTTCACAGTCCACGGTAGATTCGGACGTCGTGTCGTCGCCCCACTCCCACGAAATGGTCGGGCAGTAGTACTCCTCGAAGTCGTTGGCACCGCCCACGAGCTCGGCCGTTAGCACGATGCGCGCAGGGGCGACCGCCACGAGCGGCTGCGCGCGGAGGGTGATGCGCGGTCGCGGATTCTCCTTCGGATCCTTCTGGGTGTCCTGTTTCGCCTGGGTGGCCTGTTTCGCGCGCGCCACCCCCGGCGCGGTGGCGAACGCTAGACACGCCGCAGCGACCAGGAGTCGGCGTCGTCGGTTGGTCATCGGTCGAGCCTCGCAGACAGGGTGGCTGCACGCATTGTAGCGGCCGGCAGTGGGCCGGGCAACCCTCATCAGTGATAATAGTCGAATGCCCCCAGCAACGATTTCACAATCAGTCCTCTGCACCGATGCTCCGCTGCCCGCCGTCGATGCCGATTTCCTGATCGTCCCGTGGTTCGAGGGAGAAGGGCCCGGCGCGATTCGCGGACTCGACCAGGCCACGGGCGGCCAGATCGGTCGCGCGCTCGCCTCCAAAGAGTTCGCCGCGCACCCCTTCGACCAGTTCGTCACGCCGATCGTCGACCAGAGCTGGAAGGCCGCGCGCGTCGCGCTGGTCGGCGCCGGCGTCGTGTCGGACTTCGGTCCTGGTCTGGCGCGCAAGCTGGCGACTGTTGGCGCGCTGGCAGCCCGCCAGCGGCGCGTGGGAAGTCTCGCGTTTGCGATTCGCCCGGGACTGGCCGACGCCGCCGGCGACATCGACCTCGCCGGCTTCGCGCAGGCAATCGCCGAAGGGCTCGCCCTGGGCGAGTTCAACGCCGGGAGCTACAAGACCGCCGATCCGGCCCCGGGTCCGCCGTCGCGCTGCACGATCGTGCTACCGGACTTGCCCGACACGTCGCCTGAAAGTCCGACGCGGATCGAGTCGTCGATCAAGCGCGGCCGTGTGCTTGGCGAGTGCACCAATCTCGCGCGGGAGCTCTCGAACGAGCCGGGAAACACGCTGACGCCTCGCGAGTTCGCCGCGCGCGGTGCGGCCATCGCCAGCCAGGGCGGCGCCGCGGTCGAGATCCTTGATGAGCGTCGGATCGAAGCGCTCAATATGGGCCTGCTGCTCGGCGTCGCGCGCGGCAGCAGCGAGCCGCCGCGCGTGATGGTCTTCCGTTACGAACCCCGCGATGTGTCGCCCGGCCCGGTTCTGGGACTGGTCGGCAAAGGCATCACCTTCGATACCGGCGGCATTTCGATCAAGCCGGCCGACGGCATGGAACGGATGAAGGACGACATGGCGGGCGGCGCCGCCGTGGCGTGCGCGATGCGCGCGATTGCCATGCTCGGCGCTCGGATCCGCGTCGTCGGCGTCGTGCCGGCCACGGAGAACATGCCGGGCAGCCGCGCCGTCAAACCGGGAGACATTCTCCGCAGCGCTGAGGGCAAGACCGTCGAAGTGATCAACACGGATGCGGAAGGCCGGCTCGTGCTCGGCGACGGACTGTGGTACGCGCGGAAGCTTGGCGCGACGCATCTGATCGACGTGGCCACGCTGACCGGCGCCATCGTCGTGGCGCTCGGGAAGACGACCAGCGGGCTCTTCGGGACGCCGGACGCCTGGGTCCAGCACGTCCGGCGCGTCGCGGATCGCGCCGGCGATCGTGTGTGGCCGTTGCCGCTGTTCGACGAATACAAAGATCAGTTGAAGAGCGACATCGCCGATTTCACCAACACCGGGGGGCGGCCGGCCGGGTCGATTACCGCGGCCATGTTCCTGAAAGAGTTCACCGGCGGTCTGCCGTGGGCGCACATCGACATCGCCGGTACGGCGTGGCTCGAGGAGGCGTGCCCTTATATGCCGAAGGGACCGACCGGCGTGGCGGTACGAACGCTCGCCGAGCTCGCATTCAGCGCAGACTCCTGGCCGAAATGAAACCGCAAGATCCGATCATCGTCAAGATTGTCGAGCCCTCGGAGCTCTCGGGACTGGCGGACGTCCTGCTGGGTGCGATCGGGCTGACCGGCCTCCTCGCGCTGCTCGCGATCGCAGCGGGAGTCGTGGTGGCGGGGCTGATGTTCTGGTGGCGGTCGAGGTCCACATGAAATTGCAGATTTCAGATTGCAGATTTCAGATTGACCCTAATCTGCAATAAATCTGCAATTCAATCTGAAATCTGCAATCTGAAATCTGCAATTTCAAGCGTCTATTGCTGTGCAACCTTATTCTGGCTCTTCAGCGAGGTCTGATAATTCCGGATCGCGTCGAGCAGCGCTTCGGCAATGCGCTGGCGATATGTCGATCCTCTCAACAGCCTCATCCCCTGTTCGTTGGTCAGGAACGAAATCTCCACCAGTACGCTGGGCATGGCCGCGCCGATCAGGACGACGAAGGGCGCCTGCTTGACCCCGAGATTCTTGATGTTCTTGTTCGGGCCCTTCAGGCGCGCGATCATCGCGCGCTGCACGTAGGTGGCGAAGTCGCGAGATTCATCGAGCTTGTTGTTGAGCGCAATCGCCTTCACGAGATCCGGCAGGGCGCCCATCGCCTGCCCGGAAGCCGCATTCTCGCGCGCGGCGACCGCTTCGGCGTTCCGGTTGCTGGCGAAGTTGAGGATGTAGGTTTCCACGCCGCGGGCCAGCAAGTTGGGACTGGCGTTCGCGTGGATCGAGAGGAACAGATCCGCGCCTTCGCGGTTCGCAATCAGGGTCCGCTCTTCAAGAGGTACGTACGTGTCGGTCCGCCGCGTCAGCACCACCTCGACTGCGGGAATCTTCGCGAGCAACTGCTCCAGGCGAAGGGCGATGTCGAGCACGAGCTCCGCTTCAGTCGTTCCCCTGCCGGTGGCGCCCGGGTCGTGGCCTCCGTGGCCGGGATCGATCACGATGCGCGACACGCCGAGGCCGAGCTGCCGAGCGATGGAAAATCCGCCTGCGAGATTCGTCGTCGGCGGCCGCGCCGGCGTGGGCGTCGCGGCGGGGCCAATGTCGGTCGAGGGGAGCGGCGGCGCCGAGTCCGGGCCGCGCGCTTCGAGCAGCGTTGAACCCGCCGCGGGGAAGAGCGTCGGGAGCGCACGGGCCGACTCGGGAGCCAGACTTCTGCCTGGCAAGACCGGTGGAGCAACTGGCGCGTGGGAAGGCGCCGACCGAACGGCGGGCGCGGGTTCCGGCGGCTCAGGCCTCGCACGAATGCAATCGATGACGAGGCGGTACGGGCTGTAAAGGGGATACACGCTGTAGCTCGAGATGCCGGCGACATCGAGGACCACGCGGGTCGTGCTGTTCGGATGGCGCCCCACGCGAACCTGGCGCACCACGTCGGCATCACCCTCGAACCGAATCGTGCGATCGATGAAGCCTGCCGACGCGCGGGTCGTCGGCAGGTCGACGAATACCCGCGCCGGATGTTCCAGCCGCTCGTCGTGAAACGGGACTTCGCTGTCGAGCTCGATCGTCACGCGGACGGCATCGGGCAACACGGTTCGGCGGATGTCCTTGATCGTCGCGAGCCTGGGCGACGTTTCTGACGCCGGCGAGGGACGCGTGTGCTCGGGGAGGGTGACATCGATCTGGGCGAGGGCCGCAGGCACCCGGCTGGCCAGCTTGCTTGTCGGATATTCGGAAGCAAGCGCGCGCAGGAGACGTACCGCGGCGGCCTTCTCGTGCTCTTCGCCAAACTTCCTGAACGTATCCAGCGAGAGCTGTCCTCCGTGCCAGAGCGCATCGTCGCCGTAACCGCTCGTCGGATAGCGCCGCATGATCGCTTCGAAGTCGCCCACAACCGTACGGGCCGCCTTGATCGTCGTGGGGATCGCGGCCTGGTCCGCCAGGGCCACTCGCACCGCCCGCTCCTTGGCGAGCGCGTCCGCGTAGAGCTCCTGCACGGTCAGGATCTGAGCGCTGAGCGGCCACAGCGACAGCACCATGACGGACAGCGCGCACGGGAGGACGAGGGCTCGTTTCAAAGCGGTCGGAGTGGTCATCTCACTTGCGTGTCGACTTCCTCGAAGTAGGACTTGTCGACGAGCACCTCGCGCGGCTTCCCGCCGACGGCGGGCGACACCAAGCCTTCCATCTCCATCATGTCCACAAGCCTGGCGGCGCGGCTGAAACCGATGCGCAGGCGGCGCTGGAGATAGGAAATGGACGCCTGGCTGTTCTGCACCACGATGCGGGCCGCCTCGTCGTAGAGGTCGTCCTTTTCCATTTCGATGCCGTCAATGGCGCTCTTCTCCTCGGCGGTGATGCTCTCGTCGTAGGTTGGCTTGCCCTGCTTTCGCAGAAAGCTGGCGAGCCGCGCGCTTTCCTGCTCGGAAATGTACGGGCCGTGGACCCGGATGAAGCGGGAAGATGCCGGCGGAACGAACAGCATGTCGCCGCGGCCCAGCAGCTGTTCCGCGCCGTTGCCGTCGAGGATCGTGCGCGAGTCGATCTTCGACGACACGCGGAATGAGATCCGCGCCGGCAGATTGGCTTTGATGAGCCCGGTGATGACGTCGACCGAGGGCCGCTGCGTCGCGAGAATCAGGTGAATCCCAACGGCGCGGGCCATTTGCGCGAGCCGCGCGATCGACGTCTCGACCTCGCTGGTGGCAACCATCATCAGGTCCGCCAGCTCGTCGATCACCACGACGATGAAGGGCAGCAGTTTGGGCGTCTCGCCGTCCTGCGGCGTCCGCCGTTCCGCGATCGCGTGCTGGATGTTGCGGTTGTACTGCTCGATGTTCCGGACGCCCTCCGCCGCCAGCGTCTTGTAGCGATCTTCCATCTCCCGCACCGCCCAGAGCAGCGCGTTCGCGGCCTGTTTGGGATCGACGACGACCGGCGTGAGCAGGTGAGGAATATCGTCATACATCCCGAGCTCCAGCCGTTTCGGATCGATCATGATCATCCGAACCTCGTCCGGGGTCGCGCGGTAGAGAATGCTCGTCAGCATGCCGTTGATGGCGACCGATTTTCCGGCACCGGTCGATCCAGCAATCAGCAGATGCGGCATGGCCGCCAGATCGGCGACATACGGCTCGCCGTGAATCGTCTTGCCGAGCGCGATGGTCAGCTTCGATGTCGAACGCAGGTAGACATCCGACTCGAGCAGCTCCCGCAGGGAGATTTGCTCGCGCGTCCGGTTCGGGATCTGGATGCCGACGGTCGATTTCCCAGGAATTCGGTCGATGAGCACCGACTCGGCCTGCATGGCCAGGCACAGGTCGTCGGCCAGGCCGGTCACCTTCGAGTACTTCACGCCCGCGTCCGGCTTGAATTCGAATGTCGTGACGACCGGGCCCGGGTGGATCTGCACAACCGATCCGGCGACAGCGAACTCCCGGCACTTCTCCTCGAGCAGTCGCGCTTCGTCCATGAGCTCGCGCTCGTCGATCTTGCGTTCGGCCTTGGGCGCATCGAGCAGCGCCAGCGGCGGCAGCGCGTATTCGCCCTTGCGCCGTTCTGCCGGGGCTCTTGCCAGTGGTTTCGGATCGGGCAGCGGCAGAAGGGGCGTCGGCATCGTGACCTGGGGCGGCGCCGACGGACGTCCGCCGCCGAACGCCGGGGTACGCACCGGTGCCTCGACGTCCTCGCTCTGCTCGCGCCTTCGTGGCGGCCTCGACGCTTCGGGTGACGCAGGCGCGGCGGCGGCCGGACCCTTGATTTCGGGCGGCGGCGAGCCCTTTTTCGTGTGCTTGGCGATGACGTCGCGCCGCTGCTGTTCCCGGCGTCGCTCCTCGCGCCACTCGCGGAACGAGGCGAGCGCCTTGGTGCCGCCGTGGGTGATCATCGCGACAACGCCGACGAACAGCCGGCCGAAGGAGAATTGCGTGGAGATGATGGTCGACAGCGCGATCAGCGTCAATACGACGATGACCGATCCGGTCCGGTTCAGGTACTCGGAAAGTTCGCGCGCGATCCATTCGCCGGCGTAACCGCCCGGTCGGAAGGCCGTGCCGGCGACCCCGGTGCTGTGGACCACCAGGCTGAGGAACGCGCTCGTGCAGGCAAGCAGCAGTCCGGCGCCGGTCGCTTTCGTTCCGGCGGCGTCGAGCCGGCGGCACCAGAAGTAGTGCCATCCGATCAGGACCAGGAGCGCCGGAATCATGTAGGCGGCGTAGCCGACGAGCTGAAACGAGAGCTCGGCGAGAAACGCCCCGACGCGGCCGGCGAAGTTGGAAGGCGCCGCACTCGGACCGGTGCTGAAGAACCAGACCGGGTCGTTTGGCGCGTACGTGGCAAGCGCGATGATCCAGATGAGGGCGGCGGCAAACAAGGCGACGCCCACGAACTCGCTGACCCGTCGCGACACCGTCGATCCCTTCACGTATCAGATCTCCATGATGACCGGCAGCACGAACGGCCGCCGGCCGGAACGTTTACGGAAAAGGCGGCGCAGCTCCACGCGCACCTTTTCCTTGATGAGGCCCTGATCGGTGCGTTCTTCGACGCTCGCCTGTTCGATCACCTCGCTGATCAGGCGCGCCCCGTCGGCGAGCAGTTCCTGGCTGTTCTCCATCACGAACCCGCGCGTGATGATGTCGGGCGCGCCTTCGATGCAGCCGGTCTGCTTGTTGATCGCGACAATCGGCACGACCAGGCCGTCCTCAGCCAGATGGCGCCGATCGCGCAGCACCTCGTCGCCGATCTCCCCGGTCTTCGTGTCGTCGATGAGGACACGCCCGACCGGCGCCTTGCCCGCAATCCGCGCCCCCATGTCGTCGAAGCGCAGAAGGTCGCCGTTCTCGGCCAGCAGAATCTCGGGCTTCGGCGTCCGGCCGGCGAAGACGCGGCCGGCCACCCGCGCGTGCTGCGCCAGCTGGCGGTACTCGCCATGCACCGGCACGAAGTACCGAGGGCGCACGAGCGACAGCATCAGCTTCAGTTCTTCTTCGCTGCCGTGCCCCGACACGTGGACGTGCTTGATGGCCTCCTGGATGACGCTGGAGCCGCGGCGCGCGATGTGATTGGTGACTCGTCCGATCGCTTTCTCGTTGCCGGGGATCGACCTGGCCGAGAACACCACCGTGTCGTCGGGTCCCAGCTTCACGTGACGGTGGTCGTTAATCGCGATGCGTGACAGCGCCGAGAACGGCTCGCCCTGCGAGCCGGTCGCCAGGCACAGGACGTCCTGCGCGGGATAGCCGGCGACTTCGGAGTCGCGAATCTGCACCCCGGGCGGGATCCGGAGATACCCGAGCCGCTGGGCGATCTGCGAGTTCTCGATCATGCCGCGGCCCACGAAGGCGACCTTGCGATCGAATTGCGCCGCCAGATTCACGAGGATCTGCATGCGGTAAATGCTGGACGAAAACGCCGCGACCACGAGGCGCCCCGTCGCGCTCGTGAAAATTTCTTCGAACGCCTCGATCACTTCCGTTTCAGACCCGGTGAAGCCCCGGCGATCGACGTTCGTGCTGTCGGCAAACAGGCCGAGCACGCCGGCAGATCCGAGCTCCGCGAATCGGTGCACATCGAAATGCTCGCCGTCGATCGGCGTCTGGTCGATCTTGAAGTCGCCGGTGTGCACGATGACGCCAAGCGGCGTGTGAATCGCCAGCGCGACGCAGTCCGGCATGCTGTGCGTCACGCGAATGAATTCGACGGTCAAAGGCCCGACCGTCACCCGATCGCGGGGGCGCACGGCGTGCAGTTCGACCCCGTCGTGGCCGTGCTCGCGCAGTTTCGGTTCGACCATCGCGAGCGTCAGCGGCGTCGCGTAGACCGGTCCCTTGAGCAGGCGCACCACGTGCGGGACGCCACCAATGTGATCTTCGTGTCCATGCGTCAGGACGAGCGCCGACACATGCCCCTTCTGCTCCAGGTGGGTCAAATCGGGAATGATCCGATCCACCCCCAGCAGTTCGGGGTCCGGGAACATCACGCCGGCATCCACGACGATCGTCGTCTCGCCCCAGCTGAATGCGAGCATGTTCATGCCGAACTCGCCGAGGCCGCCGAGGGCTACAACTTCGAGCATGTTGAGATTGAGCCTGACTTAAAGCACGGAGATCAGACCGACACCGGCACCGTCCCGGGTGGGACGGTTTCCGCGTGAAGGGAGCCGCGCTGCCGGCGGCTCAATCAGGCTGCTGGGCGCGCCTGAACCAAAGGGGCGGGATGTCGTGTCCATCTCCTGGGGACCGCCACAGCCTCCGCGGAGGCAGTTAGGCGGACAACACTCGGTGGATGAACGAGATAGCAGGTAACTATAGCATAGCTCCACCGCCTGTACGAATGACGCACCGACAGCAGTCAGACCGTTCGGACCGATCCATCCAACCCCTCCGAGTGGCTTGATCCAGCGTCAGCAAACGCATCGGCGAGCCGCACCAAGTCGACAATCTCGAGCGTTTCTGGTCGTCGGCGGCCGTCCAAGGCAGCCCGGCCCAGAACCTCAGCCATCTGAACGCCGCTGGAGGGCGGATACGCGAGAAGGGCATTTGCGAGGGTCTTGCGGCGTCTCGTGAAGATGGCCTGGGTAAGCTTTTCAAAAGCGAATCTGTCTCTCGCGGGCGGGTCGTCGGGGTGAAATTGAAGCCGGACAACGGCGGAGTGGACGTGCGGCGCCGGCCGGAACGCCCCCGGCGGAAGCGACAGCAGCCGTTTGACGTCGGCGCTGTGGCGCACGAGCACGCTGAGGACCCCGTACTCGCGAGTTCCGGGGTGAGCCGCGAGCCGGTCCGCCACCTCCCGCTGCAGCATGACGGTCGCGTCGTCCAGCGGGATTCCGTCTCGATACAGCGCGATCAGCTTGAACAGCATGGGAGACGCAACGTTGTAAGGAAGGTTCCCGGCGACGCGCACGCGCGCAGGTGCACCGCCTCCGTGCGTCAGCGCGTTCCACACGCGATCCGTCGTGAGGTCCAGAAAGTCGCCCTCGACGATCGCCAGGTTGGGCGGCGCGTTCGCGCGCAGCTCCGACGCCAGATCGCGGTCGATCTCGAACGCCACAACACGCCCCACCGCGGCCGCCAGTGGCCGCGTCAGCGCGCCGCGGCCGGGACCGATCTCGAGGAACGTCTCAGAGGCCCGTGGCTCGATCGCCCGGAGAACCTTGTCGACCCATGGCCGTTCGAGGAAATGCTGCCCGAACCGTTTCCTCGCGGCTCGCGGTCGTTCAGGTGGCATGCCGGCGCCAGTACTTGTCCTCGATCTCCTCGATTTGTTCCTCGCTCAGGCCAAAGTAGTGGCCGATTTCGTGAATCAGCGTTTCGCCAATCGACACGACGAGATCGTCCTCGTCGTCGGCCTCGCGCTCGTGCGGCCCTTGAAACAGCAAAATGCGATCCGGCAGGGCATTGCCATAGTCCCAGCGGCGCTCGGTGAGCGGCGTGCCCTGGTAGAGCCCGAACAACGTATCCGGCGGCTCAATCTCCATCTCGCGAAGCAGCTCGCGCGCCGGTTCGTCTTCGACGACGATGGCGAGGTTCGTCATGGCGTCGCGGAAGCGGCGCGGGATGCTGGCGAGCGCGTCGGCCACCAGACGCTCGAATTCGGCGCGGTCCATCAGCGGCGGCGCGTCGCCCCTCGGCCTTTCCTGCCCCTCGCCGGACGCGGCACGCGTGTCGGTCGCGCCTTTTTGGCGGCGGATCGTCGGTTGCGGCTCGCCGGCGCATCGCGCTCCTGCTCGATGGCGAGCAAGTAGTCGCAGTTGTCACGAACGGCGCACTGATCGCAGAACGGCTTCGGTTTGCAGATCCGGCGCCCGTGAAGAATCAGGGTGTCCGAGGTGCGGGTCCACCGGGTCTTCGGCATCGCCGCGCACAACTGTCGTTCGACGACTTCCGGATCCTCCGATTCGGCGATGCCGATGCGGTTCGCCACCCTGAGCACATGTCGATCGACCGGCAGCCCGGGCACGCCGAGCGCGTGGCCGAGCACGACATTCGCCGTCTTGCGGCCGACGCCAGGCAACATCGTCAAGGCCGCCATATCGGCCGGGACTTCCGCTCCATGGTCGTCGACGAGCGCCCGCGCCATGCCGACGAGCGCTTTCGACTTCGCACGGAAAAAGCCGGTTGAATGGATCAGTGGCTCCAGGCCGCCCGGCGTCGCTTTCGCGAGGGCGCGCGCATCCGGATAGCGCTCGAAGAGCGCTGGCGTCACGAGGTTCACGCGCTGATCGGTCGACTGGGCAGAGAGGATGGTCGCCGCCAGCAGCTCGAACGCGTTGCGATAGTGCAGCTCCGTGTCGGCGTCGGGATGCTGAGTTTCGAGCGTGTCGAGGATGTGACGGGTCTCGAAAGCCGACTTCATACCATTTGGTGAATTCGTGGATTAGTGAGTTGGCGAGTTCACGGCCGAGTCCCTTGTAGTCAGTGTTCAGTATTCACCAACTCACCAATTCACCAACTCGCTCACCAACTCAATGTATGGGTCCGGCGCCTTTGTTCCAGCCGACGTTGTTGTACGACTCCGTGAACACGCGCCAGTGCTCCTGGAGCGCGGCAATGAGGTTCGGCACGAACTGGACCGGCACGACGACCTTGACACGCACCGGCGCGTGCACCACGTGCTCGGACTCGGCTTCCTTGATTTCCTTGTCGGAGAGCGGCATCACCTCGCAGAAGGTGAGCGTGAAGTCGAAGGGGGTGTGGGCGATCGAGCAGAAGTTCGAGTAGATCCGCGGTGTCGGCTCGCCGGCCGATTCATCCGCCGGCACGATGGTGAAATTGATTTGTCGAGGCTGATCGGGCATAGAGCAGCTTACAGCTTTCAGCGCTCAGCTGTCAGCTAGCTCCCAGGTTAACGGTTCGTTCAGCTTTCAGCTTACTCTCAGCCGTCAGCCGTCAGCCGTCAGCCGTCAGCGAGTTTTCAGTTGTCAGCCAGTCTCGGCTTTCGGCCGGTTGTCAGCGTTTCGGTCGGGTTTCAGAGCTGAAAGCTGATGGCTGAGAGCTGATAGCTTCGTGCATCAGTACTTCCGCATCACCCCGACGACCACGCCCTGAATTTGCACCTGATCCGGTTCGGCGAAGATCGGCTGCATCGCGGCATTCGCCGGCTGAAGCCGGATCCGGCCGCCCGGGTCGCGGTAGAACTTCTTCAGCGTGACGTCGGTGCCGCGCAACAGCGCGATGACCATCTCGCCGTTGTCGGCGGTCTTTCGATCCTCGACGACGACGAAGTCGCCGTCGCGGATCTGCTCGTCGATCATCGAATCGCCGCGCACGCGCAGCACGTAGGTGTCGCGCTTGCCGACCAGATCTTCGGGGACCGCGATCGTTTCGTTCGAGGCGACGGCTTCGATGGGAACGCCGGCCGCGACGAAACCGAGCAGCGGCAACTCGACGGCCCGGCCGCCCGTGCGGGCCGGGATCATCTCAACCGACCGGCTGCGATTCCAGGCGCGTTTGATGAAGCCTTTTTCCTGCAGGTTCGTCAGGTGTTTGTGCACGGTGGCGAGCGAAGAAAGGCCGAAGCGTCGGCCAATTTCCTCGAGGCTCGGCGCGTAGCCGTGCTGCTGGATGAACTCGTTGAGGTAATCGAGGATTTCCCGCTGCCGTTTCGTGAGCGGAAGCATCGGCGCTCTCCTGGGCGGGAAGGGAGCCACGCTTCTGTCCCGCCTCGATATTTGGTGTCAGCACTATACGCAAAAGAAAGGCGAAGGTCAATAGCATAGAGTATGTATTGACGGCAAACGAGCAGGTTTCAGTCTCCGGGTGAAGGCCATGCGTATTCCTTTTCAGGTGCCGACCAGGGACTCGAGGCGCTGCGACGTCGCCGGTCTCGGCCTCAACAGCATCGACCTCCTGGCGGTCGTCGCCGAGTACCCCGAACCCAACACCAAGCAGCGGCTCCAGCGGTTCGCGCGGTTGCCAGGCGGCCAGATCGCGACCGCGATGGCGGTGTGCGCGAAGCTGGGATGGGCGGCGCGCTACATCGGCACCTTCGGCGACGACGAGATGGGCGCGTTGTCGCGCGACAGCCTGATTCGCGAAGGCGTGGACATCGGTGCCTCGCGTACGGTACGTGGGGCGACCAATCAATTCGCCATCGTGTTAGTTGACGCGCGTTCCGGCGAGCGTACCGTGCTCTGGGACCGCCATCCCGGCCTCACGCTCGACGGGGCGGCCGTGCCGGCTGACGCGGTCACGTCGGGCCGTCTGTTGGTCGTCGATTGCCATGAGACGGCCGCCGCCACGCAGGCGGCGCGCTTCGCGCGCGAAGCAGGCATTCCCACGGTCATCGACGTCGAGCGCGTTCGTCCGGGCATCAACGACCTGCTCCAGCACATCGACGCGATCATCGCGGCGCAGGCATTTCCGACGGAACTGACCGGCTACGAAGAGCCCGGCCGCGCGCTCGAGGCGATGGCACGCGAGTTCGCCGCGCCGCTGGTGTGCGTCACGCTCGGAGCGGAGGGCAGTCTGGCACGGGTAGGCGGACGCGAGGTACGGACCGCCGCATTTCAGGTGGACTGCGTCGATAGCACCGGCGCCGGCGACGCCTTCCGCGGCGGCTTCGCCGCCGGGTGCCTGCGGGCGCCGGAGGGGGACATCGAGGAGGTGCTCCGATATGCAAACGCAGTCGCGGCGCTCAATTGCCGCGCGCTCGGCGCGCGCGGCGCGATTCCCACGCCCGAGGAAGTTGAGAGGCTTCTGGCCGCTGGCGGCTAGACAGGATCTTTGTTGGGACGACCGGCGATGCTAAATTCTAGGAACATGAAGCCGGTGCCTGAACACCCACCCGAGGATCTCTTTGCGCGACTCGAGCGCGAACGGCTCGACGCCGATCGGCTCTACAACGACGCGTTGACCGAGGTGGATCGCGCGATCCGGGCGGCGCCGCTCCTGCCAAGGGCGCCACGCCTGTTCGACGACGCCCGTGTGGCGGACCTCAACGCGGCGTGGGACATCTTGCGGCAGGGCGTGCCGGTGGTGGACCGGTCGTTCAAGGGGCGGTTGCGGGGATTCATCTGGCGACTGATCGGACCGCCGCTCGAAACGCAGCGGCGGTTCAACGCGGCGCTTGTGGACCACGTGAACCGCAATTCCGCTGCCGAGCGCGAATGGCCGCGCGCGATCGCCGCGCTGCTCGAGGTGTTCGGCCGGGAGTTCGCCGAGCTGGCGCGGTTCCAGTCGTTGCTGGTGCAGTACCTGCAGACCATCACCGTGTACATCGACAGCAAAGATCGAAGCCTTGGCGGCCGCGAGCTCGGGCAACGACTCGCGATGACGGAGCAGCGGATGCTGGCATTGAAGCGCGAGCTCGACGGGATGGGGAGCACCCGGCCCGCCGGCACCGTGGACGCGCGCTCGGCGGAGCCCTTTACCGGAACAGTCGATTCGTTGACCTACCTCGGCTTCGAGGATCAGTTTCGCGGGTCTCAGCCGGCCGTGCGCGGCCGCGTCGAAGACTACGTGCCGATTTTTGCGGGAGCGTCCGACGTCGTGGACGTCGGCTGCGGCCGCGGCGAGCTTCTCGGCCTACTGCGCGAACGCGGCGCGAAGGCGCGCGGCGTGGACGCCAGTCCGGCCATGGTCGAACTGTGTCGTGCCGCCGGCCTTGACGTCGAGCAGGGCGACGCGGTGACGTACCTCGATCGTCAGCGTGACGGCAGCATTGGGGGGGTGGCCGCGATCCAGGTCGTCGAGCATTTCGCGCCGGCGTATCTGACGCGATTTCTGGAGACGGCGTACCACAAGATGCGGAGCGGCGCGCCGCTCGTCCTCGAAACGATCAATCCGGCCTGCTGGATGGCGTTCTTCGAGACGTACATTCGCGACCTGACCCATCAGCGGCCGCTGCACCCCGACACGCTGCGCTATTTGGTGCAGGCGAGCGGCTTCACCCATGTGGACGTCCAGTTCCGGCAGCCGGTTCGTGCAGAGGATCGGCTCGATCGTGTGCCGGAACCACCGAGTTTGGCGGTTCACCCCGAAGGGCTGACCCAGGTCGTTGCGGCGCTGAACGCCCAGGCCGACAAACTGAATGCCCGGCTGTTCTCGTCGATGGACTACGTCGTGATCGCGCGCCGCTAGCGTCCCGTCCCACAAGGACAGGCCACTAGACTCTGTAACATTTCTCGCGTGTGCCGGGTCTAACGATCCGAGGCCAGAGGTGCACGGTGGCGCGCTCCGGGGCGGCCCAGCTGTTCAGGTGACCCGCTCCCACCAGGCCCGAGGCGATCGGCATGGCACAAACTCTTACGTGGACACGCCCAGGCACGCGGCAGCCGGAATGGGATCTCACCGTGGTGCGTCCAGAAGCGGCCGCCGCAGCTGACCCGTCGTTCAGCGATCTCGGCGAGGCCGACCTCGTGACCGCATGTCTGCGTGGCCAGAACGGCGCGTTCGACGTCATTGTCGAGCGTCACCGCCGCGCGGTGTACCAGCTCTGCTACCGCTTCGTCGGCAACCACGAGGACGCGAGCGATCTCTCGCAGGACGTCTTCCTGCGCGCATATCGCGGCTTGCGAAGCTTCGGGGGGCGATCATCGCTGGCGACCTGGCTGTACCGGATTGGCGTGAACGTCTGCCTGAACCGGGTCAGCGTCAAGAAACCGCAGAGCGAGCCAATCGAGGCGCGGCAGCACGTCGATACCCGGACCGAGTCGCCGTCCGAGCGGCTGATGGGCGCCGAGCGTGCCGCTCGCGTTCGCGCGGCGATCGCGCAGTTGCCGCGCAAGCAGCGCGCGGCGCTGATCCTGCGGATGTACCACGAGATGTCGCACCAGGAAATCGCGGACGTGATCGGCAGCTCGACCGGCGCGGTCAAGGCGAACGTGTTTCACGCGTTGCAGAACCTGAAGAAGCTGCTCGCTGGAGAGAGAGTGTAAGCCGATGCGTCATCTCACCGAGGGTGAACTTCTCGATCTCGCCGAGGGCGCGCAGCCCGAACCTTCAGCCGGCCATCTCGCAGCCTGCGAGGCGTGCCGGCGGCAGGTGACGGATCTGCGTTCCGCCATGACGGCGGCGGCGGCTGTAGGCGTTCCGGAGCCTTCGCCGCTCTTCTGGGAACATCTCTCGGTGCGCGTGCGCGAAGCGGTGGATGCCGAAGGCGGACCGTCGGGGGCCGGCTCGCTGCTGCGCTGGCCATCGTGGCGAGCGATCGTTCCGATCGGCGCGTTGGCGATGCTCGCCTTGACGGCCGCGCTGATGTTGCGTCCCGCGTACGAATCATCCCCCGCGGCGAACGCCTCGGCCGGCTCCGAGATCACCGACATGGCGGCCGACGCCGGCAACCTCGCGCAGCTCGCAGACGATCCCTCGCTCGCGCTGCTTGCGGATCTGACCTCGGATCTCGACTGGGACGCGGCGAGTGAAGCCGGGCTCGCGCCGCGGACCGGCGCCGTCGACGATGTCGTCACGTCGTTGAGCAGCGGAGAACGCCGCGAGC
>Ga0184627_10000317_pt1 | contig 19595 bp, 18 predicted proteins | sample PLM3_127_b1_FD_133150 | JGI IMG/M metagenome (GOLD analysis project Ga0184627, IMG submission 133150) | Groundwater sediment microbial communities from an aquifer in East River, Colorado, USA - PLM3_127_b1 | ecosystem: Environmental > Terrestrial > Soil > Riparian zone | place: USA: East River...
CATCGAGACCCAGCTCGGGGACGTGTCGGCCTACATCCCCACCAACGTCATCTCCATCACCGACGGGCAGATCTACCTTGAGAGCGACCTCTTCTTCGCCGGCATCCGCCCCGCCGTCAACGTCGGTCTCTCGGTCTCCCGGGTCGGGGGCGCGGCCCAAATCAAGGCGATGAAGCAGGTGGCCGGCCGGCTGCGGCTCGACCTGGCCCAGTACCGGGAGATGGCCGCCTTCGCCCAGTTCGGTTCGGAGCTGGACAAGGCGACCCAGGCCCAGTTAAACCGCGGCCAGCGGATGGTGGAGCTGCTGAAGCAGGCCCAGTACACGCCGTTACCGGTGGAGAAGCAGATCCTCATCATCTTCGCCGGCACCGCCGGGCACCTGGACGATGTCCCCCTGGAGGCCGTCGCGGCCTTCGAGCAGGAACTGTACCGGTTCGTGGAGACCGTCCGGCCCGAGGTCCTCCGGGAACTGGCCGAAAAGCGCGAGATCACCGACCCGCTCCGGGAGAAGATGACCAAGGCCGTGGTGGACTTCAAGGCGGACTTCCTGGCCCGCCTCAAGAAGGGCGCGGCGGCCGCCGCCCCGGCGGCCTGACCGGCCCCCAGAGGCCCTGCGCATCCATGGCTACCCTGCAGGATATCCGGCGTCGGATCCGGAGCGTCCAGAGCACGCAGAAGATCACCCGGGCCATGAAACTCGTGGCGGCGGCCAAGCTTCGCCGCGCCCAGGAGCGGATCCTGGCGGCCCGGCCCTACTCCGACAAGATGGGCGCGGTGCTCGCCAGCCTGGCCCTGCGGGCCGATCGCTCCGCCCACCCCCTGCTGGTCCACCGGGCCGGCAACCGGAAGGTCCTGGTCGTCATCGCGGCCGACCGGGGGCTGTGCGGGGCCTTCAACAGCAACATCCTCCGACGTTCCCTGGAGTGGCTCCGCCAGCAGGGGGAGGCGGAGGTGGCCCTGACGCTGGTTGTCGTCGGGCGGAAGGCCCGCGACTTTTACCGGCGGCGGCCCGTGACGGTCCGGGCCGCCTACGCGAACTTCTTTGACCGCCTGGCCTACGAGCACGCGGCCGAGGTCGGCCAGGAGCTGGTCCGGGCCTACGTGGAGGATGCGGCCGACGAGGTCCACCTCTGCTACAACGAGTTCAAATCGGCCGCGGCCCAGCGGGTCACGGTGACGAAGCTCCTCCCCATCGAGCCGCTGCCGGTGCCGGAGGGGGAGGCAGTAGTGGATTTCCTCTACGAGCCCTCGGCAACCGTCATCCTGGACCGGCTCCTCCCGAAGGACATCGAGGTGCAGATCTACCGGGCCCTCCTGGAGTCGCTGGCCGCGGAGTACGGGGCCCGGATGACCGCCATGGACAACGCCACCAGGAACGCCGCGGAGATGATTGAGGTCCTGACCATCTCCTTCAACAAGGCACGGCAGGAGCGGATCACCAAGGAGCTGCTGGAGGTAGTGGCCGGCGCGGAGGCGCTGCGGGCCCGCGGGTAGGCCCGGGCGGATTTGGCGGGAGGGTGGCATGAACGAAGGCCGCATCGTGGAGGTCATCGGGCCGGTGGTGGACGTGGAGTTCGCTCCGGGCAAGCTCCCGGCCATCTTCACTGCCCTCGAGGTGCCGGAGAAGCAGATCACCGACATCTTTTCCTACAGCCAGCGCCTGGTCCTTGAGGTGGCCCAGCACCTGGGGGAGAGCCGGGTCCGATCGGTGGCCCTCTCGGCGACTGACGGGCTGGTGCGGGGGATGCGGGTCGTGGACACCGGCGCCCAAATCACCATCCCGGTGGGGAAGGCGACCTTGGGCCGCATCATGAACGTCATCGGGGAGCCGGTGGACAAGCAGGGACCCCTCACCTCCGAGATCCGCTATCCAATCCATAGGCACGCACCTTCCTTCGAGGAGCAGGCCACCTCGGCCCAGATGCTGGAGACCGGGATCAAGGTGGTGGATCTCCTGGAGCCCTACACCAAGGGGGGGAAGACCGGGCTCTTCGGCGGGGCCGGCGTCGGGAAGACCGTTATCATTATGGAGCTGATCCGCAACATTGCCATGGAGCACGGCGGCCTCTCCGTCTTCGCAGGCGTGGGGGAGCGTACGCGGGAGGGGAACGACCTCTGGCTGGAGATGAAGGAATCCGGGGTCCTCGCCAAGACGGCCCTGGTCTACGGCCAGATGACGGAGCCGCCCGGCTCCCGCCTGCGCGTGGGCCTGACTGCCCTGACGGTGGCCGAGTACTTCCGGGATGTGGAGGGGCAGGACGTGCTCCTCTTCATTGACAACATCTTCCGATTCACCCAGGCGGGGTCCGAGGTTTCGGCCCTGCTCGGCCGGATGCCCTCGGCCGTCGGATACCAGCCCACGTTAGGGACGGAGATGGGCGAGCTGCAGGAGCGGATCACCTCCACCCGGAAGGGCTCCATCACCTCGGTGCAGGCCATCTACGTCCCCGCCGACGACATCACCGATCCGGCGCCGGCCACCGCCTTCGCCCACCTGGACGCCACCACCGTTCTCAGCCGGCAGATCGCCGAGTTGGGCATCTACCCCGCGGTGGACCCGCTGGCCTCCACCTCCCGGATCCTGGACCCCCGGGCGGTGGGGGAGGAACACTACAGTGTTGCCCGGGCGGTCCAGAAGGTCCTGCAGCGCTACAAGGACCTCCAGGACATCATCGCCATCCTCGGGATGGACGAGCTCTCCGAGGAGGACAAGCTCGTGGTGGCCCGGGCACGGAAGATCCAGCGGTTCCTGTCGCAGCCCTTCTTCGTGGCCGAGCAGTTCACCGGCCAGGCGGGTCGCTACGTCCCGCTGAAGGAGACCATCAAGGGCTTCCGGGAGATCGTCGAGGGGAAGGTGGATGATCTCCCGGAGCAGGCCTTCTACATGGTGGGGACCATCGAGGAGGCCCGGCAGAAGGCGGAGCAGTTAGCCGCCGCCAAGTAGGGGGCGGAGGGGGCATGGCAACGGCGGAGATTCCCCGGACCTTCCTGCTGGAGGTGGTGACCCCGCAGCGCCTGGTGGTGAGCGAGGAGGTGGAGGAGGTCATCGCCCCCGGCGCCGAGGGCTACTTCGGGGTGCTGGGGGGCCACCTTCCCTTCATGACCACCCTGCGGTTTGGCGAGTTCACCTTCCGGCTGGCCCGGGGAGGGGAGCGGCACCTGAGCGTCTCCTGGGGCTACGCGGAGGTCCTCCCGACCCGGGTGACCGTCCTAGCGGAGGCGGCCGAGCGAGCCGAGGAGATTGACACCGCCCGGGCCGCGGAGGCCCGCGACCGGGCGCTGGCGCGCCTGGGCAAGATCGGCGATAGTACCGTGGACTTTGTCCGGGCGCAGGAGGCCTTGATGCGGGCCCTCACGCGCCTGGAGGTGGCCGCCAGGAAGCGGTAACCTGGAGGGGCACGGGGGCGCGGGCCGGGCCTGCCGCCCCTTTTTCTTCGTCTATGCGGCACTTGCCCGATTGGATCCCGGCCCTCCTGCTGGGGCATGCCGAGCGGTCCGCCGTTCTCTCCGACCGAGACGCCCGCCTGGTGGCCTTCGCCCAGTTCGTCGCCGCCTTCTCCTGGAACTACGTCTACGTCTTCCTCCCCTTCTATATCCTCCGGATCAGCCCCCACGACCGGGAGACCACCCTCCTGTGGATCGGGCTCATCCTGGGGGTGACGGGGGTCGCCTCCACCCTGTTTGCCCCCCTCTGGGGGGCGATGGCCTCCCGGGTGAGCCCCAAGCTCCTCTACGAGGTCGGGGTCCTCATCCAGGTGGGCCTCTTCGCCTGTTTCGCCCTCACCACGAGCCTCCCCGTTCTCTTCCTGCTCCGGATGGCGATCGGGATGGTGGGGGGGACCTCCACCATGGGGCTCATCCTGGTCTCGGCCGCCTCCGACCACGATCGAATCACCTCCAACGTGGGCCTCTTCCAGTCCGCCATGACCCTCGGGCAGATCGCGGGACCGTTCGTGGGGGCCTTCTCGGCGGATCTCCTGGGGATTCGCCCCACCTTCCTCCTCGGGTCGGGCGTGCTCCTCGTCGCCTTCTTCGCCGTGCGGCTGGGGGTCCCCTGGGTGGAGCGCCTCATCCCCCGTCCGCCCGAGGTCCGGATCACGCGCCGCCGCTTCGTGGCGGGCTGGTTGGTCTGCTTCACCGCCACGTTGCAGTTAGTCTTCCTCCCCAGCGTGCTGCCCGAGATCCTGCGGGAGTTAGGCGTGGCCGAGACTGGCGCTGTCCGCGTCGCCGGCGCCATCGTCTTCGCCTACGGCCTCGCCGCCGCCGGGGGGGCGGTCCTGGTGAGCCGCTGGGCAGGGCGCTTCGGCCGGAGGCGGACGGTTCTGGTCGCCGGCGGACTGGCCTCCCTCCTCCAGGTGGCCCTGTGGCTTCCGGGCTCCGTCGGCCTCTTCACCGCTCTTCGGATCCTCCAGACCGGCCTCATCGCCGGCGTGATCCCCATCGTCTTCGCCCAGATCACGGAGGGGGCGCCCGGGGCACGCATCGGGCTCATCAATACCTCCCGCTTCTCGGGGAACGCGGCCGGGCCCCTCCTGGCGACCCTCTTCTTCGCCCACTTCTCGCCGCTTCTCCTCTACGCGACGCTCGCGGCCCTGACGCTGGCCTCCCTCGCGGCCTTCTACCGCGCCCCGCTCACCCGCGTGCGCCCGGCTTGACTATGCCCCCCCCGCGCTCGCCGCTGCGTCATCTGCCACCGGCTGCTCGGCGGGGGGGAGGACCGCTGGTTCCCCTCCGAACGCTGCAAGTGGGTGGACCTGGGGCGGTGGCTGGGGGAGGCCTACCGGATTCCGGGGCCTGCCGTCGCGGCCGAGACGGAAGCGCCGAGCCGGCAGGAGGGGGGCGGGGGGGAAGCGCGCGAGGAGGGGGACGAGGCGGGAGGGTAGGGCTGGCTACTGGGAGTCCAACGAATTGGACCTATGGTTCGCGCGAGCACTTGGGTGCCGGGCCAAATGACGAGCATCACGAGGCCCGAGGGAGGAGGCGGCCGCAGGCGTACGCGGTTTGTACGTCGAGGACCGCCGACGACCGAGAACGATGTGAGGCGAAGTGAGTTGGCCCGGCACTACTGGAGGTGCTGCGTGATGCGCCGAAGGAGGGGCTCAGGGCCCAGGGGGCCGAGGCCGATTTCCTGGAGGACCGCCTCCAGGGGGGATCGCAGGCCCTGCTGCCAGCACTCCCGCAGGAAGGGGCCGGTCCGGTCGTTGCGGTACCAGTCCTCGTCGAAGCGCTCCCGCAGGCCGTCGGCGAGGAGGGCCGCCCCCATCCATCCCCGCAAGGCGTGGGCCGACGTCAGGAAGGGGTCCGCGTCCGCCAGGGCCGTCTCGGCTGGCACCTCCGCCCGGATCGCCTGGCCCAGGAGGAATCGGTAAGCCTCAGCCCGTGCCTCGGCGTTCCCGCCCTCCGGAAGGAGCAGCTCATGCTGGAGCGTGGCGGCGCAGCGCCGGAGGAGGCCGAGGAGCCTCAGGTGGGCCAGCCAGAGGGTGTCGCGGGGCTGGCCGACCTCCAGAAACCGCTTCAGCCAGCCCGCCTCCCGCACTAGCCCCTCCAGCAGCGATGCGTGCGCCTCCGCCACCGACGCATCCCCCAGCCGCCTCCCTTCGAGCGGGAGGCTCCCATCGGTGTGGGCGAAATGCAGGGCGCGTCCAAGCGCGCGCCAGAGGGCTTCGTACGCCTCCAGGCCGGGAGCCCCCCGCGCCACCAGGGTGACCCGGTCCGGCACCTCGGACAGCGCCACGAAGGGCCGCGGGACCTTCCCGGGCCGCTCCTCCAGGTCCAGCCGGATGCGGCCCGCCGCGCTCAGGTCGAGACGGAGCGCCCGGAGGGTGGCCTCGGCGACCGGGAGGAGGTGGCGCGCTGGGAAGAGGGGGTCCAACCCGGGTGCCCGGAAGAGGCGGAGGAGGTCGTGGTGCCGGGCGTCCTTGAGCCGGACGTGAAGGTGCCGGCGTAAGGCCCAGCCCAGCGTCTCCTCGTACATGCTCTCGGTCTGCTCCAGGATCGCCTGGGCATCTCTCGCCAACCCCTCCAGGTCCGCCGGGCCCAGCGCCCGGCAGAGGCCGGCTACCCCGGGGTAGCCGAGGGCCGCGGCGCCGTCCTGGAGGCGGGCCAGGAGCTCCGCCCGGAGGGGGCTCACGGCTCGGAGGACCTCAGCGCGGGCCACCTCGATCCGCCCTCGCATCGTTCGGTCCGGCTCGTCTCGGAGGACCTCCTCCACGTCTGGGAAGGGGGTTGCCCGCCCCTCGACCCGGAGCACGGCGGCGGCCTCGGCGGCGGCGAGCCGGTCCCGGAGGGGGGCGACGGCTACCTCGAGCAGGTGCCGGGCGGTGAACTCCGCCAGGGCCCGCAGCCGGGCCCGCTCCGGGCCTTCGGGGGCGGCGGCCCAGGCCTCCCGCACCTCCTGGTGGAGTGCCGGGGAGGCCAGGCGGCCGAACCGCTTGTAGAGGGGGGCCAGCGGTGGTGCGGGCGTGAGCCCGGCGCCATGCTGGTAGGTGGCCTCTGCCATCGCCGCGAGGAACGCCTCCGCGTCCTGGCGCAGGGGGGCGAAGGCGTCAGGAGGCGAATCAGAGGTCATCGCCCCCCTCCCCGTGTGCCTCCCCCTCGGGACCGCCCCCACCTTCTTCCATGGCCTCGTCCACGAGGGCGTCGAAGTCCTCCCCCGCGTCTTCCCCCATCTCCTTCCCCATCTTCTTCATCCACTGGGCTACGCTCGCGGGATCCTCTTCGTTGACATCCGCGAGGCTGCTGTCGTCGGCGAGCCGATCCAGCCGGTCCTCTTCGCTCCGGACCCGCGCGAAGCGGGAGAAAAGGCGCTCCAGCGCCGTGCTCCCGCACCGGGGGCATGCGGGCGTCCCGGGGTTGCTGACGCTCCGGATGAAGATGCTGATCCGCCGCTGGCAGCCGCTACACCGGTATTCGTAGATAGGCATGGCCGGGATCTCCTTCGCCCTGGGGGGCGAGACGATTGTGTCGTAGCGCCGCCCGAGCCGTCAAGTCTCGGACCACCGCCGGCCCCGGGAGTGGCTTTCCTCTTGACCCTTTTCCCGCCGGCGTCTACTCTCGGGGAAATTTCCCCCGCCCCTCTGGAGGCCGCCTGCCCGTGCGCTGCCCGCATTGCGGGTTCACGACGTTCCCCCACGCCACGACCTGCAGGCGCTGCGGTCGGCCGTTGCCGGGCACAGGAACGGACCCCCGCGCACTGGTGCAACCAGGCACGGAGGAGGTCGCCCCGCCCCCCCCGTCTGCAGCGGCTTCCTCGTGGTGGGGCACGGGGCTCCCGCCGGAGGTCGCCGCCCAGCTCGACCCGGAGACACTCGACCTAAAGGAACTCAGCCTCCCGCAGGCCATCCTTGAGGCCGGGGCGCAGGCTGAGGCGGAACTGGCTCCGGCAGCGGATGCAGCCGGGGGGGCCTCGGAGGCCGGGCACTACGGCGGCTTCTGGCTCCGGGGGATGGCCGCCCTGGTTGACGCCATCCTGGCCGGCGGCCTCGCCCTCTTGGCGGGGGCGGGGGCGATCGTGGCCGCGGCGGGGGGTGGGGTGCTGGCGGGCGGGCTCGACGTCAGGACAGAATTCGTCGCGGTGGCGGCGGCTCTCCTGGCTGCGGCTGGGGTGAGCCTGGCGTACCATGCCCTCTTCACGGGGTCGTGGGGACAGACTCCCGGCAAGATGGTCTTCGGCCTCACCGTCGCGCAGGCCGACGGAGGACTCCCGACCTATGGCCAGGCCGCGTGGCGATGGACCGCCTCCTGGGTGGCGCTCGGGCTCCTCGGAGTCGGGCTTCTCATGATCGCGGTCACGCGCCGGAAGCAGGGCCTGCACGACCTGCTGGCCGGCACCGTCGTCCTCCGACACCTCCCCGGCTCATCTTGACACCCCGTGCCCCCGGTGCTACAAAAGCGGTCCCGACCGTGCGAGCCCCCACGCGGCCGCTCTGGGCAGGTAGCTCAGTTGGTAGAGCACGGGACTGAAAATCCCGGTGTCGCCAGTTCAATTCTGGCCCTGCCCACCAGCTCTCTCAGGCAGTTGCCGCACCTCGCCCTCACACCACAGCCGAGGAGGCAAGGCAGCCGGTTGGCGCGAACGCGAGCCCGGGGAGACTCTTTGGTCTAACCTGGCCGATCGAGGTCGAGGGGGGGAGCGAACATGCTGAAAGAGTTCAAAGAGTTCGCCATGCGCGGCAACGCCCTGGATATGGCCGTGGGGATCATCATCGGGGCGGCATTCGGCAAAATCGTCAGTTCACTGGTCAGCGATATCTTGATGCCCCCGATTGGGTTCCTGCTTGGCAAGATCGATTTCTCCAACTTGTTTGTTCCTCTCTCGGGGCAGGCCTACCCCACGCTGGCCGCGGCAAAAGCTGCTGGGGCAGCCACCATCAACTACGGCATATTCGCCAACACCGTGATTGACTTCATCATTGTGGCATTTGCGATCTTCCTCACGGTCCGGCAGGTCAACCGGATGGCACGGAAGCCCGAAGTGCGGCCGGCCGCGCCCACCGCCAGAGAGTGCCCGTATTGCGTGTCTACCATTCCCATCAAGGCCACACGCTGTTCCCACTGCACTTCTGACGTGAAGGCGGCATAGAGCGTCGGACACACCGGAAGCGTGCCTGGAGGCATTGGAGGAACTCCTGGCAGAGCGGCCCGACTACGTCCTCGTGCTCCTGTTCCAGCGGGCGCCGTAGGAGCTGCTGCCGCTCCGTTCCCCGGCTTCCTGGCCCGTTGGCCAGGGCCGCGCCGGATCCGGGTCTGCGCGGCGGCCACTGTGTCGGGGGGAACGGGCATGAGTCTCCTGGTGTCCCTTGACCGATGCCCGAGGATGCGCGAACATGCATCCGATGGAGCCAGTCCACCCCCGGGGAACGCTCCTCCCGCCTTCCCGTGTTGGAACGGGTAGGGCGCCTCCCCGGAGGCCGGAGTCGAGCGTCGGATGGATTCGCCCCGCATCCTCGCCGTCGCGACTGCCACCCCGCCGGGCCGCTTCACACAGGCGGAGATCCTTGCCCTCTCCCGCTACCCCGACGCACGGCGCCGCCACTTCTTCACGGCCAGCGACATTGAGAGCCGTCACCTGGCGATTGACCCGGCCACCTTCAACCCCGCCGAGTCGCTCGACACCCTGAACGCCCGCTTCGCAACGTTCGGGCCGGCCCTGGCCCAGCAGGCGGCGGCGGCCGCCCTGGAGCGGGCCGGCCTCGAGCCGGCCGCAGTGGACTTCGTCGCCACAACCACCTGCACCGGCCGTCTCTGCCCCAGCCTGGACACGCTTCTGATTCGGGACCTGAAGCTCCGGGAGGATGTGCAGCGGGTCCACGTGGGGGACACCGGGTGTGCCAGCGGGATGGTAGCCCTCCAGCAGGCCAGCCACTACCTGCGGGCGCACCCCGGTCGGCGGGCCCTGGTGGTGGCGGTGGAGATCTGCTCGGCCGCGTATGTCCTGGACGAGGGGCTGGAGACGGCGGTGGCGAACGCCATCTTCGCCGACGGGGCCGCGGCGGCGCTGCTCGGCCCCGGGGAGACCGGCCCCGCCCTCCTGGAGCACCACACGCTCTTTCGCTCCGAGTACCTCCCCCTCATGGGCTTCACGTTTCCCGGTGGGCGTCCCCGGATCCTCCTCTCCAAGGACATTCGGCACATCGGGGGGGAGATGGTGGAGGCCCTGGCCACCCGCATCCTGGAGGCCCACGGCCTACCGCAGGAGGCCATCCGCTTCTGGGTCCTCCACTCCGCGGGCCGCAAGGTCATTGACCACGCCCGCCACCGCCTCGGCCTCCGCGAGGCCGATGTGACCTTCTCCCGGGGCATCCTTCGGCGCTTCGGGAACGTGTCCTCGGCCACCGTCCTCTTCGTCCTGGAGGCGGTGATGGCCTCCGGCCAGCCCTGCGCCGGGGACTACGGCCTCATGATGGCCCTCGGCCCAGGCTTCGCGGCCGAGGGGGCCCTCCTCCGATGGTGAGGCCGGCCCTCCTCTCCCCCTTTCCCCGGGAGACTGAGTCCACCGAGCGGATGGACGCCCCGGATCTTCCGCCCGCGGAGTTAGCCGGGGCCCTCCGGAACCTCACCTGGCTGAACCGGTGCTTCGGCGGGTTCCGGGTGGCCGCCCGCTTCACCGCGCGCCACCTGGCCGCGGGGGGGCAGACCCTCACGCTCCTGGATGTCGCCACGGGGGGCGCGGACATCCCGGTCGGGCTCGTGCGGCGGGCGCGCGCCGCGGGGCGCCGGCTGCGGGTCATTGCCCTCGATCGCCACCCGCAGACCCTCGCCTTTGCCCGTAAGGCCAGCCAGCCGTTCCCCGAAATGACGCTGGTGCGCGGCGATGCTCGCGCGCTCCCGTTCCGGGACGGGAGCGTGGACCTCGCCCTCTGCAACTTGAGCCTGCACCACTTCGACGACCGGGGGGCGGTCCAGGTCCTGGGCGAAATGGCCCGCGTGAGCCGCGCCGCCTTTCTGGTGAATGACCTGCGCCGGAGCCGCCTGGGGCTCCTGGTGACCAGGCTGCTGCTCTCCTGGTGCCCGAACCCCCTCACCCGGGCGGATGGCCCCCTCTCTTTCCGGCGCGCCTTCACGCCGGAGGAGATCCAGGCGCTGGCGACGCGGGCGGGCCTCCGCGGGGCCCGCGTCTGCCGGCGCGCCTGGTTTCGCCTGGTCCTGGAGGCCGGGCCGGGGGCAGGGGGAGCCTCGTGAGGGACCGGCGGCGATCCCCCGTGGGCCTGGGCGCCCTTGCCCTCCTGCTCCTGGGGGCCGCGCCCCCTCCTCCCTGCCCCTCGCCCGCCGATGTCCCCGGCCGCCTCCTCCGGATCATCCCGGAGGCGAGTAGCGTGCGCTTCGATGCGGATGCCGTCCTGCACGACTTCTCGGGGGAGGGTCAGGAGGTGGGGGGCTGGATCCTCCTGCCGGAGCGGGACCCGGAGGAGGTCCTGGCGTGCGTGGCCGTGGCGGCGGCCAGCCTCCAGACGGGGATCAGCCTGCGCGATCACCTGATGCGGCAGAACCACCTCGAGGTGGAGCAGCACCCCTACATCCGTTTCGCGGTGCGCGGGGCGCGGGCCCTGGAGCGGCCTGCCCCGGGCCGGCTGCGGGCGGAGGTGCTGGGAGAATTTACGCTGCACGGCGTCCCCCGGCAACGGTTCCTCCCCGTGGAGGTCACGCTGGACGGCAAGACCCTCACGGCGGTGGGGTCCTTCCCCGTGCACCTCTCGGACCATGCCATCGCCGCGCCGGCGTTTCTCTTCGTTCGGATGCGGGACCTGGTGAAGGTGACGGTCCGGCTCGTGGCGGGCCCGGAGGGGACCAGGCCATGACGGGCGGGCGCCGGACGCAGGTCGTAGTTGTGGGAGGCGGCCCGGCGGGGACCGCCGCTGCGCTCGTGCTGGCCCGGCGGGGGGCCGAGGTCCTCCTCCTGGACCGTGCCCGTTTCCCCCGCCCGAAGCCCTGCGGCCAGTACGTGGGGCCGGATGGGGCACGCCTCCTCGGCGTTCTCGGCCTCTGGGAGGCCGTCCAGGGGGCCGGGGCTCGGCCGCTCACCGGGATGCGCATCGAGGCCCCGGACGGGTCTGTCCTCCTGGGTCGGTTCCCGGGAGGCCCGGCGGCTGGCCCGGACGGGCCGGTCGCCTTTGCCCTCAGCCGGGAGGCCCTCGACGCTGCGCTCCTGGACCGGACGCGCCTGGCCGGCGTCCGGATCCTGGAGGACCTCCGGGTGGTTCACGTGGAGGCCGGCGCGTCTGACGTCGTCGTGCAGGCGCTGGCGGGCCGGCGCCTGCTCAGCCTGCGGGCGGAGTGGGTCATCGGGGCGGATGGACGCCACTCGGTCGTCGCCCGCGCCCTCGGCCTCCGCCGCCGGCTCCTCCGCCTGCGGCGGTTTGGGCTCCTCGCCGACTTCGCCGACTTCCCGGAGGCGGGCCCGTGGGGAGAGATCTTCCTGGGTCGCCGCGCCTACTGCATCGTCAACCCGCTCCCGGACGGACGGGCCTGCGTCGGCGTTGTGACGGACTGGCGGGTGGAGGCCTGCCGGGCGGGCCTGTCCGATCTGCTGGCCGGGCACCTCGCGGCCTTCCCCTCCGTGGCCCGGCGGGCTGCGGGGGCGCGCCTCACCGGGGGCCTCTACGGCGTCGGGCCCCTGGCATTTCGGCGCGAGCCACCCGGCGCGGGGCGCGCCCTCCTCGTTGGGGATGCGGCCAGCTTCTACGATCCCCTGACGGGTGAGGGGGTCACGGCTGCCCTCCAGACCGGCGCCGTCGCCGGTGCTCTTCTCGCCGAGAGCCTAGCGGCCGCAGCCGAGCCGCCCGAGGTCCAGGCGGCCTATGCGGCGTCCCGCCGCCTCCTCCTCCTCGGACCACGCTGGCGCCTCCTCGCCCTCCTTCAGGTGGTGGTCCGCCGGCCGGGGCTCGCCTGTCGGGTTGCCCATTACCTGGAGCGCCATCCAGGCGCGCTTGCCGCCCTGATGGCGGCGATTGGCGGGCCAGTTCCGGGAGGGGGACCGGCCGGTCCCGCGGGTACGGTTCGCCCCGTCCTTGGCGGGGGGGGAATGCGGTCGGGTTCCCGGCACGAGGCGCCGGTGGACGGTCACTTTCCGGCTCTCAGGTGACGAGGGATTTCGCTGGGGCCACGACAGCGTCGACTGGATTTGGGGGCGCATCCGGGGACCGCCTCACCAACCACTTCGCGACCATCGGCCTCGGGGCTCGCTGGGGTGCTAGAGGGGGGGTTGCGCTCTCACGTAAGAGATCGCACGGGGGGAAGACCATGCGAGGAAGACGGGGTCGGATGGCCTTAGTGGGGGGAGTCGTTACGCTGGGGCTCCTGGCGGCCGGCTTCCCCGGGCCGCCGCAGCCGGCTGGAGCGGCGGTGCACGCAAAGCCCGGCCGCGGTGAGCCCCACGGGATGGCGGAGGGGTGGACCTTCCGCCTGCCCGAGGGTGACCCGAAGGCCGGGCAACGGGCGTTCGTGGATTTCGAGTGCTACAAGTGCCACCCGGTGGCGGGGGAGAACTTCCCCAGGTCGGAGGGGACGGGGGATGTGGGACCGGATCTCTCCCGGATGGGGCCGCTGCACCCGGCCGAGTACTTCGCCGAGGCCATCCTGAACCCCAACGCCGTCTTGACGGAGGGGCCGGGCTTCCTGGGGCCGGACGGGAAGTCCAGGATGCCCAGTTACACCGAGAGCATGACGCTGCAGCAGCTCATTGACCTCGTAGCCTACCTCCGGACGCTCGGCGCTGCCCCCTCGGCGCCGGTGGGGGCCGGCGGGCGCGGGGCCACGGGCGGGGGCCACACGGGCCACTGAGGCGGCGCCTTGACCCCTCCGCGGCCGCCGTGCTACGGTCGGGACCGCCTCGCGCGGGCCGGCGTAGCTCAGTGGCAGAGCAGCTGATTCGTAATCAGCAGGTCACTGGTTCAACCCCAGTCGCCGGCTCCAGGATTCGCAAGTCGTTGCGTCCCACCAAGACGGCCCATCCGTCATCATTTTCCCCAGGTGCAACCCAAACCGTTCGAGACGACCCGGTGAGGGCGGGAAACCGGCGCGCAGATCCGTCTCCGAGGGCGACAAAGAGACTCCCACGAGGGGGCAGCCCCCCAGCCGGCCTTTCCTGCTACAGTTGGCCCGACGACGCGTCCCAGTGTTCCAGCAGGGACCGGTAGGCCGGGTCTTCGTAGCGTTCGAGGAGGAGCGCCGACGCATAGTCGGGCAGGTCCCCGCCGGTGACGTGGGCGGCCAGGAGTTCACCGGCCGCCTGCGACCCCATAATGCCGAAGCCGGACAGGGCTCCAATGACGTAGGCCCCTTCGATGGGTAGGGGGCCGATGAGCGGCCGGTTTTCCCGGGTCTTGCAGTAGTACCCGCCATCCACATCCGCCTGGCCGCCCTGACCAAAATACACAGACAGTCCCGGAATCATCCGCGCGAGACCCCGCAACAGGACTTCGGGGTAATGGGCGTCGAAGGTCGGTGGCCAGAGAGGCTCTTGGACCTTGGTGTCGTACGTCCAGATGATCAACACTTCGGGATTGTCCGGGTCTCCTCGCGGGCGAAAATGGACGCCCGCCGGGAATTCGTCGAGGAGCCACAGGGTCTCGTCGCTCGCGGCCAGGGTCCGGCGCTCGGCTTCTGTCCAGGGCAGGTACAGGGGGTCGTTCCAGATCATCAGTGGCGCCTCGGGCGGGACGATTCGGAAGGAATCCCTGAAGGCGGCTTTGCCATGCAGTTCATTAAGAACGGGGATATCCACCCCCAGCATGGCTCCGACCTGCTTGAGGTATGGGCCGGCGGCAATGACGAACGCGCCGGCGCTGATCTGGCCGCCGGACCGGAGGTGGATGGTCTGAACGCGGTTGCCGGCGACGGTGACGCCCTCGACCCGATCCCGCAGCAGGGGGACGTCATGGGCTTGGATCTGTTCGAATAACCATCTGCCCAGCCGCCGCGCCTCAAGCCAACCACAGCGACGAACGTGCGTCAGGGCGACCACGTCTTCTGTGACGAACGGAAACTGCTGTCGGATGACATCCCGATCCAGCACCAGGTCGGCGCCGGTCGGCAGATTGTCGAAGCCTTGAGGTGTGGAAGGGATGTACGGGTCCGGGCCAGGATGATAGCGAAGCGGTCCGGCGCCAAGCGCAGAGATCTCTGCGGCCGTTTGCTTCATGCGGGCGATCTGGTGTGGAACGGCCGTCAAAAACACGTACCCACGCCGGTTCAGGTGGAAACAGTTGTCACTCTCACGAGCCAGTTCTTCCAACAGGTCAATGCTCCGGTTCATGAAGCGGAGCATCGTGTCGCCGGGGCCGGGCCACCAGTTACGGTACGCCTCCGTCCCCTTATCGCTGGTGAGCGTGAGCGGCGCCCGCTCGTCCACCAGCATCACGCCCTTGACGCCTCGTCTGACCGTCAGGTGATAGGCAGCGGCGATTCCGGCCATCCCCGCGCCACAGATGACCACATCCGCGCGTGAACGGGTCATGCCTCACGACCCAGCACGAATCCCGATACCCAACGCGCCGTGCGTAACAGACGGGCGTCCTCCCCCTTCCGCCCGACCACCTGTGCCCCCATGGGCATGCCGGTGGCTCCTCGCAGGATGGGGACACTGACGGTCGGAACCTCGCAGAAGGCCCAGATCGTGCAGAAGATCGGGCTGCCGGTGCTCTCGAGAAGGTGCGTGACTCGCACTTCTGGAGGCCGCCCTGATGAGTGGGGAGGGGAATGCCGCCGCCGTGGGGCGTATTCCCGCGGGCTCGCCGTTGACCCCGGCCGCGCCGTGGTGTACGGTAGCGGGCGCCCGCCTGCCCGAGCCGGCCCGGAGGGGTTGGGTAGGAAGGGGTTGCCGGGATCCACGAGCGGCAGCCGCGAGGACCGGCGGGGGGGAGCGGCGGGAGGAGGTGGAGGAGGCCATGCGCGGGGTGCGGATGGGCGGGATGGCGTCGGCCCTGGCCAACGGGCTGCGGGCGACGCCCGGGGTGGACCCCCACGTGCAGCAGTCCTTTGCCGAGCTCCTCCGGGATCTCGAGGGGCCCGCGGTCACCGAGGCAGAAGCGGAACGCCGGATGCTGGCGTGGCTGGCCACCGCCCCGGCGCACGCGGTCGCCGTGCTCCGGTCCGTGGTCCTGACCGCGGCCTCGCAGAAGCAGATCTCGCCCGACTTCTGGCTGTATCGCGCCTTCGTGGCCAGGAGAGGCGGCAGCCGGTCCGGATAACGGTCCGGCACGGCCGGGGGGATAACGCTCCCCGCCCCACCAGAGGGGAGATCCCGCTGGTGACCGGGGAGAGATGTCCGCGCGCTCACTTCGCCTTGAGGCGGCGGGCCAGGGCTTCGTACTCCTCGCGGATCCCGGCGGGGAGCCGGTCCCCGAATTTCTCAAAGAACTCGGCTTGGCTGCGGAGGTTCGCGCGCCAGCCCTCGCGGTCAACCCTGAGCAGCTCCTTGAGGGTGTCGGCCGAAACGTTGAGCCCCTTGCGGTCAATGGCGGACCGCGTGGGGACGTATCCGATGGGCGTCTCTTCCGCCTCGCCACCCCCCTTGCAGCGCTCGATCACCCACTTGAGGATCCTGAGGTTCTCGCCGAACCCGGGCCAGAGGAACGTGCCCCTCTCGTCCCTGCGGAACCAGTTGACGCGGAAAATCCTGGGCGGCTTCGACACCCGTTTTTCCATCGCGAGCCAGTGCCCCCAGTAATCGGCCATGTTGTAGCCGCAGAAGGGGAGCATGGCCATGGGGTCGCGGCGCACGACGCCCACGGCGCCAGTGGTCGCGGCGGTGGTCTCGGAGGAGAGGGTGGCCCCCAGGAAGGTGCCGTGCTGCCAACCGAAGGCCTGGTAGACCAAGGGCACCAGCGTCTGGCGCCGCGCGCCGAAGAGGATGGCGCTGATCGGGACGCCCTCCGGGGTCTCCCACTCGGGCGAGATGGAGGGGCAAGCACTCGCGGGCGAGGTGAATCGGCTGTTCGGGTGCGCTGCCGGCTCTCCGCTCGCCGGCGCCCACGGCCGCCCGCGCCAGTCGAGCGCGGACCGCGGAGGGGGGTCGTCGTGCCCCTCCCACCACACGGTGCCGTCGGGCTTGAGCGCGACGTTGGTGTAGAGGGTGTTCTTCCGGATCGTCGCCATGGCGTTGGGGTTGGTCTTCGAGCTCGTCCCCGGGACCACTCCGAAGAAGCCCGCCTCGGGATTAACGGCCCACAGCCGGCCGTCGAGACCGACGCGCAGCCAGGCGATGTCGTCCCCCAGCGTGTAGACCCGCCAGCCCTTCATGGAGGGTGGCGGAATCAGCATGGCGAGGTTGGTCTTGCCGCAGGCGCTCGGGAAGGCGCCGCAGATGTAGGTGGTCTCGCCGTCAGGGCTCTCGACCCCGACGATGAGCATGTGCTCGGCGAGCCACCCCTCGCGCCGGCCCATGTGGCTGGCGATGCGCAGGGCCATGCACTTCTTGGAGAGGAGCGCGTTGCCGCCGTAGCCCGACCCCACGCTCCAGATGGTGTTGTCCTCGGGGAAGTGGCAGATGGAGCGCCGCTCGACGTCCAGGTCGGCCTTGGAGTGCAGGCCGCGCGTGAAGGTGTCCGAGCCCCCGAGGTGCTCGAGGGCCACCGTCCCCATGCGGGTCATCATCCGCATGTTGAGGACGACGTAGACGCTGTCGGTGACCTGGATGCCGACCTTGCTGAACCGGGAGCCGGGCGGCCCCATGAGGAAGGGGATGACGTACATCGTCCGGCCTTCCATGGAGCGGGCGAAGATCTTGGAGAGGCGGTCGTAAGCCTCCGCCGGAGCCATCCAGTTGTTGGTGGGGCCGGCATCGGTTTTCTTCCGGGAACAGATGAAGGTCAGATGCTCGGTGCGGGCGACGTCGTTCACGGCGCTCCGGTGGAGGTAGCAGCCCTGCAGTTCCCGCTGGTTGAGGGGGATGAGGTCCCCCGCGCGGATGGCGGCCTCCAGGAGCCGCTCGCGCTCGGCCTCGGAACCGTCGCACCACACGACGTCCGTCGGCCGGCACATCCTGGCCACCTCATTGACCCAGCGGCGGGCGGATTCGTTCATCGTCATGGCTCGCTCCGTGGAGAGGAAACACGCACGCCCGTTCCGAGCCCTGCCGCAAGCAGCCTCGCCCCACCTCGCCGCGGACCGATGGGGCCCCGGTTGCGGACCCCGAGGGGGACGTCGCTCCGTGGAGTCCCTGTGCCCCCCCTTCTGGCGCTCACGGTCGTTCCCCCGCGGGAGGCGATGGCCGAGAGTAGTGTGAGGAACAGGGTGAAGATACACGAATGTCCTCCCGCGCCGCAAGCGGTGCGAAGCGACGAGATCGGGCTCAGGCCTCCCTGGGGAGGCTCACTCCGGCACCACGCCTGCCCACCTCTGGCCTTGACAACCGGTGAGAGAGCCTGGCATCGTACCCCTGGCACAGGCCGGAATGGGACGGAACATTTCCCGGTTCTGCTTCTGGCATCAGGTGCCGAGAGGGGTGGCCATGGAGCCGGGGCGGTCCGGGAGACGCTGGCACGGGGGGCTGGCCGCCGGCGTCCTCCTCCTGGCGGCGGCCTTCGCGGGCGCCGAGGCCCCGAAGGCGCCGGCGAGTAAGCCGCCCGCTCCCAAAGCCCCCGCCCGCGATGCTGCCGAGAAGGCCCAGGCCCACTACGAGCTGGGGGTCCTGTACCACGACCGCCTCTTCGAGCACCTGGACAAGGCGATCGAGGAGTACCAGGCGGCACTCAAGCTGAAGCCGGACCACGCCGAGACCCACTACCACCTGGGCCTTGCCTACCATACCAAGGCGAAGCTCACCACGGAGGACAAGGCGCTCTACCGGAAGGCGCTGGAGGAGTACCGGCTCTACCTGAAGCACAACCCGAGCGGGGAGTTGGCCAAGAGCGCCCAGACCAATATCAAAGCCCTGGAAGCCCGCCTCCGCTAGCGCCCGCTCTGCTGCGCCCCCGAGTCATGCCTGCGCCTGCCCCCCCCGATGCCGCGGCCCACACCGCCGCCATCCGGCGGATGTTCGCCGCCATCGCTCCGCGCTACGATCTCCTCAATCGCCTCCTCTCGTTCCGCCGCGATGTGGCCTGGCGGCGAGCGGCGGCCGCCGAGGCGGCGCTCCCCCTCCACGGCGCGGCCCTGGACCTCTGTACGGGCACGGCGGACCTGGCGCTGGAGGTGGCCCGCCAGTACCCCGGGGCGCGGAGCATCGTCGGGGTGGACCTGTGCGAGCCGATGCTGCGCCTAGGGCGCCGGAAGGTGGCGGGGCACGAGCATCGGGTGCGGCTGGCGACCGGCGCGGCGGAGGCCCTCCCGTTCGGCACCGGGACCTTCGACGCGGTTCTGGTGGCCTTCGGGATCCGGAACGTGACCGATCGGGCGGCCGCCCTGGCCGAGGTGCGCCGGGTCCTGCGCCCCGGCGGGCGGGCCATCGTCCTCGAGTTCTTCCAGCCTCGCGGGACCCTCTTCGCGGCCCTGTACCGGTTCTATAGCCAGGCACTCCTCCCCCGGATCGGGGGCTGGATCTCGGGCAATGCCGAGGCCTACGCCTACCTTCCGGCCTCGGTGGAGGCCTTCCCGGAGCCGGCCGCCTTCGCCGAGGCGCTGCGGGCGGCGGGATTCAGCGGTGTCCGCTGGAGAGCGCTCACTGGCGGGATCGTCTGCATCCATGTGGGCGTGCGGGGCAGGGGAGAGTAGGGATGGGGCTCCTGGCGCACATCCGCCGCTTTCTCGAGATGATCAAGTTCTCCCACACCGTCTTTGCCCTCCCCTTCGCCCTGATGGGGGCGATCCTGGCGGCGCGGGGGATCCCAGACGGACGGACCCTCTTGTGGATCCTGGTGGCCATGGTCGGGGCCCGCAGCGGGGCCATGGGGATGAACCGGTACGCCGATCGGGACCTGGACGCCCTCAACCCCCGGACCAGGGAGCGCGCCCTCCCGCGGGGCCTCATCAGTCCCGGGCAGGTCCTGGTCCTGGTCGCCCTCTCCTTCGCCCTGCTCCTCTTGGCCGCCTACAACCTCAACCCCCTCTGCCTCGCCCTCGCGCCGCTCGCCATCGTGGTCCTGGCCGGCTACTCCTACACCAAGCGGTTTACCACCCTCTCCCACCTCATCCTGGGCCTCTGCCTGGCTTTTGCCCCC
>Ga0184627_10000318_pt1 | contig 19583 bp, 16 predicted proteins | sample PLM3_127_b1_FD_133150 | JGI IMG/M metagenome (GOLD analysis project Ga0184627, IMG submission 133150) | Groundwater sediment microbial communities from an aquifer in East River, Colorado, USA - PLM3_127_b1 | ecosystem: Environmental > Terrestrial > Soil > Riparian zone | place: USA: East River...
ACTTAAGAGGCAAACCCGTCGGCGTTACGCGCTTCGGCGCCTCCACCGACTTTGGACTGCGCATGCTCTTGTCCAAGTACGGGCTGGTAGCGGGCCGCGACGTGCCGGTGCTGCAGATCGGCGGCATGCCGGAGATCGCCAGCGCGCTCTCAAAGCGGTCGATCTATGCCGCGCCGATGTCCTATCCCATGGCTTACGTCGCCGAGCAAGCCGGCGTCAAAATGATCGCCAATCTCGCCAAGGAAGATATCCCTTTCATGCACGTGGGGCTCACGACCACGCGCAAGTTTCTCAAAGAACAGCGAAGCCGCGCCAAAGCGATCCTGCGGGCCTACGGACGGGCGGTTCATTTCATGCACACCAAGAAAGAGGAAACCAAGGCGATCTTCGCGCGCTACACCAAAGTGAATGACCCGGGCATGTTGGAGGGCAGTCTCCAGTACGCCTATGACTTCGTCGAGAAGGTCCCCCTGGTAAAACCCAGAGCGTTTCAGGTGACGCTGGAGCAAATCGCCCTGAAAAATCCCAAAGCCAGGCAGGCCAAAGCGGAGGATTTTTTTGACAACAGCCTGGTGCAGGAGCTCTTAAACGAAGGATTCTTCGTCTCGCTCTGGGGAAAAAATCCGTCGTAAATTAATTTCGGTCAGGCTGGGCGCAAGAAGCGGGCCGTAGAATCCGGGTTCATGCCTGGCGGTGTCGATGCAAGAGAAATTGTGACCAGTTTTTCTGACTAGAAAAATACCGGGACTTGGGGATGGGGATGGGGTCAGGCAAACCTTCTTGATCTTTTCGTCTACAGTAGGTCGCTCAGTTTACGACTCAAAATCTCCAGCTCTCCAGTCCAGCACAGCGGGTAAGGGTCGCGCGAAAATTCCGGAACCGGAATAAGTCAGTGGGGTCCGACTTTCTTTGAACCAGGGTCAGTGAACCAGGGTCAGGAACCAGGGTCAGGCCTGAGTCTGGATTCTAGCTTCCCGTCCTAGACGTCAATGCGTGGCGAGAGGACTTTTCACATGCCGATCTCAAGTCTCGTCGAATCGGTGTCGGGAGACTTACTTCAGTTGGTTAAGGGTTCAGCTCGTCCCTTATGTTTGTACATTGTTTACAAACACCCCATTCATCGGATCGTTTGGCTCTGCGCCCTGGTGATCAGCGCGGCGCGATCAGGTCCGCAACCGGAACTTTGAGCGCGTTCGCGATTCTTTCCACGGTCTCAAGGGTGGGGCGACGTTTCGCCGCCTCGATGCGCGAGATATTACTGCGCATCATTCCGACGGCGCTCGCGAGTTCCTCTTGGGTGATCCCTTTGGCCTCGCGCAGCTTGCGAATCGCGGCTCCTACCTCGTGGGTTTTTCTCGTTCGAGCCGCACGTCCGCGAATATAAGGATACGACGGCGCGGCCTCGCGGAGCACTCGGTCCCAGGGGATTTCATAGCGGTTGCCGGACAACTGCGTCACGCGAAAGAAGAACCGGCTGGGGTCGATTTGGAGATTCACGAGCTCGCTGCCGTCATCGACCTCCAGTGATGACCGTGGAAAACTGTACTCTTTGCCGCTGTCGAACGTTACGACGAAGCGATCCTCGCCGACTAAAAAGCGCGCATCGCGAATCTTTCGTGCAAACTCCGGCGCCGACGAACCTTCGGCGGTTTTTAATGCTGCGGACCTACGCATGGGTTATCCTTTCGAAGATTTCTTGTATCCCAGTTCTTCCAGATACTTTAGAACCCGGCCCGAAAGCTCTCCGTCCATGGCAATTTGGTTCTCGATATCGAAATATGAAATATGTGTCAGACTTGCCTAAGAAACTTTGCTCGCTCATCCGCGACGCCTCGCTCACGCTACCCGTTTCCGCAGCGGACGGACGGTGAGCTGCATGCCCATCGCGCGTAGAACAGCTCTTAGGCTCTTGAGTTCCGGGTTGCCTTTCGGCGAAAGCGTACGGTAGAGGCTGTTGGCGTTCAACTCCGCCTCTTCCGCGAGTTTTTGTACGCCGCCAAAAGCTTCGGACATACGGCGTAGCGCGAGCATCAATTCCTCTTGGTCGCCATCTTCAAGGATGGAGTTCAAATACTCCGCTGCGAACGCCGGGTCTTTGCAAAAACTTTCTACCGTTGCCGCCTCGTGGCTACGGGACGGTGCTGATTTTACTTTCCGCGTCATTTCTTCCTCCGCTGGTAATCGCGCCAATATCGTACCGCTTCTTTGATATCCGCCGATTGAGTGCGTTTCGAACCGCCGCAAAATAAAAGTACGACGTTCTTTCCCTCTTGCGTATAATACACGCGGTAGCCTGGGCCGAAGTCGATCTTCAATTCCCAGACTCCTTCCTCACAGAACCTATGATCACCAAAGTTTCCGTTCACTACCCGGTCAATCCGACGCTGAATAACAACCCGCGCTTTTAGATCCTTGAGCTCGTCAAGCCACTGTTGGTACAGGTCCTTGCCGGACGCAGTGAGATAATGCTGGATTTCCACCAAATCCATTTTAGCTTATAAGCGAATTGTTGCAAGTCGCAGAGTTCTTTTCCCCTCATTGCCTCCTATCTGTTGTATTTTTACTTTCACGGTTGTAAGCGATCCTGAACTTTGGAATATGATTGAGATGACTCGCGCAAAGCATGCCCTGAGGGAGGTCGAAGGGAGCGTCAAGGAAAACGCTTAGGCAGGAGTCAATCGTGAATGATCCCGGCTGAGCGATTGTTCTTCCTTCATATCAGCTGACGGAAGTTCCACGTTCGATTTAGCCGGTTAGCTGCGAGGTGCCAAATGGAAACGATAGGCTTTGTCGGTCTGGGGACCATAGGTGGGGCGATTGCCGGGAATATCCGGAAGGCCGGGTATTCGATGGCGGTCCACGACATTCGGCCGGAGGTAGTTAAACTATTGGTAGAGAAAGGCGCTCAGCCGGCGGGATCGCCTGCTGAGGTGGCGCGGCAATGCCGCTTCGTGTTCACTTCCCTACCTGGTCCGCGGGAGGTGGGGGAAGTGGCGCTTGGAGCGAACGGTCTTTTGCAGGCAGTTCACGACGGCAGCATCTATGTCGATCTTTCGAGCAGCAGCCCGGATCTCATACGGCGCATCGAGGCAGAGTTCCGTTTGCGCGGGGCGCGGGTCGTGGATGCGCCGCTCATCGTCGGCAAAGATGGCGTCGCCAACAGGAGCCTGCAGGTTTTAGCATCGGGCGCTCGCAAAACCTTCGAGGAAGTGAAGCCTCTGCTAGACACATTCGGCGACACGGTCGTCTATACGGGAGAGCTGGGAACCGGAACCGTGATCAAGCTGGCGCACAACCTCGTTCGCCGCGGCGTCGGTCTGGCGATCGGCGAAGGGATCGTGTTAGGCGCGAAGGCAGGGGTAGACCCGCAGCTGCTGTGGGACTGCATGCACTGGGGCCTGGAAGTCCAACTTCATCAGTTGAAGAAAACTTTTTCCGAGACCGTTTTCAAGGGAAACTACGAGGCCCCCGCCAGTTTCGGCATCGGCCTGTCACGAAAAGACGTCGCTCTCGCGACGGAACTCGGCCGTCAACAAAACGTGCCGATGCCCATCGCCGCTTTGGTGGAACAAATCATGGTTCAGGCGATCAACCGCGGCTGGGCCGAGCAAAGCACCGCGTCGCTGTTCCGCCTCCCGGAGGAAGCCGCCGGAATCGAAGTACGCACACGATCGTAGCGGAATAAAGGGGACAGGCTAGTTTTCTCGTTGCGATCGTAAGCGGAGCCGTGATAGAGCGCGGTTATGGCGAGAGTCCCGCGCAGACCGCACGGAAGAAATAGTACGAGGATAGATTTGAGTGAATAATTGCTCTGTCTGACCCTGGCGGCAAAAAAATCAATAAGGTTTGCCTGACCCTCAGCCCTCAGCCGGTTCTCGGTTGAGCCGCTTGTACGTTTTGAACCTCAGTTTGATAGTGGGAGGCCCTATGAGTAGACCAAGCACATTCATCGTCCTCGCGGCGGCGCTGCTGTTCGCGGTAAGCGCGCCGGCGCAAGTCATCGTACTCACTCGTGCCACCGTCATCGACGGCACCGGCGCGCCGCCACAGAAGGAGATCACCATCGTGATGGAGAACGGTCGTATCCGCGACATTGGACCGTCGTCGAAAACTCCCACGCCGGCCGGTGCGGTCGTTCTTGATCTCGCCGGGAAGTTCGTCGTGCCGGGTATCATCAACGCCCACGGCCACGTCGGGGCGAAAACCGAGCCGCAGCTGCGCCAGTACGCGCTTTACGGCGTGACCACCGCGACCAGCATGCAGACCGATCCGGACGAAGTCGTCCAGGTGCGGGAAGCGCAGAAGCGCGGCGAGTTGCGCGGCGCCAGGGTTTCCACCGTGAAGTACCGCTTCGCGCCCGACCCCGCGGTGGCGACGCCGCAGCAGGCGCGCGCCAAGGTCGACGAGATCGTCGCCGCGGGCGCCGACTATGTAAAAGTGTGGGTGGACGGCGGGTTCGGCACCCGGGCCAAGCTCGCCCCCGAGTTCTGCGCCGCCGTCCTCGAGCAGGCGCGCAAACACGGCAAGCTCACCGTCGGTCACGCGTACGAACTCGCCGACGCGAGGATGCTGGTGGAGCGGGGCTTGAATATTCTTGGCCACAACGTCCGCGACCGGGAAGTGGATGGCGAATTCATCGCGCTGCTAAAGCAGCGCAACGTGACGCTCATTCCGACATTGATACGTGACGAATTTCTGTTCGCCTACGGCGACGCGCCGGCCTGGATCGACGATCCTTTCTTCCAGAGGTTCGTGCCGCCGGAACGCCTGGCGGTGCTTAAAACCAAGATCCGCGACGAACAGGCGAAACACCCGCAACGCGCCCTGATCAAGGCGGGCTTCGAGATGAACAAGATCAATCTGAAGAAATTCTCCGACGGCGGGGTGCGCATCGCGCTCGGTACCGATAGCGGAGGGGCGGCCGACCGCTTTTTCATCCAGGGTTTTTCCGAGCACCGGGAGATGGAGCTGATGGTGCAGGCGGGCATGACGCCGATGCAGGTGATCCAGTCCTTCTCGAAGGGCGCCTCGGAGGCCCTGGGCATCGATAGGGAATTCGGCACGCTGGCCAAGGGCAAGGCCGCCGACCTGCTGGTGCTGGAGAAAAATCCGCTCGACAATATCGCCAACATGCGGTCCATGCAGACGATCTATCTGGGCGGCAAAAAGTTCGAATAGAAGACGCTGAGAGGCAACGGCGAGCGCCGCTTCGCGGCGCGAGATGTCCGATTTAAAGTCCGCTGGAAGCTTCGTCATCCATTACGCGAACAAGATCCACTTCGACGGCGCCAAGAACGAGGAGGCGGTCATCCAGGTATGGGGCATGGGACCGGCGACGTCCATGCCTGCCGAAAGACGCTAACATGGAACCCACAGATGTGACGTCAGACACGCAGGCAAGTCAGGTACGAGCTACTCGAGCTAGGATCGAGCCTAAGAGCCGAGCGAGACTAATTTGCAGGCTCCTCTTGTTGGCAGGGTAAAATGAGTCAAACGAGATTGGCTGTCGTCAAGAATGGAAAGAGGTTCCTGCACGGCATGAAGTATCGCGTCCTACGAGGCGTTCTGAGCGTCAGCCGCGTGCTGTCGCCTGCGCACACGGAGCGGTACGCCTCGTTGCTTGGGGCGTTGGCCTGGTCGGTTCCCCCGTTACGGCAGATTGTCAGGAAGAATATGGAACTTGCCCTAGGCAAGGAAAACGTCCCCGGTGAAGCGGTGCGTGATTATTTCCGATACCTGGGTCGATGGGCCGCCATTGCGCCGCAGGTTTATCACCATGGACTCGCCAAGACCGGCGCAGTGAATTGGGTCCGGTTTGACGAATCCATAGCCTACGTTGACGAACTCATTAGCCACGAGAAGGGCATGGTCATCGCCTTACCGCATCATATCGCACACGAGGTAGTGTTAGGAGTCTGCAACCTACGGCACAAGATAATCGGATTAGTACGCGAGAGTAAGGATGCTCGCCACATGGAAATCAAGCGACACTGGTACGAATGGGCTCTGGGAGGTCAGATTCTGATCCGCCCGGCCGGCACCTCTACGGTTTCCAACCTGCGAGCGTGCGTGAGAGCGATTCAGAGTGGTCTACCGCTCATCATTACGCCGGATCTTCTCGTCAAGGATAGCGAGGGCCTGCCGGTGCGCATCTTCGGCCGGCGGATTCACCTTAGAGCCGGCACGGTGGCACTGGCGATGTACGCGAAGGCCCCCTTGATTCACATGTTTTTCGAGTGGTCAGGTGATCACGTCACCGTCCGCTGCCATAAACCTATCGAGTTTTCCGAGGGCGAGGTGACTGAAACGCGGAAAATCGAGGGCTTGCAGCAGTGGTGCGACGCGTTCGAGGAGCACCTTAAACGGTTCCCGGCAGGCTGGCAGTTCTGGCTAGACAAGCGCTGGAGCCGAGTGATCCGCTCGCCGCGCGAGGAATAATGTCCCTGCTGATGCTTCTGTTCCTCGTCGTGTGCTCCATACTCGTGTTATGGGCAGTCCAATCGCTGCTCTTGTGGCTACACAAGGAAAGCTTCGCTCTGCCGTTGCGGTTCCACTCAGAGAGGCCGGGCGTTAGGTATCCGATGAAGGTCATGGTGCACCTTCTCTGGGCAACTATTGTCATCGGTTACCCATCGCTTCTCGGTTCGGGCCCAATCGCTTATTTTCAAGCCGCCTTTGCAACGCCGCTGCCGTGGAGAACTATGACCCTCATCACGTCTCTAGTGCTAACGGGCTATGCCGTGGCTAACCTAATCGGTTTTCTAAGCGGTGATATCAAAATTGGACCGCGTTACTCCGCGCCTCGAATCATCCGTAAAGTGATCGCCAGTGTTCTAACGGCTGTGCCACTAGCTAGCTTCGAGGAAGCAGTGTTCCGTGCGGTGGTGCTGTCCGCGTTGCTCTCGGCTTTACCGGCATCGACCACTGGTAAGGTCATTGCGATCCTCATCTCTTCGGCTCTCTTCTCCAGCGTCCATTTCATCAAGCCGCACAGGCCGGATAAGGCGATGCTCCAGCCGGCGATCGGACTGTTTTTTGTCGGCAATACGCTGGGCACAGCATATGTCACCGAGGGCCAGACGCTCTGGTTGCCGATTGCTACGCACGCCGCGGGCATCCTCGGCGTCGAGATCATGCGTCCGTTCGTTATTTATCAGGGAAACCGCTCATTTCTTTTTGGCTATCGCTCCGCGCCGCACTCGGGCATCCTTGGAATCTCTATCATGTTCGGGCTGTGCATTCTCCTGGTAACACAAAGCATGAGGCCTTGGTAACACAAAGAAGAGCATGGGGTCTGTGACAGTCAGCGGAGTCAGCCACGACTTTTTTGACAATCCCGCTCTTCGCTCCTGGCAGTCGTTTTGACGACGTTTCGATGGCAACTCACGCGGGGGCAAAAGGGAGGAGGCAAATCTTTTGTGACACGATTCTTTTGGAAAACACTGCTTGATGTCCTAGACGAAAGTAACTAACTCTCAACAATTGCATTGCCCCTTTTTTTGATCCAGATTTTTCGCTAATCCTAGCCCACGGCGGAAAAATTCAGCACTCAGCTGAGACGCCGCGCGGAGAGTAGTCGAGCGCAACGGGCAAGAATCGCGTCACTTTCGAGGTGGGCGGAGGAAAAGGCTCAGGAAGGCCGAGGCGAACAGCAGGCCGATGAAGATGCTGAAGGAAAGCAAATAGCTTTGGGTGTAGTCGAAAAGCAGGCCGAAAAAGGGCGGTCCGCCGGCGCTGAAGGCGTGGGTGAGTAACATGCCCATGCCGCGGATTTTTCCAAGCGAGATTCGTCCGAAGTAGTTGGCCCATATCAATTCCGCCAGGATGGAGCTTCCGCCCATGCCGATGCCGTAGAGAAAAAACCCGGCATAAAGGGAATGAACCCCAGGAGAGGATAGGGCCAATAAAATTCCCGCGGCTTGAATCAGAAACTTGGCCATGATGAGCCTGCCGATATTCGAGCGCTCGGCGAGGAGCCCCCAAGCGATGGGTGTGCTGAACTGCATAATAGCGATGATGCTCATGACGAACGCCGCCACCATCGTCGGATGGCCTTGATCGCTGACGAAGGCGAAGACGTGGAGATTCAATCCCGTCACGCCCACGTGGGCAACGCCGAAGGTGGTGACGATGAGCCAGAAGGCCGGAGTGCGCAGCGCTTCGCGCCGGCTCCAGGCAACCTCGGCGATTGCGCTGCGACGCGTTCTCGCGGAAGCCGGTTTGCTTTCACGCGCTGCGCTTTCGTGCTGAGCGCGGGACCTTCCGTCCGGCACGAGTCCCATGTCTTCAGGGCGCCGGCGCATGAAAAGCAAGGAAGGGCCGACGACCAATCCCAGCGTAAGAAGGCCGAACACGACCCAAGCCCCACGCCACCCCACGTGCAAGATGAGCGAGGCCGCCAGGAGAGGCATGCCGACTTTGGCCAGGCCGTGGCCCATGCCGGCCAGGGCGAGGGCGCGGCCGCGCATGAGGACGAACCAGCGCGAGATAGAGACGTTCACCACCATCTGGCCCATGAGCGCATCGCCCGGACTGACCAGGAGCCAGCGGAAAAGCAGGAACTGCCAAAAATCCCTCGCCTGACCGAGGAGGAGAAAGCCCGCCCCCGAAACCACACCACCGGCGGCCATGAGCCATCTTCCGCCATGCCGGTCTATGAGAGTGCCGACCAGAGGCGCCGCGGCTGCGCCGATGAGGATCTCCCCCGAGCGAATGAGCGAAAAGACGCCCCGGGAGATCCCCAGGTCGTTCGAGAGCGGTTTGAGAAAGACGCTCAGCGTGCTCGATATCGAGAAGGCCGAGGCGATGTGGGCGAGAAAGCCGACGGCGACGATCGTCCAGCCGTAAAAAAACTTCGACTCGTTGGTTGCCGGTTCCGCGTTGTTCGAGGCGCGCACGCCCTTGGTTGTATCAAGAACCGGCGCGCGACTACAAGGCGCGGCAATCCAGGGCCGGGGTTGCGGCTGCGTCGTGCCGGGTTTCGTTCTATTCCTTTTTGGCAGCGATCAGCGCCCGCCGCAGAGACTGCTTGAAGCCTTTGTTCCATGGTTATTTTGCACAACCGGGCGTGCTGCTGCGAACGGCGGGAGATACAGCTCGACGAATGACTCGCCCCTTTTTTTGATCCAGATTTTTGGTTAATTCTAACCCATGGCGGAAAAATTCAGCGCTCAGCTAAGACGCCGCGCAGGGCGAATTTGGCGCGCCATCGACGCTCATCCGTTTCTCCGCGAGCTCCACGCCGGGACCTTGCCGATGAATCGCTTCACCTATTTCATCCTGCAGGATTACGTGTACCTGCTCGACTTCGCGCAGGTCCTCTGTCAGGGCGGCGCCAAGTCACCCGATCTCGAAACTCTGGAATTGTTTTGCCGCCACGCGCTCGGCGCGGTCGAAGTGGAGCGCAGCTTTCACGCCAGCTTCGGCAAGACTCTCGGCTTGTCGCGCCGCCAGTTGGATGCGGTGCCCAAGGGGCCGATGACCCAGGCGTATATCGGACACTTGCAGTCGGTGGCGCGCGGCGCCACCCTGGGTGAGCTCGTCGCGGCGGTGCTGCCTTGTTACTGGATCTATGGCGAGATCGGCCGGCGCTTGTATAAAAACCGCCCGCGCAAGCCGAAGATTTACCGCGAGTGGATTGAGACTTACGCATCAGAAACTTTTTGGCAGCCCGTGCGCGAGCAGATTCGATTGATGGATCGACTCGGGGCGACGGCGAACGCCAGCGAAAAAAAGCATATGACTGAACATTTCATTTTGAGCAGCCGCTACGAGTTCATGTTCTGGGAGCAAGCCTACCGGTTGGAGAGTTGGCCGATCTAACCGGCTGCTGAAATTTCCCTTTCACGGTTGTCATCGATTCTGAACTTACGGTGAAGGACAATGGCACAAGCAACAACGAAAGACTGGGACCTGGAGGCTGATGTCGTAATCGTCGGATCGGGAGCTGCGGGGCTGCCGGCGGCGATCAAAGCGGCGGAAGGCGGCGGGTCGGTGATCGTGGTCGAGACGAATTACGATGTCGGCGGGCACGCGATCATCAGCGGCGGCCATGTGGCTCTGGGCGGCGGCACCAGTGCGCAGAAGAAATATAATATTCCCGATTCGCCTGACACCGTTTTCTCCGATCTCACCGATTGGTCCATCGTCCAACCCAACGGGTGGCCGGATCACCGCTACAACGACCGGGCGGTGATGCGCGCCTTCGCCGATCACTGCGCGCTGACCTGCGAATTCTTGCTCGCCAACGGCGTGGAGTTTACCGACAAGGCGCCGGACAACCACGGCGCATCCACGACCGGCAACTCCGCGCCGAGAGAGAATCATGCGTTCTGGACCAAAGGCGCGGGGTTGGAAAGTCCGAACGCTGCCGCGGGAACGGGCGTGATCAGGCCACTGGAGGCGAGCGCCCGCGCCAAGGGCGTGCGATTTTTGATGAGCTACAAAATGACCAGCCTTGTGCGGGAAACCGCGCGCGTGATCGGCATCGGCGCAGAGTACAGTCCGAGAACCATGCCGGGCGCGTCGGCGCCGCTAAAGAGCTTTCGCTCGGATGGTAACATTGAAAGCACCAAGCCGACGATGAACCTGCACGCGCATAAAGCCGTCATCATCGCCACCGGCGGCAGCACCAGCAATTTAAACTTTCGCCGCATGTTCGATCCGAGGCTGACCGCGGTGATCCAATGCGCCGGCGAACCCTATAGCTATCAAGACGCCAGCGGCGAGCTCGCCGCGATGGCGATCGGCGCCTCGCTATGGGGTTTGGTCAACCAGACTCTGGAAAACGGCGCGAACATGCGCACCCAGCGCACCATCGGCCAGCAGCATAACTACATCGAGTGGAAGGTCGAAAACCCGATCTTTCCGCTGGTGCGCGCCACCGGCTTGAGCGTGAAGGATTGGCAGGACCTGATCTTGGTGAATCAAGTCGGCAAGCGATTCTACGACGAGACCAAAGGCGACCCACCCCATGGCAACTCGGGCCACCAATTTGAACCCTGCACGCCCAACGACTATCGCAACAACGAAAACATCAAATTCAATCCGACGAAGTACAACTTTACCAACGCGGCGTTGGCGATGAACGAGTATTCGGAGCCGCCCGATTATTGCCCCGGTCCGGTGTGGGCGATCTTCGACGCCGACGCGGTCCAACGGGAAGGCTGGCAGGTTGCGCCGCCGCACGTCGATCCGCAGGGCTATTTCTTTACAGCGAACACGCTCGCGGAGTTGGCGGCCGCGATTGAAAACGAATATCAGGCCAAGCCGATGCGGGGCGCGACGTTGCATGCGACGGTGGAGCGCTACAATTCTTTCGTTGAGTCGGGCGAAGACGCCGATTTCGGCAAGCCGGCGCCCAAATACAAAATTCAGACGCCGCCTTTCTATGCCGCCTGGGGGATGCCGCTGGTGCACGACACACGCGCCGGCCTCAGAATCGATGCGCAGTGCCGGGTGATCGACATGACCGGCCGGGTGATTCCCGGCCTCTACTGCGCCGGCGAGTCGGCCGGCGGATTTAACCAGCATGGCATGGGCCGCTGCGCTACGCAGGGTTTTATCGCCGGTGTGAGCGCGGCGGCGGAACCGCCGCAGGATGAAAAATAGTTAGGGGTGAGTGGTGAGGAGTCAAGTGTCCGCTCACCCCTCATCATCCACGCCTTACGTTTAGATACTGTGTCGCAACGTTACGGACGCCCAGTTGTCATCCCGAACGAAGTGAGGGATCTGAGAAGGATTTCTCCCGGAGTTTACCCTGAGCTTGCCGAAGGGGTCGAAATGACATGAGACGATGCACTAATCAATCTCCGCAATTGCGACAGAGTCTCTTAAGAGGGGCAGAACGCGCCGCGGTCTTCGTGGTGTTAGCCTTTGGCGAACGTTGTTGCCAAGACTGCCGCAGCGACCGGCCAAGTTGAATTTAGCCGCCCTTGCGGCTGATTTCCTTTAAAAGCTTCTCCCAGCGTTCCAGCTCTTTTTCGTATTTGTCGGTGGCGACGCCGTGGTCCGGGCGCCAGCGCTTGAAGCCGAGATTCTTCGACGCGCTGCCGTATTCGAATTTTGCCAGAACCGCTTGTCCTTCCGGCCCCAACAGATAGTCCGCTAAGAGCAATGCACTATGAGGATGAGGCGGCTGCACGGCGATGGCGGCGCCGCCGACATTGGTCGGCACGATGTCCATCGGCACCCAATCCACCGGCGCGCCCTTGGCGATGGCGTTCAAAGTATGGTTGCGAAAGATCGCCGGCGAGGCGAGCACTTCGCCCGACGCGATCAGATCAAGCAACGCCGGCGGGATAATCGAGTGGAGGGCGATCTGTTGCGCCTTGAGCTTTTTGACCAGCTCCACGCCTCTGGTTCTGATGATCGCGCCGATGACTTTGTAGGCGGGATCGCTGATGGACACTCCCATGCGCCCTTTGAGCTCGGGATGCAGCAGCCCTTCGTAGTTTTTCGGCACCGCGTTTTTGGAAAGAAGTTTTTTGTTGTAGGCGAAGCCGATGTAGGACTCCCGCGCGATCGCCCAGAAGTATAAGCCCCGCTCGCTTTTTTCTTTCGCGTCTTCCGGATAAGTTGCGAAATGCGGCGAAAGGTAAGGACGAAGAAGAAAAGCGTCGCGCATGAACATGAGATTGCCTTCTGTGGTCTCCACCGTGTCGGCGATATATCTTTTCGCCTTGGCCTCTTCCGTCATGCGCGTCGTGATTTCCGATCCGGAAACCCGGTAGGCTTCCACTTTGACGCCGGGATACTTCGTCTCGAAGGCTTTGACCATGCCTCTGTACGAGTCGCCGGCCAGCGAAGTGTACCACGTGACCTTTCCTTCGCCCTTCGCGCCGGCGTAGAGAAGCTGCTCGCGATCCTTGCCGCCATAGGTAACCAGCTCAGAGATCGTCATCGCTTTGCGCGTCTGCGCCGGTGCGTTCAAGGGCAAAAGAAACAGCATCGATGCCAAGAGAATGAGAACTTTCATCGCGTTCCCCTTCGAATGGTCAACCCCGCGGCGTGAAGATTCATCGCCGCTTCGCGGACATCGACAATGACCTACGGCCCGATACCACGCTCAAGCGAACACTGTCAACGGATTCCCTTCATTGATTGACCGGCGATGGAAACCCGACGGCAACAAGTTTCTGACAGTCACGCCTCGGTTGCCAAAACTTGCCAAAAATACTTGTTGACTTAACCATGTGACTTCGATATGGAACGCCGGTACTTGGGTGTATTAGCTGAGCAGGTCGAACAAAGTCTTTTTTACTTTGGCCAAAATTGAGACCGCTCGTGCATAGCCTTAATCAACACCGCTTATTCTTAACGTCGTCATCGATGACGTCAACAGAAAGTTCGTCGAACGCATACTCGTGAGCGATAGCTCACAGGAATCGAACTGATGGGGCGAGTTGGGAGACATTTATGGACCCGGGAAACGGTCATTACCATCGTTCCACCATTTTGATAAACGCTTCTGCTGCAATTGACGCTATGAGTCACGGTATTTGAGCTTTCCGTTTTACGGTCACTTCGCGTGCGCGCGAATATAGCTGAAAGGAGGAAAAACTATGTAACGTACGACGAATTGGGATTTGACACCACTCGGTTCACTTATTTCAGAAACATGCCACGTAACTCGGAGGATAAACTATGAAGTCCCGATCGATTTCTCTAACAGTGTTCCTGCTATTTACAGCTGTCTCAGTTTCGCTTGCGCCTAAATTTGTCCCAGGCTTGCAGAGCGGCTTGGCCTGGGGTGACGCTATCCCGAACAATGCTACTTTCACGACTCTGATCACGACTCCACGCGCCATTGAGGGGTTGACCGGAGACAATCACGATAACCTGTACACCGGGGGTTCGGGCACCGCGCCCTGTCCGGTTTGGAAAATCAATCTTAACAGCCCCACACTAACTCCGGTCGGATTCATTGCGCCCGCTTCCGCTCCCCTCACCTGCGGCTTCGCCGGCATTGCCTTCAATGATATCGGCGATCTGTTTGTCGCGGACGGAGCCGGGGCAAGAATCTTCAGCTTCACGCCGAATGCCGGCAGTCCACCGACCGTTACCGTGCCTTTTGCGTCCGGTGCTCCAGGAGCCAACGGCCTTGCCTTTGATGAGAATGGAAACCTCTGGGCGAGCGACGGAACCACGGGCCAAGGAAGGGTTTGGAAGATTACCGGGTCCGGAGCCAACTGCACCGCTTCGCCGCCGGTTAACTGCCAAGAAGTATTTCGCATCCAGCCGATGGCCAATGAAGCCAACCTGGTCAGCGGAGTTGGTGGAGTGGGGCGCGACGTACGTACGTTGCCGCCGGGGACGATCACCGTGACACCAACGACTCGCAATGCAGCTAACACGGCGGGTTCCCAGCCGCTCGTCGCGAACGGTCTTGCCTTCAACAAGAAGGGCGAGCTCTTCAATATCGATACTGCTCGCGGAGCGCTTTGGAAAATAGAGTTCAACAGCAAGGGAGACCTCAAAAGTCCGACCGGCTGCGATACCACGTTCACGGCAAACACCCTCTGCCTCAGCAATATCTTTGTCGCTCATCCGATTCTCGAAGGTGGGGACGGCATCGCCCTCGATCGGGAGGGAAATGTCTGGGTCGACGCCAATGAGCGAAACGCAGTTGCTGTGGTTACGAAAGACAAAAATGTCATTGAAGTCTTCCGCAACCCCGTTAACTTGCCGAACCCGGTGGTATTTGGCGTTGGATTGCGGAACGCGGGTGACCAAAATGGTGTGGGAAACAACCACATTCTTGAATTTCCTAATAGTCCCTTTCTGACCGGAAAAGTTTTCTGCACGTCGATGTCCGATGGCGACCGGCGGGATAATTCTCCTCGAAGCGCCGGCGAGGTTAACGGCGGAGCAGCCCAAGATGGCCCAATTCCTTTGGGTAAGATCTCCTGCATGGACCAGGAGCTAAAAATTCCCGGTCTGCCGGTGCCTGTTCATTAGAGCCGTTATCCGTGATGGAGTCTCCTGGCATTGACCAGGAGACTCCTCTCGCTTTTTCGGAAAATCACGGCTTCGGCCAAACTTTTCGTAATGCCGTTGTTCAATGGAAAATTGTCACATCTAGATCTGTTGTGGCGTGGACCTAAACCCAAGTTTCCGGGCTGTAGAAGGTTCTAGTTCTTTGATGGCTACTTCGGTCCCGGCGATCGGTCCACGCAGTCTAAATTTTACCGAAAGCGCAAAACCAATCTGTTAGCGTTAGGCTCGCCCTACCTGTTCGCCTGATCGATGTACCGCCGGATGAAATTCACGACCTCCGGCCGGACCTGTGAGGCGACTTTGAACATGCGCTCGCCGGCCTCTCCGACCTCGAAGCGCGGATGAAAGCGCATGACGGTGACCGCGTCCTGCAAGAAATCCTGATCGCGCGAAAGCGCGTCGAAGGCTTTGCGAAGAATGGCGATCGACTCAGAGTGTGTGAAAAAATAGCCGTCCGCCCTTCGAGAGCCTCAGGACAAACGGCTAACTACTTAATTTCTATCTGCACCATCCCGTTCGTGGCGAGCGCGTCGAACCATGAACAGATTTTTTCATACACTCTCAGCCGGCACTTTGGGCGGCATCAGCGCCATCCGCGTCATGTTCGTGCTCGACATATTCGCCGCCTTCAGCGCCTCATACTTGGTCCCCGAGGGGTGCTTGCCGAAGATTTCCTTGTAGTAGTAAGTAAAAGGCAAAAGCTCCGGCACGTCGCGGCTCACCAGAACTTCGCCGCTCGGCGTAATCAAGTCGGTGTAGTAGAGCGGCGTCACCATGCCGGTCTTCACCATTTGCGGCTCCACTTGCGACACTCCACTTGCGACCGGTAGTTCGGGAGAGTTTCGTCATGGTAATGTCATAGTCCGAAAATTTTTCGAAACTCACGCGCGTGGTCGTCCAGCCCCGAGTAAACTTCTTTCGGAACCGCTTTTAATTTCAACTTGCTCTGGTCCATTTTCGGCGCGAAGGGTTTAACGTCGCCGCGCGCCGGGATGCGGCGCATCTCGCGGACCATCTCCTGGCCTTTCTTCGACGTCGCGAAATTGATCAAGAGCTTGGCCGCATTCGGATTCGTCGCCTTGGCGCTCAGCCCTATGCCGCTGATCGTGACGACGATGGGATCGAAAGTCTCGATCCACTCCACCGGGGCGCCTTCCCGTTTCATGCGCTCGATGCGAAAGCTATAGGCCCAAGCCAAGCCGGTCTCGCCGGCGCCGAGCAATTGCGCCGTCAGGCCATGGCCGCGGCGCCAGCTCGGCTGCTGTTTGGCCAGGCGCTGCATGTACTGAACGGTTTTCTCCCGCCCCCAGGCGGCGATGAGCGTGCCGAACCAATCGTAATCGGTGGGGTCCATGAGGATTTGCCCCTTCCACTTGGGATCGAGCAGGTCGGGGTAATCTCTCGGCGCATCTTTCGCGACCACCATCTTGGTGTTGTAGGCGAGAATCAGATTGTTTGCGAAGACGCCGGTCCAATATCCCTGTGGATCTTTGAACTGGTCCATGAACGCGTCGCGCTCGGGCGCGAGATAGGGCGTGATCATTTTGCGCTCGATCAATGCGCCGATGGAACTGGTCGAGACCGCGTCGAACAGCCATTGCCCGGCGCGGGTCTCGCTCAGCATCCGGTTCGTCAACTGTTCTTCGCCGGCGCGCACCAGATCGGCCTTGATGAACGGATACTCCTTTAGAAACGCATCGAGCAGCGGCTTCGACGTGTCGATGGCCATCGAGGTGTACCAGACGACCTTGCCCTCTTTCTTGGCGCCCTCGATGAGCGCCGATGGCGATGAGGCCTGGGCGTAAAGCAGAGACGAAATGAAAAGGCCAGGGATGATGAGCGAGAGGAAATGTAAGCGGAACTTCATACAACTCCTTCTTGTCGAATAACAGTCGGGGATAGAGAATGGAGGATGGAAGTTCGCGATCCTCGATCCTCTATCTTCAATCCTCGGCTAGGTTGCCCTTGGGTACATCGCGTCCATCATCAGACGTTTATGGTGTCCCGGCGTGCCCAGGTACTGATAAAGCGTGTGCGCCAGCACGCTGTGCGCCATCATCGGATGGCTGTAATCCGTGCCCGGACCGGCCCACACCATATGCGCATAATTCGTCCCGTGATAGTAGCCGTCGCTGGCCACGGCTTTAGCTTCGTGCACGGCCGCGCGCGCCGGCATGCCGCCGTCGACGCGCCAGATCGTTTCGTAGGTCGCCCAGCGCGCCTGATCGAGATGAATCGAAATCTCGACGCAATGATCCTGCACGCGCTGGAAGCGGCCGATGGGCTGGCCGAAGACCACGCGGGTGCGCGTATACTCGCAGGTGATGTCGAAAACTTCCTGGGTCGCGCCCACCTGGTAGGCGGAGAGGATCGGCAGCGATTTATCCAACGCCGCTTCGAGGGTCGCCCAGCTCGCGCCGCTCGACCCGAGAAGATTGGTCGGCGCGACGGCCACGTTGTCGAAGTGCACTGCGGCGACCGAGATAAAAAAGCCGACGTGGGGCGTGATCGTGATTCCCGGGCTGTTGCGGTCCACGAGCACGAACACGACCTTGCCTTCTTCCGTCCGTGCGGCGCAAAGAAAACTCGTCGCCGCTCCGGCGTCAAAGACGAAGCGTTTGGTGCCGTTCATGAGGTAGCCGTTGGGAGTCTTGCTCAAACGGGTCTCGACCGCTTCCGGTCCCCAGTAGGCGGCTTTATCCGTGATGGCGGGCACGACGATCGATTCGCCCTTGCAGAGCGGCGGCAGCCACGCACTTCTCTGCTCCTGCGTGCCCCCTTCGAAAATCATCTGGGCGCTCAAAATGCCCGAGGTAAATAGCGGTCCGGGCACCGGGCCGCGTCCCAGCTCTTCGAAAACCACGGCGCAGTCCATCGTCGACACGCCGGCGCCGCCGTATTCTTCGGGCAGCATCATGCCGAGCCAGCCCAGCTCGGCGGCTTTTTTGACGAGCTGCGGCTGGTAGGTCTGCTTGTTCTTGTACCACTGGGTCATCTGGTGCGCCGGAACTTCGGCCTTGACGAAATCCGCGGCGACCTTCTTAAACATTTCCTGGTCTTCGGTCAACGATAAGTCCATTACGTATCTCCTACGGCTTGAACGTTTTGAACTGCTTGAACGGCTGGAACGAACAGCAACTTTTCGTTCAAAACGTTCAAATCGTTCAAGTCGTTCAAAGCGTCAGCCCATTTCAATTTCGTTCAATCAATCCGTTTCCGGCGCTTTCTCCGTGGTCGGGCGGCCCAAGCCGAGGCGACGGGCGAAGATCAAGCGGTCGGTATCCAAGGTGCCGCCGCCGTGCAGTTGGCCGGGGCCGGTGCGAACTGCGTACTCGAAGTCGACGACTTCGTGCACGGATAAGTTCTGCTCCAGGGCATCGGCGCCCATGATCGCTTGCAGGCGCTCGCCGTTGCGCAGCCGCATCATCCGTTGATAGTAGCGCTGCTGCGGGCCGCCGTAGGGATGCGGCTTCTTGGCGAAGCGGCGCCAGTAGATAAGCTGGTTAAAGCGCCGCAGAGTATTCAACTCGATCATCATATCGGCGACGAGATCGCGCACGCGCGGGTCTTCCATGAGCGGCTGTCCGCCGATATGCGTGTTGCGGCAGTATTCAATAACGCGCTCGATGAGCGGGTCCGCGGCGATGCGGCCGTCGCCGCCATGCTCCAGCTCCATGTGGGTGCTGGCGACCTTCCAGCCGTTGTTCTCGCCGCCGATCAGGTATTTCGCCGGCACGCGCACGTTGTCGAAAAAGACCGTGTTTTTGATCCCCATCATCATATCCATGTGCTGGATTTCGACGCCGGGAAGGTTCGCAGGGATGTGCAACCAGGCGAGGTTCTCGTGGCGTTTGCCTTGCGGATTGGTGCAGACCAGCGTCCAGAGATAATCGGGCGGCAGATGATGGCCAACCATCGTCTTCTGACCGTTGACGACGTAATGATCGCCGTCGCGGATCGCCTTGGTCTGGCAATTGGCGATGTCGCTGCCGCCGTGGGGCTCGGTGAGCACCTGCCAGACGCAAATCTGTGCGCGGTTGATCGGCGGTAGAAATTCCGCTTTCTGCTCTTCGGTGCCCCAGCGGATCAACACCGGCGCGACGATGCGCGCCAGCGTATAGAACACATGCGACAGGTTGAGGCCGTACTTAAAAAGCTCGGTTTCCAAAACCATCTGGTGGTCGACGGTCAGGTCGGCGCCGCCATATTTTTTTGGATAGATGGGGAACAGCCATCCCTTGGCGCCGAGTTTTTCCGCGAGGCCGCGGCGAAACTTATATTCCTCCGCGTCTTCGCGCGTCGACCAGGAAGCCGACCAGCGCAAGTGCTCATGCCCTTTGATCTGCTCCGCCATCCAGGTGGCGACCTCTTTGCGGAAGTCCACGACCTGGGGTGGGTCTGCTGAAACATTAAAGTCCATCGCGATACTCCTTTCAAAACTCGCCAAAGTTTCTTGTTTCAAGTTTCTAGTTTCTGGTTGGGGAGGTGGAACTAGAAACTAAAAACTAGGAACTAAGAACTAATCTATATCACTCCACTTGCTCTCAATTCCTTAACGGCGTTATCGTCGTATCCTAATTTTGCCA
>Ga0184627_10000320_pt1 | contig 19469 bp, 18 predicted proteins | sample PLM3_127_b1_FD_133150 | JGI IMG/M metagenome (GOLD analysis project Ga0184627, IMG submission 133150) | Groundwater sediment microbial communities from an aquifer in East River, Colorado, USA - PLM3_127_b1 | ecosystem: Environmental > Terrestrial > Soil > Riparian zone | place: USA: East River...
GCTGGTGAAGGTTCGCACGGACACGGGAGTCGAGGGGCTCGGCTTCTGCTACTGCGGCAATCGCGGCGGGCACATCGTCACCCACGCCGTCCGCGACCTCCTCGCACCGGTCGTCGTCGGGCGTGGCGCACACCAGGTCGAACGCGCATGGGACGCGATGTACCGGGATGCGCTGCTCATGGGCCGCCGCGGGGCGGTCCTCCGCGCCATGAGCGCCATCGACACGGCGCTGTGGGACGCGGCGGCCAAGGCCGCGGAGCTGCCGCTCTACCAGTATCTCGGCGCCCACTATCAGGACACGGTGCCGGCCTATGCGAGCGGCGGGTACTACCTGCCGGGCAAGGGACTGGATGGTCTCGCACGCGAGGTCGCGGGCTACGTCGAGACGGGCCTGCGCGCTGTGAAGATCAAGGTTGGCAAGGTCAGCGGGCGCGAGGATGCCGCGCGCATCGAGGCGGTCCGGAAAGCGGTCGGCCCCGATGTCGAGGTGATGGCCGACGCCAACAATGCGTGGAACGACGCGCCGACGGCGATCCGTGCCATCCGCCTCTGGGAAGACTTTGACCTGGCGTGGGTCGAGGAACCGACGATGCCGGACGAGATCGATGCCAGCGCGGCCATCGCCCGAGCCGTCCGGGTGCCGATTGCCACGGGCGAGATCCACCAGACGCGGTGGGACTTCCTCGAGATAATCCGGAAGGGCGCCGCCTCGATCATCCAGCCGGACGCCGGCGTGTGCGGCGGGATTACGGAGTTCCGGCGCATCGCCTCGCTGGCCGCCGCTCACAGTATCTCCGTTGCGCCGCACTGGCTGGCGGATCTGCACGTGCACCTCGTGGCCGCCACGCCCAATGCCACGTGGGTGGAGTTCTTCACGGGCACCGACGTGCTCAATCTCATGGAGGTGTTCAAGACAAGGCTGCAGGTGAAGAATGGCGGCCTGGCGCTCCCGCAGGAGCCGGGCCTGGGCGTCGTGCTGGACGACGTGGCGGTCGAGCGCTTCTCGAAGGACGGCTGGCGCTGATGTCACCCTGCCGATCGCTCATGGTCGTGGGCGGCGGTGTCATGGGACAAGGGATTGCCCGCCTCTTTGCCGGCGCGGGGATCCCCGTGACGCTCGTCGAACCGCGGGACATCAGTGTCTCCACGCCCGGCGTCACGCTGGTCCATCACGCTCCGCCGGCGCCCGTGCCGGAACTGGTGATTGAAGCCGTCTTCGAGGATTCCGCGGTCAAGCAGTCGGTGTACGCGGAAATCGAGGAGCTGTACACAGGGAGTCCAGTCCTGGCGACGAACACGTCGGGGCTGCCGCTGGACGAGCTCGCAGCACCGCTGAAATACCCCCATCGCTTTCTGGCGATGCACTTCTTCATGCCGGCGGACGTCTTTCCGATGATCGAGGTCGTTCGCGGACAGCGGACCAGCGACGAGGCGGTCGCGGTTGCGGTCGCCGCGGTCAAACAGGCCGGTCGGGAGCCCATTCTTCTCCAACGAGCGGTCAACGGGTATCTGATCAACCGTCTGCAGCACTCGATTCTTCACGAGGCCTATCACCTGATTGCAGACGGGATCGCGACGCCGGACATGATTGACAAGGTCGCCAGGCGGCTCCTCGGACCCCGCTTCTGCGTCACGGGTCTGCTCGAGCAAAAGGATCTTGCGGGGCTGGAGATGCATGCTCAGGCGCAGCGCTCCATCGTTCCTTCCTTGTCTCATACCGGCATCCCGTCGCCGCTGCTGCAGAACATGGTGGCGCGAGGGGATGTCGGGGCGCGCAGCGGCAAGGGCTTTTATGACTGGAGCGGTCGGGACGCGGCGGACGAGCAGCGTCGCGCCAACGAACGGCTGCAGCGCCTGCTGGCCTTCCTCGAGAGCGAGGCGGCCCGATGAGCGGCGTCAAGGGGTTGGCCAAAGGGCTGACCAATTACGGCGATCCGCAATTCTCCGCGTACCTGCGCCGGTCATTCGCCAAGTCGATGGGTTATTCGGGGGAAATGCTCGACCGTCCCATCATCGGGATCGCCACGTCGGCCAGTGGCTTCAACAACTGTCATCGGACAACCCCTGAGCTCGTGGACGCCGTCAAACGCGGCGTGCTGGGCGCGGGCGGATTGCCCCTTGAATTCCCCACCATTTCGCTGGGGGAAGTCTTCCTGAGTCCGACGAGCCTCGTGTTCCGCAACCTGATGGCCATGGACGTCGAGGAGATGGTTCGCGCGCAGCCGATGAGCGCCGCGGTGCTGATCGGCGGCTGCGACAAGACAGGGCCGGCGCAGCTCATGGGCGCTGTGTCGGCCGGCGTTCCGGCGATTCAGCTGGTCGTGGGGCCGATGATGACGGGGCGGTACCGGGGCGAACGGCTCGGCGCCTGCACCGACTGCCGCCGTTTCTGGGCGCGGCATCGCGCGGGTGATGTGACGGAACCCGAGATCGCGCAGGTGGAGGACAACCTCGCCGTCACCGCCGGCACCTGTGCCGTGATGGGCACGGCCAGCACGATGGCCTGTCTGTCGGAGGCTCTCGGGATGAGCCTGCCGGGTAGCGCCGCAGTACCCGCCGTCCACGCCGATCGGCTGCGAATGGCCGAAGCCACCGGTGTCGAGGCGGTTCGGCTGGCGGCGTCCGGCATCGCGCCGGCCCAGATCATCACCGCCCGGTCCCTCGACAACGCGCTCCGGATGCTGCTGGCGATCGGCGGATCGACGAATGGCGTGATTCACCTTGCCGCCATCGCGGGCCGCGTCGGCGTCAATTTCGATCTGCGCCATCTGAACACGCTGAGCGAATCTACGCCGGTCCTGGTCAATCTCAAGCCGACGGGCGAGCACTACATGGAAGATTTCCATGCCGCCGGCGGCGTGGGCGCGGTGCTCCGGGAGCTCACGCCGCTCCTGCATCTGGATTGTCGTTCCGTGACCGGGCAGACGCTCGAGGACCGTGTGCGGCACCCGGCAGGGTTCGTCGACCGCACCGTCATCCGCTCCATGGACGACCCGTTCCATCCGGCCGGCGGACTGCTCGCCCTGTTCGGGAACATTGCCCCGAACGGATCGATCCTCAAGTGCGCGGCAGCGGACGAGCGTCTCTTCGAGCATGAAGGGCGAGCGGTTGTGTTCAAGAGCCTCGACGATCTGTCCGCCCGCATCGACGATCCCGATCTGGACGTGCATCCAGACGACGTGCTCGTGTTGCAGAATGCGGGGCCGATTGGCGCGGGGATGCCGGAAGCCGGGTACTTGCCGATCCCGAGCAAGCTGGCGAGGGCCGGCGTCAAGGACATGATCAGGATCTCCGACGCGCGCATGAGCGGGACGGCGTTCGGCACGGTGATCCTGCACGCGTCTCCGGAATGCGCGATTGGCGGTCCTCTCGGGCTCGTGCGCTCAGGCGACAGGATTCGCGTGAGCGTGAAGGCGCGACGCCTCGACGTGCTGCTGTCCGAGCAGGAGCTCGACAGCCGGCGCGCCGCCAGCCCCCCGCCCAGGCCCCTACCGGCGCGCGGGTACGCGAAGTTGTACGCGCAGAGCGTGCTCGGGCCGGAACTCGGGTGTGACTTCGACTTTCTGCGGCAGCCGTAACGTCGTATGTAGTGTCCGGCTTCAGCCGGACGGCCGCCGCTACCCTACCCTCGTCCGGCGTCCGGCTCCCGCCTTCGCGGACTGCTTCGGCGGGCAAGCCGCCCGGCGGGAAATCGGCCGCCGCTCGAACCCTGCCGCTCCCGCCGCGAGTAGTACCTACTTCGAACGCCGGCCAGCGCGGCATACACCGGCAGGGCTCATTCGCACGTCACGGATCGCGCAGACCGGACTCGCGGCGAGGAATCGCTCCGGCCGATTTCCGGCTTCGCGGTGACACGCCGGGCTGCGAACGGCCGCCAGACGAGGGCAGGCCAGCGGCGGCGGGCGTCTCGCGCAGCGAGGCCTTCGAGCCATGCCGACACGCGCTAGAGGGGCGAAATGCGCGGCGGGGGCAAAGCGCCTGAGATGTCACGGGTGCGGCTCGAGAGCGGGTTGCGTTCGCGGATCGTGACCTGATCCGCATCGGCGATCCGGTTTTTCCGCATTGCGAACGACACGTAGCTGCGTATCGAGAACGTACGTGCGAGAGGCGTGAGTCACCGTTCAGCGTCTGGTGGCGTGATCTCAACCCCCTGCATCGCTCGCGTTCCGTCGATGAGCTCGCGCTGGAAGACGACGAGATCGAGTGCCCACTCGATCGTCTCAGTCGCAGTGGCCGCACCGAGCGCCGGCTTCGCGGCGCTCAACTTGGACAACGGCAATCGATACGTACGGGAGACTCGCTGTTCCCGACGGGACGAGCGTTTTCGACCGGCGGTATTGCGCATGCCCAAGTGTATTGGACTACACCGATAATTCTGTCAATACACGAAGATCGGGAGGACACGAGGGGTCCTCACAACTACCTACCTCTATGCGACTTGACCCTGGCGTGGCAGAACGGTTGAAGTTGGTGGTCGCTCATGTCGAGGCGCACCGCGATCTCCGTGTTCGCACACACCCGTCGAAGAGCCGCGCGAGGATCTGCCGCTCGCGATTGGTCAAACGAATCTGATGACCGGGCATGACTCACCGAACCCCCAACGAGGGATTGGCTCCTCGGGCTGGACTCCAACCAGCAACCCTCCGGTGAACAGTCGCGGCGCCCTGCCCTGCGCTGGAGTCGTACTGAGTGAGATGCCTTCGTAAACACGGGATCAAGATTCGCGATTTAAGGGATCGGGGTTTTCGTACCGAATCACACCAAGTTCCACCGAGAGGGGTTACAGTTCTGGGTACAGTCTCCCGGATTCCTGTCCTCATCTCTGTGGACACCCTCGCAAGTCCATCGGCGGTGTCGGTTCTGTTCCGCACCATTGGAATCAACGCGAATCCCCCAACGTTCGGTCGGATTCGCATGTGGCAGAGGGCCCCGAACATCAGTCAACCGTTCAAGCCAGCGGAGTGACCAGCTCGACGCGGCGCGCCACCCCGGGCGCTCGCGCCAACCGACCGTCGCACGTCAGCAGCTTCACGTCGAGGACTTCGGCGAGCGCCAGGTAGACCGCGTCGTAGGCGCTCAGATTCTGTCGGAGCGCCCATACCCGATCGAGCAGCGGCTCATGGGCGTGGCGCTGCAGATCGAGGGCGCGAAGGTCATCGATGGCGACCGCCGCGGCCGCCGCGTTCAGCTCGCCATCGTTCGCGTAGCGCCGCAATGCCTGGGCAACCTCGACGTCCGCGAGGTGCGGCGCGTGCAGGCCGACGGCAGGGTCGGCAATCCGCAACGCGACCGCGTGTCCTGCTGGCGTGTGCAGCAACAGCTCCACCAGCGCCGAGGCATCGAGCACCATTACCGTGCGTCGCGTTCCGTTCGGACCACTTCGGCAGCACTTCGCTTCAGGTGCCGAACGGGCCGCGCTCGAAGCCGCTCGAGCACCTCTTCTCGCGTCGGACGCTCAAGAGATTTCCCCACTTCACGCAGAATATAGTCGGACATCGACATGCCCTCGATCGCGGCTCTGGCCTTCAAGCGCCGATGAAACTCCACCGGCACGTTCCGGATCTGCACCATAGTCCTTGACATGACTTCAGGATAATTTCATCTCTTTATCATGTCAAGCGGGCCACGTGAAGATCTCACTCGCCACATGCTGTGCCGGATCCTGTTCGGCGGATTCGGGGGCGGTGGCGGTCATTCGAGAAACGTGACGCCTGAGGAGCGTGAACGATTCCGCCAACGCATGCCCGAGCGCTTCTGCCGCGCATCCGGCGAGAACCAGGAGTCGTGACGACGGAGACACGCGGAACCAGGGCGCGCCCGCGCTCGTCCTGGCAACTGGGCTGATCCGGAGATCGACATGCGACAACCGTTACGACTCTGGCCAGGCGTCGCCGCGGCGGTGCTGCTCGTCATGGGAGCCATCGTCCCGTGCGTGCTCCCGGCCGCGGCGGAGATCGGCCAGATCGCGGGGTTCGTCAGCGCCGTCGTCATCGTCGTCTGGTGGCTGTTCTTCAGCCGTGCGAGATGGTTCGAGCGCATCGGCGCGCTCGTCGCGATGGGGATCGCGCTGGTCATCACACGGCCATTCATCGACACGTCGATCGCCGGCGGAGCGATGGGGGCGTTGGGGTACGGCCTCGCGATACCGCTGATGGGCCTCGCGCTGGTCGCATGGGCGTTCGGCACCCGTGACTTCTCCGACGGCGCTCGCCGAGCATCCCTTGCCGCCGCAGTGATCCTCGCCTGCGGATTCCTGACGTCGCTCCGGACCGATGGCATCGGAGGCGGCGCCATCGTGAACCTGCATTGGCGGTGGACGCCAACTGCCGAGGAACGGCTACTCGCGCAGGCGGAACACGATCCAGCGCCGCCGGCGGTCGCATCGGTCGTGGACGTTTCCGAGGAACCTGAGACTGAGATTCCCAAGTCTGAGGCGACATCTGATGCCGCTCCGGCACTTGCGAGCTCCGCCCCGACGCGCGCGGCCGAGTGGCCCGGGTTCCGTGGACCTGAGCGAAACAGCATCGTCCGAGGCGTGCGGATCGAGACCGATTGGTCCACCTCTCCGCCTGTCGAGCTGTGACGTCGGCAGATCTTCCCAGGATGCTCGTCGTTCGCTGTTGACGGCGACCTGTTCTACAGGCAGGAGCAGCGCGGCGACGACGAAATCGTCGCGTGTTATCGCGTGAGCACCGGCCAACCCGTGTGGCGACATCGCGACGCGGTCCGGTTCTGTGAATCGAACGCCGGCGCTGGCCCGCGCGGGACGCCGACGCTCAGTAACGGCGGGGTGTATGCGCTTGGCGCGACAGGGATCCTGAATGCGCTCGACGCGCGAACCGGGGCCGTCCTGTGGTCGCGGAAGGCGGCGGCCGACACGAAGATGGAAGTCCCGATATGGGGCTTCTCGAGTTCGCCGTTGGTGATAGACGACGTCGTGATCGTCGCGACTGCCGGCACACTCGCCGCCTACGACGCCGCCACCGGCAAGCCTCGCTCGGTCCCGCACACACGTTCAGCTATAGCTCACCGCATCTGGTGACGAATCGAGGGAGTCCCGCAGGTCCTCCTGCTGAGCCCACCCGGCGTTGTCAGCGTCGGGCCGTCGGACTCACCGTTGCCACCATGGCTTGACAGGCTTCCGCTGACGGACCGATTCGACTTCCTCCTCGTAAAGACGGCGCGCTGATGCTTCCAGATTCTTCACCTCGAAAGAGCCTGCGTGCGTACCGGTTTCAGTGAAGGTGATGATGACGTCCTCGAAGAGCTCGTGAGGCAAGTCGAGACGCAAGTCCATACCCGGTCCGACTCGCACGCGGTCGGGCCAATAGTCATCCAGATCCAGGAATATCTGTCGTTGCGGAGGCTCGGCTCCGCGATAGTCCACCAGATTCCAACCGCGGAATCCTGCAACGATCCCATTGCTCAACGCCAGAGACGCATCGGTTCTCGCGGACGGATAAATCAACGCCTCGGCGCCGGCGCGGCGCAGCCATGAACCGACGGCCTTCGTAAAGGCGTTCCCACCGAGTTCCTGGGTCAACAGCGACGGAAGAATCTGGTCGAAGCGCTCCAGCCTGGGACGATTGGGCCACCACCTCAGATGCCGCTGACCGGTCTTGGTCCACTCCGAGATGTCGTCGACGAATTCCGAGAAGAAGTCGACGAACCACGATTGGGTGGCCGGCTGTCTGAGGTCAATCACCTTGTCGAGTTGAACGTGGACGACACGGAGCGGGAACAGGAAGGTCTGCGCTTGAGTTTTACGGGCAAGGCCCGCTCGATACAAGAAGCTGTCGGCTCCACGCGGTGCGAGGGAGATCGACACATACAGCAATGGCTCCGTGGGATTGTCCCACGGCGGTTGAACGGTCTTCTTGTCGGGCGGGTAAGACGGATCGCAGAGATCGATCCGGCCACTCTGCCGGACATCTCGATACGCAAACAGTTCGTTGCACAGCGCTTTGTCATCGTCGCCGGACTCGGAGCACAGCGTGTAGTAGCAGCCTCTCGGCAACAAGTGATCGCCCGCAAACCGCCGTTCGCGAGACAGCCGAATGACACGCCCCGTCGTCTCTCGGCCATCGGGCTCCGGCAGATTGGGCAATTGCTCGGGCCGCGGACGATCGAACGCTGTGAAAACCGGAAAAAATGCGTCAAGTGCTTCGAGCCGAAACACGTCCATTCGATTCGAATCGATTTGTTTCAACCACCCGTCGAACGCCGTGAACGGTGGATCGGGCGCCACTCCCACACGCGGCTCACAGGATCGACGAACAACCTCGTCAGGGTCTCCCGGGAATCGTGAGCCGCTGAAATGAAATTGCGGCTCCGTCATGCGGTCCGGAAGAATCGTGTAACCGTGACGTTCGAAGTACTCGCGCCTGTAGCGCTGGCGAGACCGGAGGAGGTGCTCGCGCAGAAGCCGTGCAACGTCTTCATGCCCTCGCCGGGCCGCTTGAAATAGCGCTTGCCCATGGCCCAGCGGATCGGGCGCTTCAGGATCGGCCCCGGCATCCAGCAACAGCTGAACGATCGTCTTGAAACCGCTCGCTGCACCTTCCTGCAATGGCGTCACATATACACCTTTGACAATCTGGCCCGCCCGCTCCTCGGGATTCGCGCCTGCCGCGAGCAGGATCCGAACGGCCTCTTCGTGACCTTCTCGGATGGCAAGGAAGAGCACGGGATCACCCGTGGGAGACCGCAGGTTCGGGTCAGCGCCCTGACTGACAAGGAGTTGGAGAGCCGCAGTGTCGCCGCAAGTTGCAGCCGCTGCCAGTGCTTCGGAGACGTCGTCAGCCACTACGGCACCTCAGGCTATTTTGCCCGGGACGACGCTATACTCTTGGGAAATCCGCCACAGCATGAAGAATTTCTTCATCAGCTACAACAAGGCTGACAAAGAGTGGAGCAAGTGGCTTGATTGGGCACTGCGATCCCTGAATTACTCGACGTTCGTTCAGTTCAACGACATCCCCTGGGGCGCCAACTTCATCGTCGGAATGGACAAGGGTCTCAAGAACGCCGAGCGCGTCATCCTGATCGTCTCACCAGATTCGCTGGCATCGGGCTTCGTCGACAGCGAGTGGTCGGTCGCAAAGGCGAAAGACCCTGACGGGACCAAAGGGCTCCTCCTCCCCATCAAGATCAGCAAATGCAAGCCCGAGGGCCTGCTGTCCGTGCAGGTCTATCTCGATCTCGTCGCGAAAGACGAGGCCACGGCGACGAACCTCCTCAAGGAGGGCGTCGCCAACTTGGCCGTGACTCCTACCGGCGAGGGAGTGGGCAACGACCCGAAGCCACCCTATCCGCTGTGCTTCGACTTCGCCGTCGAATACGTGGATTCGGAGCAGGAGCTGGTCAACGCGTTGATCTCCAAATTGGAGGCCAAGAACAAGCGCGTCTACCGTGAGCTGTGGAAAATCGGTGACGGTGGCGTCCCGGTTCGAGCGCAGCCCGCTCTGGACGGAATCGTGGTCGAGTGCCGCGTGGTCTGTGCCGGCAATTCGACGCCAGCGGAGTGGGCCGAAGCGAGAATTCAGGCGATACAGAGTCTGCAGGATCTTCAACCGAACTTCCGCTTCGTCCCCGTCGTTTTCGGAAGCCGGCTCGTGTCGCTTCGCGACCACTTCCCGCAGGTTCGCTTCTGGGCGGACAGTGCAAATGCTGAGGGGCTGCTGCTGGATACGCAGCCTGAAGTTGTCACCACAGTCACCACAGTCACACCTGTGGACGAAGTGACGGCGGAGGAAGAGCGTACGAGCCGTTTCCTGAAATTCATGAATGCACAGAAGGACTACCTCGACCCGGTTGTGAGGATTCGGGCGCAGCAGGACGCGCTCAACACGCTGAAGCAGGCCTATGAACGCCGCTAAATACGACTTCTTCCTGAGTTACAACGCGCAGGACCGGGATGTCGTTGCAGGATTGGCGGAACTGCTGAAGAGCAGCGGCCTGACTGTCTGGTTCGATTTGAACCTGCGCCCCGGCCAGAGCTACAAGGCCGCCGTCGAGACGGTCATCCGTGAATGCCGTGCCGTGATCGTGTGCGTCGGCCGGCACGGCCTCAGCGACTTCGCTGAAGCCCAGCTCGAACTGGCACGTGAGCGATCGCTGCCGATTGTGCCGGTGCTGCTCCGATCGGCTGGCGAGATCCCCTTTGCGCTGGCACGGTACCAGGCGGTCGACTTGCGAGCCGCGGACGCCGAGGCCCAATTGCTGCACCTGATCCGTTCCTCTACCGGATCGAGTGCACCGGCCCCACCCTCGCCGCGTCCGGCAACTCGAAGTGGACCCTTGCCGCCTCCGCCGCCACCGTCCCCAGCAGCTGCGCCTCCCCCGCCCGTCTCGAGATCGCTGAGCGAAGAAGAGGTCGTCACGCAAGCGACGGAGATCCTGCGCGGCCGGGCGGCGAACGTCCTGGACATCATTTCGCTCGCGAATCGGCTCAAGCGCATGAAACGGTTCGGACATGCCCGCCAGCTGTTTGCAAAGGCGCGCGCGATCCCTGCCACGTTGCCACCGGGCCTCACTCGACAGTTCCTTGGTCAGCAGCATGCGCTCTGCACGTACAAGGACACGCACCTCCCGGCGGATACACGCTATGACCAGGCGCTGTCGATTCTGAGCGAAGTCGACGATCTGCTTCGCACGAAACAACAGGAGACTTTGGGACTCGCAGGCGCCATCTACAAATACAAGTGGGAAGCCTTTGGCCAGAAGGTGGACCTCGAGCGATCCGCCAGCTACTACACACGCGGCTATTACGAAGGCGTCAGCAGGGACCTCGGCTACACGGCCATCAACGCCGCGTTCGTGCTCGATGTCCTCGCGTTTCAGGAATCGGAACAAGCGCTGAGATCTGGCACCACGTCCGAGACCGCCTCTCAGCGCCGGCAGATGGCCCGGGAAATCCGCAGCACCATCGTCAGAGATCTGCCCGCATTCGCCGGCGAGTCTGGCGGCAAAGGTCTCGCGGCGGACTGGTGGTTCCTGGTGACCATCGCCGAGGCGTACTTCGGGTTGGGCGACGATGACAAGGCCAGGGACTGGATCACACGTGCTCGCACGACCAGTCCTGATTCCTGGCAGATCGAGTCCACCCTCCGTCAATTCGCATCGATCGCCCATCTGCGTGACTCGGAGTCTGCTGAGGCACGACGGCCGGATGCTTCAATTCCTGGCTGGCCGGTGCTGGAAGCGCTTGCCGGTCCCGGCAATGCCAAGGGGATCCAGACCGCGCTGATCGGAAAAGTCGGTCTGGCACTTTCCGGCGGCGGCTTCCGTGCGTCGCTCTTTCACATCGGTGTGCTCGCACGCCTCGCCGAGTTGGACGCACTGCGGCACATCGAGGTCATTTCGTGTGTCTCGGGCGGATCGATCGTCGGCGCTCAGTACTATCTCGAGCTCCAGCATCTCCTGCAGACCAAGAAGGACGAAGAGATCACGCGCGACGACTATATCGACCTCGTGCGTCGGCTCGCGCGCGTATTTCTCAAGGGGGTGCAAACGAACATCCGCACGCGCGTGGTCGCCAGCTTCTGGGCCAACCTTCAAATGGTCTTCAGGTGGCGAGGCTACTCGCGCACCGATCGCGTCGCTCAACTCTGCGATGACAAGCTCCTCTCGCAAGCCGGGGATTGCAAGCCGAACCGATTGATGACTGATCTCATCGTGCGGCCGGCGGGCGCGCCCAGCGACTTCTCACCATCGACCCACAACTGGACGCGGGCGGCCAAGGTCCCGATCATCGTGTTCAACGCCACGACCTTGAACACCGGACACAACTGGCAGTTCACCGCGACCTACATGGGTGAGCCGCCGACCGGCATCGATTCGGAGATCGACGGCAACTATCGGCTGCGGCGCATGTATTACAAGGAGGCTCCGCCGCAGTATCGGCTGTTCCCGCTGTCGCGCGCCGTTGCCGCGTCAGCCTGCGTGCCGGGACTCTTCGAGCCAGTCCCACTGGCTGATCTCTACGAGCATCAACGGCCACAGAAGAACATCGATGTGCAATTGGTGGACGGCGGCGTCCAGGACAATCAAGGTATCGGCGCCCTGCTGGATGAAAGCTGCTCGGTGCTCCTGGTGAGCGACGCGAGCGGGCAGATGGCCTCGGACGACGAACCCGGCAACGACGCCTTCAGCGCCCTGGTGCGTTCCGGCAGCATCGCCGGGTCGCGTGTACGTGAAGCGGAGTACCGCGATGTCGCTGCACGTCGACGCTCGTCTTTGCTTCGTGGCCTCATGTTCATCCATCTGAAGAAGGGTCTCGAGACGCTGCCGATCGATTGGATCGGCTGCGAGGATCCGGTCGGGGCGTCCGCGTCAGCGCGGACGCTCACGCCGTATGGCATCCGCCAGGATGTTCAGGAGTTGCTCGCCGGCATTCGTACCGATCTGGACTCGTTTCACGATGTCGAGGCGTACGCGCTCATGACGAGCGGCTATCGGATGACGGAATACGAGTTCGACCGCTGCATCTCGGGCTTTCCTTCGGTCGCCCCGGCGGCGGTGCGCTGGTCTTTCCTTGCCGTCGAACCACCCATGAAACAGGTGGCTGGTGTGGATCGGGCGCATGAGGACTTGAAGAAGCTCCTGACCGTATCGCGTTCACGGGGCCTCAAGATCTTCATGCTGTCCACGCCGTTGAGGATCGCGGGCTGGACGGCGATTGGTCTCGCCGCCCTGGGCCTGCTCTATGGGGCGTTCTTCGGCCCGGAGCTGGCGCTTCGGCTGACGCTGCGCGGTGTCGCGGTCGCGGCGTTCTTAGCCGCCATCGGTGCCATCGTCGGCAAGACTGTCGTGCGCGTCGTGCGATTCGAGCAGACACTGCGCCAGATCGCCGCTGGTCTCGTCTTATCTCTGACCGGATGGTTGGTGGGGGGCCTCCACTTGATCTGGCTGGACAAACTGTATCTAAAGCGCGGGCGTGTTCCCGATCTGGAGGGCCCAGCGCCGCAGGAACCGGCACAGCGCCCTCGCCAGAGCGCGAGCGTGTAGCACCTCAATTCTCCTCCACAGGAACCCCGCCATCCCGCATCCCGCAGCGCGTGTAAGAAAAGCGCGGACGTGTCCGACTAACGGGTGTGAGCGGACAACGAGATGGGCTCAAGCGAGCGGGACAGGGGTGTTCAGCGAATGGCTCGAACGGCACAAAGGCTGGCTCACCGGGTTGACGCAATCCGGAGACGTCGCGCACGGTCCTCCGGGCAATTACGTGCCCGCGAGCGCAAGCTGCGGAATGGACCGAGTGGATTTGGCTCCTCGGGCTGGACTCGCACATGTTCGCGGGCGAAGAACGGCAGGGACACGTCCGACTTCGCGCGCCTGTTCATGATGCCGGGCGTTGCGCACTGCGGTGGTGGCATCGGACCGGATCGTGTCGATGCCTTGACGGCGGTGATCGACTGGGTGGAGAAGAACAAGGCGCCCGACTCGTTGCTGGCGAGCAAGGTGACCAACGGCACGGTGGCGCGAACGCGGCCGCTCTGTCCGTATCCGCAGGTGGCCCGCTACAAAGGGCAAGGCAGCGTCGATGACGCGGCGAGCTTCAGCTGCGTGGTGCCGCGATGACGCCGCGCCTTCCTCCGTCGCGTATCTCGGATGCTGCCGTCTGATGCACGCGTGTGGACCCGTTCAGTGTTAGTCCGTGAATCGAGATTGGAGATGACGGAGTCAGCTGCCGGTGGGCCTGAGGTTCTCGAGCCGATCGATAACCCCGTTTGGGCCGAAAGTGTTACCTATGTCTCCGGAATAATCTGTTACCTATGTCTCCGGTATTGACCGTTGAAAGATTGGCTCACCACACTGGACGATTTCCGCAACTGGCTCATCGATGCGGCGTAATGCGCTCACCGAGGAAAGCGCCAATTTTCCGCCAAAAGCTATCCCCTCCAGCATTCCTAAGCTCGTCCGGTCCGAGGACCTCCTCAGGAACACGACGACCAGCCCTCAGTATTCGCTCGGCGTGGATCCGTACTTCTGGGTCCAGTATGTCGAGAATGCTACGGCTCGCCGGTCGAGAAACGCGTTCATCCACTGCCCAGCCATCCGGGTGCCCGAAGGCGTGAGCCGCCACGAGCATCTGTTTATGAACTTCGGTAGCCGGTTCAATCGTGGGTAGTCCTAGCCCTAGCCCTAGCTGCGCGGCGCAACGGCGCGCGCTCCACGCGATCTCGAGTCCTGCATCATCGATGTCGCCGACGTAGTGAATGCGCTCGGACGCGAGCCGCACAAGGAGCGCAAAGAGCGGCGGCAAACGGGCAACCACGAAGCGCTGGCGCCGTGATGTCCGCCCCCAGATCCTCGTTCAACGGCAGACGCCACCGGCTCCCTGCGCTGGTCGTCCGCCTTACTGGAGCTTCTGTTCGAGGAGCTCTACGTGGATGACGGCGTCGAGGAGGTGCTCAGGAGCCGGCTGCGAGAGTTGCAGAAACGCCAATACCCGCAGGCGATCGCAATCGCTCTTGTGCTGCATCACAGTTGGCTACCCCAGCTCGCCTGCATCCTCGGGCGACTTCGGCTGCCCCGCGGGTCACTCTGAGCTCCAAGGATGGGTGAGTCAACTCGCGATCCTCTTCCAGTTCTTCGCCAGGTGCTCGGCGGTCCGCCACGCCAGCGCCTGCGCCGTGAGCGTGGGGTTGTGGGCGCCGCTCGTGCCCATCACCGACGCACCGAGGATTCCGAGATTGGGCGATTCGTGGGAGAAACCCCAGGGATCGGTGACGTTCGTTTCGGGATTCTTGCCCATGCGTGTGCCGCCGTACGCATGTGTGGTGGGGCCCATCGTTCCAATGGGGGCCTTCTCGGTCGCCACCGCACCCGCCGCGGTGAACCATTCGATCATCTTGTCCTGGATGAAGGCGGCAACCTTCCGCTCGTTGTCCTTGAAATCGGCCGTGATCCGGCACACCGGGAAGCCCAGCGGATCCTGCTCGGTGGGATCCAGATCGAGATAATTGTCCTCATAGGGCAGCGTTGTCTTCTGGAGATAGGCCTGGTTCCATCGGTCGGCGTTTTCCCTGACGAACGCCTTCCAGGCCGAGCCCCACCGCGGCGCCTTGCCGAACGTGCTCATGCTCGCGGCGCTGATCGGCCGCCTGTCCGAGTAGAGCCAGAGATTCCCGCCGCCAATGAAGCCGAGCCCGGAGTGGTCGAAGTTGTCGTCCGCCCAGTTGTCGACCGCGACGCCTTGCGCGGGCAGGCCGTACCAGTTATTCAGGTTCCGGGGAAAGAGGGCCGTGACACTGGCGCCCGTGTTATGGCTGAAGTAATGCCGGCCAACCTGGCCGTGGTTGTTTGAGAGTCCGTTCGGAAACGCCTTCGACTTCGAGAGCAGCAGCATCCGCACATTCTCGTACACGTAGCTCGCCAGCAGGACGACGTCAGCCGGTTGGAAATACTCGTTGCCGTCTTTACGGTAGGTGACGCCGCTCACGCGGCCTTCCGCGTCGACCTCGATCGCGGTGACGTGGGCGTGCGTGACCACGGTGAGGCGTCCCGTATCCTGTGCCTTGGGGATCGTCGTCACGGCCGTTGAACCTTTGGCATTGATGTGGCAGCCGCCGCGGTTGCAGTAGCCGTGAAAGACGCAGCCGGGTCGATTCTGGTAGGTCCGGGAATTGATGGCGGCCGGTCCGGGAAACGTGTGCCACCCGAGCTTCTTCGCGGCATTCGCCATCATCTCAGTGAAGCCGGTGCCGCGGAGCGGAGGCATTGGATATTCCCGCCTGCGCGGCCCTTCGAAAATATTGCCGCGCGGGTCGATCTTGCCGCCGATGTTCCCCGCCTTTCCCGAGACACCGAGCTCGTACTCCACCCTGTCATAGTAGGGTTCGAGCTCCTCCAACCCGAACGGCCAATCCTCAACAGTCGAGCCCTTTGGGATCTGCGAGGCCCCGTACCGTCGAGTCGTCTCGCTCACGACCCTGAAATCCCACGGATTGAGGCGCCAGCTCTGCGCCCAGTAATGCAGCGTCGTGCCCCCAACCGCGTTCATCATCGGATGAATCGTCTGCCGGGGCGAATACGGCGCTGACGCGTTCGGGCGGTGCGTTGGAATCTCGTGATTCGCCTTCTGCACCGCCTGCGGCCAGGCACGAAGGTTGTTTCGGAGCTCGTCGGGAGCGAAGTCCTCGGCCGCGAGCCAGTTTCCCGCCTCGAGTCCGATCACCTCGAGCCCCGCCTGTGCCAGCGGAAGGGCGGCCACGCCACCCACCGCTCCAAGGCCAACAATGACAACGTCGGTCTTCTTCAGGTCAATCGCCATGACCCGCGCCTCCCCCATCCACGCTCGCCCTCGCCGGTTTCTTCCTCGAGAACATCGTGTAGTCGTACGCAGACCTGTGCGTCGGCGCCACTCGCGCGCCCAGGCGCTGCTGGTCGGCCGTCACCGAGAGGCGTACACCGGGGTAGCCGATCAGATCCCATCCCATGAAGTTCGCGTTCCCCCCGTAATAGGGGTCGCAGAACATGCCCTGAATGGTGTGTGCCCGAACCAGGTTGAAGAACGTCGAGGGGTCCGCCGTGAAGCCCGTGGCAATGTCCCTCTCCACGTCAGCCAGCACGGCGTCCTGGTCCTGCGGGGAGAGTTGCTGGAATGGCGCGCCTTTCGACTCCCGCGCGTACCGATCCACGGCAGCGAGACCTGAGCGGTACGCCTCGCGCGACGAAGCAAGGGCGCCGCCGAGGGCGCGGTCGATGTAGTGCCCGGCGTTGGCCTCGGCTGCACCGGGCCCGTTGCCGTCCGTTGGAATCAGGCGCGCGACGATGGCTTCGAGTGTGCTCGACTCGGCCGCGGTGAGCGTTTCGAGGGCTTCGGGCACCGGGGTCAGCCCGATCGCCTGGGGCGCGAGCGCTTCGAGGGAACCCGCGACCGGCGCAAGCATCTTCATGGGAACGGCGGCCGCCGCGCCGAGAAACCCGACCCGTTTCAGCAGCTCACGACGCGAAACGCTCAACCCTTTTTGATCTTCCGCCATCATCTCCCTCCGCTTCTCTGGCGCTTCAGCGATCCATGACAGAGGCCCTGGCCGGCGGTATCGTAGACCAACGGGAACCAGCTGTGCACAACGAATTCACCGCGGAGGGCACGGTCCGGCTGCCGCCTTCGCGCGCGAAGCGCGCTTCGGCGAGCCTCGCCGAAGCCTGCGGCGGAGGCGGGAAGCCGGACACGTACTCTCACAGGCCACAGAGACACGGAGGCACAGAGACGATCCTTGATATTTTCTCCGTGGCTCCGCGCCTCCGTGGCCCGTCGCGCTAAAAGCATGTACGTAGTGTCCGCCTTCAGGCGGACCGTAGCGTCAGATCGGCGGCGGCAGCGGCGGCCTGAAGCGCTTGACGACGAGCGGTACGACGATGACGGCGACCGTGAGCAGCAGGAAGGTGAGGGCGATCGGCCTCTCGGTGAAGACCGAGAGATCCCCTTCCGACAGGATCAGCGTCCGCCGCACGCCGCGCTCCAGCAGCGGCCCCAGCACGAGTCCCAGCACCAGCGGCACAGGCGCGTATTCGAGCTTCAGCATGACGAAACCGACGGCGCCCGCGACGAGCGCAATGGTGACGTCGGCCATCGAGTAGTTGATCGAATACACGCCGAAGACCACGATGCCAAACACGATCGGGTAGAGGATCGCCGTCGATACAAAGACGATGCTGGCAAGGACCGGGATGAGGAGCGCGGTCAGCACGACCAGCATCGCGTTTCCAATCCAGAACGACCCGAAGACCGTCCACACGAAGTCCGGATTCTCCACGAAGAGGAGCGGTCCCGGCTGCAGTCCGACCATCAACAGTCCGCCGAACAGGACCGCCGTCGTCGCCGATCCGGGGATGCCCAGCGCGAACAGCGGGATCATGGCGCCGTAGGAGGCGCTGTTGTTGGCGGCCTCCGGAGCGGCAACGCCCTGGATGGCACCCTGGCCGAACTCGTCGGGGTTCCGCGCTGACTTCTTGGCCATCGCGTAGGTCAGCATCGTCGCGGCCGTCCCGCCAAATCCTGGCAGGACACCGACGAAAAATCCGATGATGGAGCTCCAGAGCATCACCCACTTGCACTTCACCATGTCTGGCAGGTTCGGGAGCAGGGAGCGCAGGCTGGGCATTTCGGCCCGTCCGGAGATCTGCTGTGACAACGTGAGGAACATTTCAGACAGGCCGAACAGCCCGACCGCCACGATCGGGAAATCAATCCCCTGGAAGAGGTCGATGAAGCCGAACGTATAGCGCGCGGGACCGGCGATGGGATCGAGACCGACCATCCCGAGCCACACGCCGATGAAGAGAGCGGTGAAGCCTTTCATCAGGTTGCGGCCACCGAGCACCGTGACAAAGGAGAGCGCGAAGCACATGAGCGCCGTCATTTCCGTCGGTCCGAAGGCCAGCGCGGCCTGCGCGACGGGGGCGGAGAGCGCCACGAGCAGCACGATCCCGATGACGCCGCCGACAAACGACGCGTAGACGCTCATCGCCAGGGCTCGTCCGGCCTGGCCCTTTTTCGCCATCGCGTGACCGTCGATCACCGTCATCACTGACGGCGCATCACCAGGGATGCCGAGCAGGATCGACGTGACGGCGCCCCCGAACATGGCGCCGTAATAGATTCCCGCCAGGGCCGCGATTGCCGCGGTCCCACCGAATCCAACCGCAACCGGCAGCATGATGGCGGCGCCAGCGGAAGGGCCGAGGCCGGGAAGGGCGCCGACGATCAATCCAATCACCACGCCGATCAGGGTCGCCGCGAGAAGCGGCGGTGCTGTCGCCTGCCAGACGCCGTCAGCGAGCAGCGAAAAGGCGTCCAGCATCTTCTCTCGAGTCTTTCGTCTCTAGTCTCTGGTCCTTAGGCCGGACGACAGACCAAAGACTAAAGACCAAAGACCATGGACGCTATCCCTCTCACAAGCCGAACACGCCTTCGAGCAACGGGACTCCCAGATAGACCGCGAACAGGAGGTAGCAGAAGGCGGGAAAGAGGATGGCGATGGTGACGATCCTCCCGGCGAAACCGGGGGTCCAGCGAGGGCGGATGACGAACGCGGTGGCGAGAATGAAGAGACCGCTGCCGACAAGCATCCCGAGAAACCGGGCGGTCAGGATGAACGCGGCGGTCGCCGCGATGATCCCGAGCGTTTTGTAAAAGCCCGCCAGGTCGAACTCGGCATCGGGCACGTCGAGTCCGCGGAGGCTCCGCACGAGGTTCACGACGCCCAGCCCGATCAACGCGACGCCGACCCAGAATGGAAAAAACCCTGGCCCGGGAACCACGCCGCGCATATACCCATAAGTGAGCGCGTTCCAGACGACGTAAATCCCGAGCGCACAAATCCCGGCGGCAAATGCCCTGTCGATCGTCTTCGTGTCCATGAGGTTCCGCCACGAGCGGGAACGGACCTACTTGATCAGACCCACCTCAGTCATGATCCGGGCATAGAGCGCGTTGGTGTCCGCGATGATCCGGCCGA
>Ga0184627_10000321_pt1 | contig 19424 bp, 14 predicted proteins | sample PLM3_127_b1_FD_133150 | JGI IMG/M metagenome (GOLD analysis project Ga0184627, IMG submission 133150) | Groundwater sediment microbial communities from an aquifer in East River, Colorado, USA - PLM3_127_b1 | ecosystem: Environmental > Terrestrial > Soil > Riparian zone | place: USA: East River...
AAACGGCTGGGGCTCTCTCCTGGAAAAATCTACTCGGTGATCGAACAGATTGGCAACACCTCGTCAGCCTCTCTCCCCATCGCGCTGGATCGGGCGGTCCGCAGCGGGCGCATCTCTCCAGGCGACCTGGTCCTGCTCGGCACCTTTGGTGGAGGACTGACCTGGGCGACGGGACTGGTTCGGTGGTAGAAGGAAATGAGGGGCCGGTCGGCATGGCCTTTGTGCTCGTGCGGCGCGCACGATCAGAATGGATAACACGGGGCGACCAGGGAATTCCCGTGCTCCCGCAGCGCGCGGCCTCGGAAGGGGAAGAACAAGGGGTAGCCAGACTGCCCTTTGTGCTCGCAGAGCCCCCACGATGAAACTGTGGTCGCTCGATGCGCGCAGTAAAGGGCAGTCAGGCCACCCTTGCAAGAGCGAGTGAAGAAAGGACGAAGCGACGGCCGCAGTAGGAATCCCCCGGTCGCCCCGCTTGAAAAGGGGCTGCCGTGAAAGAAGTGCTCGCTGGACACGCGCAGTGAAGGGCAAGCCGACGACCCCTCTGAAATGAGGGGTAGATTCTGAAGTATGACCGAAGAACGTACAGCGTAACACTCAGAAACTCAAAACTGGAGAGACGATGTTTGGCTTAATCCCAAAAGAGGTCGCGTTCTTCGAGCTGTTCAAGAAGGCTGCTCATAATATGATCGAAGGCAGCCGGATGCTCAAGAATATGATGGAGGACTTTCGGAATCCCGCAGAGCAGGCCCGCCGCCTCAAGGACATCGAGCATATCGGTGATGGGATCACCCACGAGATCGCGCGGAGACTGAACCAGACCTTTATCACGCCGATCGACCGAGAAGACATTCACGGATTGGCCAGCGCGCTGGATGACGTGCTGGATGTGGTCGAGGCAGTGGCCGACCGGTTCGTGGTGTTCAAGGTGGACAAACCGACTGAGACCGCGATCAAACTGGCCAATATTCTGTATCAGGCAGCGGTCGCGGTGGGGGCCGGCATCGATCAACTGGGGAAGCCCCATGTAAACCTGAGCGAGTATGGCGTGCGGGTCAATAGTCTTGAAAACGAAGCGGACCGCGTGACAAGGGACGCGGTCTCCGCCCTGTTTGAGCATCAACAGGACCCGATCGCCGTGATCAAGTGGAAGGAGATCTACGAAAATTTCGAGGAAGGGACGGATCGCTGCGAGGACGTGGCGAACATCCTTGAGCGCATTGCGCTCAAGCACATCTAATAAGAATGGTTGATGGCGAATGGCCGATGGCTTCTAAGGATATATCTGGTCATCAACCATCAACCATAAGCCATTCTCCTGATGTTGCCTGACCTCAGTGGCATGCTCCTATTTGTGGTCGCGCTTGCGCTGCTGTTCGACTTCTCGAATGGTTGGCATGACAGCGCGAATGCGATCGCCACCGTGGTCTCGACACGGGTCTTGAGCCCGCTGGTGGCGGTCCTGATGGCCGGTCTGATGAACGTGGCCGGCGCGTTCATGTCCACGGCTGTGGCCAAGATGGTCGGCTCCGGCATCGTGGACCCAGGTGCCGTGACGCAGGGGGTCGTCGCCTCCGCCTTGGGAGGCGCGATCCTGTGGAACCTCTGCACCCTTCTGCTGGGTTTGCCCACCAGCTCGTCCCATGCGCTGATCGGAGGACTGGTGGGATCGGGGTGGGTTCACGGCGGCTGGGCTGTGGTCAAGTTCTCCGGATTGCGTGCGGTGCTGGAGGCCATGATCCTCTCGCCGCTGTTCGGGTTCCTGGTCGGCCTGGCCTTGATGGTGCTGATCAGTTGGGTGTTCTTCAGAACGTCGCGAGGCTTTGCCACGCGACTGTTCGGCAATCTACAGCTCGTTTCAGCAAGCTTCATGGCCTATAGCCACGGGGCGAACGATGCCCAGAAGGCCATGGGAGTCATTACGCTAGCCCTGCTCTCGGCTGGGCAGATCGCCAGCACGGAGGTGCCGACCTGGGTGATCGTGGCCTGTGCCGTCGCGATGGGGCTTGGCACCGCTCTGGGAGGGTGGAGGATCGTTCGGACGTTGGGGATGGGAATCACGAAGCTGGAGCCGGTGCACGGGTTCGCGGCTGAGACAGGAGCGGCGGCGGTGCTCTTGGCGACGGCACACTTCGGGCTGCCGGTCAGCACGACCCACACGATCACATCGTCGGTCATGGGTGTGGGGGCGACCAAGCGACTGTCTGCTGTTCGATGGGGGGTGACAGCCAGGATTCTCTACGCGTGGGTCTTCACGCTCCCTGGTTCAGGACTCTTGGCGGCGCTAATTTATGTCGGGCTGACCAGGCTGAGTTGAACGTCGATGGGCACATCCTTTGAGGTTGGCAACCTGACCACGAAGCGGCTGCCCACCGGGTGGTTTCCCTCCACCCAAATCTGTCCCCCGTGCGCCTCCACGATGTGTTTGACGATGGATAAGCCGAGGCCAGTTCCCCCCAACTCGCGCGACCGCGCCTTGTCCACCCGATAAAACCGTTCAAACACGCGGGGCCGGTCGGCTTCAGGAATCCCCAAGCCTGTGTCGGTCACGCTGAGTTCCACCATGTCAAGAGGGGAATCCTTCGCCGGCTGACCGGCAATGTGAATCGAACCCTGGGGCGGGGTATATTTTACGGCATTGTCCAGGAGGTTCGTCAGCACCTGGACAAGCTGCTCTTCGTCGCCGGCTGCCGGCGGGAGGTCGGGAGGAATCGCGACCGTGACGGTATGGCCCTTCTTGTCCGCCAGCGGTTTGATCAGGGCCAAGGTGCGATCCACCACCGTGCTAAGGTGAACAGGATCCCGTTTGAAAGAGACCTCACCGGACTCGATCTGTGAGAGCTGGAGCAGGTCCTCCAGGATCAGATTAAGACGATCACTCCGTTTCAGGATGATGTCCAAAAAGCGAGCGGTCTGTTCCGGATCATCCTTGGCGCCGTCCAGCAAGGCCTCGACGTACCCCTTGATCGAGGTGAGCGGGGTGCGGAGTTCGTGGGACACGTTGGCGACAAAGTCTTTCCGCACCTTTTCCAGCCGCCGCAGCGCTGTGATGTCGTGAAACACCAAGACGGCGCAGGCCTCGTTTTCGCGCTGACCGCCGGCCACTGAGGCTTCCACTCTGAAGGTACGGCCACTCAGCGCCATCGTGATCTCGCCGCTCTGATTTTGGCGGGTTTCCAATGCCCGCTTGGCTAACTCGTTGAGGTCATGGTGTCGAATCACCTCCCAATGCGCTCGACCTCGGGCTTCGCGCCCCCGCACCATGAACATGCGTTCGAGGGCCGGGTTCACCTGGAGGACGGTGCTGTTGCAGTCCAGAACCATGACACCTTCCACCATGGAGGCCAGCATCGCCAGCAACTGCGCGCGGTCCTCGGAGACCTCACGGATCTTCGATTCAAGCTGGTCCGCCATTTGGTTGATGGCTTCGGCCAGTCCACCCACCTCGTCACGGCCTGTCAGGGGAATCCGTTGACCCAGCGCGCCGTCGGCTAGCTTACGGGCCGCGCCGACCATGTCTGACAGGGGTCGTGTCAGCCCTTGGGCGAGCAGCATGCTCAGAATAACCGAAACAGCGAAGGCGACACCAAAGGCGATGCCCAAGTCCTCTTTGAGGTCGAGGAGCCGAGCCTCCATCGTGGTCATCGGCAGCGCCAGCCGTACGATGCCTTTGGGTGTGCCTGATGGACCGATGGGAACTGCTAAGTAGAACATGCGCTTGCCCGTGGTCTGGCTCAGCCTGATGTCAGTCCCGCTTCCTGTGGCCAGGGCCTGCACGATTTCAGGGCGACTGCTGTGATTCTCAAGTTGAGACAGCGTTTCGTCTGGTGTGTCGCTGTCGGCCAGGACCGTCCCCTCAGGGCCGATCACCGTGACACGAGCATGGGCATGGCGGCTCACCTCTCGTGCCCTAGCCTGCAGCTCTGAAGCAGTGACCCGCCGGTTGGGTCTTTGCAGAAGCGGTTCCAGCGAGATTGTGGCCAGGCTGGTCCGTGTCTCCAGAGTCTCGGTCAGACGGGCGAGTTCGAGCTGTTCAATAGAACGGAGCGCGAGCCATCCCGCGACGGCCAATCCCAAGGTGACTGCGGAGAGGGTGCCGAGGGTGATTTTCCACCGGATTGGGAGGTTCATGAGGGAGCGTCGTGTTCTTTGAGCTTGTAACCGAGTGACTTGACGCAGACGATCGCGTCGTTCAGCAGGGGGATCTTTTGCTTGAGTCGGCGAACATGCACGTCAACGGTGCGGGTTGTTCCGTAATAGTCGTACCCCCATACGGAGTTCAGCAGGACATCGCGGGTCATCACGCGGCCCGGGTTCCGCAGGAGATGTTCCAGCAAGCCAAATTCCTTGGCGGTGAGCGATATATCTCGTCCGTTCACTTTGACCTCATGGCGCGTGAGGTCCATGGCCAGCGTGCCGTAGCCGTACCGAGCCGGCTCTTCCTCCGGTTTGCGGTCCAGTCTCCGGAACAGCGACTTGACCCGGGCGACCAGCGCTTTGGGGCTGAAGGGTTTGGTGACATAGTCGTCAGCACCCAGCTCCAAGCCGATGATCGTGTCCGATTCCTCCGCCTTGGCTGTAAGCATGATCATCGGGATCCTGGCCGTCTCGCGATCGCTCCGAATCCTCTTGCACACGTCGAGGCCGTCCATCTCGGGCAGCATCAGATCCAAGATGATCAAGTCAGGGTGTTCGGTCTTCACCTGCTTGAGCCCCTCAAGGCCCGTCGTGGCGGCGCAGGTTCTGTAACCCTCCTTTTCCAAGTACAACTTGACCAGTTGGAGGATGTCTTTCTCGTCCTCCACGATCAGGATTTTCTTGCTGGCCTTCGTAGTCATCGTGGAGGACAGCGTAAAGCGAAGGAAGGGGTGTGTCAAGAGCGCCTCGGCTGACGAAGGGCGGAGAGGGCGACCTGGTCAATCCCCTGTGCTCACAGAGTACGCGCGCTTAGAAGGGGAAAGAGATAGGGAGCAGCCAGACCGCCCTTCGTGCTCGCAGAACGCGCACGATCAGAATGTGCTCGTTCGATGCGCGCAGTGAAGGACGGCCTGGCCGCTCCCTATCAAGCGAGGGATGAAATTGAGTGCGCGCAGTTGGGGATCGACCACGCCGCCCTTGTAAATTTGAAGTAACAACAAAACCTCCGTGTCCATCCCTTCCATCCGAGGCGCTCTTGAGGAAATTAGGGGATGTAAGAGGAGGAGGAAGAATGGAATGGGGCGACCGGGCTGACCTCCGTGCTCGCGCAGCGCGCACACTAAGAAGCAATAAGGATAGGGGCAGCCAGACCGCCCTTCGTGCTCGCAGAGCCCGCACGATCGGAATGTGCTCGCTCGATGCGCGCAGTGAAGGACGGCCTGGTTCCCGCCTAAAAAAGAAAGTGGTGGACGTCTGCAGTAGAGGTCAGTCCCGGCCACCCCAGATGATCCAAAATGTCTTGCGCCTTGACCGAAGGGGAGGAATCAAAGAGAAGAAAGTAGGGCGGTGAAGGAAACAGGTAGTCAGGCTACTTTCTGAAAGTCTTGAAAGGACGACCATACGGACGCAAGGCGTGAATTCAGTTGACGGTGAGGGGAGGGATGACGTAAGGTAAAGTCCGTTTTGTGCGATGAGTGTTGAGGTTTGCTCCGGCTGGTTCGGGGTTGTAGATTAAGGAGACGGGGCACGCAAGCATGAAGATTTATCTGGCGAATCCGAGAGGGTTCTGCGCCGGGGTGGACCGGGCGATTGAAATCGTGGAGCTGTCGCTCAAGGCCTACGGCGCGCCGATCTACGTCCGCCATGAGATTGTGCACAGTCGTCACGTCGTCAACTCCTTGCGTCAAAAGGGCGCGGTCTTCGTGGAAGAACTCAACGAAGTCCCCGACGGGGCGATCGTCATTTTCAGCGCCCACGGGGTGGCCAAGGAAGTCTGGGAAGAGTCGCATCGTCGGGGCCTCAAAGTGATTGATGCCACTTGCCCGCTGGTCATCAAGGTGCACAACGAGGTGAACCGCGATCATACGCAGGGCTATGAGCTTATTCTGATCGGTCACGCCGGACACCCGGAGGTGATCGGTACGCTGGGACAGATCCCGGATAAGTTCCATCTGGTGTCCTCGGTGAGCGATGTCGAGAAGCTGCAGGTGGAGAACACCCATCATCTGTCCTATGTGACGCAGACCACCCTGAGCGTGGACGAGTGCCGGGACATTGTCGCCGCGCTGAACCGCCGATTCCCAGGGATCAAGGGGCCGCACCAGGAGGACATCTGCTATGCGACGCAGAACCGTCAGAATGCGGTGAAGGAGCTGGCCAAGCTGGTGGATGTCATTCTGGTCATCGGATCGACGAACAGCTCGAACTCGAATCGCCTCCGGGAGCTGGCCGAGTACTGCGGCATTCCGTCGTACCTCATTGACTCTTCAGATGACATTAACCCGGAGTGGGTCAGACAGGCGCGGGCAGTCGGCATCACAGCCGGCGCCTCTGCCCCTGAGGTCCTGGTGACGGAAGTGGTGGCCTATCTGAAACGATTTGGATCCAGTGAAGTCGAAGAGTTGACGGTGATTGAAGAGGATGTGGAATTTTTGTTGCCCAAGGAACTGGTCAGCGTCCAGTCACTCTCACAGCATTCAGGGTCGTAAGTCCCTCCTCAGAACCCTTCTCTTCCCGTCTGTCCGTTCGTCCCCAATAGCTTGTAGGCCTGCTAGTCAAAACCCCTGCATACAGTATTTTTCTTTGATTTTTGCAAATCGCTGTGGTACAAGGGCCGCGACTGCCTGAAGCGGTAGGGCGATTGGAAGAGCATCCTCGGAGGGAAGGGCATGCATCTGAAATCCTTGGAGCTGACGGGGTTTAAGTCATTTGCTGAAGCCAGGATCGCCTTCCCGAAGGGCATCACGGCAGTGGTGGGACCGAACGGCACGGGGAAGAGCAATGTGGTGGACGCCATTCTCTGGGTGCTCGGGGAACAGAGTACCAAGACCCTGCGGAGCGAGCGGATGGAGGATGTCATCTTCAATGGCACCGAAGCCCGGAAACCCCTAGGCATGGCTGAAGTCTCGCTGGTCATCGGCGGGATCGGAGAGGAACGGCTCGCGGGACTCGAGACCTTGCCCAATCGGCTCAACGAATATGACGAGGTGATGGTCACGCGGCGACTCTATCGAAACGGCGACAGCGAGTATCTCATTAACAAAACGCCCTGCCGGTTGAAGGATATCCGAAGCCTCTTGCTGGATACCAGAGCGGGAACCAAGGGTCACACGGTCATTGAGCAGGGCCGGATCGAGCAGATCTTGAACGCCTCTCCGCAGGATCGCCGCGAGCTCATCGAGGAGACCGCCGGCATCGTGCGGTACAAGAAGCAAAAGGCTGAGGCGCTCCGCAAGCTTGAAGCGACGCGCCAGAACCTGCTCAGGGTCCGCGACATCATCGTCGAGGTGCGCAGGCAACTGAACTCGCTGGAACGTCAGGCCAGGCAGGCGCGCACCTATCAGAGCCTCCAGCAAGAGGCCAAGGTGCTGGAGATCAGGCTGCTCGTTCGGGACTGCCGTGCGTTGCTCGCGAGCAAGGCGATGGTCGAGTCCGACTTGGCGCAACTCGACGCGAAGGAAGCAGGCCAGGCTGCCGGGCAGGCACGACTGAACTCCGAACTTGAGGCCGTCCGGCTGAGGCTGGTGGCCGGTGATGAATCCGTCAGTCAGATCCGGGAGGAGCTGGCACGCGTGGAGCACCAGCAGGCTCAAGCCGTCACTGCTGCGGAGGTGGAGAGAGGCCGGCTGGAGCTCTATAAGCAGCAGCGTGCCCAGGCGCTGGTCGATTCGACACGTCTCGGGCGAGAACACCAACAGGTCGCGGCGGACCTTGCGGAGCTTCGGACGAAGCTTTCCCGGATCGATGCCGACATCGCCGAAGGCTCGCGAGTGCTCTCTGAACTCGAGCAGAACGAACGGGCCCTAGCCGCTCGGCGGGCCGCGGCGGTCGAAGAGGAGGAACGGGCGCGGCAGGGGATCCTGGACATCACGGTGAGGAAAACCCACGAGGAAAACAACCTGGCAAGGCTGGAGGCCCAGCGCGAAGAAGCGCGTCGTCGCTCCGACCGACTTGCGGAGGAGCAGGCTGAGGTGGGCACCCAGCGAGCCGATTCGTTCGAGCGGCTTCGCGGATTCGCCCAGGGTCGGGAGGAGGCCGAGCGGCTACGGGGGAATCTGCAGCGTGAAAAAGACGCAGCCGCGCAGGAAACCCAGCGACTGGAGGATCGGCTCCGTGACACGGAGCAGCAGGTCGGTCGGCAGCAAGAAGAGCACGCGGCGTCCGAGTCGCGAGTGCGGGCGTTGCAGGGAGTCATTCGCGAGGAAATGGGCTATGGCCGGGAAGGCGAAGGAGAGACCGCGTCCCTCAGGGACTGTCAAGGTGTACGCGAGGCAGTGGCTGAGTGGCTCGTGGTGCCTCCCGGACTTGAACGGGCGATCGAGGCTCTATTGGGTGAGCGTGTGCGCGCCTGGCTCGTGGATGGTCCGGCCCAGGCACGTCAAGCCATCGCCTTTTTGAAGACCAAAGAACTTGGGCGTGGCGCCTTTATCCCCATGCGTCCCCGGGTCGGCGAACCAGGGCACCAGGGACAGGACTGGTGGCCAGCGCTGGCGAACGAGTCCGGAGTGGTCGGGCAGGCGCTCGACCTCGTGCAGGCTCCAGACGCTTCGCGAGCGGTCTTGACCTATTTGTTCGAGGGCGTGGTGATCGTGGAGACGCTCGAAGTGGCCGTCAGGCTCTGGGAGCGTGGTCTGTGGTCCGCTCCCACAGGACCCACGCTGGTCACGTTGGCTGGTGACGTGCTGGATGCAGCCGGCGTGATGACAGGTGGGGCCATCGGAGCGTCCGGAGGTCTGCTCCAGCGTCGGAGTGAGGTCCAACAACTGGCCGCGCAGCTGGCGCAATTGGCCCGGGCTGTCGAGGATGGTCGGCGGAGTCGTGAGCAGTTGTCGGTCGAGTGCGAAGGATCGCGAGCCGCCGTCCAGCGCCTTGACGAATCAATCCGTAAGGCAGAGATGCGGCTGCTCGCGCTAGTCAAGGACGAGGCAGGCCAAGGGCAGAGTGTGGAGGGCCTGGATAAACGCATCGAGACCATCAGTGCAGAACGACGCATGGTCGAAGAGGAGCGAGTTCAGTTCGAGGCGGAGATCCGATCCGGTCGCGACCGGCGGGCCGGCCTGGTGGAGGAGAAACGAGTTCAGGAAGCCGGCCTTTCCCAACATGGCGCCGCCCTCGCTGGAATGGAGGAGGAAGGTTTCGAGCTGCAACGCCGTCTGACAGAAGCCCACCTGGCCGTTGCGACGCTTCGTGCGCGACGCGAACACGGCGAAGCGGACCTGGCTCGGCTCGTCAAAGAGCAAGAAGAGCGGAGCGCGCGTATCCAGACCCTCGATCAACAGATTGACGCTCTCGTGACGGCCACCCAGCAGAGCCAGGCCGCATGGGATCGGAACGTGACCCAGTGTCAAGAATTGGGCCGTCGCGCCGTCCAGATCCGAGCGGAGTTCGTGTCGGCCCAGGAGGCACAGGCGGGGGACACGGCATCATCGAGACGGGTCGAGCAAGAGCTGAGTGTGGTCCGCGAGGCCATGGCGTCGAGTCGTGAGGCGCGGACGGCCTTGGAAGTCCGTCGGGCTGAGATCAACACCCAACTGGCAACGCAAGAAGCGACCCTCGCAGGCACTTATCAACTCTCCCTGTCAGCAGCCCTGGCGCAGGAGCCGGAGGACGAGGGAAAGGGGCAGATGACCAGAGAGCGGGGCGGCGGGGAAGACGATTCGCGCGCGCTTCGAGAACAACTGCAGGCCCTTCGTGAGCGACTCCAGCGCATGGGACTGATCAATCTGGCCGCCATCGGCGAGCACCAGGAGCTGGAAGAGCGATACCGTTTCCTGACCACTCAGGAAGCGGACCTGTTCAACTCCGTCGGGTCCCTGAAAGAAATCATTGCTCGAATCAATCGGACCTCCAAACAGATGTTCATGGACACCTTCAATGAACTGCAAGGCAAGTTCAATGAAGTGTTCGGCCGGCTGTTCCCGGGCGGGCGGGCGGAGCTGGTGCTGACCGAGCCAGAGCAGGGTCAGGAGGAAGGAGTGGGGTCTAGTGAAGAACCAGGTGTTGATATTGTGGCCCAGCCGCCGGGCAAGCGTCTGAAGAGCATCGCCATGTTGTCCGGTGGAGAGAAAACCCTGACGGCCATGGCGCTCATCTTTGCCAGTTTTCTCATCCGGCCCACGCCCTTCTGCATTCTGGACGAGATTGATGCCCCGTTGGATGAAGAGAATATTGGGCGATTTGCCGAGGTCCTGCGAGAGCTGGCCGAAGAGGCTCAGTTCGTCGTGATTACCCACAACAAGCGCACGATGGGGGTCGCGGATTCTCTCTTTGGTGTGACGATGGAGGATCCGGGCATCTCGAAGCTGGTCTCAGTTCGTCTGGCCGAACTCCAACCGGTCTGACCTCCCCGAAAGTTCCAACACAGGAAAAGGGTCGTCGTTCAAGGGGTTGAAGCATCGCTTGCTTGACAGCCTAGGGGGGGTTTGTTATAAGCGGGCTATGAAGTTTTCCGAGGCAGACCGGCTGCATCTTGCCAAGGATAGGCGGTTGTCCCTTCCTTCGTTTTCTTGTCTCGTTGTCCGGTGAAATAGAGAACCGTATGAAGCTGATTAGGATTAAGAGTCTCATCACCCGTCTGTCCGACAGCCTGTTGGCTTCGGTGCCGGGACGGCTCAAGCTGGGTTCCGGCACCAGACTCCTGCCTCCTCTGCGGCTCGTTTCACATAACCCCCGTCCGACTGTTCCAGCCGAGGCGACCACGCGTCGCGTGGTCGGCGGCTCGATGGGGCAGTCGGAATCCATCGATGAGGCGATCCGTCGCAGCCAAGCCTGGCTCTTGGGGCGACAACACCCAGTGGAGGGGTTCTGGGTGGCTGACCTGGAAGCCGACAGCACGCTGACAGCCGAATACCTCATGCTGCGGCGTTTTCTGAACCGGGTGGATCCGGAGCGAGAACGCAAGGCGGTGCGGTACCTGAAGTCCACGCAGCTACCAGACGGGGGCTGGCCGATTTATTCCGGCGGGCTATGCGAAATCAGCGCGTCGGTCAAGGCTTATTTTGCGCTCAAACTGTCGGGCGTACCGGCGGATGAGCCGTTCATGATCCGAGCGCGCGACGCGATTCTGGCGAAAGGCGGAGTCGTGGCGGCCAGCGTGTTCACCAAGATCACGCTTGCGCTCTTTGATCAGTATGACTGGAGAGGAATCCCCAGCATGCCGCCCGAGATCATGCTGCTGCCCAAACGGTTCTACTTCAGCCTCTACGCTGTGTCCTATTGGTCCCGGACGGTCTTGATCCCGTTATTGATCGTCTTTGCGCACAGGCCGGTCTGTCGTCTTCCTGCGGAACAGGGGATCGAAGAACTCTTCTTCGTGCCGCGCGCTCGAGTCCGGTACCGGGAGGTCCCCCCCTTCAAAAAGGATGCGACCTGGTGGACCTGGCGGAATCTATTCATCACGCTGGACGGAATTCTCAAATTGTATGATCGGCTGCCGCTCCAAGCGTTACGGAAGGCGGCGGTCGCGAGAGCAGCGGACTGGATGTTGGACCATCTCAAGGGGAGTGGGGGGCTTGGCGCCATTTATCCGGCGATGGCCAACTCGATCGTGGCCCTGCGGTGCCTGGGCTACTCGGCCGATCACCCGCTGGTCGTCAAAGCCTTGCGCGAGATTGAAGAACTGGAAGTCTATGAGGTCGTTCATGACGGGAAGGGCGAGGCGGAGACCCTCCACCTGCAGCCCTGCTTCTCTCCTGTGTGGGATACGTCCCTGCTGATCAATGCGCTCATCGAGGTAGGATTGCCTCAAGACCATCCGGCTCTGGCGAAAGCCGCCGGATGGCTGATGTCGTGCCAGACCACCAAGGACGGTGACTGGAAAGTTTCGGCTCCACAGGCGGAACCAGGGGGATGGTATTTTCAATTTGAAAACGAGATGTATCCCGACGTGGATGACTCGGCAGTGGTCCTGATGGCATTGGCCAAACTCCGACTGGCGAACCGTGAGGCCCAGCACCAGTCGATTGCGCGGGGGTATCGGTGGGTGATGGCTATGCAGGGTTCGGACGGCGGCTGGGGGGCCTATGACAAGGACAATAATCGAACAGTGTTTAATCTGATTCCGTTCGCCGATCACCGGGCGCTGTTGGATCCGAGCACGGCCGACCTGGCTGGCCGTTGCCTGGAGATGCTGGGGACGCTCGGCTATGACCGTACGCATCCGGCGGTGGAGCCGGCCCTGCAGTTCCTACGACAGGAACAGGAGGCGGATGGCAGTTGGTATGGTCGCTGGGGCGTCAATTATATTTATGGCACGTGGTCGGTCCTGGCCGGGTTGCGGGTCATCAGCGAGGATATGACCATGCCCTACGTGCGGAAGGCGGTGGCCTGGCTGGAATCCAAACAGAATCTTGACGGTGGATGGGGAGAGTCCTGTTTATCCTATGCCGATCCAACGGTGGCCGGCGTGGGAGACAGCACGCCCTCCCAGACCGCCTGGGCCCTCATCGGATTGCTCTCCGCGGGAGTCTCGGACTCCATCAGCGTGGTCCGTGGAGTGAACTACCTGCTGCGTCATCAGCGGCAGGACGGATCATGGGTTGAACACCGGCACACCGGGACCGGCTTCCCCCGCGTGTTCTATCTCCGCTACCACTGGTACTGCCAGTATTTTCCACTGTGGGCCCTCGCCATGTATCGCAACCTCAGAACTCGCGGGCAAACGAGAGCTGATGAGTTGTGCCTGAACGCTCGTGAAACGGGACGTTTCCGATCGGACGCTTCACCCCGTACCACGGGAAGCCCCGGTCCGTTCCGTGGAACGGACCCCGCCTGAGAAGGCGGGGAGGAATGTGCTTTATCCCCCGCAGGGTAAAGCCTCGATGCCAAAGCTGTGAACCCCGTTGTTCGGGGAAGAAACGGGGTGAAGCCGTGGTACGGGGTTCACGACCGACATGATCGTGTGCTGGGAGCGATCCCAGATCCCCTGAGGAAGCCGGTTGAAACAGGTCGGAATCTTCACGGCAACCAGGTGGGAGCTCAACGCTGTCCGTCGGGCAATGCAGGTCGAGGGAGAACGACGCCTGGCTGGAGCCCGCTGCGTGATCGGCCGACGGAGGAACTGCCGGATCTGGCTGTATCAGATGGGGGTGGGGCTTGAGAGGGCGCGTGCGGCCTGCCACGAGGCCTTGGTGGCCCAGCCAGTGGACCTCGCAGTCTCATCCGGCTTCGCCTGTGCGCTTGCGTCTTGCCGGGTCGGTGAGTTGTTGATCGGCACGGACGTCATCGTGTATCAGGATAAGGCCTATTCACTTGATCTGCGCGAGGCCGTTCCCTGTTCGCCGGAATTCAGCGCCGCAGCGATCAAGGCAGCGTGCGGGATGAATGCGACAGCCCGCGCCGGTCGGTTCGTGACGGTCCCGCGGGTTGTCTGGCGTGCTCGTGAAAAAGGAGAAGTGGCTGCGGCTACTGGGGCCGTAGGGCTTGACATGGAAAGCGCTGCCGTCGGCGCGGCCGCGCGTCAGCGGCAGATACCCTTCGTCATCATTCGCGCGGTGTCCGACCTGGTTGATGAAGATCTTGCCCTCGACTTCAATCTCTTTCTCACTCCAGCCGGTTGGCTCCGTGGCGCGCTCACGTGTCTCGCGCGCCCTTCCTGTGTCATGGGGTTGCTCCGTCTTCGTGCGCAGAGCATCGTTGCCTCTGAACGGATCACGACTTTCTTTGGAAGGTTTCTGGATGATTTTGCATAGGATCGGTTCGGGCAGGCGGGCCCATTGGTGTTGATCGGGCTTATCGCACGCATCGGCCGCGGGACTCTGTTCGTAGTCCAGGAGATGGGACGGATGCTCATCTTCTTGGTGGCGACGTTCGCGTGGCTCTTCAGGCCCCCCCTTCGGCCGTTCCAGATCTTGAAACAACTCCATTTCATCGGCTTTAAATCCACGTTCGTGGTCGCCCTCACTGCGGCCTTCACCGGGATGGTGTTGGGCCTGCAGGGCTACTACACACTAAGGAAATTCGGCTCGGAGGCAGTGCTGGGCTCGGTGGTCGCTCTGAGCTTGATCCGCGAACTTGGGCCGGTCCTGGCCTCCCTCATGGTGACGGCGCGCGCTGGCTCGGCCATGACGGCCGAGATCGGTATCATGCGGATTACGGAACAGATCGACGCGCTGGACACCATGGCCGTCAATTCTCTCCAATACCTGATTTCTCCGAAACTTGTCGCTGGACTGATCGGGGTGCCCCTCCTCGTGGCCATTGCCGATGTGGTGGGGATCTACGGCGGCTACCTGGTCGGCGTAAACCTGCTGGGTGGCAATCCGGGGTCCTACTGGAGTTCCATTGAGTCTGCCGTGGAGTGGAAAGACGTGTACGGCGGCATCTTGAAATCGATCAGTTTCGGGCTGATTGTAAGCTGGGTCTGCTGCTACAAAGGCTATCACACCAGAATGAGTGCGGAAGGGCTCGGAGCAGCAACGACGGAGGCCGTGGTGCTCTCTTCGGTGTTGATCCTGGTCTGGGATTATTTCTTAACGTCAGTCCTCTTATAAAATGTCGAAAGTCGTCAAGTCCAAAAGTCGAAAGTCGTTCGAGATCGGGGTTGACTTGAAGACTTTGTGACTTTCAGACTTTAAGACTTACTCGTTCGCATGATCAAACTCGTTGGAGTAGAAAAAACGCTGGGCGGGCAACCGGTCTTGCGCGGGGTGGACCTCGACATTCCGGCGGGGAAGCTCACGACCATTATCGGGGGAAGCGGTGAGGGCAAGAGCGTGCTGCTCAAGCATGTCATCGGCCTGATGCAGCCGGACCGCGGCGAGGTCTGGGTAGATGGGATTGAGATCTCCCGCCTGAAGGGGAGAGCCCTCAACGACGTGCGCAAGAAGTTCGCCATGCTTTTCCAGGGCGCAGCCCTGTTTGACTCCTTGACCGTCTTTGAGAACGTGGCCTTTCCGCTTCGGGAAAAGTTGAGACTGGCGGAGACCGAGGTGGCGAGACGGGTCGAGGAGAAGCTGGAGCAGGTGGGTTTGTCCGGCATGGGGCATAAATTTCCGGCCGAACTGAGCGGCGGGATGAAGAAACGGGTTGGATTAGCCCGAGCGCTGGTGATGGAACCGGAAATCATCCTTTTTGATGAGCCGACCACAGGGCTGGATCCGCTCATGGCTAACACCATCAACGATCTGATCGTGGGCATGCATCGGACCTTCGGATTCACGGCGGTGATGGTGAGCCATGAGATACCTGAAATCTTTTTAATTTCGGACTGGGTGGCAATGCTCAAGGATGGGAAGATTGCGGCGATGGCCCCGTCGGCGGACTTCCAAAAAACCACCGATCCGGCCATCCGCGAATTTATTTCAGTAGGCGGCATGGCAATGGTGAAGAACGTTAATCGTGAATCGCTAAAGACGTGAATCGTGAACCGTTATCCGTTAATCGCAAGAGAAGGAATCTTGTGCCTTCACGGTTAACGAATAACGTATAGCGAGTAACGTCTTCTTCCGGTTAACGTTTAACGGATCACGCCCGCTTTACTATGGGGAGCCGACATGCAAAAAGCTAAACTGGAGTTGGTCGTCGGGGCGTTTGTGCTGGTGGGCATCATCTGCCTGGGGTATCTGTCGATCAAGCTCGGCAAGCTGGAGATCATCGGCGGCAACCTCTACAACATCGAAGCCGAATTCGATTCTGTGTCAGGATTGAAGCCTGGGGCGACGGTAGAGATTGCGGGCGTGGAGGTGGGGCGAGTGAAGGCGATCACGCTCAAAGAAGATCGGGGCGTGGTGACGCTGTCGATCCGAAATGACGTCAAGCTGTTCAGCGACACCATTGCGTCGATTAAAACGCGTGGGATTATTGGAGAGAAGTTCGTGTCCTTGTCAGCTGGCGGCGGGGGCGAGATGCTACCGGCGGGGGGCAAGATCCGAGATACGGAATCAGGGCTCGACCTGGAAGCGGTGGTCAGTCAATTCATCCATGGGAACGTGAAATAATGCTCCGCCGGTGAAGTTACCTGATCGGTGAGTGGCAGGCCGAAGGGTGGACCTTTCCGCCACGTTTCATAGAGAGGGGTATCGCGCATGCGCAAGATGCTCGACTTCGACAAGGCGCAGATGGTGCGGGCAGTAAGGTGGGTCACGGGGTGGTCGCTGTTGGCTCTTGGGAACGGCCTGGCTGCACTCATCCTGCTGAGCGTGGGAGCCACGCAGGCGACTGCTGGCACTGCTACCGACACTATCCGGGACATGTTCAATGAGGCGATCCGCATCCTGGAGAACCAGGAACTGAAGAAGCCGGAGCGGGCCGACGAACGTCGGCGGCAGCTCGAGCGCGTCCTTGGAGATCCCTTCAACTTTGAGGAAATGTCCAAGCGGACTCTCGGAGCACACTGGGCGAAACTCAGCGACACGGAAAGGCGCGAATTTGCCCAGCTCTTTAAAACCCTCTTAGCGAATACTTATGCCGACAGGATCACGGGGTATAGCGGGGAGCAAGTCAATTATCTCCATGAGCGGGTCGAGGGAGACTATGCTGAGGTGCGGACCAAGATAGTGTCCGAGAAGGCCGAGATTCCGTTCGATTACCGGCTGCTGAAGAAGTCGAACGATTGGCGCGTGTATGATGTGATCGTGGACGGGGTCAGCCTGGTCAACAACTATCGAGGACAGTTCACCAAGATCCTCCGGACATCCTCCTACGCGGACCTCGTGGAACAGCTACGGAAAAAGTCTGAGAAGAACAAGTCTCCGTAGGCGGTGTTCCTGAGCGTCATGAAGCCTGCGCGCTGTCGCACCGCCCTGGTTCTCCTCTTCCTTGAGGCGGTTGCTCTGCCTTCCGTCGAACGCGGCGTGCAGGCGGAGGTCAAGTATTTCCCGATCCCCTCTGTCTCCACCACTCGCAACGACGGTAGTTCCGCCGGCCTCATCGTCCCGACCCTGATCACCGATCAAGCAGGAGATCTGAAATACATTGTGGCACCCCTCTTCGTGGTGAACACCATCGTGGGCGCCCAGGGGGCGCTGAACCTCTTTAGATATGAACCGGGAGGCAGGGAACTGCGGGTTATTGCCTCTTACAGCGAAAAGATCGAGCGAAAACTGGTGTTCAGCTATATCGATCCGGCGTTCAGCAACGGCCGGTACGCCATCAATTTCGGGGGCTCCTTCTTCAAGAACGCCACCTCCCGCTTTTACGGGATCGGCCCGCAAACCACCCTGGGGGACGAGACCAACTACACGGCTCGAGAGATCCGTGCTAATTGGAAGTTCGGGATTCACATGAATGAGGTGACTCAGATTGCGGTCGGTCAGAGGTTTCGGGAAGTGCGCGTCCAGCGAGGAGCAACTGACCTTCCGTTTACGGCTGAGGTGTTCCCGACCGTTGCCGGAATCGATGGAGCCAATATCCTGGGGAATCGAATCACCTTTCATTATGACACTCGCGACAATCTCGTGAGCCCCACGGATGGGACGCAGATCACCGCCTATGCGGAACTGAACCTGAACTTTCTGAACCACAACAATCCCACCTACCAACGCTACGAACTGGAAGTCAAGAAGCTGTTCCCGAGCGAGTCGAAAAGGTTGATTCTGGTCGTCCGGGCTGATCTCCAGGCCACCATTGGAAAAGAGGTGCCGTTCTATGAGCAGAGTTCACTGGGAGGTCAGAACAACCTGCGGGGATACGGAGTGGACCGCTTTATCGACGATAACTTGGTGGTGCTGAATATCGAGCAACGTATTCACGTGCTCCGTACCCGAATCCTCAACGTAGCGGCGGAGTTCGAAGTGGCGCCTTTTGTGGACATGGGGAAGGTCTTCAGCAACATTACGAACCGACCATTTCGTAATTACGAGGTTACGCCCGGGATCGGGTTCCGCGGGATTGTGCGGCCGAGTGTGGTCGGCCGGGTGGATTACGGGTACAGCAGCGAGGGTGGCGCGGTGTTTGCCGGGCTTGATTTTCCTTTCTGACAATGGACCGGCGAGACTCGGTCACGTCAACCACACTGCCGGACCGGTTCAGGCAGCCATCCTCGCCTTCGTGTTGGTCGGTCGCGTGGCAGGGGCCGACCCGGAAGGATTTGATCCCTTTCCCGTTCGGAACTCTCAGCCCATCCAGTTGCTGTTCCTGGGAATGTTTGGTGACCGAACCGGGGTGCTCAATGCCGGGCACAAGTTGCCGAACCGTGTACGCAGAAGCGCTTGACATCACTGGGAAAGTATGAGAAACTTCGTGCCGGTTATCTCAATAACCCAGCAGGGTCTCAGTACCTCGCCAGCCTCACGCCATGACTTTCTGACACCAGAGGCGGACGCTTTACCCTGACAGAAAGAGGAGAAAGACCGGTATGTCATTACTGAAGACTATTCACGGCCCCTCGGATCTGAAACGGATGGCCGCGGAGCAGTTCCCGGAGTTGTGCCAGGAAATCCGTGAGCAGATCATCTCGACCGTCTCCAGCGTGGGAGGACATCTGGCCTCCAATCTTGGGGTCATCGAACTCACGGTCGCCTTGCACTATCTCCTCGATACGCCAAAGGATAAGATCGTCTGGGATACCAGCAATCAAGCCTATGCGCACAAGCTGCTGACCGGACGCCGTGAACAGTTTCACACGCTTCGGCAGTATGGTGGATTGAGCGGCTTCTGCAAGCGAGAGGAGAGCGTCTTCGACACGTTTAACGCCGGCCACGCCGGCACCGGGGTCTCGGCGGCGCTCGGGATGGTGGCGGCCCGCGATCAGCTCGGTCAGAAACATAAAGTCGTGTGCGTGGTGGGAGATGGCGCAATGACCGCGGGCATGACGCTCGAGGGGTTGCACCACGCGGGGGGTCTAGGCAAGGACTTTCTGGTGATCCTGAACGATAACCAGATGTCGATTTCGAAGAATGTCGGGGCCATCTCAGCCTACCTGAACAGGACCTTCACTGGTGAGTTTTACTCCCGTGTCAGAGAGGAAACCGGATATCTTCTGCGTTCGATCCCCCGCATCGGGCGGGATATGCAGAAGATCGCCCGCAGGGCCGAGGAATTGGCCAAGGGCATCATCCTGCCGGGGTTGCTGTTTGAGGAACTTGGGTTTCAATATGTCGGGCCGATCGATGGCCACAATTTCGACCACCTGCTACCCACACTGGAAAATGTCCTCAGGCTGAAAGGCCCGGTGCTGCTCCACGTGATCACGAAGAAAGGGCTCGGCTACGAGCCCGCCGTGAAGAATCCCGTCTGGTTTCACGCCTGTCCGGCCTTTGTGCGCGAGACCGGCGAACCGGCGAAGAAGTCGCCGCGCCCCTCCTACACCGCGTTCGCGGTCAATACGCTCACCAGATTGGCCAGGCAGGACC
>Ga0184627_10000322_pt1 | contig 19420 bp, 11 predicted proteins | sample PLM3_127_b1_FD_133150 | JGI IMG/M metagenome (GOLD analysis project Ga0184627, IMG submission 133150) | Groundwater sediment microbial communities from an aquifer in East River, Colorado, USA - PLM3_127_b1 | ecosystem: Environmental > Terrestrial > Soil > Riparian zone | place: USA: East River...
ATCTATCGAAAACTTTAGTGACGCCGCGCGACGCGGCAAGAGAAGGGAGATTAACATGAAGCGAATTTTTGTTGCCGTTCTGGTTTTGATCTTTGCAGGTCTCTGGGCCCAACCGTTGAGGGCGCAGACGACCACCATCCGGCTCGGCCACGTGGGATTCCCTGGCCCGGATTCGATCTTTGCCCTCATGGCTGACGAGTACGCCAAGAGGGTCAACTCGGCGTTAAAAGGAAAGGTGGAGGTCAAGGTTTTCCACTCGAGCCAGCTCGGCACCGACGAGCAGATGATGCGAGGGATCAAGATCGGCGCCCCAGAGATGGTCGCTCCCTCAACGGTCATGAGCACCGTGGAAGTCAAATTCGGCGTGTTTGAAATGCCCTACACCATTGTCAGCCGAGCCCATATGAAGAAGGTGGCGGAGAACAAACAGGTCCAAGACTATCTCTTCGGCGGCCTGCCGACAAAAGGACTCAGAGTCCTGGGGGTGTGGGAGAACGGATTCCGCCACATCACGAACAATGTTCGGCCGATCGTAAGGCCCGATGATCTGAAGGGAATCAAGCTCCGCGTGCCGGGCGGAGTGTGGCGAGTCAAAATGTTCAAGGCCTACGGAGCCAATCCATCTCCGATGCCTTTCGCTGAGGTCTATTCGGCGCTTCAGTCTGGAGTCATGGACGGACAGGAAAATCCGTTTCCTCAAATTGCCTCCGCCAAGTTTCAGGAGGTACAAAAATTCCTTTCCCTGAGCGGACACGTCTACACCCCTGCGTACCTCGTGGTTGGCGAGGAGGTCTGGAATAAACTGCCCAGCGATATCCAGACCACACTTTCCAAGATCGGTTGGGAGATAGGGGACTTTGCTCGATCACAGGGCGAGCGTCTGGACAAAGAGCTGATGGGCAAGCTGGCGCCTCCCATGAAGGCCAACGAAGTAGACAAGGACGCCTTCATCAAGGCCTCGGCGGCCATCTATGAGGATTTCGGCAAGGAAGTGGCGGGCGGGTCGGAGATCATCAGGGTCATACAGTCGTTGCGCTAGGGCGCCTGATGCCGACTCGCGTGGCTCACGGGCGCCGGGTCGAGAATAGAGGATTGATGATCGAAGATGGCGCTATCCTCCATCATCTATCTTCGATCTTCTCTTAGCATACATGGAACGATTCTTTCGGCGATTCATCGATCTGGTTGAGTGGTGCGCGGTGCTTCTTCTCGCCCTGATGGTTATCTTGGTCTCGCTGGGGGTATTCTTCCGCTACGTTCTCAACTCCGCCCTCGCCTGGTACGACGAGTTCGCCTCCTATCTGCTCGTCTGGCTCACCTTTTACGGCGCCGTCGTGGTCTCCTACCGCCATCGCCACATCGGATTCGAGGTGGTCTTGGACCGGCTGATGCCGAACACCAGAAAGATTATGGAAGTGGTGGCGGAATTCTTTGTTCTCGGATTCCAGGTTGTGCTCTTCTACTACGGCTGGCTCCTCACGCGTAAAATGGGGGACGAGACCGCGGTCTCCCTCGTGTGGGTAAAAATGGGCTGGGTCTATAGCGTGCTACCGGTCAGCGGCGGGCTCATGCTCCTCATCAGCGCCCAACGATTGATTCGCCTCCTTTTCGGCAAGGGGGAAGAGAAAGGAACCGCAGCGGCGTGGAGTGGCTCATCCTCGGAGTAATCATCCTTCTCACCATCATTAGCGTCCCCATCGGCTTTGGTTTGGCGATCACCACCGCCATCTTTATGCTCTGGAAAGGGACCGCATCCCTGAGCGTCATCCCGTTAAATCTCTTTTCCGGCGCCTCCAGCTTCCCTTTGCTCGCGATCCCGCTTTTCATCCTGGCGGGAGGATTGATGGAGACCTCAGGGATATCCCTTCGCCTGGTGAATATAGCCAACAGCTTGGTCGGCTTCATCCGCGGGGGACTCGCCATGGTAACAGTGGTTGCCACCATGATTCAAAGCGAGATCTCAGGCTCCTCTGTGGCTGACGCCGCCGCCATCGGCAACGTGGTGATCCCGGCCATGGAGAAGCGCGGTTATCCGCGGGCGCTCAGCGCGGCCATCGTCTCCAACGCCGCGTCGGCGGCGATCCTGATTCCGCCATCCATTCCGATGATCATCTATGCTTGGATGGCCGAGGTATCCGTGGCCAAGCTTTTTTTCGCCGGTTTTTTGCCGGGCTTTATCGCCGCCGGCTGCATGATGGCGCTCTGCTACTACTACGCCAGAAAGCTCAACCTCCCGGTGGAGCAGAACTTTTCGCTGCGCCAGGTAGGCAAATCGACGGTGGCTGCGTTCTGGGCGCTTTTCATCCCGATGGTGATTTGGGGCGGAATACTCCTTGGCATCGCCACAGCGACCGAAGTCGCGGCCCTTGCAGTGCTGGCTGCCCTTGTGATCGGAGTCTTCATCTACCGGGAGCTGCCTGTGCGCGAGCTGGTCCGCGTTCTCAAAGACTCAGTGGGACAGACGGCGGCGGTCATGCTCATCGTGGCGTCCTCCGCAGTTCTCGGTTGGTATTTGACCAGCGAACAGATTCCCCAGAAGTTCGCGCGCATGATCCTCGAAACCACGTCGAACAAATATTTAATCCTGCTCTTCCTAAATTTTTTCTTTTTCATCGCCGGCATGTTTCTCCACTCGGCGGCGGCGATCATCCTCATTGTCCCCATCGTGATGCCGCTGATCCGCCAGATCGGCGTGGACCCGATCCATTTCGGCATCATCGTGACCATCAATCTCGGCGTCGGCCAGCAGACCCCGCCCGTCGCTACCGTGCTCTTTACCGTCGCCGCCATCGCGCGCATCCCGTTCTGGGAAGTTTTCAAGGCTGGCTGGCCGTTCACGGTGGTGCTGGCGTTGGTCACGCTGCTGGTTACCTACGTTCCGTGGATCAGCCTGGGGCTGGTCAATCTCGTGAAGTGGTGATGGAAGTCGAGAAAAACCGATGGGCCGAGGATCGACGATCGATGATGGAAGATGGCGTTTTTCGATCCTCGATCTTCCATCCTCAATCCTCGATTTTTTGCTTTTCAGCTTTCCGCCATCTTCGCCGACAGCCATTTTGCCGTGCGCAGAAGGCGCGCGTCGCCGTGGCGCGGGCCGACGAGCTGAACGCCGAGCGGAAGACCGTTGGCGCTTTGCAGAAGCGGCAAACTGATCGCGGGCATGCCGCACAGCGTCCACAGCGTGCAGAAAGCAGGATCGCCGGTTGAATCAAGACCTTTGGGTGCCGCGCTCGGAGCGGCGGGCGTTAGGATCGCGTCGTAGCGTTGCTCGAAAAGCTCTAAAAGGCTTTCGTGAATGGGCATGATCCGGCTGATTGCCCGCTGATAATCGACCGCGCGCACTTCGCGGCCGCGCTCGATCTGCGCGCGCAGTTGTTCGGACAGACGATCGCGTCCCGCGTTCCACTCCCGCTCTAGGTTCGCCGCCATCTCCGCGCTCATGATCGTCTGGTGCCACTGCCATGCTTCGGTTGCGGAGGGGAACAGCTCCACCTCTTCGACTTGGCTTCCGAGCTGCTCGACGATCTCCGCAAGTCCTTCTTTCGTATCGTCGTCGGTCCGCTCCCACATCGGCGTCTTTATGAAAGCGAACATGGGCGACAAGGGTGGTTCTTGCGCCGCGACGTCGATAAATGGGATACGCGCGCGTGGTTGGGTGTCGGGATCGCCCTCGTCATGGCCGGCAAGCTGCTCGGCAAGCAGCGCGATGTCGTCAATCGAACGCGCGAACAGCCCGACGTGATCGAGTGTGCGCGACAGCGCGAGCACGCCGTGGCGCGAGATCAGCCCATGGGTCGGCTTGAAGCCGATCACGCCGCAAAACGCCGCCGGGCGAATGACCGAACCATTCGTCTGGCTGCCGAGCGCGAGCGGTACCATGCCGGCGGCGACCGCCGCGGCCGATCCGCTGGAGGAACCGCCCGGCGTGTGCTCGGAGTTGTGCGGGTTGCGCGTCTTGCCGGGCGAAAAATAAGCAAACTCGGTAGTGACGGTCTTCCCCATGATGACCGCGCCCGCCGCGCGCAGCATCGAAACCACGGTGGCATCGCGGGAGGGTGTGCGACCCGCGTGAAGCACGGAGCCGTTCTCGGTCGGCATGTCGGCGGTGTCGAAGATGTCCTTGACGCCCACCGGCACGCCGTGCAGCGGTCCCGTGGGTTGTCCCGTCAGCCGGAATTCATCCGCCGCACGCGCTTGTGCCAGCGCGTGATCAGGATCGAGGAACGCCCACGCCTGAATCTGTGAGTCCGTCTCTCGCACCCGCGCCAGGCACGCTTCAACGAGTTGCTCCGAGCTGATAGCGCCATCACAGATCAGCCGCGCCCCGTCCGATGCAGAGAGACAGTGGAGATTTGTTAGATCCATACAGCCTGTTGGGAAGGTTCAAGTCGTTCAAATCGTTTGGAACGGGTTGAACGGCTTAAACGTTTTGAACTTCGTTTAATCGTCAGTCGCCGGCCATCAGGGGCTTTCCCTTCACCCCTCCCACGCTTCAGCTCAGGATCGCAATCAGCCTCCAGGCGCTACCGGGCGTAGAGCACCGACGGGAGCCAGAGGCCGATGCCGGGGAACAGGTACAACAGCACCAGCGCGATCACCTGGATCGCCATGAACGGCATCATGCCGGCGAAGATCTGGTTGAGCGTCACGTGCTTAGGCGCCACGCCCTTGAGGTAAAACGCGGCCATCGCCACCGGCGGCGACAGGAACGCGGTCTGGAGGTTCAACGCCACCAGCAGGCCGAAGAACAGGGGGTCAATGTTGAAGTGCGGCAGCAGCGGAATGAAGATCGGCATGAAAATGATGATGATCTCGGTCCACTCGAGCGGCCAGCCGAGGATGAAGATGATGAACTGCGCCAGGATCATGAATTGCAGCGGCGTGAGATCCATCGAGAGCACCCACTTCTCGATGACCTCCTGGCCGCCAAGCAGCGCGAACGCCGCCGCAAAGATACCGGAGCCGACGAACAGCCAGCACACCATCGCGCTCGTCTTGGCCGTAAGGAAAGACGACTCCTTGATGATCGTCCCGAATTCCCTCAGCGTACCGCCGATGACGGCCCCGGAAAACGGGCCTCCCGACCCCCCCTGCAAATGGCCGATATAGCGGTAGACCGCCGCCAGGAAGAATCCGCCGAACGCGCCGACCGCGGCCGCCTCGGCGGGCGTCGCCAGCCCGAACACGATGGAGCCCAGCACCGCGATAATCAGCAGCGCCAGCGGGAAGAACGATGTGAGCAGCATCTTGAACACCTCAAGCCGCTCCCAGTTCCAGAGCCAGTAGATGAACCCGATGGTGGCAATGCCGATGGCGAGCACAATCCAGAACCAGGTAGGAGCCGGGAGCCGTTCTTGCTCGGTGGCCTTGGCTACTACCTGTGAGGGCTTTTCTTCGGCCGGTTTCGCCGCTGATCCCGGCTCCTGGGTAGTTTCGGATTTGGGTTCATCCGCCGCCGCCGGCGGCTGGCCGATGATTCCGGTTTCCTGCTCCTGCGAGGTCGCCGCCGCGGCGACCTCGCCGCCCGCCTCGATCAGGCCCGCCGCGCTGCCCTCTATTACCGGCGCAGTCGCCGAACGAAAGGTAACGCCCAGCAAGACGACGATCGCGAGCGCCGGTACCAGCGATACGATGAGCTGCCCGGCCACGGCGTGCTTCGCGACGCCTGCACTCCCACGCCCTGTAAACGCGCGCCACAACCCCGCCAATGCGTGGCTGCCCTGCTGCGCCAGCGTCCGCGCCAGGGGTGGTAGCGGGACCCGCTGCTCGCTTTCCGCAAGCGGCGGCATGAGTGCCGGCTTCCACTTCGCGAGCACGATGATGTACCCGATGTAGAGTCCCGCGAGCATGAAGCCGGGAAAGAAGGCGCCGGCGTAGAGCTGCACGACCGATACGCCGGCGGTCGCGCCATAGACGATCAGCAGCACCGACGGCGGGATCAGGATACCGAGGCAGCCTCCCGCAGTCACCGCTCCAGCCGAGACCTTGATGTTGTATCCGGCCTTGAGCATCGCCGGGAACGCGAGCAGGCCCATCAGCGTCACGCACGCGCCGACGATCCCGGTGGCGGTGGCGAAGATCGCGCAGGTGACGATGGTCGCCACCGCGAGCGAGCCCGGCACGCGCGTAGTCGCGAGGTGCAGGCTGTGGAACAGCTTGTCGATCAACTGCGCCCGCTCGACCAGGTAGCCCATGAACAGGAATAAAGGTATCGCGATCAGCACATCGTTCGACATCACCCCGTAGGTGCGCTGCACGAACAGGTCGAGCACCTGCTGGACGGCGAGCTGCGGGTTGACGCCGCGATAAAAGAGCCAGGCGAAGAACACGCCCATGCCCATCAGCGTGAAGGCCGTGGGGAAACCGAGCATGATGGTCACCACGATCAGCGCGAGCATGAGCAGCCCGATGTGGCCGTTGGTGATGTTGCCCCAGGGCATGAACACCAGGATGGCGATCACTATCATTGCCATCAATGAAAAGCCGAACCACAGTTCCTTGCGCAGTTTCATTTCTTGCCCGGTTCCCGGTGCACGATCAGCTCGTCCAGCTTCTGGATGTCCTCGTCCTTGACGTGGACCATCTCCTTCAGCTTGTCCACGTCCACTTCCTCGACGTCCACCTGGCGCGAGGGCCATTCGCCTTGCTTGAGGCAAATGATACAGCGGATGATCTCGACGATGCCCTGCGCCATCAGGATCGCCCCCGCCAGCGGGATGACCGTCTTGAAGGGGTAGATCGGCGGGCCTTCGTAGGTGATGGTCGAGTGCTCGTTGATCCGCCAGGACTCGGCGGCGTAATAGTAGCCGGCCCAGACGAGCGCGAGCACGCCGGGAATGAAGAAGACGATGTAGAGCGCGAGGTCGAGCGTGGCCTGGGTGCGCGGACTGAAAAAGCTGTACAGCACGTCCCCGCGCACGTGGCTGTTCTTCGACAGCGTATAGGCGCCGGCCATCATGAACAGCGTGCCGTAAAACATGATCATCACGTCGAAAGCCCACGCGCGCGGCGCGTCGAGCGCGTAGCGCGAGAACACTTCCCACGAGACGTGCAGGGTAAGCAGCACGATGCAGAAGGAAAACGCCTGCCCGACCCAGGTGCTTACCTTGTCAATGGCGAGGAGCAGACGCTGGGCGTTCATGGGTTCGACAAGCTCACCACAAGTCGGTACACAAAAGCGGCCAGCCATCGGCCGGCCTTCCCCCTCACCCTTCCCTGTCCCCCGACCACGGGGGAGAGGATAAAGGAGAGGGGGCGGTGCGGCGGATGGTTGGCGAGACAGCTGATATGCGTCACCGAGCGGCTAGCTCTTCTTGGGCTCCGCCTTCGCGGCTGGTTTCGCTACTGGCGCGGCGGGCTTGGCGGCCGGCTTCGCAAAGTAATGGTTGTAGGCCATGCGCGAGCTGACCTGGGTGTCAAGGAACCAACGCACCGCGCGCTCGGCGAACTTGCGCTGCGACTCCTCGACCTCGCGGAAGATTGCGTTGTCCCCCCGCTTGGCTGCAGCCTCGTCGTACACCACGAGTTGGCGAGCCAGCACCGAGTCCGGCGTCTTGTAGAACCTGACCTTGTCCTTGGTCTGCATCTCGATGTAGTCCTGTGAGTAGCGGTGAATCGCCTTCCAGGACATGTCCTGCGAAGCGGCCTCCACCGCATTTTCGATGATCGACTTCATTTTCGCCGGCAGGGCGTCGTACTTGGTCTTGTTGAACGAAATCTCGAACTGCTCGGCGTTCTGGTGGTAGCTTTGCAGCATGCACACCTTGGAGACGTCCGGGAAACCGAGGAGGCGGTCGGAGCTCGCGTTGTTGAACTCGGCTGCATCGAGCAGCCCGCGGTCCATCGCCGGCACGATCTCGCCGCCGGGCAACGCATTCACCGCCGCGCCGAGTCCGGTGAACACGTCAATCGAGATGCCCACGGTGCGGAACTTGAGGCCCTTGAATCCGTCCACACTGGTGATTGGCTTCTTGAACCAGCCGAGCGGCTGCGTCGGCATCGGCCCGTACGGGAAGGAAACGACGTTGGCTCCAATGGACTTGTAGAGCTTGTCGAGCAGCTCCTTGCCGCCGCCGTACTTGTGCCAGGAGAGCAGCGTATTGGCGTCCATCCCGTAGGCAGGGCCCGAGCCCCAAAGGGCCAGCGCGTTCTGCTTGCCGTAGTGGTACACGAGCACGCCGTGGCCGCCGTCGAGCGTGCCCTTCGACACCGCGTCGAGCAGGCCGAACGCCGGCACCACCGCGCCCGCCGGCAGCACTTCGATCTTTAAGTCGCCGCCGGTCATGTCGTTCACCTTCTTGGCGAAGTCGAGCGCGTACTCGTGGAAGATGTCCTTGGCCGGCCAGGTGCTCTGCCAGCGCATGCTGATCGGCCCTGTTTGCCCCCTGGCGATCATCGGGAAGCCGAGCACCGCTGCGCCTCCCGCGGCCACCGCCGCCTTGAGAATGTTTCGGCGCGAAACTTTCTGCGCGCCAGGTTCCTGAACGTTCTTTTGATCAGTCATTTTCCGCCTCCTTTTAGTTACTGATATGAAACGTCGCGACATTGCTTATAGTATAGATCATGGATTTACGTCAAACCTTATTTAACACCCCGTCCAGACCTCGGATAGTCTGCTGGGCGATGGACCGGGACGCTCTCATCCGTGAGTTGCGCGCGATCGTCATCGTGCCCGGAAATGCTTCGGCTACGGCGAAGCACGAAATATGCGTTTCTCTTGACTAGGGCTTCATACCCGCTGTAGCATCTGCCATACTTCCGACGCAAGGACACCCACACATTAGCCGACCGGCGCGGGCGCTCCAGACACCTGCGGACGGGCAGCCTTTAGTGTAGCGCGAGCAAAATTGGAGCCGTATAAGTTGTCTGACAAGACCTCATCTGCCCAGCGGCGGCTAGCGGCGATCATGTTCTGCGACATGGTAGGCTATAGCCGGCTCATGGAGGAGAGCGAAACCAAGGCCCTACTTCACCTGCGGGAATTCCGGCAGATCGCCGGCAAAACCATCCCGGAGTATTCGGGAGAAATCATCGACACCATCGGGGACGGTCTCTTCGCGGCCTTCGGCAGCGCCGTGGACGCCGTCCACGCCGCAGTCACCCTTCACAATGAGCTAGCTGCCTACAACCGGCGCGAGGGAGGGCGCCAGCCGCTCCTGGTGCGCATCGCCATCCACCTTGGAGATCTGTTGCAAGAGGGCCAGCACCTCTTCGGAAGCGGGGTCAATGTCGCCAGCCGTGTCCAACTCCTAGCCCCGCCGGGAGGCGTTTACGTTACCGGCGAGATCTATCAGCAGGTCCGCAACCACAAAGGCCTCTCCTTCCGAGATCTTGGGGAGAGACAGCTCCGCAACATCAAAGAGCCGGTCAGGATCTACGATCTGCTGCCTGGCGAAGACGTGGGTGAGGCCAAGGCTGCGGAAGCTCCCACCGGCGTGAGGTCGATCGCCGTCCTGCCGTTCCACAACATGAGCTCCGATCCGGAGAACGAGTACTTTAGCGACGGGATGACCGAGGAAATCATCACTCGCCTCTCCAAGATCCGGGAGCTCAAAGTCGCCTCCCGCAGCACCGTGCTGCGCTACAAGGGAAGCGGCATTGACCCGCGCGAGGTAGGGCGGGAATTAGGAGTCGGGTCCGTCCTTGAGGGGAGTGTGCGCAAGCTGGGCGATCGCCTCCGCATCACGGCCCAGCTCATCAACGCCGTGGACGGCTTTCACCTCTGCTCGGAAGTTTACGATCGCAAGTTGGATGACGTCTTCAAGATCCAGGATGAGGTCTCCGAGAAGATTGCGGAGGTTCTCAGATTAAATCTCACGGAGACCGAAAAGGTCCAGCTCTCAGCCATTCCCACTCAGAGCATCGAGGCCTACGACTACTACTGCCGCGGCAGACACCTCTTCTATCAGTACACGAGGTCAGGACACCGAGCAGCCATCGACATGTACCTCAAGGCCCTAGAGCTAGACCCGAACTATGCCTTGGCGTACGCCGGCCTTTCCGTTTGCTATATGCAATTCATCAGTAGGAGCTGGGACGAGAACGCGACCTGGCTCCATAAGGCTGAGGAGGCGGCACTTAAGGCACTGGGCATCGACCAGCGCTTGGCGGAAGCCCATTTGGCCCTCGGCCTGGTTTATGAAATGAAGGAGGAGTGGGATAAGGAGGAGGGAGCGATGAGACGAGTCCTCCTCCTGCATCCGAACCACGCCCATGCGCATGACAGCCTCGGGGATGTTTACTATTACCGTGACCAGCTCGAGGAAGCCATCGCCGAATATCAAACGGCCTTGCGTCTCGATCCTTTCCACCCCAGGGCCCTCATTCAACTAGCGGCCACTTACGAAAAAGCCGGGCAGTATCGCGCGTCGATCGCTCAACTGCAACGAACTTCCGAGCTCCTTCCCGACTTTGATTGGACTTGGATTTACCTCGGTGATCTCCACCGTTCGCGGGGAAGCGATGAGGAGGCCCTGCGAGCATACCAGCGAGCCCTCGCGATGGACCCCGCCAATGTCGATGCGAAGGTGGGGCTCGGCCTGACCTACGCCGCGACGAAGCGGTTTGAGGAGGGCGAACGGATCGCCAACGAGCTACTCGAGTCGAGCAGCAAGCCTCGGGATGAGAATGCCGACTACCTGTTCTTAGTTGCCATGCTCGCCCGCGCCCGTGGAGATCACGAGAAGGCTATCATGTCGCTGGAAAAGGCCATGTCTGTCGCACGCAGAAGATACCACCGCGTCTACATGGGGGCTCTTGCCGAGACCTATGCCCTCACGGGGGACAAGGACAATGCGATTGCGTATTATCGGAAGGCGCTGGAGTCCGAAAGGTGCTCCTCCCCTTATATGATTCAATTTCACTATCGTCTCGGATTGCTGTGCGAGGAGAAGAAAGACTTTCACACCGCTGGCGAAGCTTACCGGTGCTTTCTGCGTTTTTGGCAGGATGCCGACCCGGACATTCCCATCCTGGCCGGCGCCAAGTCGCGGCTCGGCGCCCTTGAGTCCCAGGCGACTCCGTGACGCGCCGCAGCGTGGGGAAAAATTGTGTGCGGTAGCTATCTTGATCCAGGTCAAGCCACGGTCTTAAAACAGCAGGCCCTTAGGGTATGAGCCGGAACGCTCTCATTAATGAGTTGCGCGCCATCGTCGGCGCCCATTACGTCCTCGTGGAAAAGGAAGATGTCATCGTCTACGAGCAGGACGGTTCGATCTTTCAGGTCATGCCGGAGATCGTCGTCGTGCCCGGAAACGTCGATGAGGTGGCGGAGGTGGTGAAAGCGGCGCAACGCGCCAGCGTTCCCATTGTCCCGCGCGGATCGGGCACCGGCCTTGCCGGCGGCTCTGTGCCGGCTGAGGGCGGCATCGTTCTCTCCTTGGCCCGGTTGGACCGCATTCTGAAGATCGATCTGCAAAATCGTATCGCGGTCGTCGAGCCCGGCGTGATTAACCTCGATGTCACCAAAGCGGTGGCCCAAGACGGCTTCTTCTACGCGCCGGACCCCAGCAGCCAGGCCGCCTGCTCCGTCGGCGGCAACGTCGCCAACAATTCCGGCGGGCCGCACACGCTCGCTTATGGTGTCACGACCAATCACGTTCTCGGTATTGAAGTAGTCTTAGACGACGGCCAAATCATCTGGTTGGGCGGCGAAGTTCCCGACACACCGGGCTACGACCTCTGCGGGGTTTTCGTCGGCTCAGAAGGAACGATGGGCATCGTGACAAAAGTCGCCGTGAGACTCATGCAAAAGCGCGAGTCCGTGCGCACCTTGCTCGCGATCTTCGACCAAATGGACGCAGCGACCCAGACCGTCGTCGATATTACGGCGGCGGGAATTATTCCCGCCGCGCTGGAAATGATGGACCGCACGACCATCGAAGCGATCGAGCGCGGCGCGCCGGTGGGGTTACCGCGCGATGCCGAGGCGGTTTTGATCGTCGAGATTGAAGGGCTGCGCGAGCACACGGAGCGCGCCGTGAATCTCGCCCAGGCGATTTGTCAGCGCGACGGCGCGCGCGAAGCCCGGGTGGCGCGCGACGAAACCGAACGCCAGCTTCTTTGGAAAGGGCGCAAGGGCGCCTTCGGCGCCATGGGCGCCCTGGCGCCGAATTATTACGTGCAGGACGGCGTGGTGCCGCGCAGCCAACTGCCGGAGATGATGCGGCGCATCGCCGCGATCAGCAAACAATTCAACCTGCGCATCGCCAACGTTTTTCATGCCGGCGACGGCAATCTTCATCCGAATATCCTGTTCGATATGCGCACGCCCGGCGAGCTGGATCGTGTGGTCGAGGCGGGAGCGGCTACGCTGCGCGCCTGCATCGAGCTGGGCGGCAGCATCACCGGCGAGCATGGCATCGGGATCGAGAAAAAGGCTTATATCGGTCTCTTGTTCAACGAAGCCGATCTTGACGCGATGGCGCGCGTGCGCAGGGTCTTCGATCCCGATGGCCGTTTCAATCCGGCGAAAATATTTCCCACACCGATCACCTGCGGCGAAATTCGCCGCCAGCCGGCGAATATTCCGGCGGGGTTGTGGATCTAATTAATTTGTTTCTAGTTCCAAGTTTCTGGTTCCTGGTTTACCGACTAGAAACTAGAAACCTGAAACTAGAAACTTCGAGGAGCACTGCAATTGGAGCCGGTTGAGCGACAAGAAGAACAGACCGATCACGCGAAGGTTGACGCGCTCGACCTCCCCGAACTCTACCGCTGCGTTCATTGCGGGTTATGTTTGAACCAGTGCCCGACGTACCGCGTCCTGCGCCTCGAGCCGGAATCGCCGCGCGGCCGGATCCACCTGGTCAAAGCCGCCGCCGATGGGCGCATCGAGCTCAACGAGCGCTTCAAGGAACATCTATATCTCTGTCTGCTCTGCCGCGCCTGCGAAAGCGCCTGCCCTTCCGGCGTACAATATGGTCACATCGCCGAAAAGGCGCGGGAGATGATCGGTCCGCCGGGGTCGAAGCTTGCGCGCGCCGTGTTGAACTTTGTCTTTACTCGGTTGCTCCCCTATCCGAGACGTCTCAGAACGGCCGCTGGGTTCTTGCGCCTCTATCAGCGCACGGGCTTGCAATGGTTCATGAGGCTTTTTCTACCGACCAAACTAAGAGAAATGGACTCAATGCTGCCCGCTATCCCGCGCCGTTTCTTCGAGCCGCAGGCAAGCATTCTTCCGGCGATCGGCGCGCGTCGCGCCAAAGTCGCGATGCTGAACGGCTGCGTGATGCCTCTTTTGTTCGGCGCCGTCAATGAAGCGACGGTGCGGGTGCTGCGGCGCAACGGTTGCGAGGTTATCTTTCCCAAAGACCAGATCTGCTGCGGCGCGTTGAATACTCACAACGGCGAAAGCGTCGCGGCGAAGATGATGGCCCGGCAAAACATCGACGCCTTCCTCGAAGCGGGCGTTGACGCGGTCGTCGTCAACGCCGCCGGCTGCGGTGCGGCGATGAAAGAATATGGCCATCTGCTGCGCGACGATGCGGCCTATGCCGAAAAGGCAACGCGCTTTAGCGCGCTGGTCAAGGATGCCGGCGAATTCCTTGCTGGCCTCGGCCTGGTCGGTAAGCTTGGCAGCTTGGAAATGACCGTGACCTACCAGGATCCCTGCCACCTCGCCCACGGCCAGCGCGTGCGCGCTCAGCCGCGCAAATTGCTGGAATCGATCCCGGGACTCAAATTGGTGGAAATGGAGGCTGCCGACCGCTGCTGCGGCAGCGCCGGCATCTACAACATTACGCATTCCGGCATGTCACAGCATCTGCTCAAAGAGAAGATGGAGTCGGTCTCGGCAACTCAAGCCGAGGCCATCGTCGCGCCCAACCCTGGCTGCATGTTGCAGCTCGGCTACGGGGCGCGGCGCTACGGTCCCGCGGTCGACATCTATCACCTCATGGATCTGCTCGATCGCGCCTACGCCGAAGCGGAAGCGCCGAAATGAAATCAACCGTCGATCAACTGGCGCAGAGACTGGGAGCGGCGCTCGGCGCCGCTGCGGTTGTTACTGAACAAGGCGTGCTGGCGTCCCACATCGTCGACGGCGTGCAGCCGGCGCTTGTCTGTTCTCCGGCCACAGCGGAACAGATTGCCGCGGCGCTGCGCGTCTGTGTCGAAGCGGAGGCGGCGGTGATTCCCTGGGGCGGGGGTACGGCGATGGGCATCGGCAACCGGCCGCGGCGCGCGGATGTGGCACTGACGATGGGCCGCATCAACCACTTGGTCGAGCATGACGACGCCAATCTGACGGCCACGGTTGGGGCGGGCATGCCGTTGGCGGACATGCAGGAGATCGTTGCGCGGCGGCAACAGTTTGTGCCGTTCGACCCCCCGTTGTCGGCGCGCGCGACCGTCGGCGGCATCGTCGCCGGAAATCTAAACGGACCGCGGCGGAGCTGTTACGGCAGCGTGCGCGATCTGGTGATCGGTATGAAAGTGGCGCTCGGCTCCGGCGAGCTGATCAAGGCCGGCGGCAAAGTCGTCAAGAACGTCGCCGGCTACGATATGTGCAAACTGTTCGTCGGCTCCCTGGGCACGCTGGGAATCCTCACGGAAGTCACATTGCGGATGGCGCCGATTCCGGAGACTTCGGCGACGGTGATCGCAGCGGGCGCGCTGCCCAAGGCCTTACAGTTCGTCGACGAATTGTCGCGCTCGCCACTCTTGCCGGCGGCGGTTGCGCTGATGAGTTCCGGCGCGCTCGGCGCCGGGCAAAACGATTGGCAGGCAGCAATCCGATGTGAAGGGTTCGCAGAAACCATTGCGCGCCATACGAGTGACGCCGTGGCGATGGCGCGGCGCGTCGGTCTTGACGCCGAGATCTTGGGCGATAACGCCGACGGCCAACTCTGGGACCGCATCCGCGATTTTCCTTTATCGACGAGTCGGGTGGTTTATCGGGTTACGGTGCCCCGGGCGTCGGTCGCGGAATCCGTACGAGCCATCCAAGATGGGAACGGGTCCGATTCTCAGCCGGCGATTCTGAGCGATCCGCTGACGGGAACCTTATGGGTTGCCGAACCGGAGCGCCAGACATCGCCGCGGCGGTTTGCCGATTTGCTCTCGCTGGCGCTGCGTTGTGGCGGCCATGCCGTTATGTTCGCCGCCCCGGCTGCCGCCAAAGAAAATATCGACGTTTGGGGTGCGCTGCCGCCCACGCTCGCGCTCATGCGCGAGATCAAGAATCAATTCGACCCCAAGGGACTGCTGAATCCAGGCCGGTTTATAGCCGGCATCTAATCTGCGCGCCAGCGCTCCCGGAGTAGTCGAAGATGGAAGATCGAAGATGGAGGATAGAAAATCGAAGATCGAAGAAGCAAGATAGAAGATAGCGATCCTCGATCCTCCATCGTCGATCCTCGACTTCTGTTAGAAGAGCCGAACCACCCACTCGCTGAACAGATTATCCAACCCGAAGGCGCCGCTGCCGCGCACGGTGAAATAAAATGCCGCCGCCAAAAAGACCAGATTGTCGTGGATGCCGACCTCGTGAGCGTGAAAGGAATGGCGGTTGAAAATGCGAAATAGTTTTGCGCCTGATCGTTACCAATCGCTTTTTTCACGACCGGCGCCATCGCCGGCAAGACCTTGAGCCAGTGGGAATGCAGAGCGAAAGTCGGCATCAGGAAGATCATCAGCATCGCCGCGCAGAGAGGAGTTTGGCATCCCGCCGCTACTCCGAGCCCGCCCACAACCATCAAAAAGGTCGCGCCGAAGCCGAAGAACTTCGCCCCTTTGGGGAACAGAATGCTCGCGGTATGCACCGGATTGGGCCAACGGCGGATATTACCCTCCTTCGCAGAAAGCCACGGGTGTAAGCCCGTGGATGAATGCGAGGTGGGTACCCTCCGTAGCCTTGGCGAAGGAGGGTGTGCTTCGGAGGGTTCCGCCCGACGAAGCGTTTGGAGAGGTGCCACGGCCGTAAGGCCGTGGGGCTCCACTCAGGCCGCTGATCAAGAAACGCCAACCGAGAATGGTCCTCAAAAACAGCTCCGCGATCGGTAGCCAAACGGGGGAGTCCAATGCAATCCTCCAGGTATCGATGTTAAGGAATTGACGCGAATATAGTCAGGCGATGGACGGCCGTCAACGACATGCCGACTCGCCGCATGGCAGGATTCGGTCAATTTTGTCAAAGCTACGCGATTTATTTGTTTGTTTTCAGCGCCGAAAATAATTAGAATGGACGCCTTATGAGCCTTACGGGCATGGCACATTAGTTGCTCGGCTTGTTGGCTTAGCGTGGTAACGATGAAACAATTTTCACGATGGTTAGCGGTCTTCCTGCTGGGTCTTCTGCTTTGTTCGCCCGCGGACTTGCATGCCCAGGGCAAACCCACCGGTGAAAACCAGCTTCCGCTTGTACCGGGCCTGGAAAACGCGGTCGAGTTCTGGAAGCGGGTCTTTACCGAGTACAGCTCGGCCCAGTTGATTTTTTTCGATCCACTCGACATGAGCCGGATCTACGAAGTTCAGGACGTCGGCGAGGATAGCCGTCCAAAGCAGTATATCAGCGGGGAGATCGCCCGGATTGCCGCGGCCCAGGGCGTCGATCCCGACAGAGTCAAATCTCAGCGCGGCATCAAAGAACGCACCGCCGCGGGGATCAAGCGATCGGGAAAATACCTCGCGCAGATGCAGCAAATTTTCCAGGAGCGAGGGTTGCCGGCCGAACTCGCCTATTTGCCGATCGTCGAATCGTCGTATGATGCCAACGCTAAGTCGAACGTCGGCGCTTTGGGCATGTGGCAGTTTATGCGCGTCACCGGGAAACAATTCAACATGCGCGTCGACCGCAACATCGATGAGCGGAAAGATCCGCTCGAGTCCACCCGCGCCGCCGCCGCTTATCTAAAGCAAGCCTATGAATCTCTGGGCAGCTGGCCGCTGGCGATCACTTCGTATAATTACGGCCCGGCGGGCATGGCGCGCGCGGTTTCCGAAGTCGGCTCCAACGATTTGGTCACGTTGATCCAGAAGTACAATCACCGTTATTGGGGATTTGCCCCGAAGAACTTCTACGCGGAGTTTTTGGCGGCCGTGGAGGTCGGCAAGAACACAAATCGGTACTTTCCCGGGCTCGAGATCGATCCGCCGCTGGCGATCGCAGAGGTCGAGGTGACGAAATACACAACTGTGGCCGCGCTGGCCAGTTCAAACGGGCTTACAAGCCAGCAATTGCTGGAGTGGAACCCGGCGCTGAGCCATACCGGCGTTACCGTCCCCGCCGGCTATCGAGTCAAGCTGCCCGCCGGCGGCAAAGCGGAGATTGTCGTCGCGGAAGTGACGCCGAGTCGCCCGCAAGCGAAGGCTCAGCCCCAGGTCGTGCACCATCGCGTGAAGCGGGGCGAGACGCTCATTCACATCGCGCAACGCTACGGCGCCTCGCTGGAGCGCATTCTTGAGGCCAACGGCTTGCACAAGACCAGCCTCCTCAGAGTAGGAATGACCCTGCTCATTCCCAAAGTATAATTTCCGCCATCGCCCAGGATAGCGCCGGCCGCGGCGCCCTGGAAATCTCAACGCAATCTCCGCCGGGGCAATACGCACGGTCGCGAAGGATTCTCGGTTCTAGCGTGAACGCAAGGGTCCACCGTGGGTGCAGGGGAGCCGCGAATTGCCTCGTTCAAGGTTCAATGTTCAAGGTTCCAGGTTTCAATCCAAACTTCAAATCCGATTCCTTGAACTTTGAACCCGGAACATTGAACCGATCTAAAGGGTCTCACTGCGAAAGCTATGGTGGTATGAACTATCTGCGCTACCCCATCAAGCCCAAATATCTCCAATAGGGAATGGCGGCGACCAGGGCTAAGATATAGGCGACCGCATAAAAGGGATTGACCCGGCACATCAGCGGATAACTGAAGCCCTTCTTCTCCGACGTCGAATAGGCGAGCGTATGCCAATCGACCTGAAAAGGGAAAAACCAAACCTCGGAGGCCATCAGAATGATCATCGCGACGATCCATGGGCTCATGCCGATATCGACGGACAAGGGGAGCAGAGCGACGCAGAGCGTCACGACGGTGAGAAAGCTGGTGAAGAACAATTTAAGAATATAGGTAAGAATCGCGATGATGATGAAGAACAGGGCCGGATTTTGCAGGAACGGGAGAATCACCGGCGAGATCATCTCGACCAGCCATTGATCGATTCTCGCGCGCGTCAATAGGGCGGGAATGCTCAGCGTCACGCCCATGTAGATGAGCAACTCCCAATCGATCGCCCTCCTGAAAGTTTGCGGGTCCAAGACGCCGGTGGTGATGAGAACCGTAAAGGCGACCAGGGCGATCCAAGCGCTGTCGACGCCATGGTAAGAAGTCGTCAGCCATCCGGTTATGGTAAAACAAAGAACACCGAGGCTGATCCATTCTTTGAAGGACAAGGGTCCCAGGACTTCGAGTTGCGTCTGCACCATTTTGTAAGAGACGATCGGTTGCACCTCCGGCTTATAGAGCGTGACGATACAGATCAGCAATAACAGGATCACGATCATCGTCGGCGGCAGCGCGGCGAGGAACCAATAACCCCAGGTGAACTGCTCGCGCACGTCGGCCGGCAGCAGACCCCAGGCGATCAGGCTGGTGGTCGATCCGGTCAGGAACAGAAAGCCCAGCTGGCCCAGGCCGAGAAAGCTCGCCGCGAACAGACCGGTGGAGGCCTTGGAGGGAGTCCTGTAACCGAGACTATCGGCGAGATTCATCAGCATCTGGCTGGTGATCGACGTGCGGGCGGTCTGCTGGGGAATCAGGGCCATCACCACGACGCCCATCACGCCGGTGGCGATGACCTGCCAGTAAAAGCTCAGGGGAAAAAAGCGCACCAGAAGGAGCGAGAGCCGATAAAAAAGCCCGGACCCCGTAATCGCCGCGCCGATTCCCAGCACGCCCAGGGTCATGAACCAGGTCGTGCTCGCAAACCCACCCATGACGGTATTCGGCGAGGCCAGGCGCGTGAGAATCAATCCCAGGCCGAAAATGAGGGCCACGGCATAATCGGGCAAGACCCAAAAAATCCAGTAGATCAACGTCAGGGACAGTAGGCCGAGCAGTTTGTTGCCGTTGGCGTCCAGGCCGATGACCGGCTGCGCGAACCACAGATAGGCCCAGACACCGAGACCGGCAATGCCTCCCAGCCAGCGGCTTCGCGAGCTCGATTGGCGCAGAGTGAGCGACATTCCCAGCAGCCTTGAGAGGAGCGCGCGCGCCTTTCCGCCGGCCATCGAGAGGGTGGCATCGAGAGCGCCCTTACGACTCGGGAAAGAATCGGCTTGCTCGCCACCGGCGCTTTCGCGTTCCACCAGATTGAGCGCGCTTTTCAAGACGTTGATCGCCTGGGGATGCTCTCCTCTTTGCGCCAGCGCGTCCGCCATGCCCACGTAGCGGCCGACCACTTCGGCCCCGAGTATCCCTTGGGCTCGGCG
>Ga0184627_10000323_pt1 | contig 19420 bp, 14 predicted proteins | sample PLM3_127_b1_FD_133150 | JGI IMG/M metagenome (GOLD analysis project Ga0184627, IMG submission 133150) | Groundwater sediment microbial communities from an aquifer in East River, Colorado, USA - PLM3_127_b1 | ecosystem: Environmental > Terrestrial > Soil > Riparian zone | place: USA: East River...
CAAATTCCAACCACGAAATCCGAAACGGGTTTGTTTTGGACATTGTGATTTTTGAGCATTTAGATTTATTTCGAATTTCGGATTTCGAATTTTCCGCTACTTTATATTCCTTGCTTGTTAGTTCTTTATCGCCGGCATTTCGGCCAGAAGCCGTCCATACCCTGGCATCGGGTGACGCAACCCGAGCCGCAGTTGCGTCTCCCAGCAGCGCGCCGGCCCCGCGTGAACGAGCGGCAAGCCGAGCTCTTTTTCCAAGCGATCGATGATCGCCACGGTCTTCCAGGCCGAGCCGAGCATGTAGATGCCGTCGGCGTCTCTATGCTTTGCGGCGATGTTTTTCATGAACTGGAAAATCTGCTCCGGCGCAACGCTGGGGACGTCGGCGAATGGGGCATCGATTCCTTCCATCGCCAGGACTTCAAAGCCGGCCTCAGTGAAATAGCGCGCGAAGATCGCGTTCATGTTCTCCGGGAAATAGCTCGCTCCGGCAAATTTCCTGATGCCGAGGGTACGCAGGGCATGCACGTGATTCTGACCCGAGGTAAACATCGGCACCCCGTACTTCTGTTCCCAGCCGCTGATCAACTCGTGCTCGCGCCAGTAGCCGAGCAACATGAACGGCGGCGCGCCGCTTGGGCGAACGAGATCCGCGCCCATCTTCGCCAGCGCCGCCGCCTTCGCTTCGTATCCGGGCATCGACGTGCTGAACTCCTCCTCGTTTCCGCGGGTGAAGTTCATCGTCAGTGAAACGAATTTGATCTTCGCTGGAATCAAGGCCTCCAGGTCCAACTCTTGCCCGGCTTCGGGACGATCGGTGGGACGAACGGTGCCGACGAGAAATTCTCTTTGCGTGTCTGCCATGACTGATCCTCCATTTAGGACGATGGTTCCTCCGGCGCGCCACCGGATCTTGCCAGGTCTTCGATTTTGACCTTCTCGACGTTAAGCTTCTCCGCCGCTTTGGTCATCCGATCCATGACTTCGTCGAAGCTGAGCGGCGCGGCGTCCTTGGGGCGGAAGCGGATCGGATTGATGCGCGCGACCACGAAGCTCTTGAGATAGGGACTGGTGAGCCCCTTGGCTTTCAGCGCGTCGACTTTTTCCACAACGGTCTTGTCCAGGTCCATCAAAGTCCTCGCCCGCTCGCGGCGGGTCTCCAGCGCCGAGTGAAGAGATTTCTTTAGGAACTGGTCGGAGCGCCGCAAAATCGGATGATAGGCGCCGCCGCTAAAGCGGCCGTTTTCCAGGTAGCAGAGACCGAGGGTGATCAGCGCCGCCTCTTCGAATTCCAGAGCGTAAGTCTCCTCGGTCGCTTCATCCAGGGTTGCGAGCTCCTGGACCATCTTGATCACTTCGAGCGCGCGCTCGCGCAGGTTGTGGGCCTTCTCGGTATTGAGCGCGAGGATTTGATAGGCGGTAGCGGTTTCAGGAACGACGATGGCGACGATACTCTTGGCGCCCAGCGTCTTCATCGCCGACAGACGATGGTTGCCGTTGGGCGTCCAGTAGCGGGTTGGGCTGTCTTTGCTCTCCTTGCGCACGACGATGATCGGGTCGAGGAAGCGGCCGAGCTTGGCGATGACTCCTTCGAGCTTGCGCACATGGGCGTCGGAGAGGTTTCGCTGGTACGGCGTCGGCTCGACTTGATCGATAGGCAGCGCGGCCATGACGAGCCATTTGCCACCATAAGGTTCGCGATAACAAGCAAGCACATCGCCGCAGTCCTGCTCGACGGCGCTGCGCAGTTCTTCAAGCGCGCCCGGCAGCGCACCGGCTGACAATTCCTTGGCGGCGAGGCCGGTGGATTGTCCAGCGAGCTTGCGCCGTTTGCGCGGCGCCGCGAGTTTTTTCTTTGCTTTCTTTTCCGGCATGGTTTCTTGGCTTGCGGCCTCTGGTTAACACACTCGACGTTATTGTTCCAGGCGGCGGATGTTGGGCAAGGCGATCGCCACGAAGGCGGCCATGGCCGCGACCATCAGGCCGCCAAAGGCGACCGCGACCGGCGCTCCGGCAAATTCCGCAATCGCCCCGGCGATCATACCGCCGACGGGCATGAGATCCCAGGTCAAACCGAATATGCCCATGACCCGCCCGCGCAACTGATCCGGTAAGTTAACCTGCAGGATCGTATTGATCGTCGTCATGTAGAATTGGCTGGAAAGGCCGAGGAAAAAAGCCAGCGCCAGCGAAAATGGATAGGACTTCGAGAGCGCAAAGAATATGACAAGGATCCCGAAGGTCAGCGCGCCGCCGGCGCTTTGCAGAAAGCCGAATCCCTGGGAGCCCACGTCGAGTATGGTGCGCGCGAAGACCGGCATGAGAATCAGGTACGACATGCCGAAAACGCTGTTGAAAAAAGTCATGCCGATGAAGGTGTGGTAAATCTCGTTGGTGCGAATGAAACGCAGGCCGTCGATCATATGCTGCACCAGCCCCGCCGCGGCCGGCGCCGTGGCACGCTGTTCGATACGGATGGGGAGCCAGAGACCGACGGCGCTGATCGACGCAACGAAACAGAAGTAAAACGTCGGACCGATGCCGATGAGATAGATCGCCATGCCGGCCACGGCGGGGCCCACCAGCCGGTTGAGTTGCCAGATCGTGCCGCCCACGGCGACGGCGTTGGGAATATCTTCTTTGGGCACCATCTGCGGCAACAAGGCCATGCGGCTCGGCCGGTCGAAGGCGCGGACACATCCCGATACGAATGCCAGCGTCATGACATGCCACTGGGCGATCGATTCGGTCACGACCAAAGTTCCGATGATGAGGAAATTGAGCGCCGAAGCGGACTGCGACAAGATCATGATGCGGCGCCGGTCGGCACGATCGGCGATGACGCCGCCGAGGAGAGTCAAAAGGATCGTCGGCGCGGCGAAGGTAAGACCGGTGAGACCGAGGAGCAGGGGAGAGTTGGTGAGCTCGAGGACGAGCCAACTCTGCGCCACCCCCTCCATGTTTTGCGCCAGCACGGAAGAGAGTTGGCCGAACCAATAGAGACGGTAGTTGCGATGGCGCAGTGCGCTGAGCGCCTGAAGGAGTCGCTGGCTGCCAGGCACGGTCGCGGCGGTGGCTTGTGACATGGTGATCTGACGTCAAATCGAAGAGAAGTCCTGCCATTGTTCATGAATCTCCCGGCTCTGTCAAAGTGGAGCCCCACGGCTTAGCCCACTCCGCCGAAGTAGCATCGGCTACGAAGGCCGGGCGCCCGTGGTAACTCTCCACACGCTTCATGGGGCGGAACCCTCCGACCTTCGTCGGCCGTAGCCGACTTCGGACGGCGAAGGCCGAAGCAAATCCTCCTTCGCCAAGGCTACGGAGGATACCCACCTCGCATTCATCCACGGGTTTACACCCGTGGCTTTCTGCGAAGGAGGGTAAACCCGCAAGACTTTTCAGCAACCGGATGCTACCTTTGACGACGATGGACATCTCAGTCGGAGGGTGATGCGACATGGCTCAATACGATTATGATCTCTTTATCATCGGCGCCGGTTCGGGCGGTGTGCGCGCCAGCCGCATGTCGGCATCCTTCGGCGCAAAGGTCGCCGTGGCCGAAGAGCGCTACCTCGGCGGAACCTGCGTCAACGTCGGCTGCATTCCAAAAAAACTTTTGGTCTATGCGTCACATTTCAGTGAAGACTTCAGCGACGCCGCCGGATACGGCTGGACGGTGGGGGAGAGGAGTGTCGATTGGCGCAAGCTGATCGCTAACAAGGATCGGGAGATCAGCCGGCTCAACGGCGTCTACCGGAACATTCTCTCCGACAACGGCGTGGAAATCATCGAGGGTCATGCCGAGATCGTCGACCCGCACACCGTAACGGTGGATGGCAAGCGCCACACGGCGAAATATATATTGGTCGCCGTCGGCAGTTGGCCGGTGGTGCCAAAGATTCCCGGCGCCGAGCATGCGATCACTTCCAACGAAGCTTTTCATCTCGGCTCGTTGCCGGGAAAAGTCATCATCATCGGCGGCGGTTACATCGGCGTCGAGTTCGCCGGCATCTTGCACGGTCTCGGAGCGCGTACCACACAACTCTATCGCGGCGAGCTGTTCCTGCGCGGTTTCGACGACGACATTCGCCATACGCTTGCCGAGGAGATGCGCAAGCGCGGTATCGATCTGCGCTTCAACCGGGACATCAAGCGGATCGACAAAGCCGGCGACCTCCTCAAAGCGACGCTCGACGATGGCCAAACCATCGACGCGGACCGGATTCTTTACGCCACCGGCCGGATGCCTTTGACTCGCAACCTCGGGCTCGAGCGGGCCGGTGTGCAATTAAAAGAGAATGGCGCGGTCGCCGTCGACGAATATTCCAAGTCGAGCGCGGACAACATCTACGCCATCGGCGATTGCACGGACCGGATGATGCTCACGCCGGTTGCGATCGCCGAAGGCATGGCGGTAGCGAACACGCTGTTCAATAACAAGCCGACAAAGCCGGGCTACCTCAACGTGCCCAGCGCGGTGTTTAGCACGCCCAATTGCGCTACCGTGGGCCTCACCGAACAAGAAGCCCGGCAAAGAAATTTTCAAGTGGACATCTATCGAACGAGCTATCGGCCGCTCAAGCACACCCTCACTGGACGCGACGAAAAAACGATGATGAAACTTGTCGTCGATACTGCCACCGATCGGGTCTTAGGCTGCCATATGGTCGGAGCAGACGCCGGCGAGATTACCCAGGGGCTGGCCGTGGCGCTCAATTGCGGGGCCACCAAGGCACAATTCGATGCCACCATCGGTATTCATCCCACTGCGGCGGAAGAATTCGTCACATTGCGCGCCAAGGTCGCGTAGACCGAGGTATCGAGTTTCGTGAAGCGCCACGGGCTTAGCCTACTCCGCCGAAGAAGCTTCGGCTACGAAGGCCGGGCGTCCGTGGCACCTCCCACGCACTTCGTCGAGCGAAACCCTCCGACCTTCGTCGGCCATAGCCGACTTCGGACGGCGAAGGCCGAAGCGTGTCCTCCTTCGCTAAAGCTATGGAGGACACCCTCATTCATCCCCGCCTTTACAGGCGAGGATTTCTCCGCTCACCCAACGGGCTCGCGGAGGAGGGTGAACTCTGTCGCGATTCCGCCCTGGTTCGGCTTACTCCTGCCGTTTTCTGTCATGGCTGCCGGATCACCTCCGATTGAAGCAACGTAAAATCAGGCACTTTCCACGTGGCACGGGGGTTGCGTTTATAGCTTCGTGAGAAACCGCCGATCTGTTTCGGAGAGGAGACCCGCATGGACCGAGAGCGATTCCGCGAGCAGCTATTGCTCATTATGGAAGGGAAAGATCACTGGGCGTGGCCGGTGTTTACCTTGGGATTGGTGCCAAAAAACCGGCTCCACCCTCATTTCGAGCAGGAGTACGGGACCTACGTCCGCGATTTTCCGATCATGGTCGGCAGAGCCTATGTTCGCTGCCCGATACCCGCGGTGCGCAGAAGCCTCGCGGAAAATCTTTATGAGGAGGAAACCGGCGGTTTAATCGCCGGCGGACCGCACCCGGAGCTTTTTCTCGAATACCCGCGCGGGCTTGGCATGGACCTGACTCGTTTTGAAAACGTTCAGCTATTGCCGGCCGCGCATCGATATCGAAAATTTCTCGACGAAGCCACGGAACACTATGGCTGGGAGATCGCCGCGGCGATCGTTACTATTTTCATAGAAGGCACCAAAGACGAACGCGCGGCGCTGGATGCAACGGCCACCAAGACGCCACCGCCTCCGTTGGAAGAGCATCCTCTGGTGAAGCACTATGGAATGGCGATTGAACACCTGTCCCTCACCAAGGCTCACCGTCAGGTCGAAGGCCAACATCGCTTGGCGGCTTGGTCGGCGATTCTGGATCACGTCGCCCCCACCCGGCGCGGACCCGTCATCAGGGCCATGTCGGAGGCGCTTCAGCGCTGGCTCGAATATCGTGATAGCGTGGCCGAGGCCTGCGGTATCCGGCGCAAGGACGGCGAATACAGCGCGGGCGTCGCCGCCTGAGCGTTTCACCATTCACACCACCCCCAGGTTAGCCACCCTTCGACTCGAGCCCCGGCCTTGGCCGGGCGCTGTTGCTCAGGATTCCGCCCCAGGGCCTTGGCCATGGGGCTCCACCGAAGTGCCCCCGTTCCCAAAGGCATGGGGAGCGTCCGGGACGCGGACTTCATTTCTGTCAACATTTCGACCTGACCTGCGTCTAACCAGGCATGGAGGTCGAAATGAAAACCAAGATATCATCGATCGTGCTTGGCGTAGCTGTCTCCGCTGGTTTGTTAATATGTGACACCGCTTCGGCGAATTCCTACGACCGGCGGTTCTATAATGGCAGAGCCCGGTCCGAAATTCGCGGGGACCGCGCCGAGCTGGCTAAGGATTTGAGAGGATTTTATAGAGACCGAGCGGAATTGGCGCGCGACCTGCGAAACGGCGCGCCGCGATCCGAAATCGCGCAAGACCGAGCCGAGATTCGACAGGATCTAAGAGAGATCGTGCAGGATCGCCGAGAGCTTAGAGGTGATCGCAGGGAATATTTCCGCAATCTAATCAGGGACGGCTGGTATCGTGACGCTGATGGAGATTGGCACCGTCGTCCGTTTTATCGTGGGGGGTGGTGGCAAAATTACCCCTGGCGATAAACGGCGCGACGATTCCCTGTGGCTGCGTAACGAGATGGCCGTCTGACCTCATCGATTTCGAATGCGGTTGATCGCCTGTGGGTGAAACTGCGTGCGATGAGGTCTTACTTGAAATAGCGCTTCAATTCCGACATCTGCTTGATAAAGCGCTCAGGATCAAATCTCTCCGGCGGGTCCACATAGCCGTAGAGAGCGTCGATCGCCTTCACGAGATCGGTCTTGGGCAGCGCGGGGTTGCTGCGCGCCAATGAACTTCCGAGCGCGTTGAGAGCCAGGGCCGCTTGCAGCGTCGATTGAAGGTCGGCCTCTTTTAGATAGGCGACGTCGTTAAGAATCAAATCTGCCAGTTTTTTTATTGCGGCGTCGTCGATCGGAGCCCTGCCGATTTTCTGAACGATGCGGTCCATCACTTGAATCATCCCTGTGGCGGTTGCGGCCACAGTCTCGCCGCGCGCGCTGAGTTTCGCTACCTGCTGCGCCAGTTGTTTGACTCCCGCGTCGAGTGCGCCAGATTCTTCCGGCGCGAAGACCGCCACGAGATGGCGCAGCATCGCAAATCCCCGGGGACTCCACTGCGCCAGGCCCAACCTCGCCCGGGGACTGCGCTGCCGCCAGGTTCCTTCTTTTAGGGCATGGTGACAGCCGTAACAATCGATCTCGGCAAATTCCGGCCAGGCGCCGGCGCGCGCCCGCTGCGCCAGCAGCGCCAGCGTTCCACGCAACGCGACGGCTTGACCCACCGCCCAGGCGCGGGCGCCTTCGGCTTCTTCGCGCCCTTCTTTTTTGCGCCTGTCCCGGTAAGCCGTCCAGTGCGGCGGCATCGCCGACGCGTAATAGCCCAGCTCGAAAATCAAGTTCGGGTGGCCGGCGGCGATCAGTTTATGATTCACGTCCCTTTGAGAATCTCCCAGGTGACAACTCAAGCATGCCTGGGCCCGGCCCGCCGGCGTGCGCAGATCGGTCATGCCGGCCTTGACGGATTGATCATGGGTCCAGCCCTGTTCCATATGCTTGGCGATCCAGCCGGTGGAAGGGCCGTGACATGACTCACAGGACACTCCTCGAGTCACATCCAAGGGACGGGCTTGTAACTTTTGCTCGACGACCAATGCGTGACAATTCAAGCATTCGGCGCTCTCAGAGGGTTTGCCTTTCAATCTCAGGTTGCGCGCGATCACCAACGACCTTTCATTGAGCAAGACGTCGTACGCTCGGGAATGCTTGTCTTGTTTCGACCAGATAAAATATTCGTTCTGCTTGGAGTCGAACGCATCGCGGGGCTTGACGCTGCCGTGGCAGGTGCTCGAAGCGCAGGAGGCGGGTCCCAGGTAGCGCCCGGATTGCTGGAGCTCTTTGCTGCTGAGCGTCGGAACTTGCGCCTGGGCGCAGACTCCGAGCGCAAGCGATGCGACGGCAAGCATTCCCCAAAAAAGAAGGTGCAATCGGATCATAAGCTCAACGGTTCCTCAGCGCCTGGCTTGCAGCCTGGGAGATTCCACAGGCGGGTTAGAGAGACTATTTTCCACTTGGTAAACTTTTCCATCGCGGAGAAAGAGCCTTTGCGATTCTTTAAGAGTCGCGGGCCGAGCGCCGATCCGGTTGAAGATACTAACCTGATTGCCGCTTTCGTCCACCGCTCGGTCGCGGTCCAACCCCTTGGCCACAGCCACAGCCGGCCCGTGCGTGCGCTTCGTCGCTATGAGCCTTGGCGCCGGCCGGGGACTAAACCCCAAATAACCCGGGGTCGCCTCAGGCGAAGTGAGCTGCAGCACCCGCAGTCCATTGACCCCATCCGCCACGTAGGCGAAGAGACTCACGTTAGTGGAGGCTACTTGCACGTCGCGGACGTCGTTGAGCTTGCCGGCGGCGGTAAAAACTTGGTCGACGAACGGTCGTTCCGGGCGCTCCACATCCACGATGACGAGACCCTGGGACCCGGCGGCGATGTAGGCGTAGGCGCGCGCCACGTACACGCTGTTGGCTTTGACAATCGGAACCTGCGCCACGACTCTGGGGCTGAACGGACTCGTGATATCCACGACCTTTAAGCCGTCTCGATCCGTGACGAAAGCGTAGCGGAATTGCACGGTGACCGAGGTCGCTTTAACGATTGAAGAGATCTCAGAGATAATTTTAGGCGCCATCGGCGCGTTGAAATCGACGATCACCAGTCCACGGTCACAGGCGACGTAAACATAGTTTCCCGCGATCGTCAGGTTCTCGGCGCCGTTGAGCGCTCCGTTGGGATTAAACGTCAGCGCCCGCTGGAAAAAATTGTTGGTCGGGTCCCGGTCCGCCAGCGTGTCGATGTTGACCAGGATCAAGCCTTCAAAACGGTCCGTGATAAACGCATAGTGGTAAATGGGGTGCCACGGTTGCTCCTCGTTAGCCGCAAGTTGTTTGCGGTAAGGGGCGATCGGCATGTTTGTGGGAAGGGCCACCGCCGTGGCGAACTTGGTCCTCACATAGGTTCGCTGGCCCAGAGGAGATACCGGAGCCGTTACGATCCGCTCGGAAAAATCCTTGTTGTCGACGTTGGCGATGTCGTAGGCCTCAAAGCCGCCGGACCCTTGCGCCGCGTAGAGATACTCGCCGCGCTTCACTAAGCTGCGGACTTCACCGCCGCCGTGATGGGAATGAGCCTCGGTGAGCTCCAATTCCAGCTTCTGATGATTTCGGTAATCATCCGAGTAGGCAAGCCGGTGGAGGTAGCTCCCGATCACCGCCTGGGGCTCGGTCCATTCGGTCACGCCGACGGCTTCAAAGCCACTATTTCCCTCTCCGACCCAGGCGAACCGGCCGATGAAGTTGACAAAATTCGTTCCGAGCAACAGGAGCTGGGCCATCCACGCGTTATTGTCGTTGTCCTTGGAAATATGGCAATCCGTGCAGCCTTTGGTTTCCTTGCTGCGCACCGTATGCGGCACGTGCGGATTGAACGCCTGGCTCGAGTATCCCGGCGTCGAGATCGGCGGCTGCTGTATATAGAATCGCCCCCGGGTGGCGTTTTCGGAGCTGAGCAACAGGGCGCTGGAGGAGCGCACCGGCGCGAACTTGTTGCCCAGGACGGTGCCGTTGATTCCCAGCATGAAAACGTCCTCGCGCACGACCTGGGGATTGTAGGAGCTATATTGCCGGGTCATCCCGCCTTCGTAATGATAGCGCTCGGACTTTTGATTCGCCTTCTGCGGCAAGTGGCAGCCGAAGCAGGAAGTCATCCACGAGGAGTGACAGCTATAGCAAGTCATCCTATCGTTCGAATGGGCAAGCTGATTTTCGGCGATGTCTCCGCGCCCCCAGCTTTTGCCGTCTTTCTGCAGCGTTTTAGCTTGGCGTGATTTCTCATTGTAGTGGGGATTGCCGGGGGTCACGGTATCGACGACTTGAATGACCTCCCACTCCAGTTTCTCGTCGAGCATCGAACGCTGAAGCAACTTTTCACCGCGCCACTCGAACCGCGGGACTCCAAAGGGCGTCATGAAGGCTGAAATATCCGTCCCGCCGCTCGGCCTTGCCGGCCCGGAAGTTCTCAACTTAGCCCGCTGCTTGACCGTGCCGTGGCAATCTTCGCAGCGGATCTCGATGGCATTGCCGTACTCGCCGTACAAATCCCCATTGCCGTGATTATCAGTCGCATAATGGCAGTCCACGCAATGCATGCCTTTTTCCAGATGGATGTCTTTAAGGTGGACGGCTTTGCGAAAACGTGCGGGATCTTTGAAGTCCACGATCTTGCCGTCTTTGTCGAGCAGATTTCCTTTGCGGTCCCGTTTGAATACCGCTTTGAAAACCCAGCCGTGACCATGGTAGTCGGCAAATTGGGTGTGCTCCAATTTGGGATTCAGCTCGCTGATGCGGGCGAGAAAATCGCGGTCGATCCATAGCCCGCGCACGGCAGCTGCCTCGGGATTACGGTCCAGGGCATTTCGTATTTCTTCTTCCGTGGGATACTTTTGCTGCGCGGGCCACAGATGATTTCCATCCGATTCATAGTCCCACATATTGTAACCGTAATAGGTATTGACAAAGGAGTTGGGCTGGTGCATGTGGCAGACCATGCACTGGCTGGAGGGTATGGAACGAGTGAGCCGGTGTCGAATGGGATGCCCCGACTGGTTCTTGGGAATGGTCGGATCGTTGGTGAAGCTTTTTCCTAAATGGCCGTACTTTGCATAGGGACCCGAGTGCCCCGGATCGCGGTCATTGGCGTAAATCACATGGCAGGCGGTGCACCCGCTGGAGCGATAATCACCGGGGTTATCGTTGGTTCCCATAAACGACAGGTGCGGATCGTTCAAGCGCGTCTTGTGCAGGTTGAGCACAGGGATAGAGACTCGCAGTCCGGTGCCCGGCCCCCGGTTACTAAGACGTATGTCGGGCCGGCCGGACTCGTCGAGTGGATTGGGATTGCCGATATCAGGAAAGGCCGAAGGCTGGACCAATCCGCCGTCTTCAAAGGCGCGAAAATTATCACCCGGTTGTAAGGTCTCCCATCTCGGCATGGGAAAAAGGAAAGACAAGGCTCCCTTTTTTTTGTCTTCCTCGTTAGGAGGAGTCGCCGGTTTGATCATCTGCGCCGACCCATCGCGGCCGTAACTTTCACCTAAAATGGCGCTTTTCAGCGCGACGATGCCGTTCGCATAAGCAGCGGCGGCCCAAAAGATGGCGGCGGTGGTCATGGGACTTTTCTTAACGTTGTAGACCTCCGTCGTGTGGCAAGAGCCGCAGGTTTCCACGGCGACTCGCAGATCGCCGGGATTGACGAACCGGACGAATTCAGGGGATTCCTCAAGCAGCAGCGTGTAGCTTCTTTCGGGATTGGCCGCGCTGTATTTTCCATCGGCGCCTTTCCATCTCGCCGGAAAGCGGGGCAGAACATGGGCCCGTTGTTTGGTTTGTTCGTATTCCGGGGAGGTCTGCTTGATACCATCCGCAAGTTTCGCCTCATGGTTACCGCCGTGACAGTCTGTGCATCCGAGCTTGACGAGCGGCGAAGCATGCATCGCCTCGACGTCGGTGTGGCAGCTGACGCAACCTTCGCTCTTGCGATCCGCCTCAAGTTGCGATTGCGCCATCAAATTCCCGCCTGAGCCCGGCGCGGCCCCTTGGCCGACGAAGTAGCACGCGACGGCGAAGGTTGTAATCCCCGTCAGAATAGTTACCGCGACCAACCAGCGGCGCGCACTGGATAACCACATTCTCGGTATAAAAGTCCTGTGAGCCATCAATTCCGCCTAGTACGTCAATGTCAAGTTAGAGAACGCCGAAAATAGGGGATGGCGCGATTCGTAAATATCCTCGAACCCCTTGCCGGGCAGAAAAACGGCGTAACCGAGAAGCAGGATCACGTTGTTGTTCAGGAGCGGCCGGTAGCGGATGCCGGCGCTCAAGTCCCAGCCGATCTCCTTTCGAAAGCGAGATTGGAACAGCAAAAGTTTCAACGTATCGGTAGAATCGAAGCGCAAGTAATTGGCGTTGATCAGGGCCTTTACTTTTGGAGTCACTTCGAGATCGACCCCGGCGTTGACGATATGAATACCCGGATTGACGAAGTTGGGCTGCCCCTCGTCCTTTCCGCTGCGTAGATCAGGCAATAAGCTGCCCCGGTTGACCAGGTTGACCCCTGTGCCCGTAAGCTTAATCCCAAGCCGGTTCCAAAAACTGAATCCGCCGCCGGCAAAGGCCGGATTGTCGAAGATCGAATCGAAGCCGCGCGCTTTCCGATCCAACGGGTCTTTGTCGCCGGAGGCATAAAAGTAAGATACTTTGGGGCGGTACCAGTCACGGTCATAGGACAACTCCGCCGCCGCCATATATCCTTCGATAAAAACTCCACGTCCGGCAATGGGATTGAAGTTGTCCCGCCCGCGCACGGTGTAGAACGCGTGGGTCACGTTAAACCGGCCGATATGACCGTCGCCGGTCCAGCCGAAGTAGGTGGCGCGCACCCTATGAGGGGTAAAGGAGCCGACCGGATCCGGGCGCGCCAGAAAATCGTTATTGTCAAAATGGAAACTCTTGGGATCCCGCATGTGATGCACGCTCAGTTGCGCGGTATAGCCGGGGAACAGAAAATCCTGACGGTAAAAATTGGCGATCCAAACCAGTTGACTGCGCTTTTCAAAAGTATTCAGGCCGCTGTTGGTGTCCTTTTCGAGTCGATGGAAGAAAGCGATGTTGTATTGATTGCGGTTAGATTCGAAATTGCCAAAAAGCCTCCCGCCCAAATTGGTGTCGGTAAAAACAAACCCCCGAAAATCACTGTTAAACGGCTGGATGCCTCCCCGAACCGACACAAAGTCGAAGTTGGGACTAACGTCGGCCAGTTTCACTTCGCCGAATAGTTCCTGCAGAGCCGCGATGCCGTCGAGGCGGTCCGTTCCCCTGCGCACGTCCGGATTCACGACGGCGTTTTCCCGGACTTTCAAATAATTGACGTTGCCAATAAACGTCCCTCGCACCCGCCAGTCGAAAGGTTTGAAGGCCGTGTCTCCCTTGAACAGATCCACCGACAACGCGACATTGTTATTTACGAAGAACTGCGTGCGTTTGCCGAAAAATGGCGTGCTTCCCGGCCGAGCAGAGCTAACCGAGCTGGGAGTCGGCAGCGTGCGCCCTTCGACGAGCGTATCCACCGTGAGTCCGAGATTGAGGAAGAGATCCTGGCCGTAAATGGGATAGTCGCCTTTAAGGACGTTCTGATTATAAGGATCCCAAATCCGCCCCTGGACGTTCACCTCGAAGGGAGGCGGCACAATCCGCCAGCGATCGGTAAAGGCGTTAAAGTCGTCTTCGTCTTTAGGCAAAAGCTCAGGTTGAGTTTCCAACGGCCGGCGCGGCAGAAGTCGTTCTTCGGACTCGCCCGTCGGTGGCGCCTTTTCGTCATCGGTGGCGCCACTCGGTGAAACAGCGGCGCTCGCGCTAGAACCTTCGCCGGGCTGCGCGGCCAGAGCCGGTTGGCCCTGGCGCCCACAAATGTATAACACGCAGATAAAAGCCAGGGCGTGACCGTAGCAAAGTTTTTCCTTGAAGATCATGATTACTTTGGCAGCAAAGCCGAGAGCATTTGCAGTTGCTGCTTGAACCACTGGGGATCATAGCGGAGCGCCGCGTTTAAGGATTGAGATGATCTCTCCACTGTACCCGGCGCTTTCGAAACGTCGGCCTGAAATTCCAAGTTCAGTGCGTCGCTTAATTTTTTAAAGGCTTGGTTGATTTCGGTATCCTTGGCGGGTTTCGGGTCCAGATCACCGTAGACGTTGATCATCGCCCATGCGACCTGTCGCGCTGAATCGTAGTCGGGATAGGCGTCATACGGCGAATCATCGGGATCGACCGGAGTGCTTAGTTTTTGCAGCGTGCGGACGGCGGCCGATTGATCGTAGCGGCTCGACGCGAGCTCTGCAATCAATCGATCCAGCCAGGCGATGAGTTCGCCGCTCACGGCGCTGCGGTCGTTGGGACTGCCGATCCTGCCCGGATCGCCGAACGGCCGGCTGTTAACGGCCGCATGAAGCTTAACCAGCTTTTCGCGAAACTCTCGTTTCTTCTTCTGGTAGCTCGCGCTATCATTTGAAACCTGGAAGATGCCAATTTTTATCAAAGCCTCCGGCCATTCACGCAAGTCAGGGTAACCCGGCGTATAGCGGTAACCGCGCCGCTGCCGCCAGCTCAGTTTCTTCAAATCATGGTGGCAGGCGTAACAATTATAATCGGCAAAGTCCGGCTCCAGGTTCTCTTGCCGCCCCGTCCCAGCTCTGCCGGCGAAGAACGTCACCGCTTCCCGAAGTGCCACCACGCCGCCTAGGACGACAGATTTGGTTTGGCTCTTTTCGTTCGGGTCGTATTGAAGTAATTTTTTAATCGCATCGCTCTTTTGGCTGATGGCAGTCCAGTGCGCGGGCACCTTGCCGAGCAAGGTTCCCATTTCCACCCCAGACAGTGGGGGATGACCGGCCGCATACATCGCGTGGGTGACAACTTTTCCCTCGGCGGCGCTGCCCAGGTGGCAGGAATAACACTGTCGTGCGCGATTGGCCGGATTGCGGACATCGATCATCCCGAGGCTTTCCTTTTCCTGCGATGATCTAGCGCGCCATGGAGGGTCCATATGGGGTATGAACCACCGCCTGCTCGGTCCATGACAGGACTCGCATGACACTCCGAGCTGGAGTTCTTGATTGGAGGGACGAAAGTCCTTGCCCCAAGTGCCGTGGCAGGTCAGACAGCGCTCGCTCTTCGTCACATCGAGTCCGAGGACCCGACCCATCTGTTTTCCCAGGTTATCCTCAAGCACTTTGTAAGCTTGGGCATGCCGATCGTTTTCGTGCCAGGTATGAAACTCGGTCAGATTAACAAAGTCTACGAAGCCAAATTCCTTGTCCGTTGCCTCAAGCTGCCCCGATCTGGATTTCCGGTCGTGACAGAGGATGCACTTTCGCACGCCGAGGTAATCAGATTCTTGCTGCACCGCGGCGGCAACTCGGCGATTGTCGGGCTGCCCGGCGCCTGCCATTGGCGGAGCGGAAAATATCAAAGCGCTGAGCAGGACGAGCCGGACGATGGTACGTAACGTACGGCGGCCTCGAGATCTCAGTTTGCCCACTGCTAAGGTTAAATATGCCATAGAGCGGATTATCGGAAAGGATTCCGATTGAACTTAAAATAGGGTAAACGAACGCCGCGGATAAAAACCTGATCCGCGCGGATCGCGGGGGAGGGCAAAAACCCTTGAGCACCGCCGCTACTGACCACGTCGTCTTGTTCCACTCCGTCGCCGCTGATGCCGAGTCCTCCGACCAGCGCGCCGCCTTTGTAAAGCGGAGTGCTGCCGGGGAAAAATACGACGCCGCTCTGGTTCTCGGGGTTCAATGTTTGACTTCCCTGGGAGCAGGGATGGTCGGTGTCGTTCAAGAACAGATTGAAGAACGGACCGGGGAGAGACCCGTCAATGCCTGGGGGATATAAAGGCTGGCTGCCGAAGCTGATGGTGCGGTTGGTGACGGCGGTTCCGGCAGGCACGCCGGGAAGGTCCAGCGCGACGTTGGGATCCGGACCGCTAAAATAAATGACGTTGCGCGCTTTGGCGACGGCCACGTCGATGCTGAAAACGGTGGCATCGGGCATGCGGAACACAGCTAGAAGCGTCCCATCCAGATCCGCAACTGAAATCGCCATACGGGTGCGCAACCCGATGGGCAACCGAATCCCCGAGCGCACTCGGTTGGCGGTGTCGATGGCCTGCTGGACGATTTGATCGACTTCGGTGACGGTGAGCGCCGATCCGCCGACCGGACCGATCAGATATCCGTCAGGATCGACGATGCCGGGGAAAGGGCCTATCGTAGTACCGCCGGGCGGTGGAAAGACGTCGGCTTTAGTTCCACTCGGTCGTCTCTTCTGCTTCACACCAGGTAGCCGGATGCCGTCGAGAAAAATAGTTCCCGACGGAGGCGCAAACGTGGCGGCCGGATCCTTCGGCGGACCTACAAGGCCGCTCAGAGCGGCGAACTCGGCATGGTTGGGCAACAGCGCTCCGCCGCCGTTTTTGATCACTACACCCACTCCCCCAATCAGCGTACAGCCTCGGAAGATCGGCAGCCCTCCTGGGTTGACCGCTTTCGAATTGCTATCGAAGTTATCCACCTTGCCCGTCGTGATGCCCAAGCCGCAACCGGTTTGGTTCGCGCTATTACAGGGGCCGACGTTGATAACCGACGTGGCGCGAGGAAATAGTTTACCCGGATTGAAAGCCGCGTTGAATTCGCAGCCGCGATTCGTGTTCTCAATACCGTAGAGGGCGGCGTTGGGGGTGTCGCGAATGCCGGGGGGAAAATGGATGCCGCTGATAAAACGCACCGTGCGTGATGTTAACGGGGCCTGATCATTGCTGAAAAACGCGCCGGTGCGCGCCAGCGAAACCGCCAGATCATCGTCGGCGCCGGTGGCGCCGGGCTTGCGAAAAACTCCAAGCACGTTTCCCGGCCGATCCACGACGGCAACTGTCACATTGAAAAAATCGAAAGCTGCGGCTGCCCTTCGGAGGATAGTTTCTACTTCGTCTGCGGTGAGCTGCGCCCCCGCGTCATCACAGATTCCGCCTTTAGCCTCCAGGTGATGGGAAAGGCTCGGTTGGCCTGCGATCACCAAAACCAGGCCGGCTACCAAGAGTTTCTTCCTTCCGAGCATCCCAATCCGCCTACCGCACTTCATCAGGGGCTTTGCTTACCCAAACCTTTGGTCATCTTTTTAGCGAGCGCTTTTCTGGCTTCCCGTCGCCGCCTTTGTGCTCTCGGGCTTCACTGGATCGAGAGTGCCAGCCCCGGCAAACGGACCTACCCACCAACGGCCTCTTGATCGGTCGTGGTAGGTGTGACAAGCGGCGCAATTGGTAAGCGATCTCGATTTTTGAGAAGAGAAGGCGAGACCTTCGTGGCGATGACAGTCGCGGCATCGCTCAATTCCCGGGAGCAGGACATCCTTGGTTTCTTTACTCTGGTCAACGTCTTTGTGGCACGATTCACAATCGACTATGCGATGCGCCTTATGGGAAAAGCGAGAGTGGCGGTACCATATCACAGGAATACCGGTTTTTACAACTTCGGGAAGAGCCCCTTCCTTCAGGTCGAGCTCGTGGCATTCTTGACAGACGACGCTGTAGAGATGGGACTCGGCTTGTCGAACCTTGCGGATGATTGACGGGTCTAATTTCTCGGTCGTTGCCGATAACGGAAAGCCCCGCACAATTTCCGGATAGCGGACCATCTGGTCAGTGAGCTCCGAGTAGACTCTGAGGAGATAAGCGCGCGTGAGCTCGGTGGAACCATGGGGCACTCGCCGGTCGGGATACTGATCATCGAAGCCCAACTCATGGCAATCCTTGCAATGCGCCTCATAGTTCACCGGCGCCATCAGCAGGCCATCCAATGCCGGCCTATGGCAGCTTTGGCAGGTGAGCCGGACGGTTCCTTTCGGACCCTTCAGACCCCGCTTTAGGTGCACTTGGTGATTGAGTTTGATCGTGGCAATATCTGATCGTAGTGCTGCCTTTTCGCTTAGACGAACACGCCTCTCAACGCCGGCGACGGCGATCGCAAACTCCGGATGGTCGCGCGAGAAATCAGTTATTTTTTTTTGGTATGGAGACTGGGCGGTCTGGCTGCCTTTGGTTTTAAGGTCAGCGTGACATTGAACGCAGTAGTGGCTGGTCACGGCCACTAGGGCGCTCTGCTCTCTGTGTTCCGCATGGCAAGAGAGGCAGGGAGGAGTGAATGTCTGATTCTTGTGATGCAATGGCGCCGCGTGGCACTTCTGGCACGCCTCTTCGGACGCGCCGTGCCATGCGACGTGGCAGCGAAAGCATTCCTGGTTGAAGAATGAATGAGAGTCGGACAAAGCTCCGGGTTGGAATACTTGGGTTCTGCCGGCAAACAGGATGCCCGTAATAACGATAATCCCACCTCCCGTACACAACCAGGTTAAAACCGTCTTGCTAAATAATCTTCGGTTCAGTCCATAGGCGGCGGCGTAGTCGGTTCTAACAGGTTCGCCCTGTTCGGCCGAAGTCCTGATCTGCCGCACGTCCAGGATCAGAGGCCCCTGGTGCTGTTGCAATAACTCGACCTTGAGCTGATACGGGCCGATGCCGATCTGGTCGCCGGCGGCGAGCTCGATACTTTGCACCCGCTTGCCGTTGACGGAGGAGCCGGCGGGGCTGCCAAGGTCCGTCAAAACGTAGCGACCGTCCTCGGTTTGATCAACGCGGGCGTGCTCGACCGCGATCGCGTCGTGGTCCAAACGGAGCTGTGACTGCGGCCCGCGCCCGATGATGATGCGCGGCCCGGCCTCTTGCCTCGATTCTTGACGGTCGTTAGTACCGGTCCTCAGCAGGAAAAGATAAGACATGGGAGCTTGACGTTCTCCGATAACGGGCTACCAGTAGTAAAAAAACGCCACGATGTGAGTGACGACCGCCACCAGCATGGCAAATGAAAGCGGCACATGAATATACAGCCAGGCGGCCATCGTGTTGATGTAGCGCTGCTTCAGAATCAAGGACCGGTGCAGTTCCTTCATCTGACTTGCCAGCGCAAGCAACTGGACGAATTCGGACCGTTCGGCAGGCGGAATAAGCTCTAGTTCGCCCGCCAAAGGCGTCCGGCCCGTTGCCGGGCGGGCGCTCGCACCGGGCGCCATGATGCGCCAGCCGGCGAAAGATTTCGGTTGTTCCGTGCGCAGGAGATTGGCGCAGTAGTCTTGGAAGGCCGTGGACTTGTCCGCTGAAAAGCGCCTAATGACTTGGGCCAGCTGATTGATCTGATCGGAAATTTGTTGGGCGGAGAGTTTACTCTCCACGTCGATCAATAGCGGTGGGATATACGTGTAAAGAACGGCGCCGACGATGCCGCTCACGAACACCAGGGTCAGCAATATCAACGCGGCAACGGCGACACTGTCATGGAAACGGAAGCCCGAGTGGAACAGGATAATAAAAAAGACCAGGATGCCCAGATAAACATGCGCGTGGAGCCAATCCTGCAGCGTCCAGAGGGTGCTCTTGTAACTCCGCTTGCGCACCCCGAAATACATCAAAAGCAGAATGATGATAAAGCCGGCCACACCATAGAGAACGCCCATGGCGCTGCCCCCATGAGGATACGCATTGCTCGCGTATACGGCGTAGGAGCCGGCCGTGAGAGCGAGAGACCAGATAAAGCGGCGGCGCCAAAGCGCACTTCCCGAGGTCGCGAGTAACATCAAGCTCCGCCTTTACGTTCGGTGACCAGCGATTC
>Ga0184627_10000325_pt1 | contig 19342 bp, 16 predicted proteins | sample PLM3_127_b1_FD_133150 | JGI IMG/M metagenome (GOLD analysis project Ga0184627, IMG submission 133150) | Groundwater sediment microbial communities from an aquifer in East River, Colorado, USA - PLM3_127_b1 | ecosystem: Environmental > Terrestrial > Soil > Riparian zone | place: USA: East River...
CTCCGGGAAGTGCCGCCGAAAGTCCGGCCATGGCTATTATGACTTCATAACCATTTTTTTCGGCCTGACTGGTCAGTTCGGCTGTTTTTTTTGGGTCACGATGCGCTGAACAAACTTGAATATCGCCGGTAATTCCAAATTGATCCAATTGTTCTTTAGATTTTTCGGCGTAGTCCATATCCGATTTTGAACCGATGATGATCAGCACTTTAGGCATTATGATTTAACCGCCTCTGGCTGTCGTTGAGCGCGAAAGCCAATGTCGCGGCGGTACATGGCTCCTTCAAAACGAATTCTTCTGACCAAATCATAGGCTCTATTCAATGCCAGCTTTAAGTTATTATCAATTCCTACTACACCCAGAACTCTGCCTCCGGCCGTGACCCAGTCATCGCCTCTTTTTTCAGTTCCGGCATGAAAGATATAACTACCGTTTCCCAGCCGGGTGTCGATGCCGGTTATCCGCAGACCCGTTCGATATTTTCCGGGATACCCCTTGGAAGCCATAACCACGCAGGCCGAGGTCTGACTGCGCCAGTTAAGTTTTCCTACAGATTGCAGTTTAGCGGTGGCCGTGGCCATTAGCAAATCAAATAAATCATTGCGTAACAAGGGAATCACTGCCTGCGTCTCCGGGTCTCCAAAACGGCAGTTGAATTCGAGAACTTTCGGTCCCGTTGCAGTTAGCATCAGTCCGGCATAAATCGCCCCGCGATAGATAATGTTTTCTTTTTCAAAACCGCTCACTACCGGATTGAGGATATGAGCCACGATATCATCCATCATTTCGGGTGTGACAAAATCAGTGGGGGCGTAGGCGCCCATGCCGCCGGTGTTGGGCCCTTTATCGCCTTCATAGGCTTGTTTGTGATCCTGACTGGGCAGGAAAGGCAAAATGGTTTTGCCGTCGCATAAAGCCATGATGGAAACTTCCTGACCTTCAAGAAAAGATTCGACGATGATTTTTTTCCCGGCATCACCTAATAGACCTTCTTCCATAACTTGATTTATGATGTCCGATGCCTGCTCGAAATTATCCACAACAAAGACACCTTTTCCGGAGGCTAACCCATCACCCTTAATAACAAGAGGGTATTCGGCAGATTTACAAAATCCGATGGCTGCTCCGGATGAAGAAAAAGCCTTAAATGGTGCGGTGGGAAGGTGGTATTTGCGCATGAATTCTTTTGCGAAAATCTTGCTGCTTTCGAGCTGTGCCGCAATTTTATTAGGGCCGAAGATTTTCAAACGGTGTTTATTAAACTCATCTACGATTCCCGCCGCCAGAGGAATTTCGGGACCGACCACGGTTAGATCTATTTTGTTTTTGAGCGCCAAATCGGCCAGCGCTCTGATATCGGTTGGCTTGATGTTTACGCAGCGGGCGATTTTTGCAATTCCGGCATTTCCCGGGGCACAAAAAAGGCGTTCCACTTTAGGGGACTGCTTGAGTTTCCAAGCCAGGGCGTGCTCCCGACCGCCGCCGCCAATTAACAAAACGCTGGCGCCTCTATTGGCCGGAAGATTGGTAGTATGTTTTCCCGGTCTTGCCATTTAGAACAGTTAATAAGATACCTGCAGTATCAAATTTCAAGATGTTTTTCGTAATAGTATGTCCGTACTGTTTTTGATTGCCAAATATCTGTTAATAGTTATCTTAGGCGAGGGCTCCAGTAGTCCTCGCAATGAAACCGCTTTTAGACACTCGAGACTGACAGTTTTGGAGGAAAAATGCGATTTCGCTCAATGGTAGTTCTCTTGCTTGGCGCGGCCTTGATTTCGACTTCGGCCTCTGCCGAAGAGGCTTTCACCCAGATTACCGTCACCAAATTGACCAAGCAGGAATTCCTGGATTTGCACTCCCAACCCATGGATATTATAGAGTACAAAGGGGACAGCCTTGAAATTATTGCCACCCCTGCCAACCTGGATTGGCTGGTCAGTAGGGGCATTCCATATGTAATCGACATTCCGGACCTGAAAGCGCATTACCGATCGCTCAATAAGGACAATCGCACCATGGGCGGCTTTATGACTCTTTCTGAAATCGAGAATAAACTGGACGCTTTGAAGTTGCAGTACCCAACCCTCATAACTGCCAAGTTTTCAATCGGTCAGAGCGTCGAAGGGAGGGACCTCTGGGCGGTAAAAGTTTCGGACAACCCAGATATTGATGAAGACGAGCCGGAGTTACTATATATATCGCTTATTCATGCTCGTGAACCTGCCGCAGGAGCCTCACTAATGTTTTTTATAGAATACATGCTCGATCTATACGGGATTGATACGGAAATTACGTATTTAATTGATCACCGCGAACTTTACTTTGTGCCGGTTCAGAATCCGGATGGGTACGTCTGGAACGAGACTACCGACCCTTTGGGAGGCGGAATGTGGAGAAAAAACCGCAGGCTGAATCCGGATTTGTCTTATGGGGTCGATTTGAATCGCAATTACGGATATTTATGGGGTTTCGACAATGTCGGTTCATCACCCAACTTCACCAACGAAACTTACCGCGGCTCAACTCCGTTTTCTGAACCGGAAACACAGGCCGTGAGAGATTTTACAATTTCACGCAATTTTGTAATAGTCCATAATTTTCATACATATTCGGATTTGGAACTTTGGCCGCCGGGACACGACCGAGAATTCAGTATATTTGATGACTTTTATCAGAATGTTGGTGACTCGATGACCCAGTCCAATGGATACACTCCACAAATAGGATGGAGACTCTATCCCACTAACGGAGCCGCCGATGACTGGCATTGGGGCGACACTATTTTAAAGCCGCGACAGATTTCCCTAACATGTGAAATTGGCAATACCGGGTTTTGGCCGAATCCTGCCGAAATACCGGGCTTGGTATCAGAAAACATCTGGCCCAATTTGTTTTTGGCGCGAATTGCGGAAGACCCTTTTGTTGTAGGTCCTCCCGAAGCGCCGACTGCCTATGAGCCGGATACTGTAACCAAAGCCGGTAATTATACCATTAGATGGACCACTGACGACACTCTTAACCCTCCCGTGTCTTATACTTTATATGAGCTAATTGACAAAAGCACTGTAATCGATGATGCCGAGACCAATCACGGCTATTGGACAAATGATCGATTTACCATAACAAATGAAAGAGCTCACACGGGTAGTTTCTCATGGAGCGAGCTGGCCGCGAACCGAATGAACCATTGGCTTCTGGCCAAGACACCCTATGAAGTTAAAGATAACGACTCGCTTAAATTCTGGATCTGGTACGCCTTGGAGGAGGATTGGGATTATTTTTACGCACAGGTCTCTACTGATGGCGGATTCGAGTTTACCAATTTGGCCAACGATATGACCACGAATTTCAATCCGAATAACACTAATGTCGGCAATGGCATTACCGGTTTCTCCGGAGACTGGGTCCAAGCGAAATTTGACCTCTCGGCATATGACGGTCAGCAGATAATCATTCGCTTGTCATATTTTACCGATAATTTCTCTTTGGAAGAGGGCGTTTACCTGGATGATATAGAGAACATTGATTTCTTCGGGTCGGAGTCGATTTATGCATCCGGCATACCGGACACATTCTATAATGTCATCTTCACGCCGCCGGGAGACTATTGGTACAGAGTGGATGCCAATGATGCTGAAGACCAGGTCAGCCGCTTATCCAATCTCGTCAAGGTTGACGTTCCCCTTCCATATATTCCCGGTGACGCTAATAATGACGGCAACGTGAATATTCTGGACTTGAATTTCCTGGTGAATCGCATATTCCGTGGCGGGCCAGCGCCCAATCCACTTCTGGCGGGGGATGCGAATTGTGACGGTGTGGTCAATGTTTTGGATCTGAATTTCCTGGTCAATTATGTATTCCGAGGCGGCCCTTTGCCGTCGTGCCCATTCTAAGCCCCAAATGCCATTGCACATAATCGGTTGACAAATCGTCCAGCAGATGTTTATTTCACGGCCACCCTGAATTGACATTTATTGAGGTTATGAATGAAAAGAGTTTTATTTACAGCATCAGTTTTCACGGCACTGACTGCGGCAATTGCCTTCGGACAGGAGCAGGAAGGGTACGTAAAGGACCTGATGGAAGTTAACTTTTTCGGTGGGGGCGGAATTCCATCGGGCGATATAAAGGACTTCAGTGACACTGTTGGCGCCAAAACCGGATACAGCATGGGCCTGGACGCAGGTTTTTTTGCAACTAATAATCTGGTGGCGGGTCTGAATTTCACGTATACCCAATTTAAAGTTGAGGATCAAGCCAATGCTGATGGTCTTCATCACAAGTTGTATAACCCCAATCTTTACTTGAAATTCTATTTCACGGGGCAATCAGATTTTGTGCCATATTTAAGAGCCCACGGCGGGTTGGCCTTTGCCAAATTTGCCACGCTGGTAGAAAATATCACCGGAAAAAGATATCGCGAGATATCTTATGACCCGGTATTTGCATTCGGAGGGGGCGCCGGTTTATTTGTATTCACGACAGATTTTAGCGGCCTCTTTGTCGAAGTAAACTATCATCATGCCATGAGCAGCGACTCCAAAGCGACTTATCAGGGGACCGAGTATGCTTTCAATTCGGATATCAATGTTATTGATATTCACGGCGGCGTAAGAATACTGATTGGTCCCAGCCAATAATATGATTATTTTTGATTTCCGGCCCGCCACACCAATGGCGGGCTTTTTTTTGGTTTTTTAATGGCATTCAATTCGATAGTTTGACAGCGTATGGCCCAAAAAAGAGTGTTGCTGGTTGATGACGAAGCCGGTCAACGGGATTTGCTGAAAGGCTTTTTGACTAAAAGAACTTATGAAGTTCTCGCTGCCGCAAGCGGCGAAGAAGCGGTGGCACAATATCACAATTATTTCGCACCGGTCGCAATAGTGGACATGAAAATGCCGGGCATGAACGGCATTCAATTGCTCGGCAGACTGAAAGACATCAATCCCTTCATTCAAGTCATTGTTCTCACCGCTTTCGGTTCAGTGGAAACGGCAGTGCAGGCTATGAAGGCAGGGGCCTTTGACTACCTCACCAAACCAGTCGGAGATCTCGAGGAATTATTGATAAAGCTGGAGAAAGCTGCCGCCCAAAATCAACTTATAGTTGAAGCCGAAGTAATGCGGGAAAAACTGAATGACATATTCCCTGATACAGAATTAATTGGAGAATCGAAAGGAATCAAAGATGTCCGCAAACTTATTGCGTTAGTCGGTCCCAAAGACACAACTGTTTTGATAACTGGCGCATCGGGAACCGGTAAAGAACTGGTGGCACGGGGCATTCATGCCATGTCGCCGCGACGGGAAAAAAGATTGGTGTCGATTAATTGCGCTGCTTTTCCGGAAAATCTGCTGGAGTCGGAGTTATTTGGCTATGAGAGGGGAGCTTTTACCGGGGCCGATAAGATAAAGCAGGGCAGATTTGAATTGGCTGATGGAGGCTCATTGTTTCTAGATGAAATCGGAGAGATGCCGCTTGTCATGCAAGCCAAGTTACTGCGAGTTTTAGAAGACCATACCATCGAAAGACTCGGTTCAATCAAACAGATTCGCCTTGATATCCGGCTAATTACGGCCACCAATAGGGACCTAAAGCTAATGGTGAGAGAGAAAAGGTTTCGCGAAGACTTGTATTTCCGGTTGAACGTGGTTGAGATTAATCTGCCGCCGTTGCAAGACCGCGGTGGTGATATTCTGATTTTGGCCAAGAAGTTTATTGAAAAGTATTCCAAGAAAATAGGCAAAGACATTAAGGGAATTGACAGTGCCGGAGCCAAGACTCTTACAGCCTATGACTGGCCGGGGAATGTCAGAGAATTGGAAAACGTCATTGAACGCGCTTTGATTCTAACACAGTCGAATCAAATTACAAAAGAAGATCTGGTTGGTTTGACTTCGACAACAGCTGAATCCTCTGCCTCTGGTGAAATTAGACCAATTGCCGAACTCGAAAAAAAACATATCAAACGCTGCCTGGAATTAAATGGCTGGAATATTGGAAAATCAGCTGAACAATTGGGAGTTCATCGCAATACTTTAAGCTCAAAAATCAAAGAATACAACCTTTCTCCAGATTCACAATAATTGTGAACCCACAGGAGCCTCTTGCACAAAAACTGTGCAAGAATCTCGATTGCCCCTTCAAGACAAATGACGTATCTCTCTGATATATCTGCACTTACCTGATTTGGCACATGGTTTGTATAACAATAGTCAGCAGAACCAAACAAAAGGTGAGGAAATGAAGATGAAATACGCGATTAAAGGATTGATTCTGGGATTAGCGGCTTTGTTTCTAGTGGGCTGCGAGGCAGATAACCAAGTTTTGATAGTTGATAATGACCCTCTGGCACCGCAGGGAGTCTATACCATCACCGGCGACAATGCGGTTTACATCTATTGGAATGGCCCGTATGAACGAGATATCGATGAGTACTTAATCTATCGTTCCTTAACAGCTACCAGCGGCTATGCCGTGGTGGGCTCACGTGGCGCCGTCTCCAATCCCAACTTAGATTTAATCGTTTATGAGTTTATTGATAATACCCCAGTTAACGGCCAAACTTATTACTATGCCGTGGCAAGTGTTGATGGCGCCGGACAAGTATCGGAGCTGTCGGCTGAAGCTGTGTTTGATACTCCGCGACCGGAGGGTAACGCGGTAGTTTTTGACGTGGCGATTGAACCGACTTTGGCCGGTTACGATTTGTCAGGCCGCGTCAATGTTCACAGAGACAGTGCCGCTGCGGACATCTTCATCGATAGAGCCAGTGGTATCTATTTCATCAATGTGGCTGATGCTCAAACGGATCTTCAGGATGTCGGTTACACGGCTTCGTTTGATGAAGTCGGTTATGCACCTACAGCCGGCTGGTCGGTAAATGGCTGGGCCGAGATAATTGCCGGTCATACTTATATAATCTGGACACGCGATTTGAATTATGCCAAGATGAGGGTGGAGTCAATCAACTCCAGCTCGGTGAGTTTTCGCTGGGCTTACCAGACTGACCCCGATAATCCTGAACTAATTGCAGTTGGCAATATAAATCAAAAGCCGCAGCACGGCGGTGAATATTTACTTAAACCTAAATCAAACCAAGTTCCTGTAAATAGCGGGAAGTGAGGTAATATACCATGTTACACAAAAACCTTAAATCGATGATGCTGATGTTGTTGATGGCTATGTTCACATTGACGTCAGCAAATGCTCAAGAGCTGCAGAAAGAATATAGCGATGAGGAGCAGCAGAGCGACGAATCTTATGACCGTGTCAGAGTCGATCGTTATTTGAACGTCGAAATCTGGACTGACCATGACGACGACGAATACTATGAAGGCGACCGGGCGAAGTTTTATTATCGGGTCAGCCGGGATGCGTTTGTAGCAATCTACAGCGTTGACTCCAAAGGAAGAGTTAATCTTCTTTTCCCGAGCCTTCCGGGACAAGACAATTATGTAACCGGCGGCGTGACGAACAGTCTCCCCGGACGTAATGACGATTATGACCTGGTTGTGAACGGACCGAATGGTGTTGAAAACGTTCAGATAATTGCTTCGCGCGAGCCATTCCCCATTCCCGACTGGTACCACAATTCGGGCCTTTTCTGTGATTGGGATGACCGCCATGATTATATGGACTGGGTCAATACGGAGTATTTTGTAAAATATGAAGGACAACGCTTTGCCTATGACCGAACGGCATTATACGTTTACGAATGGGAGCCCAATTACTTCAGGCCGGTCTATCGTCCTTATTACCCGAACTGGACCACTTGCGGCAATGTCTATGTTGATTACTGGCCGGGTTCTTCCATTTACATAGACGGCATTTTCTGGGGCATTGCGCCATGTTACATTCCCAGAATCTATGTAGGCTGGCACACGTTTACGGTTTACGATCACTACAATTACTGCTGGGAATATGATGTCCACGTGACCCGCTATAACACGGTAGTTCTTGACCACACCGTGATAGTCACGCAACCGCAGGTACGCTCGAAATTCAAGACAGTCCGATTTGCCGGCTATCAGGAGCCGACTAAAGCGGGTTACACAGATTTCAACGACAAAATGAAAGTAATCAAGCAATCGGGCGCCTGGAAAACTGAAAGCGCCGGAAAGGTTGTTATCGATTCCAAGGAAGTCGATAAGACCAAAACAATTTATACCGGTGAGAGGAAATTTGTGCAAGGCTCCGCTAAAGTTGTCAGAACCGAGCGCGGTATCGAATCCGCTGGCGCACCGGTTGAGCCCGGAATCGAACGCGGCAAAGATAAAAGGTACGGTACCGGAGAAGCCAACAAGGGGAGCGAAGGCCGCGGCAGTATTTACAAAAGAAGTAATTCCAATAATGAAACCGAAAGCGGCTCAAAGGCTGGAAGTACCGGAGGACGCCAAGAAAGCATGAAGAAGAAAAACAGTCCAGCTTCTACCAAGGGAAATGATGACAACAATTCCGGCAGTTACAAGCGAACTACCCGTACGCCTTCAAAGACAGAATCTTCTTCGAATAAGTCCGGCAATTCCGGCAACGACTCGAAAGGAGAAGTCAAAAAGAAAGAATCACCAGCGCAAGTGAAACCTCAAAACGATGGTGGAAGCAAGAAGCCGGACGGTTCCGCAACGATGAAATCATCGGATAATGGGAAGTCAAGCGGGGCCATCAAGGCCGGCAATGCTCCGGCCAAAGAGGCCAGCCCGTCAAAGAGTGCTTCCGGATCGGCCAAGGGAAAACCCGGCGGGAAGAAGTAGGATTTTTCAATTGACTACCGAACGTGTGATGTTGCATATGTGCGTATAAGGTGAATATGAAAAGGATATTAACAATTATAACTGCGATTGCTTTGGCCTTGTCGTTTTCCATGGCTGCAATCGCAGTCGAAAAAAAAGAAAAAAAAGCTGAAGTCAAAAAGCAGCAATCGGCTCAAGCCAAAGATCAGAAGACAGCTCCGACTGCATCTGAAAGTAAAAAGAAGTATGACAGTTTCGTGGATACTAATAAAAATGGCATTGATGACCGCTGCGAGAATCTGAAGTCGAAAAATGAGAGCAGCGCCGCCAAGACAACTGTCAGCAAGAAAGCCGATAAAAAACCGGCACCTCCGGCAATTAAAGTTGAACCTAAAAAAGAAGACCCTAAGGACAAAAAGCCTAAATAGCCCCTTGTTCGTTGAAATACTAGCCGTAACTTGATTTCAGCTTTTTGGGAGTCTAGAAAACTCTCTTATTTCAGCCTCATCAACTCCACAAAAATCCTGTGAACCATTTTAGCTTGACTTACGTTTAAAACTCCATAAATTGTTATCACTCTGTCATTTAGACTGCCAAAGTGGCAGTCTAAATAGAAGGTATACCGATGGTTAAGGAAGCCTTTTCAAATCTCTCGATTCGAGAAAAGCAGGTTCTAGCGAGCCTTATAACGCATTATATAGCCTCGGCTGACCCTGTAGGGTCAAGAGTCATAGCCAATAAGTTCATGACCGATTTGTCGCCTGCGACCATCAGAAATACTCTCCAGGATCTTGAGGAGCTGGGCCTCTTAGCTCAACCTCATACTTCCGCAGGGCGGGTGCCAACTGATTTGGGATATCGAGTTTATGTAGACTATCTCCTTCAGCCCAATCAGTTGACACAGGACGTCAAGGATACGATTCGCCAGCAGATTCTCAAGGAAGGGCGTGGGATAAATGAGATACTGGGACAAACCTGCAAAGTTCTAAGTGAAATAACCACGCAACTAGGAGTCACCATTGCTCCGAAATTTGATGCCGGTGTTCTTAAGCGTCTTGAATTGATACCAATTTCCAATGACCGGATAATGGCAGTGGTGGTGGTCCAATCCGGTTTAGCCCGTTCGGTAATTTTGGAAATTGAAGCCGCTATATCTGATCAATTACTTCATGAAGTGGAACAAGTTCTCAACGATCGACTGGCCGGATTGACATTGGGTGAAATCAGAGACAGCATTTCAAGACGATTGGCCGATGTTTCCGGGCAGGGACGGCTGATCAATATCTTGATTGATTCCAAAGAAAAAATCTGGTCGGAAAGCACAACCGATGAAATCCACCTGTCCGGCGCCGACCGACTGGTGACTAAACCGGAGTTTGCCAGCCACGAAAAACTCTCGGAACTATTAAAAATTTTGGAGAACGGCAAAGTTCTTACAGAGTTTTTGAGAAACCAGGAAGAAGAAGGATTAGTAATTACTATTGGCAAGGAGAACAGATTAATTGAGGTGATGAATTGTTCTTTGGTAACGTCGTCTTACCGGGTCGGCAAGATTAAGGGAACGGTGGGAATTATCGGGCCGACCAGAATGCCCTACAGCCAGTTGGTATCGGTAGTGGAATACACCGCGCGCACTATTACGGAGGCGCTGGGTGGAATGGATGAAACCAAATGAGGGAGTATAGAAACTGATGAGTTCGAAAAAGATTTCAGACGAAGAAGAACTGGAATTTGAAAGAGAAAGTGAAAAGAGCCCCGTACGGCCGTCCCCGGATAAAGATGACATAACAGCTGAAGCGTGCTTTTCAACAAGCGGCGAAGGAGTAGTTGAAAGCGATTCTTTGAGCGATGAAACTGACGCCGAAAAGCTGAAAGAAAAGCTGGCGCAGGCAGAAGATAAATACCTGCGGCTGGCGGCGGAGTTTGAAAATTATAAAAAGCGGAGTGCTCGGCAGTTTGACGATGCCGTTCAAAACGCCGAAGCCGAGGTTTTCCGCCAGATACTTGAATTTTTTGACAATTTCAAACGAGCTCTGGAGCTGCCCGAGAACCAGAAGAATTCCGAGTCATTTAAATCCGGGATGAAATTGATATACGAACAGGTGAAAAAGTTTCTGGATAAGCATAAGATTGAGTCGATTAAGTCAGTCGGACAAAAGTTCAATCCAGAATTTCATGAAGCAGTAATGCAGCTTGAGTCGGATGAGCACCCCGCAGGCGTGGTCGCCAGCGAAATGGCCGGCGGTTTCAAAAGGGGCGAGAAAGTTATTCGACATGCCAAAGTTGGAGTAAGCAAAGGAAAAACTAAACAATAAATTGAATGAATGTGCTAATGAGCATCAATCAAATAATAAATGAAAGTTGGAGATAAAAATGGCGAAAGTAATTGGAATTGATTTAGGCACCACCAATTCGTGCGTGGCAGTAATTGAAGGCGGCGAGCCGGTAGTAATACCAAATCTCGAAGGCGCCCGCACGACACCATCGATTGTGGCATTTACCCGCGATGGTGAACGTCTGGTCGGCGCGCCCGCCAAACGTCAGGCAGTAACGAACCCCGAAAATACAATCTTTTCAATCAAGAGATTTATGGGACGCAACTTTGATGAAGTTGGCCGGGAAACAAAGATGGTCCCGTACAAAGTGTCGGCGTCCGATTCGGGCGGTGCCGTGGTTGAAATTCAGGGGAAAAAGTACACCCCGCCGGAAATCTCTGCAATGATACTTCGTTATATGAAACAGTCTGCGGAGAACCACCTGGGCCATGAAGTCAAACAAGCTGTCATTACGGTGCCGGCATATTTCAATGACTCCCAGCGCCAGGCTACTAAAGATGCCGGCAAAATCGCCGGACTGGAAGTGCTGCGTATTATCAATGAACCGACAGCAGCTTCACTGGCCTATGGTCTGGATAAAAAGGCCAATGAGAAAATAGCAGTTTATGATTTAGGCGGCGGCACCTTTGATATTTCGATATTGGAAATAGGCGATGGCGTATTCGAAGTTCGCTCCACCAATGGCGATACGCATCTGGGCGGCGATGATTTCGACCAGGCCATTATCGAATGGATGGCTGATGAATTTAAAAAATCTCAAGGCATTGACCTCCGCAAAGACCGCATGGCTTTGCAGCGCTTGAAAGAAGCAGCGGAGAAAGCGAAGATTGAATTGTCTTCGACAATGCAGACCAATATTAATCTCCCCTTTATTACCGCTGACCAGTCCGGCCCCAAACACCTGGACTTGACACTCACCAGGGCCAAACTGGAGCAATTGACGGACAGCTTAATTGAACGAACTATCGGACCCTGTAAAGCGGCAATTGCCGATGCCAAGCTCACTGCATCCGACATTGACGAAGTAGTTCTTGTCGGCGGCATGACGCGTATGCCCAAAGTGGTTGAGACGGCCAAGAAGCTTTTTGGCAAGGAGCCGCATAAGGGAGTCAATCCCGATGAAGTCGTTGCAATTGGTGCGGCCATTCAGGCCGGCGTCTTGACTGGCGAAATGAAGGATGTAGTCCTACTTGATGTGACTCCATTATCCCTGGGTATTGAAACTCTTGGCGGAGTTATGACGCCGTTAATTGAGCGCAATACCACTATTCCCACCAAGAAATCGCAGATATTTTCAACCGCCACGGATAATCAACCGTCGGTATCCATCCACGTACTTCAAGGTGAGCGCAAGATGGCGGTGGACAATCGCACTCTGGGCAGATTCGACCTGGTGGGCATTCCGCCGGCGCCGCGGGGATTGCCGCAGATTGAAGTTACATTTGATATCGACGCCAACGGCATTGTTCACGTTTCGGCCAAAGATATGGCCACCAACAAAGAGCAATCGATTCGAATTGAAGCTTCATCGGGATTGTCCAAAGAAGAAGTTGACCGGATGGTCAAAGACGCCGAGAAGTTTTCGGATGAGGACAAGAAAAAAGCCGATTTAGTCGCTGCACGCATTGAAGCCGATCAGCTGATTTACGCCACCGAGAAAACTCTCAAAGAGGCCGGCGACAAAGTTGCTGATGAAGACAAACAGAAAATTGAAACAGCCAAGAAGAAATTGCAGGACGCTATGTCCGGCACCAATCTCGACGCCATCAAGTCTGCCAAAGACGAGTTAATGACGGCTTCTCATAAATTAGCCGAAGAGATGTACAAACAGGCCCAGTCACAGCAGCCAGGCGCGGGCGGTCAGTCGCAGACTGCAGGTCAGGAAAAGAAAACCGGTTCGGATGAGGGTGGCAAAGGTGACGGCGCTGTAGATGCGGATTTTGAAGTTGTTGATGACGATAGCAAAAAGTAATCTGGAATAGATGGCATCTAAAAGAGATTACTACGAAATCTTAAGCGTCAGCCGCTCATCAACGGAAGCTGAAGTAAAATCGGCTTATCGTAAGTTGGCGTTGAAATACCATCCCGATAAGAATCCCGGTGACAAATCGGCTGAAGAAAAATTTAAAGAAGCTACCGAAGCTTACGAGATTCTAAAGAACCCTGAAAAGCGGCAGTCATACGACCAATTTGGCCATGCCGGTGTCGGACAGGGAGCCGGATTTGGGAATTATGGCGGCTTTAGCGGATTCGATGTCAACGACGCCCTGCGGGCGTTCATGCGAGATTTCGGGGGCGGCTCAATTTTCGATGAGTTGTTTGGAATGGGTGGAAGTTCAGGACGCGGGCATCAGCGCCATAGGGGCGAAGACCTTCGTATTACGATTCAACTTAGTTTGGAAGAAATTGCCAAAGGAATTGAAAAATCGGTTAAGGTCAAACGGCTGGTAAAATGCGAAGATTGCAATGGCTCCGGCGTTGCGGCGGGTTCTTCGAAGATCACTTGCAAACAATGCGGCGGCAATGGACAAGTGCGTCGAATTACCAGGACTTTTTTGGGTACCGTTCAGCAAGTCTCCACTTGCGGCTCCTGCCGAGGGACAGGCGAAGTTATTCCCGACCCCTGCAAATCATGTCACGGCGACGGCAGAATTAAAGGTGAAAACACGGTCAAACTAAATATTCCTGCCGGGGTATCCAGCGGGAATTACATGACTGTGGATGGGATGGGGAATGTGGCCCCGCAAAGTGGAGAGCCGGGGGATTTGGTAGTAGTTTTCGAAGAAGAAGAACACGACTTTTTTACGCGGCAGGAAGACAATGTTGTTTGTGAATTTCCTATATCGTTTGTGACTGCGGCATTGGGGGGAATTGTCATGGTGCGCACCCTTTTTGGAGAAGAACAGATTAAAATACCTGCCGGTACTCAAGGTGGAAAAGTTCTGGTGCTGCGCGGCAAAGGAATTCCGCACTTGCATCGCAGCGGTAAGGGTGACCAATTGATTCAGATTATTGTCTGGGTGCCGACCAAATTGAGCGCCGAGGAACGTCAACTGCTATCGGAACTGGCCAAAAAGGAAAATATGACGCCGCCTGAAGGAAACAGGACCTTTTTCGAAAAACTCCGTCAAACACTCGGAGTATGAAGAAACCACTTTTAGACGTTAAAGAGTATACCGAGGCTACTGTATTCGTGCCCCGTTCATTAGCCGATGCCGTCAGCAATTATGTTACTGATAACATTGTATCAGGCATCATCCTGGACGAATCTGAAAACGTCAGTATGATCGGAATAAAATTCTACGTCCCGGCAATAAACAAGAAGGACTTTCGCCCGGCCCTTAATAAGTATCTCTCTCAAATAGTTTCTATGGAAATGCCAGAACCACCCAAAATACACGAATCCAGCATCGCTTCCAAAGACTGGGAAGAATCATATAAAAAGTCGATGCGGCCGATTTTGATTGGAAATAACATCTGCGTTCGCCCTCCCTGGGCCAAGCCGCCTCGAGGAACTCGTTACGATATTATTATTGAACCCAAGATGGCGTTTGGCACTGGCCATCATGAAACTACTCGCACCTGCCTGCAACTGATTCGGAACCATTTCAAAAAAGGGTGGCGGTTTCTGGATTTTGGCTGCGGCTCAGGTGTGTTATCAGTATTGGCAGATAAACTTGGTGCAGCGTTTATCAAGGCAGTTGATTATGATATTGTCGCAGTTGACAATTGCCGCGAAAACTATGAAATGAATAGAGTAAGCTCCAAAAATGAAGTTTTGTTGGGGTCATTTGAAAAAACGGCCAACGACGCGCCTTACGAAATGGTCTGCGCCAATCTGAATAAATCAGATCTGATTGATAATTTCGCTCTTTTGAAGAAACTTACCAGGGACAAAGGGTTTCTTATTCTGTCGGGTATACTTGAAAATGAACAGAATGAAATCGAACAACAAATTTACAATTCAAAAATATCCATTGTTGATTTCCTTCACGAAAATGAATGGCTGACCTATTGCCTTAGGAAGTAAATGGAACCACCCGTCTTTTTCGCCCCACCCGATGCCGTCGATGGCGACACCGTGACTCTTTCCAAAGAGGAGGCGCATCATGCCCGAAACGTCCTGCGCATTAAAGAATTTGCTCAAGTAATTGTGGTCGATGGCATGGGTACGGCCTATCGAGGCTCTCTGAATGGCTCTAAAGGTCGCAAAGAGGTGACGGTAAAGATTCAGAATGTCATTCGTAATTTTGGGGAGCCGTTTGTCAAACTGACACTGGCCGCCGGGTTTTCCGAAGGTTACAAATTCGATTATGTTGTTCAGCAGGGTACGGAAGTTGGAGCCAGTGCCTTTATCCCGGTGCTTACGGAAAAATCGAAATTCAAAATGGACAATCCCGTCAAAGCCGCTTCCAGGATTAAAAGATTGGAACGCGTGGCTATGAGCGCCATGAAACAATGCCGCCGCAGTTATTGTCCAAAGATATCTCCAATCACAAGACTTGACGAATTCATTAAGTCGGTAGACAGAGGCGCCCTGAATTTGGTGTTCCACCCTGATGTCTCGCCCAAGAATCTGAATTCCAAAGATCAGATTAGAGAATTTAAATCCGTCAATTTACTGGTAGGCCCGGAATCTGGATTCTCTGACAATGAAGTCGAAAAAGCAGTTGCGGCCGGATTCAAAACGGTAACTATGGGTAAGAGACTTATGCGGGCCGAAACTGCGGCGCCGGTGGCCTGTGCGTTAGTATTGAATTGGCTGGGGGAGTTGAGCTAGTTCGCCGAATGCCGATAATGGTCCTATGCAGTCTATTATTTACATTTTTGTAGGATTATTTGGCCTGTCTATCGGCTCATTTCTCAATGTAATTATTTATCGGCTGCCCAGGAAAATGCCGTTTTTCCTGAACCGGTCTATTTGTCCTAATTGCCAGAATAACCTAAAATGGTACCATAATATTCCCCTCTTGGGTTTTCTATTTTTAGGCGGCAAATGCGGCTTTTGTAAGACAAGAATATCCTGGCGATACCCGGCGGTGGAACTATTTAATGCACTTTTCTATCTTTATTTCTACTGGCAATTCGAGTGGGGTTATCAATTTTTAGTGTTCTCTTTCTTGTCGTCTGCACTATTGGCTATATTCTTTATCGACATTGATTTTCAGATAATTCCCGATGCCATAACTCTTCCCGGGATTGTGGCCGGGTTGGCTATATCGTGGTTGCCTGGAGGAATTGGAATTCTGAACTCTCTCATTGGCCTGTTAGTCGGAGGCGGCTCGCTTTTTTTGATGGCCATTATTGGTGACTGGATGTTCAGAAAAGAATCGATGGGCGGTGGGGACATCAAAATGACTGCCATGCTGGGGACTTTTTTGGGGTGGCAGCAGATGCTGTTCGTCTTTATTTGTTCGTCGGTAATAGGCGTGATAGTTTCTTTGGCCATAATGGCCTTTTCCAAGAAGTTACGGGAGACCAGAATTGTCCCCTTTGGGCCATTTCTGGCTGTAGCTGCGGCAGTCGCTATAATCTACGGCGAGCGGATAATAGATTTCTACGTTAATAATTTCCTGCTGGCCCAATGATCTCTTTTTAACCGACCCGTTTTTTCCGATAACATACCCAGACCTATGTTTTCCAAGAATACATCGTCAAGATTTGAAACTCAGGTGCATCTGGGACTTTTGGTCATCATTTTTGTATTAATTGCGCTGAATTTTATCTCCAATTACATAACTTACAATGCCCGCACCACGGAAAAACAAGTAATAGCCGGCAATCTTCAGGCGGCCGCGGTAGCGATATCACGCACTTTACCGGAAATCATGCCCAATCCTTCGGAGAGTTCAGTTTCAGAGTACCAGCGACAATTTGGACTAAGCGCATTAATTGTTATTCCATCACAACCGGAGAATGCTTCGCAGGAAGCTCGCAAGAAATGGTTTCTAGATTTTGTTCATCGTCTGCCGACCGTACAGGTGCCCGATATCGGAAGGAAGATTCTGGGGGCAGAGTATCATACTCTTACCCGCGGTGAAAATGACGAATACTTCTATGTTTACCCAGTCCCGGGACGCGCCGGAAAATATCTCTTAATACTTTCGGTGACATCGCCGGAACTGGCCTACCTTGACGACTCCGGCGACATGGTGCTGACCATAACCGTGATCTCCACCATCCTGATTATGTTTACTTATTATTTATTGGCCAGGTACATTTTCACTCCCTTTCGCAAATTGCGCCAACAGGCCGTTGAATCCGGGCGGGTCGTAATGGGGGGAGAGAATGAGGCCCTGGCTGTAGCGGAAGACTATCGTACGGTAATTGCCGAGCTAACTGATAAGGAACAAAAATTAATTGAATTAAATAAACAGGTCACCCGGCGCGCTGACTCACTGCAGCAATTCAATAATTATCTTTTGCAATCGACCAATTCCGGAATAGTGACTTTTGATCGCGAAGGATGCATTCTCTCAATCAATGATTCGGCGGCAGCACTGCTGGGCATTGACTCGGCTGAATTCATTGGCGAAAACTGCGACAGGCTTTTTCATCATGATTCGGAAATAGGCAAGGCATTACTGGAAGTTATTGAAACACGCCAAAATCAACCCTACCGGGAAACCGAGCTGCCGATAAACGAAGCCACTAAGAAAGCAGTGGGATTTAGCGTATCCGGCGTTTCCGATTACCAGCAGCAGCCGGTGGGAGCTTCAATAATTCTCACAGATTTGAAAGAAATAATCAACCTGCGACAGGAACTGGAAGGTAAAAACCGTCTGGCGGCCCTGGGAGAGATGTCGGGCGGTTTGGCTCATCAGCTGCGCAATTCCATAGGTACCATAGTCGGCTACTGTAATCTTTTGAAGCGAGAAGTGAATCAGAAGAATATCGTGGGCGATTATTTTGATGAGTTGTTTTCCGAAGTCAAAGAAACTGAATCTCTGGTAAAAAGATTTCTTGGTTTTGCGCGACCGTTGGAGTATCAGCCCGAACCAACAGATTTGACAAAGCTGATAAAGGAAGTGGTTGACGCATACGGGCCAGTGGGTGAAGGCGGCAATTGTAAGATACGATTTTCACCTCAAGACTTGGGGGAGAGCAGGGCAATATTTCACCTGGCGGATGCGCTGCTTTTAAAGCAGGCACTTAACAATATCCTGGATAACGCCGTCAGCGCTTGTGAAGGGAACAACGGGGAAATAGCAGTAGCCCTAGAAGCTGCTGATACCGCAGTTACAATTTCAGTGAGTGATAACGGACACGGCATACCCGAAAACGAATTGGATAAAGTTTTCACTCCGTTTTTCTCATCGAAACCGTCCGGCACCGGCCTAGGCCTGCCACTGGCTGCAAAAATTGTCGATTTACATGGCGGTCATATTACAGTCGAATCGAAAGTTGGTTTCGGCACCACGTTTAGAATCCACTTACCGATCAGAGTTCCTTCCGTACCCACTTCAGCAATTCGTTAATAAATATCATTCAAAATCTATTTGGCCGGTTAAGAGATTTGCTTATATTTGGCTTTCTGTAGGAGGAATTGATGTATTCACCGTCGGATTTTCGAAAAGGCTTGAGACTAATGGTCGATGGCCAGCCTTATGTCATAGTTGACTTTCAGCATTTTCAGATGGGTCGCGGCCGGGCCAATATTCGCACCAAACTGAAGCATATCAAGACCGGGTCAATAGTGGAAAAAGTATTTGGCTCGAACGATATGTTTGACACGCCTGATGTGGAAACCAAGACGATGCAGTATTTATATGAAAACGGCGGCGAATTGGCCTTTATGGATTCTAAAACATTTGAGCAGTTTTCAATTCCGGCGGCTATCTTGGGTGACGCCAAATGGTATCTGTTGGAAAATGAAGAATATCAATTGTTCTTTTTGGAGAACGAGCCGCTGTCAGTTGATCTGCCGTCATCCGTGGTTCTGAAAGTTGTATCGACAGAACCAGTGGTGCGCGGCGATACGGTCGCTAATATCACCAAGCCGGCCAAACTTCAAACCGGTCTAATAGTAAAAGTCCCGCCCTTCGTAAAAGAGGGTGACAGCGTCAAAGTCGACACTCGCAGCAACGCCTACCTGGAACGAGCCTGACAGGCTAATGCCGGCAAATAAGCACGTAATTGGAGTCGATGAAGCCGGCAAGGGGGATTTTTTCGGGCCGCTGGTAGTGGCCGGAGTACTTTGCAAAGAGAGCGAAGAAAAGAGGCTGTTGGAATACGGCGTTCGCGACAGCAAGCTCATAGCCGAC
>Ga0184627_10000326_pt1 | contig 19191 bp, 20 predicted proteins | sample PLM3_127_b1_FD_133150 | JGI IMG/M metagenome (GOLD analysis project Ga0184627, IMG submission 133150) | Groundwater sediment microbial communities from an aquifer in East River, Colorado, USA - PLM3_127_b1 | ecosystem: Environmental > Terrestrial > Soil > Riparian zone | place: USA: East River...
AGCGGGGCGCCGCCAGGCGGCAGTCGGGGCCGGACTCTCCTGCCGGGGGGTATCCTGTGAAGATGACGGGCGCCCAGATCTTCTGCGAGAGCTTGAAGCGGGAAGGCGTGGAGGTGATCTTCGGCCTGCCGGGCGAGGCGGTCCTGCCCGCCTACGACGCGCTCTTCGACTCCCTGAACCGGAAGGAGCTCCGCCATGTCCTGGCCCGCCAGGAGGCAGCGGCGGGCCACGCCGCGGAGGCCTACGCGCGGGTCACTGGAAAGGTCGGGGTGTGCCTGGTCACCTCCGGTCCGGCCTGCACGAACCTGGTCACGGCCCTCGCCGACGCCCAGGTGGACTCGATGCCGATTGTGGCCTTCACCGGGCAGGTGCCCACGCACCTCATTGGCAACGACGCCTTCCAGGAGGCGGACAACGTCGGCATCTGTCGCTCGTGTACCAAGCACAACTACCTGGTGAAGGACGTCAAGGAGTTGGCGCCGATCATCAAGGAGGCCTTCTACATCGCGCGGAGCGGGCGGCCGGGGCCGGTTCACGTGGACCTCCCCAAGGACATCCTCCTGAAGCAGGGGGAATTCGCGTACCCCGAGAAGATCTTCCTCCGGTCCTACAACCCGACGGTGGAGGGGCACCCGGGGCAGATCAAGAAGGCGGCCCAGGCGATCCTGAAGGCCAGGAAGCCCATCCTGTACGTGGGGGGCGGGGTCATCAACGCGGACGCGGCCCCGGAGCTCAGGGAGCTGGCCGAGCTGGCCCAGATCCCGGTCACCATGACCCTGATGGGGATCGGGGCGTTCCCGGGGGACCACCCCCTGAGCCTGGGCATGCTGGGGATGCACGGGGCCTGGTACACCAACACGGCCGTCATCAACACCGACCTCCTCATTGCCGTCGGAGCCCGCTTCGACAATCGGGTCACCGGGAAACTCGACGCCTGGTGCCCCGAGGCCGAGGTCATTCATATTGATATTGACCCGACCAGCATCGCGAGGAACTTCCACGTGGAGATTCCCATCGTGGGGGACGCGAAACACGTCCTGGCCCGGCTCAACAAGGACCTCCGGCAGCTGGACGACGGCTCCTGGAAGGAGAGCCGGGAGGCCTGGTGGCAGCAGATCAAGGCCTGGAAGGCCCAGCATCCCCTGACCTACGAGCGGAGCGATGAGATCATCAAGCCCCAGTTCGTGATCCAGGAGGCCTCCCGTCTGACCTCGCACCTGGACCCGATCGTGGCGACGGACGTGGGCCAGCACCAGATGTGGGCCGGGCAGTACTTCATCGTCAACAAGCCCCGTCACTGGGTTACCTCCGGGGGCCTGGGGACCATGGGGTACGGGCTCCCGGCCGCCATCGGGGCACAGGTGGCCCGGCCCGACAAGCTGGTCATCGCCCTCCTGGGCGACGGCTCCTTCCAGATGAATATGCAGGAGCTCTCCACGGTGGTGGAGGAGCGCCTCCCCTTGAAAATCGCCATCGTGAACAACCTGGCGCACGGCATGGTCCGCCAGTGGCAGGAGCTCTTCTACAACCGCCGCTTCATCGGGATTGACCTCTCCGTCCGCCCCGACTACGCCAAGCTGGCCGAGGCCTTCGGCATCCTGGGGCTCAGGGCCACCAAGCCGAGCGAGGTGACCCCCACCTGGGAGCGGGCGCTCGCCCACCCCGGCCCGGTTTTGATAGACTTTGCCGTGGACCCGGAGGAGGCCTGCTTCCCCATGGTGCCGGCAGGGGCGGCGGTCAAGGACATGGTCCTGGCCAAGCCGAAGAGTGAGAAGCCCGAGGAGGCGAAGGCCCGGGCGGCCAAGCTGACCGGCTTCTAGGCCGCACGCAAGAGGAGGAGGCGGGGAGGCGGATGCCCCCCACCGGCACATGCCGCTCGATCTTTCCGAGGTGCGCCGCTACACGATCGCGATCCTGGTGGAGAACCGCTTCGGCGTCCTGAGCCGGGTCTCCGGCCTCTTCTCCGGCCGCGGCTACAACATCGACAGCCTCTCGGTGGCGGAGACACTGGACCCCACCGTCGCCCGGATGACGATCGTGGCCCGGGCCACCCAGTTGGTCATCGAGCAGCTTGTCAAGCAGCTCCACAAGCTGATCGACGTCATCAAGGTAATCGACCTGACCGACGAGGAGCACGTCAGCCGGGAGATGCTCCTCCTGCGGGTGGGCGCCGCCCCGGCGACCCGCGCCGAGATCCTCCGCATCGCCGACATCTTCCGGGCCAAGATCGTGGACGTCACCCCCCTCTCCTACACGCTGGAGGTCACGGGGGACGAGAGCAAGATCAGCGCCATCGTCGAGCTCCTGCGGCCCTTCGGCATCCAGGAGGTGGTCCGCACCGGGAAGGTCGCCATCGCCCGCGGGAGCAAAATCCTCAGCCGCAAGGACCAGACCAAGCTCCAACAGCTGCAAGGTGCGCCCCGGGCCGTCGGCTACGACAGCTAGTGTGACTCCAACGAATTGGAGAGAATACTGAGGCGACCGCTGGAGTGCCGGGCCAAATGACGAGCATCACGAGGCCCGAGGGAGGAGACGGCCGGAGGCGTACGCCCTGGTACGTTGAGGACCGCCGACGACCGAGAACGACGTGAGGCGACGTGAGTTGGCCCGGCACTAGCGCCCATCGGAGGACCCCATGGCCCACCTATACTACGACAAGGACGCGGACCTCAGCCTGCTCCGGGGGAAGACCATCGCCATCCTGGGCTACGGCAGCCAGGGGCACGCCCACGCCCTGAACCACCGGGACTCGGGCCAGGAGGTGGTGGTGGGCCTCTACAAGGGGAGCAAGTCCTGGGAAAAGGCCAAGGCGGACGGGCTGAAGGTGACCACGGTCGAGGAGGCGGCCCAGATGGGGCAAATTATTATGATCCTCCTCCCCGACCAGACCCACCGGGCCGTCTACGAGGCAGCGGTGCGCCCGGCCCTGACGGCAGGCAAGACCCTCATGTTCGCCCACGGCTTCAACATCCACTTCCACCAGATCGTCCCCCCCGACACCGTGGACGTCTCCATGATCGCCCCCAAGGCGCCCGGCCACCTGATGCGGCAGGTCTTCACGGAGGGGGCGGGGGTGCCGGCCCTGATGGCCATCCACCAGGACGTCTCCGGCAAGGCGAAGCCGGTGGCCCTGGCCTACGCCCGGAGCGTGGGCTGCACCCGGGCGGGGGTGCTGGAGACCACCTTCCGGGAGGAGACGGAGACCGACCTCTTCGGGGAGCAGACGGTCCTCTGCGGGGGGGTCTCGGCCCTGGTGAAGGCCGCCTTCGAGACGCTGGTGGAGGCGGGCTACCAGCCGGAGGTGGCCTACTTCGAGTGCCTGCACGAGCTGAAGCTCATCGTGGACCTCTTCTACCAGGGGGGGCTGGCCTACATGCGCTACTCGGTCTCCGACACGGCCGAGTACGGCGACTACACCCGCGGCCCCCGGGTCATCAGCCCCACCGTGCGGGCGGAGATGAAGCGCATCCTCGAGGAGATCCAGAGCGGAGCCTTCGCCCGGGAATGGATCCTGGAAAACACGGCGGGGCGGCCGGTCTTCCTGGCGCTCCGGAAGCGAGACGCCGAGCACCCGATCGAGCGGGTGGGGAAGCAGCTGCGCAGCATGATGACCTGGATCAAGGGAGGGCCCAGGTAACGCGCGACTCGGGGGCGGTTGGCGGCGGAAGGGGGGGGCGCATCGGGGCCGGGGCGGTCATCGCCCTGCTCCTCGCCGCCTTACTCCTGCACGTCGCCATTCAGGCGGTTCCCCCCTACGTGGACTACCTGTACATCAAGGATGGGGTGCAGGTGGCCGTCCGCCTCGCCACGGCCCCGCCCCACAACGAGGCCAATCTCCGGAGGCAGATCCTGGAGAAGCTGAAGGAACGGGAGGTCACCATCCCGGAGCAGGAGTTCGTCACCTCCGTGGACACCCAGCGGGTCTACGCCCGCCTCCGCTGGTCCGCCCCCGTCCGCGTCCTCTGGTACACCCACACAATGCAGTTCACGGTCGAGCACGCCGAGCGCCTCCGTTGAACGTCCCGCCCGTCCCGCCGATCGCCGCCGATCCCGCCCTCCCGTTCCTGGCCCTCGCCGGCCCCACAGGGGTGGGGAAGAGCGCCGTGGCGCTCGCCCTCGCCCCGCGCCTGAATGCCGAGATCGTCGTGGCGGACTCCATGCAGGTGTACCGCGGCTTCACCATCGGCACCGGCAAGCCCACAGCCGCCGAGTGCGCCGCCGTGGCGCACCACGGGCTGGATCTGGCGGAGCCTCATGCGGGATTCGACGCCGCCGCCTTCCGGGCCGCGGCGGCAGCGGCCTGTGCCGCCATCCGGGCGCGGGGGCGCCTCCCCCTGGTGGTGGCCGGGACGGGCCTGTATCTGCGGGCGCTGCGGCAGGGGCTCTGCGGCGCCCCCCCCTCGAACCCCAGCCTCCGCCGCCGCCTCCAGGCGGAGGAGCAGTGCCTGGGGATTCCGGCTCTGCACGCGCGCCTGCAGGCGGCCGACCCCGCGGCGGCGGCGCGCCTGAGCCCGAACGACCGAATCCGCGTCGTGCGGGCCCTGGAGGTCCTAGAGGAGACGGGTGTCCCCCTCTCCCGGCTGCAGGCCGATCACCGGCGGACCCGCGGGGCAGCATCAGGTCTCGTGGTCGGGCTCACCCGGGATCGAGGAGATCTCTACCGCCGGATCGAGTCCCGGGTCCAGGCTATGGTGGCGGGCGGCCTGGAGGCGGAGGTGCGCGCCCTCCTGGCCCGGGGGTACGGGGGCACGCGGCCGATGGGCGCCCTGGGCTACCGGCACTTCCTTCCCGTGGTGCGGGGGGAGCGGACCGCTCAGGAGGCGATCCGCCTGATGCAGCGGGACACCCGCCGCTACGCCAAGCGCCAGCTCACCTGGTTCCGGAAGGAGCCGGGGATCGCATGGCTTCGCCTGGCCCCGGAGGAGCCCCCGGCGGCGACGGCGGAACGGATCCTGGCCCTCCTAGCGGACCGAGCGGCGGGAGAGAGGGCCTCGTGGAGCGCCTGACCATTCGGGGTCCGGCCCCGCCCCTCACCGGACGCCTCCGTGTGCCGGGGGACAAGTCGATCACTCACCGGGCCATCCTGCTGGGCGCCCTGGCGGACGGGACCACGGAAATCCGGGGATACCTCGACGCGGAGGACTGCTGGCGGACCGCCGCGGCCTGCCGGGCGCTCGGAGTAGGGGTGGAGGGGTGGGGGAGCCCCCTCCTGCGCGTCCACGGGAAGGGCCTCCGGGGCCTCCGGGAGGCCGAGGGGATTCTGGACGCCGGGAACTCCGGCACCACCCTGCGTCTCCTGAGCGGCGTCCTGGCGGCGCAGCCGTTCCTCTCGATTCTCACGGGGGACGCCTCCCTTACCCGGCGGCCTATGGGCCGGATCATCCAGCCCCTGCGGCAGATGGGGGCCAACTTCTGGGGGCGGGCCGGCGACCAGTACCCCCCTCTGGCGATCCGGGGGGGCCCGCTCCGCGGGATCCGGCACGAGAGCCCGGTGGCCAGCGCCCAGCTGAAATCGGCCCTCCTCCTGGCCGGCCTGTACGGGGACAGACCTACGACGGTCGTGGAGCCCACCCCCTCCCGCGATCACACGGAGCGGATGCTCCGGGGCTTCGGTCACCCGGTGGAGGTGGCCGGCCGGACGGTGACCGTGGCGCCGGCCCGGGGCCTGGCCCCCCTTTCGGTCGAGGTCCCCGGGGACTTCTCCTCCGCGGCGTTCTTCCTGGTGGCTGCCTGCCTCGTTCCCGGTTCCCGTCTGACGATCGCGGGCGTGGGGCTCAACCCCACCCGGACCGGACTCCTGGAGGTCCTCCAGGCCATGGGGGCGGCCGTCGAGATCCGGGACAGTCGCGAGGTGTGCGGCGAGCCGGTGGGGGACCTGGCGGTGACCGCGGGCCCCCTCCGGGGGGTGTCCGTGGAGGGCGCGCTGATCCCCCGCCTCATCGATGAGATCCCGATCCTGGCGGTGGCGGCGGCCTCTGCCGAGGGGGAGACCGAGATCCGGGATGCGGCGGAACTCCGGGTGAAGGAGAGTGACCGGATCGCCGCGCTCGCCGGCGAGCTCAGCCGCTTGGGGGCCAACGTGGCGGAGCGGCCCGATGGCCTCATGATCCGGGGAGGGCGCCCCCTCGCGGGTACCTGCTGCTCAAGTCGGGGGGATCACCGGGTCGCCATGGCGCTGGCCGTGGCGGCACTGGTCGCGCGGGGGGAGACCCGGATCGCGGACAGCGGCTGCATCCGAACCTCTTTCCCCGACTTCGTTTCGCTCCTCCGCACGGTGGCCCCGGTGGCCGATCCCCGGGTACAATCCGGGGACCCGGATGCCTGATGGCGGGGAAGGGGGGCCTCGTGATTGCCATCGACGGGCCGGTGGGCGCGGGCAAGAGCACGGCTGCCAGGCTCCTCGCCGCGCGCCTCGGGTGCCGGCACGTGGACACCGGCGCCATGTACCGCGCGCTCGCGCTGAAGGCGCAGCGGGAGGAGGTGGACTGGGGGGACGGGCCCGGCCTGCGCGCCCTCCTGGAGCGGATGGACCTGGCATTCGTCCCCGGGCCCGCGGGGCAGCGTCTGGTGGTGGACGGCGAGGACTGGACCGAGACCATCCGACACCCCGAGGTGGACCGGGGAGCCTCCCTGGTTTCGGTGCACCCGGCTGTCCGGGACGTGATGGTGGCGCGGCAGCGGGCTCTCGGGGCGGGGGGGGGCATCGTGATGGACGGCCGCGACATCGGCACGCAGGTCTTCCCGGGGGCAGATGTGAAGTTCTACCTGGACGCGAGCCAGGAGGAGCGGGTCCGGCGGAGGCACGCGGAGGGGGCCGCCCGGGGGGAGCGCCCCTCGCTGGAGGCGGTCCGGAGCGAGCTCCTGAGCCGGGACCAACGGGACATGGGGCGGGCCGCCGGCCCCCTCACGGCCGCGCCGGATGCGGTGCGCCTAGACACCACCGCCCTTCCGCCCGAAGCGGTCGTGGAGGCCATGCTGGCGGTTGTGCGACAGCGGAAGCAGGGTAGGTAGCGCCGGGCGATTTTTTGCTTGCCAAGCAGCGCGCGCACGGCTAGGATAAAATGCTTTGGCAGCGCGAGGATAGCGGCGGATGCTCTATACGCTTGTCCGGGCGCTGGCCCTCCTGGCGCTCAAGGTGCTCTGCCGGCTCCAGGTCGCGGGAGGCGAGCATGTGCCGGCGCAGGGGGCCATTATCCTCGCAGCGAACCATGTGAGCAACGTGGATCCGGTGGTGGTCGGCTCCTCCATCCACCGGAAACTCCACTATATGGCGAAGGAGGAGCTGTTCCGGCACCCCGTTTTCGGGTGGTTCCTGCGCCGGATCCAGGTGTTCCCCATCAGCCGCGGCCAGGCGGGCCCGTCCGCGTTCAAGCGGTCCCTGGCGCTCCTCCGAAAGGGGGAGGGGCTTCTGGTTTTCCCCGAGGGGACCCGGGGGGACGGCCGGCACCTGCAGCCGGGGAAGGCTGGCGCGGGGATGCTCGCCCTGCGGAGCGGCTGCCCCGTGGTCCCCATCTACCTCGAGGGCACAGCAGCCGTGATGCCCCGGGGGGCCCGGGTGCCCCGCCCGGCGGCGGTCCGGGTGTGGATCGGGCCGCCCCTCGTGTTCCGGCACGCCGCGGGGGAGGGGCGGGAGCCCTACGAGGCAGCCAGCCAAGAGATCATGGAGGCCATCGCGCGCCTGCAGGCGGGCGCGCAGCGGCCCGTGCTTCACGGAGCCCCATCGGAGAGGCGTTCCCCGTAACCCCGGAGGAGGTGCCACCGCAGATGCCCGCGCCACGGACGACGACGAAGATCTCCAGACCTTCCCTTTCCCCGACCGACCCGGATTACGATCCCCGCTCCGCCGAACAGACGGCGGAGATGCAGGCCATCTACGATCAGACGTTCAAGGACATCGCCGAGGGGGAGATCGTGAGGGGGCGGGTGGTCGAAGTCACGGCGGACGCGGCGCTCATCGACATCGGCTACAAGTCCGAGGGCTCGGTTCCCCTGAAGGAGTTCCCCACCCCCCAGGGGGAGGTGGCGGTGAAGGTCGGGGACCTGGTGGATGTCTATCTGGAGTCGAAGGAAGACAGCGAGGGTCTCATTGTCCTCTCCCGGGAGAAGGCGGAGAAGATCAAGATCTGGGAGCAGATCAGCCGGGTCTACGAACAGGGGGGAGCGGTCAACGGGACTATCGTGGGGAAGACAAAGGGAGGCCTGATGGTGGACATCGGCGGCGTCCGCGCCTTCCTCCCGGGATCGCAGGTGGATCTCCGCCCGGCGCGGGACCTGGACCGGCTCATGGGCAAGACCTTCCCCATGAAGATCATCAAGCTCAACCAGAAGCGCGGGAACATCGTCCTCTCCCGCCGGGAACTCCTCGAAGAGGAGCGGAAGGCCCTCAAGGGCCAGACCCTCGCCACTCTGGAGGAGGGGAAGGTCTTCCGGGGCAAGATCAAGAACATTACCGAGTACGGCGCCTTCGTGGACCTGGGAGGCCTGGACGGGCTGCTCCACATCACGGACATGTCCTGGGGGCGGCTGAACCACCCGACGGAACTCTTCCAGGTGGGAGATGAGATCGAGGTGGTGGTCCTGAAGTTCGACCGGACCACGGAGCGGATCTCCCTCGGGTACAAGCAGCGGTTGGCGGACCCGTGGGAGACGGCCGATCAGCGGTTCCCCGTGGGCTCCAAGGTGAAGGGGAAGGTGGTCTCCCTCGTGGACTACGGCGCCTTCGTCGAACTGGAGGCGGGGGTGGAGGGACTGGTCCACATCTCCGAGATGTCCTGGACCCAGCGGGTCAAGCACCCCTCCAAGGTGGTGTCCATCGGCGACATCATCGAGGTGATGGTCCTGGACATTGACAAGCAGGCCAAGCGGATCTCCCTGGGCATGAAGCAGGTAGAGCCCAACCCCTGGAATTTCATCGAGGAACGATACCCGGTCGGCACCCGGGTGGAGGGGAAGGTCCGGAACCTGGCCGACTTCGGCGCCTTCGCGGAACTGGAGGATGGCATCGACGGCCTCATCCACGTCTCGGACATGTCCTGGACCAAGCGGGTCCGCCACCCCTCGGAACTGCTGAAGAAGGGGGACACGGTGGAGGCGCTGGTCCTGCACGTGGACCGGCACAACCGCCGCATCTCTCTCGGCCTCAAGCAGTGCCAGCCCGATCCTTGGCAGACGACGGTGCCGGAGCGCTACCGGGTGGGGATGGACGTGACCGGAAAGGTGGTTCGGCTCACCGACTTCGGGGCCTTCGTGGAGCTGCCCGACGGCATCGAGGGGCTCCTGCACGTCTCCGAGCTGAGCGAGGGCCGGGTCAACAAGCCGGAGGACGTGGTGCAGGTGGGGGACGAGCTCACCATGAAGATCATCAAGCTGGATGCCGACGAGCGGAAGATCGGCCTCAGCCTCCGGGCCTACCGGGAAGCGCGGGCGGCTGCGGAGGCGGACGAGGAGGAGTTCCGCCGGCGGTAGGGGCCCGGCGGACCAGGGCGTATGGCGCGACGATCGGTGCTGCGGGCGGTGGTGATGGTGGGGGGAGCGGGTCTCCTCTTCTTTGCCGCCGTCTTCACCATCGCCTACCTGACCGGTATCCGGGAAGCCTTGGGGGGGCCCAAGGTGGCCCTGGTGGAAATCGAGGGGGTCATCCTGGACTCCAAGGAGACCACCGATCAACTGGAGCGCCACCTGCAGAACCCCACCGTCCGCGCCTTCCTCATCCGGATCAATAGCCCGGGCGGCGGCGTCGCCGCCTCCCAGGAGATCTACGAGGAGCTCCTCAAGGTCCGGCGGGTGCACGGCAAACCGGTCGTGGCCTCCATGGGCTCTCTGGCCGCCTCGGGCGGGTACTACGTGGCCAGCGCCGCCGACCGCATCCTGGCGAACCCCGGGACCATCACCGGCAGCATCGGCGTCATCATGCAGATCCCGAATTTCGGCGAGTTGCTCCAGAAGATCGGCATCCGGTCCGTGGTGATCAAGAGCGGCGCCTACAAGGACTTGGCCTCCGGGACCCGCGAACTCACGCCCGACGAGCGGCGCATCCTCCAGAGCGTGCTGGATGATGTCCACGACCAGTTCATCCAGGCCGTGGCCGACAGCCGGAGGCTGGAGCGACGGCGGGTGGAGCAGCTCGCGGACGGGCGGATCTTCAGCGGACGGCAGGCCCAGGAGCTGGGGCTGGTGGATGAGCTGGGAAACCTCCAGGACGCCCTGGCTCGAGCCGGGGCCCTTGCCGGCATCTCGGGTCCGCCGGCGGTAACGCAGATCGAGAAGCCGCGCTTCTCCCTCCTGCGCCTCCTGACCGGCTGGCAGCTGGCCGAGCCCTGGGGCCTGCCCGGCCCGAGCCCGTCGCTTACCCTCGCCTACCTCTTGCATCTCCCGTAGCCGCCGCCGGGCGGCCGGCCCTAGAACGGACCCTTGGCTCCAAGGGAGGACTCATCCATGACGCGGGCGGACCTGGTGGAGCGAGTGGCCACGACGGTCAATCTGACGAAGAAGGAGACCGAGGTCGTCATCGACACGATCTTCAAGAGCATTGCCCAGGCCCTGGCCTCCGCCACCGACGGGAAGGTGGAACTGCGGGGTTTCGGGAGCTTCCGGGTCCGTCGCCGGGAGGCCCGGCAGGGCCGCAACCCCCAGACGGGCAAGCCGGTGAGCGTCCCCGCCAAGAAGGTTCCCTATTTCAAGCCGGGGAAGGAACTGAAGGCCCTCGTGGATAGCTGAGGGGGACCGGGGCGGCGGCCGACGGCAGGGAAGCAGGGGCCGGGGTGCCCTGCGTTTGGGCTGGGGCCGGGCGCGCCGCCCGGGGCGGCGGACGGCACGGATGCGCATCCTCGCAAACGGGGCGGGCAGGCGGGTCACGCGATTCATCGAGGGGCGGCTGGAGGAGGCCGCCGAGCTCTTTGGGACGAACCTTCCCCGGCTCCCGGAGGGCCACACCACCACCGGCGCAGACCCGATCCTGGTGGTGGAACTCCACTCCGGCCTGAAGGCCCGGGCGACCGCCTTCATCACTGCCACCTACGAGTCCCTAGCGGAGCGACGGGTCGCCGACGCCAGGGTGGCCGCGACCCCGGGCGCCGCCGGCGACCACGCCCAGGCTGCCTACCTCACGCTCCTCACCGAGATCACCTCCAACATCATCGCCAACGACCGCCGGCTGGGGCTCCTGAACCTCTTCTGGCTCGCCCACTCCAAGGAGGTGGCCGAGGTCGTCGAGGAGTTCTTCCGACGCGAGCGGCTGAAGGGACACATCAAGTACCAGATGCACCCCCTCCTGCGGGGCTTCTACCGGAACGCCCACCGGCTGGTCTGGCAGCGGTTCCGGGGCGCGGCCCCGGAGCGCCTCCGGTACAACCTGGGGGACGATTTCAACCAGAGCCTCATCGAGAGCATCTTCGACGACCAGCTTCCCCTCACGGAGCCCAGCATCGCCCAACTCAACCTGGCCACCGTCCTGATCGAGCAGAACAAGCGGTTTCGGCTCACCTTTCCAGAGTACAAGGAGATCTGGGGGATCTGCCGCAACCGGCTGCGGGCCGGCCTGGCGCGGCGGGAGACCCGACTCCTGAACCTCCTGGCCCAACGTCTGCCCGGCCTCCCGTCGAACCAGCACGGGGAGGACAAAGCGGAGCAGAAGATCCTGTTCAATCCCCATGTTCTCACGTACCTCTTCACGGACTACGAGGGGACCGGCGAGACGCTCCGGGGGAGCCGCACGCTGCGCCAGGGGGCCGAGCGGCGGGGGGGCTGGGGGGAGCTCGTGGCCGATTACCTGGACCTGGTCGATGCCGTCCGGCGGACGGAGGTCATCGACCTGCTGCGCCAGGGGATCACCCTCATCCCCCCGGGGCTGGACGACCGGCAGCTGAAGCAGCTCTTCGCGGAGGGCCGCCTCTACCGGTTCCACGAATCCCTCGAGGTCCTGAACAGCGCCCGGAAGGTCACGATCCTGTTCGCGGATCTGCGGGGATTCACCCGGACCTCGGAGGGCGCCGTGTCGGAGGGGGAGCTGACCCAGCACCTCTACGAGGTCTTTGACCCCCTCGCCGGTATCGTGAAGCGCTTCCAGGGGAACATTGACAAGTTCACCGGCGACGGGGTGATGATCACCTTCGGCACGACGACGGTCAGCAAGCAGGACGAACTGAACGCCCTCCGGACCGCCGTCGCGCTGCAGGAGCTCATGGCCCGATTCCGGAAGGAGGGGAAGACCCGCTTCCAGATGGGGATCAGCCTGCATACCGGGCGGGCCCAGGTCGCGCGCTTCATCCTGGACGAGACCGCCATGGACGCCACCGTCATCGGCCGCCACGTGAACATTGCCGGCCGGCTGAGCGGCTCGGGGGGGAAGGGGCCGGAGGAGGAGGAGGACGAGGGGGGGGAGGCCCCGCCGCCCCTCCAGGCCGGGACCGAGAAGCCGGCGGAGGTCTGGGTGGACGGGACGGGGGTCCTCTACAACGTCGGCATCGCCGCCAGCCAGGACACGGTGGACACCCTGGCCCAGACGGTCCCGATGGAGCGCCAGGAGGGCCAGCGGGGATCCACCTACTCCTTCCGCGACCCTGTTCTGGAAAAAAACATCTTGATAGAGTATGTGGGCGATGCTAAGTTTAAGGGCGTGGTCCGCTCGATCCCGGTCTACCGGATCGTGGCCGTCTAAGCGGGCAGGGAATGGGGCCTTGCGGGCCGGCGCCCCGGAGGACGGCCGGAGCATGGAGACCCTTTGGGCCCCCTGGCGGATGGCCTACATCACGGGCCCCCGGGAGGGCGGGTGCGTCCTCTGCGAGAAGGCTGCCGGAACCGATGACCCAGCGAACCTGGTCCTCGCCCGGGGGCGTTGGGCGTACGTCCTGATGAACCTCTACCCCTATAACAACGGGCATCTCCTGGTCGCCCCCTACCGGCACTGCGACCGCCTGGCCGACCTCTCCCCCGACGAGCTCCTCGACGTCATGCGCTGGGTCCAGCGGAGCGAGGTCCTCCTGCGGGAGGAGCTGCGCCCGGACGGTTTCAACATCGGGTTGAACCTGGGGAAGGTGGCCGGGGCCGGCATGGAGGAGCACCTGCACCTCCACCTAGTTCCGCGCTGGAACGGCGACACGAACTTCATGCCCGTCATCGGGGAGACCAAGGTGATGCCGGAGCATCTGGCGGCCACCTACGCCAAGCTGGCCCCGCGGTTCGCGGCCTCTTCCCGTGAGGGAGGGCGGTGACGATGATCAAGATGACCGTCCGGGGGATCGCCCTGGACCCCCTCACCAACATGCCCATCATCATCCTGAAGGACGCCGACGACAAGCGGGCCCTCCCCATCTGGGTCGGGATCTTCGAGGCGAACGCCATTGCGCTGGAGCTGGAGAAGATCTCCACCCCCCGGCCCATGACCCACGACCTCATCAAGAACATCCTGGATGGGCTCGGGGCCAGCGTCCAGCAGGTGGTGGTGAACGACCTGAAGGACAACACTTTCTTCGCCGTCATCGAGATCAGCGTCAACGGGAACGTGGTGAACATCGACTCCCGGCCCTCGGACGCCATCGCCCTCGCGCTCCGGGTGAACGCCCCCATCTTCGTCACCGAGAAGGTGGTCACGAAGGCCAAGTCCATCGAGGTCAGCGATGAGAAGGAAGAGGCGGATCGCTGGCGGGAGTGGCTGGAGAACCTGAAGCCCGAGGACTTCGGCAGGTACAAAATGTAGGCTGGGCCCAGGCTACGAGAGCGATTCGCACGCCCCGGAGGTTTGTCCGGGGCGTTTTCTTTCGCCGCTGGATAGCTTCCCACTGGATGGTACGGGAGGGGAACAGGGGGAACGCCGCCCATCGTCCGGCGGCCAGGCCGCTTCCCTTACCGCAGGGGAGAGGGCTCAACGCCGGGCAGCGCCCAGAGGGAGCGTGCGGCGGCTGGGAGAGCGAAGGACTGGATATCGAGCGATAGGGGCAGGCGTTGTGGGTAGGCCATATAGTTTACATAATATCTCTTATCAGACTATTTGTATCTCGCGCCTGCTAGGCGCCAGGCCCCAGACCGCCACCTCCCCTCCCCCGTTCGTTAGGAGGCCTCCAGAAACGCCAGACGCCGCTCCGCGAGGGAGCCCCAGACGGTCTCGGGGTACTTTTTAACCACCTCCGTATAGATCGCCTGGGCCTCCCTCACGCGCGTGACCGCCTCGTAGCACCGCCCGACCCCCATCAATGCCTCGGCCGCGAGGTGGGTGCCGGCATGCCGCTCCGCGGCCGCCTCGTAGACCCGGACGGCCCGCTCCCACTCTCCCTGTCCCTCCAGGCTGTAGCCCTGCCCCATCGCCGCCCAGAAGACAAACGGGCCCCGGGGGTACTCCCTGAGGTGCGCCTCGTAGGTCCTGGCGGCCTCCGCGTACCGGCTAAGCCGGTACTGGAGGTGCCCCACCTGAAGGAGGGCAAACCCGGCTGCCTGACTCCTGGGGTACTCCTCCCGGACCTTCTGGAGGGCACCCAGGACCTTCTGGGCCGCTTCCTGATTGAGGTCCTCGGGTTTCCCCCCCCGCAGGGCCTCCGTAACACCCTCGGCCTCGGTCAGGGCCTCCCCAAGGAGGGCCTGGGCCTTCAGTTCCTGACGCGCCGCGTACAGGCGGTAGGCCAGCAGACCCGTCCCGATCAGCAGGCCAGCCAGGAGGACCAGGCCCAGCCCGGTGAGGGTCCGCCGGCTCGTGGCCGCCCGCCAGAAGCCTTCCCACCCCTCCGGCAGGGCCGCGCCACCCCCTGGCCCCCGTACGTTCCCTCCTGCCGCCATCGCCCCCATCCTCTCCGGCCCGCCCCTGGGCCCGGATGGTGGCCCTAGCAGGACTCGAACCTGCGACGCAGAGTTTAGGAAACTCTCGCTCTGTCCCCTGAGCTATAGGGCCACGCGCCCGACGCCCCGGACCCTCAGAACTGGAGCAGGGAAAAAGCCTCCTGCTCCCGCAGCCTCTCCCGGCCCTTGAGGAAGGTCAGCTCGACCAGGAACCCGATCCCCACCACGGTCCCGCCCAGCTTGTTCACCAGGTCAATGGCGGCGGATACGGTCCCCCCGGTCGCCAGCAGGTCATCCACGATGAGGACCCGCTGCCCCGGCTTGATGGCGTCCTCGTGGATCTCCAGGGTGTCCGTCCCGTACTCCAATTGGTAGATCGCCTGGTGGGTCTTGTACGGGAGCTTCCCCTTCTTCCGGATCAGCACGATCCCGGCTCCGAGTACGTAGGCGACGGCCGAGCCGATGATGAACCCCCGGGCCTCCACCCCCACCACCAGGTCCACCTTCCGGTCGGCGAACCGGCCGGCCAGGGCATCCGTGAGGGCGCGGAAGGAGGGCCCATCGGCGAGCAGCGGCGTGATGTCCTTGAAGACGACGCCCGGCTTGGGGAAATCGGGGATGTCGCGGATCTTCGCCTTGAGACTCTCCATGCCCGCGGCTCCTCCTCCGGGCCGCCCCGGATCCGTCTGCCGCCCTCCTGGCAGGCGGGTCTGCGCCCCGCTCGCCCCCCGCCCTCTCACGTCGCCTCCCCCGCCGCCGTCAGCGCGAGGCTCACCGCTTCCTCTGGGCTCCCCGCCCGCCGGATCTTCGGGTCCTGGTAGGCCGTATGCAGGCCAATGAGCGGGACCCCGAGCTGCAGGGCGAAGGCGATCTCCGAGAGGGTCCCGTACCCCCCCTCGATGGCGATGAGGGCCTGCGACGCCCGCACCACCAGGATGTTCCGCGCGTAACTCAGGCCCGTCGGGAGGGGAAGCGCGATGTGGGGATTCGCGTCAGCGGCGTCAGCGCCCGGCAGCAAGCCGACCGTCAGCCCCCCCACCCCCGCCGCCCCTCGGGCCGCGGCCTCCATGATGCCGCCGAGACCGCCGCAGATGAGGACCGCCCCGGCCTCCCCCAGGAGGCGCCCCACCGCCTCCGCTAGCCGGGATCCCTCCGCGGACGGGCGGCTCGAGCCGATGATCCCGATCCGGCGCTTGCGCGCGAGCACCCTCTCCCCCCGATCCGGCGTGGTTGTACGCCAATTCCCCCGGGGAGTCAATGCCGCTCCCCTCGGCCCAGGCGGCCCCGCCCTCGGATCTCCCTCCGCGTCGCGGGATTGTACCACGGGCGTTCCGTTCCCAGGCGGCCTTTGGCCTCCGGAAACACAACGGCCACCGGCCGGGAACCGGTGGCCCGAAGCACGTCCCAGATGGTCGGGGCGACTGGATTTGAACCAGCGACCCCTTGGTCCCGAACCAAGTGCGCTACCAGGCTGCGCTACGCCCCGATGCGGTCGCGCCGGCAGGCCTCAGCCCTGCCAGCCCTGCTCGCCGACCAGTTTCACGAAGACGCACCCGACCAGCTCCGACTCCCGAACCAGACCGTCCGGCTCCTTCACCAGGCACTTTAGGACCTGGGCGGTGCTCCCCCCGACCGGGATCACGAGGCGCCCCCCGGCCTTCAACTGCTCCACGAGCGGCGCCGGGACCTCGGGGGCCGCCGCTGTCACCAGGACGGCATCGAAGGGGGCCTCCTCCCGCCAGCCCAACGTCCCGTCCCCCACCCGGATCAGGACATTGTAGTACCCCAACTCCTCCAGGATGGCCCGGGCCCGGTCGGCCAGGCTCCGGATCCGCTCGACCGAGTAGACCTTGGTGGCCAGCTCGGCCAGGATGGCGGTCTGGTAGCCCGATCCCGTCCCCACCTCCAGGACCCGCTCGCCCCCCACGAGCTCCAGGGCCTGGGTCATCAGGGCAACCATGTAGGGCTGGGAGATGGTCTGCTTCTCCCCGATGGGGAGGGGGTAGTCGCCGTAGGCGCGAGCCGCCAGGGCCTCCTCCACGAAGCGGTGGCGCGGGACTCGCCCCATGGCCGTCAGCACCCGGGGGTCGGTGATCCCCCGGGCCCGGAGCTGGTCGGCCACCATCCGCTCCCTGGCGATGGCGAACTCCACCGGCAGGCCTCCCGGCCGGCCGTGACGCCCGGCTCCGCTGGCAATCATAGCACAGGGCGGCAGACCGCCCAAGCGGCACGCCTGGCGCCCCTCATCCCCGCAGGCGCTCCTCCCACGCCCGCAGGGCCCGCAGCGCCTCGTAGTGGGTCAGGTCTAGGTGCAGCGGGGTGACCGAGATCTTCCCCGCCATCACCGCGTCGTAATCCGAGTCCCCCAGGCGCTCCCACTCGGGCTCGCTCCCTCCGATCCAGTAGTAGGTCTTCCCGCGTGGGTCCAGTTTCTCCACGATGGACTCCCGGTAGGCCCGCCTCCCCTGCCGGGTCAGGGCAACCTCCAGGATGCGCTCCGGAGGCGCGGCCGGAACGTTGACGTTCAGCAGGGTGTCGGGCGGGAGGCCCTGCTCCAGGAGGAGGGTCGCGAGGCGTCGGGCGAAGGCGGCCGCCGCGGTAAAGTCAAAGGACGCGCCCCCGGCCTGGGAGATCGCGAAGGCGGGGATGCCCAGGAGGGTCCCCTCCATGGCCGCGGAGACGGTGCCGGAGTAGGTGACGTCGTCCCCCAGGTTCGCCCCCAGGTTGATCCCCGCCACCACCAGGCGGGGGCGGCTCTTCAGCATCCCCATGATGGCCAGCGTGACGCAGTCGGTGGGCGTCCCGTCCACCCGGTACCAGCGGGGAGCCGTCTCGCTGGCCCGCAGCGGCCGGTGGAGCGTCAGGGCGTGCCCCGCCGCCGAGCGCTCCCGGTCGGGCGCGACCACCGTCACCTCCCCCACCGGGGCGAGCGCCTCCGCCAGCGCCCGCAGCCCCTCGGAGTGAATCCCGTCGTCGTTGGTCACCAGGATCGTGGGGGCTGTCACCGGATCACCGTCCACAAAAAAACAGCAGCGGGCATCGCCGGCTGCTGTGGGAATCCCCCCGGGTTCGCCAGGGAGCCCTCAGGGGGAAGAGGTGGTCGGGGCGACGGGATTTGAACCCATGACCCCTGGCCCCCCATGCCAGTGCGCTACCAGGCTGCGCCACGCCCCGCACTCAGGGAATCTACAGACCTACCGGGCGGGGGTCAAGCGCAAAACCCCAGACTGTGCCCGAAATTGTGCCCGTGAGCCGCCGGGCGGCCTCGTGGAGGTCCCCCTCCGCGACGATGTTGTAGCGGTCGAACACGCTCCGTGTCCGGTGCCCCGAGATCGCCATTGCCATCCGCTCCGGGATGCCGACCCGTACCATGTTCCGGACGGCGGTCCGCCGCAGGTCGTAATACTTCGCCCACCAGACCTTGCCGCGCTTATAAAGGTAGCCCATCGCTCAGCCCTCCTTCTTGTCCCACAGCCGGAAGTCTATCCCCAACGGGACCGTGTCCTGGACTGAGACCGCGTAGACGGCCACCCATCTCCCGGCCGGGAAGATTACGTTGGGGTGGACCTCCCTCGCGTCCGGCTTGTCGTGCCACATGATCAGCGCCCCGCTCGGAGTGACCTCGACGCGATCGGCGTAACAGTACACATCCGAGTGCTCCTTGTCGGACTGCCGGATGTGGAAGTAGAACCGGCCATACTCCGCGGCGTCCCTACGCGCCATGCCCTCCGCTTGGCGTGCCATCGCTCATTCCTCCTGGTTTTTTATTCTTTCAGACCCCGCTGACAACCGAGCACGAAGGATTCCAAAGCTTCACCCAACTTCCGGCCGCGCTGGCGACCGTCCCGAGGAGGAGCAAGAATATGCAAGCCGGCGTAGACCCGGTTTGGGGATCATCGGAACGCCGGCGCCAATAGCCGCGGCATTGGCTCCTTGCCATCCAGCGCTGAATGCATGGAAGAACGAACCGGCCGAAGCACCGGCGAGCAGAAGAGCGATGGTCTGAATGACTGCTTGTGAGCACTCGCATAGTGTCATCCCCCATCCCTCCTTCCTCTCCCTCACCACCAGCCCCGGGTGTCGCACCGCCACGACCTCCACCGGCCGCTCCGCCCTCCGCTTCGGTGGCTTCGAGGATCTAACCCGCCTATTCCTGCTGCCCAGCTTGCCCCCGGGCGCCGGGAAAACTACCCTAAGTCAACCCCGCCGAGGAACATCCCTCCCACGGCGGGGCCAGGGGCGGCGGTCCTGTTCACGCGGGCCGCTGCCCCGCATCACTTCTTGGCCTTTCCCTCGCCCTGGCCGATTCTGTCCCCATCTAGGGCGCACTCCAGATGACCTTCCCGCCTGAGCTTCCAACGCTGTAGCGATCCGTTCCATCAAAATGGGGATGGTCTTCTCCATCCTCTCAAGGATCATCGTGATCTG
>Ga0184627_10000327_pt1 | contig 19189 bp, 20 predicted proteins | sample PLM3_127_b1_FD_133150 | JGI IMG/M metagenome (GOLD analysis project Ga0184627, IMG submission 133150) | Groundwater sediment microbial communities from an aquifer in East River, Colorado, USA - PLM3_127_b1 | ecosystem: Environmental > Terrestrial > Soil > Riparian zone | place: USA: East River...
ATGTCGGCTCTTCCCATCCTGGTTCTGCAGCAGGAGCCAAGGGTGGGGCTGCTCGCCCATTAAAGGGGAACGTGAGCTGGGTTTAGACCGTCGTGAGACAGGTCGGTCTCTGCCTGACAGGGGTGTAGTTGTTTGAGGGGAAGTTGCCCATAGTACGAGAGGAACAGGGCAGCGCAGCCTCTGGTTTATCAGTTGTCCGACAGGGCAAGCTGAGCCGCTAAGCTGTTTAGGATAACTCCTGAAAGCATCTAAGGAGGAAACCTTTCCCGAGAAAAGACAACCTTCTGTAAGGAGAAGGGCAGCTATAGAAGATAGCGTTGATAGAATGGAGGTGTACGCATCAAGCTTTTTGCGAGGTGTTTAGCCTGCCATTACTAATAGCCCAACGCACCTGATTTAGAAACTAACTAGATAATGGATTCAATATCATTCAATACGATAGAATTCACTATAAAGTTCAGTTTGCTCAATGTCAATTGTTCTTTTGTATGACAATCTTTTTTTATTTTTTTGAAATTTCATAATCGTAATAAATAGGTCTTGTAAAGGATTGTTGTAGTGACACACGACAGTCTAAACGGTCTGTATGAAAAAAAAACTCACAACTCAAAAAAAGCTTATGATAATTCTGTAAATATCTTCCCAGGAGGTATTAGTCATAACATTCGATTTTTCAAACCTTATCCATTTTTTGTAAATAAGGCAAAAGATAAGCATCTTTTTGACGTTGACGGGAATAAGTTTGTTGACTACTGGATGGGACACTGGGCATTAGTCCTTGGCCATTCTCCCACCATTGTTGTTAAAAAGCTTGCTCGACAAATACGTCAGGGTACCCTATATGGTACTGCAAATGATATCAGCGTTAATTTGGGAGAAACTATTAAAAAATCGATCCCTACCAGCGAACTTTTAAGATTCTGTACTACTGGGTCTGAAGCTACAATGTATGCTATTAGAATTGCTAGAGCTGTAACCAAAAAAAGGATTATTTGTAAAACAATAGGCGGGTGGCATGGATTTAATACTGACTTGATGCAGTCTGTGAATTATCCATTTGAAATTGATGAAGGAGTAGGTATGACGGGAAGGGAAGGTGATTTTGTCGAATCAATTCCATACAATGATCTTGACCGATCCATCAAATTATTGGACAGTGTAAAAGATGACTTAGCGTGCGTTATTCTCGAACCCATACTGGGTGGTGGTGGTTGTATTCCTGCAGATATCAATTACCTAAGAGGTCTAGAAGAGTACTGTAAAAGGAATGGTATATTATTTATCTTAGATGAGATTGTAACTGGGTTTAGACTTAATTTTGGAAGCTATTCGTCTATCTATCATCTGGATCCAGATATGATTACGCTTGGCAAAATTGTTGGCGGAGGGCTTCCGATAGGAGTATTGTGTGGCAAAAAAGAAATAATGAAAGTAGCAAATCCAGTTGAGAACATGAATAAGGAGCAGCTTTGTTATATTGGCGGCGGGACCTTTTCTTCGAATCCACTGACAATGACTGCAGGTTACGCAACTTTAGACTATCTCAGTCAAAATCGTAAGACGATTTATGATAAAATCAATAAGTTAGGGGATTTGGCAAGGAATGGCTTGAGAAAATTATTTTCAGATTATGGATTGAGAACACAAGTCACTGGTATTGGTTCCCTTTTTCTCACACATTTTCTTACAGATAAGGTAAACAGAATAACAAACGCAAATGATGTAGCATTATCTGATATTCAGAGTCTTACGCGATACCACTTCGCGTTGATGGCCAAACACGGAATATTTTTCCTACCTCGCAAAATGGGTGCGATCTCAACTGTTCACGATGTAAAAGATATAAAGAATCTGCTTAATGCCACTGAAAAAATAATTAAATCAGATATCTTTCTGAAAGTCAAAACCAAGAAAGCTAAAGTAATTTGAAAGCCAGGCCTGCATTACGAGAGTTGCATCATGAAGGTTGCGATGCGGTGACGTGTCGACAAATTGGCTGATACAAATTAATTGATATAGTACCAACAAATTCAATTATAGTTGACCATCCTTGAATAAAGATAATCGTCTCTCAACTTTTTCAAGCAATAACACTACACTTGATTTTCAAGATTTTAAATCCCCAGATAAAAGAAAAGTCTGGGTAGAAGCATTTGGATGTTCGGCTAATATCGCGGATGCAGAGATGATCAAAGGTATACTTTACAATAGCGGCTATGAATTGACTGCCACTAGAAAGAACTCGGATCTTAACATCATAGTAACATGCGCTGTAAAAGATGCTACTGAACACAGGATGATTTCAAAGATAAAAAAATACTCAAAGGAAAAACCATTAGTAGTAGCCGGTTGTCTGCCAAAAACAAGCAAAAAATTAGTCGAATCATTTTCACCCAACTCATCTCTCTTGGGGCCACAGTCGTTGAATAGAACGGTAGAAGTCGTTGACGGATCTTTGAATGGCCAGAAAATTGTGGCGTTAGATGATTCAATGTCAACAAAGGTAAACCTACCGAAAATGAGACTAAATCCAGTAGTCAGTATTATTCAAATATCCAGCGGATGTCTTAGTGAATGTAGCTTTTGTCAAACGAAACTGGCAAAGGGTACTCTAACAAGTTATAGAATAGGTGACATACTACGACAGGTTAAAGATGACGTAGCATCAAATTGTAAGGAAATTTGGTTAACTTCTACCGATAATGGCTGCTATGGCTTGGATTTGAAAACTGATCTAGTTGACCTATTGGAAATGTGTTCTAACATTGAGGGAGATTATAAAATCCGCGTTGGTATGATGAATCCAATGTATGTTCCGAGATTTCTAGACAGATTGATTTCACTTTATCGTAATAATGATAAGGTCTTCAAGTTTTTACATTTGCCTGTGCAAAGCGGTAGCGAAAGAATTCTACGCAAAATGAAAAGGGGGCATACTGCTAAAATATTTCTCGATGTGGTAAAAGAACTTCGGAAAAAAATACCAGAGATAACAATTGCTACGGATATTATTACTGGATTTCCATCCGAATCTGAGAGAGATTTTGAAGAGACCATAAGCCTTATCGAAGAAAGTGAACCGGATGTTATCAATTCTTCAAGATATAGTGCTCGTCCTGGAACGCTTGCGGCAAAGTATCCAAGACTGAGTACAAAGATTGTTAAGGAAAGGAGTACAAGACTTCATACGATAATCAGGAAAACATCAATGAGAAGAAATCGAATTTGGTACGGGTGGAAGGGACAGATTTTGATAGATGAACTGTTAGATGAGGGGAAAATACAGGGCAGAAATGATGCATATAGGCCAGTAATAATAGAAATTCCAGGATCAAAAAAATTTGATCCGAAGCAATTGTTAGGGCAGTATCTATCAATAAAAGTGATAGAAATTTCAAATTATTCCTTATTAGGGGAATTAATTTCCTAATTCCCAAATCTTATCAACATTTTTGTACCAAATAAGATACTAGATTTAATCAACTAAATTTTTATTCCAATAGCCAATGTTCTGATTAGGGGTTGATTGGCGTGTCAGACAATTGTATTGAATTACGAAAGCCTTCGTTATTAGTCGGAATAGGTAAAATCGGTAGGAATGTCGTATCAAAATTAAGCAATGGGGAACATGATTTTGTACTAATTAGTAACAATCAAGAAGAGCTCAATGACTGCAACTCGGTTCATATTGATTGCAACACTTGGATAAATCCTTCAAGCTACAAAATCCGGTCATTTGTAGAGTCTCATAAAGAAGAAATTTGCTCAAAATTATCAGGTTACAAAACCATCATTTTGGTAGCCAGTTTGTCCGATAAATCAGGTATTGCCATTGCACCAGTAGTTTCGCATATTGCAAAATCTATACTTGGCAAAAGAGTAATTTCACTTGTGACCATGCCGTTTGGACATGAGAAAGACAAATTGTTTCACGCAAGCATATCATTAAAAAGAATATCACTAAATTCTGACATCAATTTTGTTGTTGACAATGATGCATATGTAGAAATAAATCCTCAACTAACAGTAGAAGAATGCTCCAAAGTATCCGATGAAATAGTCCTCAACACAATCAATTTGATTCCTGAGATAGAGCTGAATTTAGGAACGAATCTAGTTTCCGGAACATTGAAAGAGAACAATATAGAAGATGGCATCAAAGATCTTATTGCCCAGCTTTATTCATCATTGGGAACATCATCGATAACAAAATCTATTCTATATGTAAATGGCGGAAGAAATGAACCAATTGGAAGGCTAAACGAGATTTTGAGTAGTTTTCAAAATTCAATGGATGGCGATACAAATGATGTCTCATTCGTAGTTACTGATTCTTCTAGAAATAATATGCATCTCATTGCAGCGATAAAAGGAAGAACAAAATTTGATTCCTACGATCCTCTCAATCGGATACCTGACGAAAACGTTCTAGATTGGGATATACCAGAATCACATCCAAATATTGACCTACCATTACCGTTAATCGACTAGTCAGAAATTCATTTATTTTCTGAATTTCAATCTTGTATATTTTTCAGAAATTAGTTCAAAAGATAAAAAAGCAATTCTAAATAACTAACTTTATTTCTATTTACTTTTTTCTTTTTTCTTTCTGTTTTGCCTGAACTTTGTCTTCTTTTTGTTCTTCTACTTGCTTTTCAACCAGTTCTTCTTCTTCTTCTTCGAGTTCTACTTTGTCTTCTTTTTGTTCTTCTACTTGCTTTTCAACCAGTTCTTCTGAGATTGTCTCTTCGGATTCTGTCTCAGTTCTTTTTTCTTCAATGTATGAGCTGACCACTACTGTATCATCGTCTTCTTTTACCATTCTTAATCTTATCTTCCTTGGTGGGTTCTTTTTTCCTCTTGACCAGATATGTCTATTCAAATCTTGATCTATCTTGACTTTATCAGCCTGCATATGACGTTGAGTAAATTCCTTTATGATGTTAATTACTCGATCAGTTCTTCTGTACTTTGGAGTATCCCACGCTTTGGATAAGTTCACCGTGTATATTCTGGCTGTATTTTCTTCAGACATTTTTCTTCACTCCTAACCTACATTTACATCCGATCTTCGCCAAGCTCTTCGCTTTGGATTGGTTCTAACATGACGATGGGTTCGAATTATTACCCAGGCTGGCACTGGTCTGTTTTGTTTAACTCTCCTTATTAATCTCTTTTTCCTCGATGTATTCTTTCGTGCAGCCATTTTTGTAGATTGAGTTTTTTGCCTAATTTTAAGTGTTGGTTTATTTTCTGATTTAGACTTGAATTAAAAAGGACACATAATTCTATTCCTATGTCTAGACATCCATGCAGATAAAAGATTGATTATATTCAGGTATTAGAGATTAGAGTATATGGAGACCGAATCTGTGTGTTCTATCTGCTACAAATTCTTGAGCACAATATATGATACGAAAAAAATGAAACACCTACGCGTGATGCCAAAGGATAACCTGCGCAAAGATGGCTGTAAAAGCATATATCACAAAAAACTAACTGATTCGTTTAAGAGCTGACATTATTAGAAGGGAATTTTTGGTAATACCGATATTTGACTTTGACTGTACTGATAGCTTTTTTGTTTAATTCTTGACTATAATTTTTCCTTCCATGATTCCCGGATGAATCGAACAATAATATCTGAGAACCCCTTCTTTATCTGATGCGATTACAGTGGTAAAATCTTGTCCACTTGATATAAATCCGGTATTTGCATTCAGCTCGTCAACAATAAAATCGTGTTTTCTAAAATCCTGATTTGCGATACTAATTTTTAATGGTTGATTTACTTTAACATTAATATCCGGATTAGTAACATTAAATTTATTATCTTTCATCAACAATAGGACACCTTCACTCTTTGACAATTGTACATTATTTTGAGAAATTATGTTTCCAATCCCCCATAACGAACCAACGACAATAAAGGAAATTGCAATTATGGCAATGATGTTATTGTTCAAATCAATTTACTAATTTAGAATTTACATTTAACAATATATTAATTGATGAATATAATTCTAAAAATTAAAGTTTTAAAGATATAAAATAATTAGAAGTTTCAAATGTAATTGCGATATCGTTGGCTATTCTGTGCTGGTTTTTGTGCTTTCATCGGCACTTGCCGGTGCACTTTCAGTCTGACCCTGATTACTTTCAGCAGAGTCATTGACAATCTCTCCTGTTGCAAATCTATTTCCAACTTGTGTTATCTTTACTTTTACATTTTGGCCGACCTTTCCGTTCTTTATGAAACATACAAATCGTTCTACTCTTGCTATTCCGTCTCCTTTTCTGCTTAATTCCGTGATCTGAACATCGTATTCCTTTCCTACTTCTACTGGTTTTGGACCAAACATGTCGTTTGTCTTAAATCCGTTGTAACTCATAGTTAACCTTGTCAAATAAATATTCCACATATAAACTGTCAATATTTATCTAATTCAAGTCCCTATTCTGAAATTTTCATTACACAAGCCTCTTAGACATTCGATAGCTGACAGTGATGCCAAATAACTTGTCCTGGGATTTGAAGGACTGGGTATATTTTGGACAACGATATGTATTTTTCCGAATGCGCCCTCGCCTACAATTTCGTGTTTATTTACTGATAGCGTCGGATCTGCAACAATCTTCACTTGCGTCTTTACCAAACCAATTCCTGCCAATGCTATTGATACTGCCACATTCACATTCGCAGGAAAAAGTTCTATAGCATCAACAGCATTACCTTCAAAAAGGACTGTTTCCTTTGAAATCTCATCAATCCTTATTTTTGAGCTCTTGAAATATGGTGCTCCTACAAATGACTTGGGATTCTTTGTCGTTACAATGGTTAAGGTGTCTAGATATTTTTTTACACTCCTTATGGAGTCCAGACCGGCTATGGCGCCGGTTGGTATCAATATTCTGGTGTTATTCAAATTCGATAAATTCTGCAACTCTCTCAAATAATCCTCATCAGAGAAGGCACCTACACTCAAGACTATCAGATCTTTTTTTGATTCGATAATTTTCTTGCCATATTCTTTGACCGCTCTTTTTGAAGCACATTCTATTATGATATCAATGTTGGAATAGATCTTTGAGTTATAGAATTCATCAAAATCTGAGAATAGATGCAATTCGCCGGTGTCATAGTCTATTGAGTTGAAAACTGTAGATTCCTTATCAAATAACGCTACAATTCTAGCATTTGGAATCTCATGCCTTCTTGTTGCCGCAATGATTTCTTTACCAATACTTCCATAACCGATTATTCCAACTCTTTTTTCCATGTTATTCTAATTTGCACTTTCTCAATATTTGGTTTTACATCCTTGGTTATACTGCCGGTGGATCAAAATAATAAAGAATGATTTAGAAATTCAGATCAACGTCTTCTGCCGAAACGCTCTGGTTTTCTTTGTCCAGGCTGGCGTCTTTTTTCAAATCTCTTTACAAAGTTGATCTTGTTTCTTAATTTTGATATTGGACTGATTCTCTTTTTTCCCTCTATTTTAGGAGTTTGACCTCTAACTTTTCCCGCCTTTGTTAACGATCCATGAGTTGGCATTTGACAGTTGTTTGCTTTACAATATAATATATCTATTACTGCGCACTTTTCACATATTCTCAGGTTAAAATCAAAGTGGCAAGTATTGCCTTCACAATATGTGAAATAGGCAATGTTATCCTAAATTATACTACTTTAAATCTATAATTATGTAAAACAAGCGCATCAGATGACATTAGTCCAATCGCTGGATTTTGACCAGATAAATTTGCTCAAGAAAGAACGAAACGCCATAATTTTGGCACACAATTACCAAGTGCCCGAAGTTCAGGATATCGCTGATTTTATTGGCGATTCGTTGGCATTATCACGTGAAGCTGCAAAAACGGATGCCGACATCATTGTTTTTTGTGGCGTACATTTTATGGCAGAAACTGCCTCAATTCTGTGCCCTGACAAGACCGTCCTGATTCCAGATCTAGATGCAGGATGTTCCCTTGCGTCAACTATTAATTCATCTGAATTAAAGAAATGGAAAGAAGAACATCCTCAAGCTGTCGTCGTTAGTTACGTCAATACAAGCGCAGAAGTCAAAGCTCTTTCTGATTATTGTTGTACTTCATCCAATGCAGTCAAGGTTGTAAACAGTATACCTTATGATACCGACATATTGTTCTTGCCAGACATGTTTTTAGGCTCATATGTAGGACAGGTCACTGGAAGAAAAAATCTATACGTGTGGCCAGGAGAATGCCACGTTCATGCGGGTATCACTGCTGCTGACATTAACAATATTTTCCAAAAATACAGCAATGCTGAATTCATGATCCATCCTGAATGTGGTTGCACCTCTTCAACTCTATACAATTTAGCGTCCGGTGATATATCCAAGAAGGCCCACATACTGTCTACTGAAGGAATGATGCAGCATGCTAAAAAATCAGATAGTAGCCAATTTGTTGTTGCGACAGAAACAGGTATAATGTATCGAATGAAAAAAGAAAATCCAGACAAGATGTTCATCCCAGTAAAGGAAAACGCTGTCTGTAAGTATATGAAAAAGATAACAATAGAAAAAGTAGTCGACTCACTAGTACACAAGCAATACGAAGTAAAGGTGCCAAAACATATTGCAGACAGGGCTAGGGTTGCTATCGAGCGTATGCTGAAGATTTCCTAATCATATAGTCATATGGATATCTTTAGCGATATCTTTAGCATTAACGAGATAATATAACTGATTTACAATTAGTGAATAAATTAATCATGCTCCATTTTCATCGAAAAATCAATAGAATTGCTGGAATGGGTTAATGATCCGATAGATATCATGTCTGGTAATGCCAAGGCGTAATCTTTAATATTTGAAATATTTACACCTCCGGATATTTCAATTAGAACTTTTTCTCGTAGACCAGATTTTCTCAAATAGGAAATGGTTTTCTGAGCCATTTCGGGAGTAAAATTATCTAACATAATAATATCAGCTCCACTTTTGATGGCCTCTACTGATGATTTCGTATTGCTAACTTCACATTCTATCATCATATTCTTTCCGGCTTTGAGCCTTGCATTTGATATGGCACTTTGGATAGAAGTAGTTACCGCAAGATGGTTATCCTTGATTAGTATCAATTCATCGAGAGTATTTCTATGCGAATGTCCACCGCCTAATTTTATTGATTTCTTATCAAAGTATCTTAAACCAGGCGCAGTCTTTCTAGTCCCCATGACTTTTATATCCTTTGAAACAGTTTTCACGATGTCTACAAACTTCTTGGTATCAGTAGCAATTCCACTCATACGCATTATCAAGTTTAACGCTGTTCTTTCAGCTTTTAGAATTGCTCTTGTATTACCATTTATTTTCATGACCCTAATACCACTTTTTACAATATCACCATCATTGACTAGTGCTTTTGAATCACAGTTGCAAATATCAAATATTATCTTAGCCTCATCAAGGCCAGCTACAACCGCAATCTCAGATTTACAAATAATCAGCGATGATGATTTTAAGTCCTCGTCTACTGTGTATTGACTGGTCAGATCTCCTTGACCGATATCTTCTCTGAGAAATCTTACAAGGGATTCTCGTAAATTAAAATATTGATTTAGATCTCTTGATTTTCTTTTAAAAGTCAAGTTACTTTTAGTGCATATTTGTGCGGAGTTGATATTTGAAGTGTGGATGCTACCAGCGAGTTCTTTGAATCAAATATTACTATTGTACCAGACCAATCAGACGAAAGTTCAGTTGATTTGCATATAGGACAAACCCTTCCAACAGTAATCGCTCTACATTTCTTACAGGCAAGTTCTTTAGCCATTTAAGCTGGCACTGTTCCTTTCTTTTCCTTTTCCTTATCCTTTTCTTTTTGACCACTTGCGGCTGGGTTTTTGGCTTTCTTTATCTCTTCTTCTATCCACTCGAGTGCTCCCAGAAAAGGCTGTCTACAGGTAATTCCTATTTTGCCCATCGTAGAACCTTTCCCCAGACTAATGGCAGTTACTCTGGCTCTAAGCTTTGATCCAATCTTCAAAGATTTGGCGGATTGATTTGCAACTATTACCCCTTGTTTTACGTCGCTTTTCAAATAGTCATCAGTTATTTGAGAAAGGTGCAACAGTGCATCAGTTGGCCCAATTCTTACAAATGCACCAAAATCTGTAATTTCAACAATTTCCCCTTCCACTATTTCTTGTAATTTAGGATAAAATGTTAATGCCTTAAAAGATACCTTGTGAAACGTAGCGCCATCGCCAGAGACCAATTTTCCAACTTTGTTTGTCTTGGCATCAATAATCATAATAACATACCCCAATTCTGGATTTATCATACTCTCATATTTTTCCTTGAGAATTTCCATTGTAGTCTCGTTGAGAGATTTTTTCATCATGCTGGGTGGTATCCTAACAACATCGTCCATGTGTACTATCGCAAACATTACTTATTGTCAATTTGTTTAAAGTATCAATTTATGAACCTTTTCATTATTATTAATTTTAGTATCAACACGCATGCCATTGTATGATTTAAATATTCTTTGGAAGAGTACGTTGATATGGTCTCAATTGAGCAAATCATGGCAAAATTACAGACAATAGAAGATCCCGAATTGCATAAAGATATAGTTTCAATGGGCATGATAAAAGACCTTGCGATTGACGATGGAAAAGTTGGATTTACATTAGAACTTACAACCCCTGCCTGTCCGTTTAACAGCGAGATAGAAGAATCTGTTCGAAATTCTATGATGGACTTGGGGATAAAGGATCTTGACCTTAAAGTAACTGCGAGAGTCATGGAAGGTAGATCAATTTCAATGGACGAATTGCTTCCTGGTGTCAAAAATATACTTGCTGTTGCTAGCGGTAAGGGGGGCGTGGGTAAAACAACTGTGGCAGTTAACCTTGCGTTGGCTTTATCAAAGACTGGTGCAAAGGTTGGTTTACTGGACGCCGATATTTATGGTCCAAGCATCCCGCTAATGTTAGGACTCAAGAACGCACCTGAAGTAGTCAATAATAAAATAGAACCTGTCTTGGCTCAGGGAGTAAAAGTCATTTCAATGGGCTTCTTTTATGAGCAATCACAGCAAGCAGGAATCTACAGAGGTCCAATCGTGGCTGGAATTGTAAAGCAATTCCTAACTGATGTAAACTGGGGTGAGCTTGATTACTTGATAATTGATTTACCTCCGGGAACTGGAGATGCGCCCTTGACATTAGCGCAAACAATACCTATAACTGGAATAATTATAGTAACCACTCCTCAAGATGTGGCTATGAATGTTGCAGTAAAGGCAGTAGGCATGTTCAACAAACTGAACGTACCTATTATAGGAGTCATAGAAAATATGAGTTATTTGGAATGTCAACATTGTAATAATAAGATTAATATTTTCGGTACTGGGGGAGGTCAGAAAGTTAGTGATCAGTTTAATGTTCCCTTTATTGGAGAAATACCTCTACATCAACAGATAATGTCAGCAAGTGACAGTGGTAACCCGGTAGCAATTTCAGAGCCAAACAATAACCAGGCTGTCTTATTTGACAAAATTGCCCGCACTGTGGCTGGTAGAATTAGTATCATTGCCTCTGAATTACAGGACCAAGAGAAGACTGAAAGTGAACAATCAAAAGAACCCGAAAGTGTCAATACCACCTGATATTCTTCAAGTATTAAAAAAGCCATTAGGAAAGCTAATTTTAGATAGTGATATAACAGAAAAAAAAATACGAAAAGAAATTGCGAATAGTAACTCTAAAATAATAACTGTAGGAGACCGTTCTACTGATAGACTAATTTCATTTGATATTTATCCTGACCTAGCTATAATTGATGGAGTTGAGAGAAGGCAAGAAAAGAGATCCACATTAACCGATAGAATGCTAAATCAAAAAGATAAAGATGTAACTAAAATTTCATGTATTAATCCAGCAGGAACCATTACAAAAGAAGCGATAACTAAAATCAAATTTGCTCTGTCAGGTCAAAAGAATTTTATCTTGCAAGTTATTGGCGAGGAAGATCTCTTGACACTTCCTACTTGCTACTTTGCACCCCATTATTCACTAGTGTGTTATGGTCAACCATTGGAGGGGTTGGTTCTAGTACGAGTTAATGATTCAATAAGGCGAAAAGCTAAAGAATTAATGAAATCAATAAATAATAAGCTACTGACGGGGTATGATGATGTGGTGGCTGTTTGAAATACATGTGATTGAAAAACCATAATTTTTCTGACCCCGGAACGATCATTTTTATCAAAATTTCAAAATAAAGCTAAGATTCGCAGAGACTGTCAACAACAAACATGACATGAGCATTCACATTTTGACATTTTTACATCAAAGGAGCAATCGTGATCCGACCCACACGAATCGCCCATTGGCCATTCACCAGGACATTCAGTGTGACGATTCCTTTTACAAAAGAAGGTTAATGTCATTTGAATCCAACAACAATACTATCGTTTGAATATTTGAATATTTATGTTTCACGATGGCTAAAAATAACATAAAGTATATTATTTGAATAAATTTTATATTGTAATGCATGAGCAGCAAAGTTGCTATTATTTGTATTACTAAAAATGGAATCAATATAGCAAAAAGAATAAAGGAAAAAATTCCTTCAGCTTCTATTTATTCTCAATCTAAACATAAAGATTCTTCTGATGGGATTATCTGGTTTGAGAAAAATACAAAAAACATGGTTGAAGAGATTTTCAAAGAATACGATAGCATTATATGTATTTTTTCATTAGGAGCTGTTATTCGTTTGATATCAAATCTTTTGGTGGATAAGAAGACAGACCCAGCGGTTATAGTAATCGATGATAAAGCTAACTTTGTCATAAGTGCACTATCAGGTCACTTGGGAGGTGCCAACGCATTGTCCAAATCAATTGCAGATATCCTTAATTCAACAGCTGTTATAACCACTGCTGCCGATGTCAATGAAACGATAGCAGTAGATCTCTTGGGGAATAATTTTCAATGGCGTATTGAAAATTTTGAAAACGTTACTAAGGTGAGTGCTCATATGGTAAACGAAGAAAAAATAGGCGTCTATCAAGATGCTGGTGAATCCAAATGGTGGGATAAAGAATTACCAAAAAACGTAACAGTAGTTCAAAATATTGATGAATTAAGATCAGATGATTTCAAAGCAGGGTTAATCATTTCTGATAAAATCATAGCAGATCCAATACTAGTTAGAAAATCTGTAATCTATAGACCAAAAAGCCTTGTTGTAGGAATAGGTTTTCACTGGGACACTACCCAGGCAGATATAGAAGAAGGAATTATGAAAGTGTTGGAGGAAAATGGATTGTCATTTCTTAGCATTAGAAATCTCTCGACCATAAATAGAGGCAAGTCTCCTATTTCCTTGGGCGCATTTTCGGATAAACATGGAATTCCTCTTGAGTTTTTTGATAGAGATAAATTGAGTAATGTGACGGTTCCAAATCCATCTGAACTAGTAAATAAATATGAAGGTACTTCGAGTGTTTCGGAAGCATCTTCAATACTCAGTTCAGGCGGTGAGCTTATAGTCAGTAAACAAAAATTCCCGCCCAATCTCACAGTTGCAGTTTCCCGGATAAGTTACTATAAAGTGGGTGCTTAGGTATGAACAGGGCACTATTACTAATTGACAGGGGAAGCAGGGAACCAGAGGCCAAAGAAGAGTTGGTTCAATTATGCAAAATGATTAAGGAACAAAGCAGGTACGTCCTTGTCGATCATTGCTTCCTTGAAGTCATACCTCCTTACATTGAAGAGGGTATCAGCAGATGTGTCTCTAAGAATGTAGATTCAATAACAGTCATGCCGTACTTCCTATACCCTGGGATGAAATTGAAAGATTCTGTAAAAAAGACAGCCAAAATATGTTACGATAAGGGAATAAAAGTAATAATTGCAAAACCCCTGAGCTATCATGACCTACTTATTTCAATCATAAGAGATAGAATAAGTAATGCTAGAGTAAAAAACGGAATAGTACTTGAAGATGACAAGTGCGACATACTTGTTATCGGTCATGGAAGTAGTGACAAAACTGCTAGGACTGCATTTATACACACGGTTAATGAACTAAGACCAAATTTTAGAAGCGTTACTTTTTGTTTTCTGGAATTGGATGAACCACGGATAGCAAAGGGGATAGAAGGAGTAATCTCCAGTAATCCAAATGTAATAATTATAGTTCCCTATTTCCTACACAAAGGAGCTCATATAAAAAATGATGTTGTGAAAGATATCAATTCCGCTCTAGAAAATTGTAACCCAAAAAAAATTCCCGTGTATATTACGGAACATTTTGGAGTAGATCCAAAACTAGTAAATATGGTTCTTGAAAGGACAAGGGAGGCCGAGGGAAAAGTTGGCTGAAGGTAATGACGAATTAAAGAGAACATACAGGGCAAAATCTAGAGACATGTCAGAAGCTGCCCTTGGTATAGAAGAAGATAGTATGAAAATCATTGAATCTGAGATAGGAATTCATCGTTACACTAAGGCACAATGGAATATTGTCAGAAGGATCATTCATGCTACTGCTGATTTTGATTTTGCTAAACCTGATAAAAATGGAATTATCTTTTCAACCAATGCAATTGAAAACGCTCTTGGTGCGTTCAAACAAAGACGCCATATTGTTGTTGATGTTAATATGGTTTTGTCGGGAATAAACAAGAAATCTGTAGCAAAAATTGGAACCAATCTGATATGCAACATTTCAAACAAGGATGTAGTTGAAATATCAAAAAATCAGAATAAGACTAGATCCACAGTTGCAATGAGATATTCATCAAAAGAAATTGATGGTGGGATAGTTGTGATAGGAAATGCTCCAACAGCTCTATACGAAGTAATCAAAATGGTAAACGAAGGTGCAGCAAGACCCTCACTTGTGATAGGAATACCCGTAGGATTTGTCTCTGCTTCAGAATCAAAACTGGAACTATCAAAGGCCAACGTGGAGTTTATAACAAATATAGGAAGAAAAGGGGGAAGTCCTGCAGCCTCATCAATAATTAATGCCCTAATGCTGATGTACATCAATAACCTGAATTGATGGGTATGAACACCAAGGCCGCACATACTGCAGAACATGCGTTCATAGGATCGCTTCAGAAAATATTGAACAAGACATTAAGCGTAAGAAAAGTAGAACATAAGGATTCGTATAATGTAGCTTTTATCAATGCATCAGAAATACAGCTTGATTTTGAAAAGATATCTATGGCACAGAAGGAGGTGAATCAGTTAATATTAGAGGGGCGAAAAATATTGCATCATTCATTTCCCTCGATGAATGAAGCCAAGATGAAGTTACCGAATTTGAGGTCCAATGAGGCAAGATTGGCTGATGCTGAAAAGATTATAGTGGTCGAAATAGAAAACCACGATGTTGCTGCATGTTCTATGGAACATGTTAATAATTTATCCGAATGTATATTTTTCTTGGTAACTAGTTTGTCAAAGAATGGTTCTGATTTTGAAATCAAGTTTATGATAGGTAAAAATGCGATGGATGAAGCAGTCAACGCAATAGAAAAAATTAATATGATTTGTGACCAGATAGACGCAAATTACAATACTGTAGAGGCAACTATTAGAAGACTTTACAACGAAAGAGAACAGTATTACGGGCAGTTAAAAAAAATAACAAATAAAATGCTGAATGAGATACCAATCCGGCATTTTGAAAAAAATAATGTAACTGTAATATCATCAATCTTGGACAATGCAAATTGGCGAATCATTCAAAATTTTGCTGGAGAAAAGATACTGGAACCAAGAACTATCATTATATTAATTAATATGGATGATAGAGATATGGCAAATCTCATATTTGCAAGGAGTGCCGACGTTGACTTGGATTGCGTTAAAATTTTTCAAAATCTCAGAAAGAATCAAGAAATAGGGTTAGGTGGTGGAAAACCAAATTTCGTAAATGCAAAAATAGTTAAACTAATGTCAGACAAAATACTGCAAACTCTAACCGAGGAGTCCTTGAAATTGTTACCCTCATGAGTTGACTTTAGCATTGTTATGATTCAACAAACATGATTACCTACAAAAAAACATTACAATGTTCTTTGCTATCCTCACTACTCTTGATTCATTAAGGCAAAAACACAAAATTTATTTTCACTAGTTTCAAACTCGTTTTAATTTGAGTGAGTAATTAATTTTCAAAGTAATTCAATAACGAGTCCTGTCCTGATATATCCTTAAGATCGGAAACTACCACACCCATCCTTCTAATATTATCTAGAGATATGGAATTGTTGGTAATCATCTCGTTTATGATTAACAATGAATTCTTGTTTAATTCCTCTAATGATGCGGAGTATAACTTTAGGCTTTTTGAAATTGACACGTGTTGGAGATTTTCTAAAATTAATATTACAGTAAGTACCTTGAAAGCCTGTCTCTTATTCTTTAGATTCTCAAATACAGAAGCACAAATAGTGGCAGCTATCATTTTTATCTGTTCAAATTCAGGTTTGTCCTTCTTTAAGGTAACAATCTTACCGATTTGCTTTGATGTTCCACGAATTTTTATCTGAGAATAATCAATTGCATTTGATGCATTTGCCAAAAACGTGGCAGTCTTGTACCCCAATGCGTCTCTCAACTCAAAAATATTTTTCTTTGATATATCGGAAATAGACTTGATCCCAAGAGAATTTAACTTCAATGCGGTTTTTGGACCTACTCCAGGAATATCTTCAATCTTGCAGTTTGAGATAAAATTTTTGGCATCGTCCTGACTGACCACTGTTATTCCATTGGGCTTGTTAACACCTGATGCTATTTTTGATATCAACTTATTAGGTCCCACTCCAATGGAGCATGTCAAATTAATTTGCTCTTTGATATTCTTTTGGAGCGAAGTAGCAAAAATCTTTGCATCATCAAAATCTGAATTGGTTATCTTTGTAAAATCCACATAACATTCATCAACACTGACCTGTTCGAACAAATCTCCATAATTTTGGATAATCTTCATAGCATTCCTGGATATTTCCTGATAATACGGAATATCAGTAGGAAGAAATACTGCTCTTACGTCTTTCAATTTCGATTTTGCCGCCCTAATGGGCATTGCCGCCTTAACGCCATATTTTCGTGCTTCATAATTGCATGTACTGACTACTCCAGAATCGTCCTCTCGTCCGGAATAAACACAAACAACACTAGGAATATCTCTTAATTCTGGTTTTCTTATCTCTTCACATTGCGCATAGAAATAATCAAAATCAATATGAAATATTATTTTCTTTCCTATCTCATTTAAAGAAATATTATCATTCAATATTACTTGTTTAAATGATTCTTGGGATAAAAATTATTCCAGCTTGCGTGTTTGTATGAAAATAAAAGAGTTATTACAACACCAAAAATTTCATATTTTTTATAGTATTTTCTTATAGTCAATGAATTTATTTTCTTGTTGTTACTCTAAGTAATTTTTTCGACATTACGTAAATATAAAAGATTACCAGTTAGTCTTGGATTCAATTTTGATAAGCTCGTTATACCAAAATAGAAAATGCCTTTTATTCTCATCACTTTTACTATTGATAGTAGCATCTCCCTTGCAAAGCACTTTATTTTTATCTGCTCACGCCGAACCTGATGAAAAAAGCGAATCAGCTACAGATACCAAGAAATTATCTGCCGATGAGAAGAAAGCAGATACCGTTGAGAAAGCAGGAGCCGATGCAGAAGTCGATAACAGCACGATACAAGATAATAGCGTCCCTATTGCCAAGATGGTTTACAAGAGCAAATCATATGAAATGTCACCATTCGTTGTTGTGGAAAATGAAGATTTAAAGAGACTTAACTTCCCACATTTAGCCGATGATTTCCAACCAGTAGCCCAAATATCACCAGATGACAATATTTCGTTTAGCTTTTTAACAAAACCCCGGGAAATGAATGCGTTCTTTGTTGACTATGATGCAGATACAACAGAAATGACTCCTCTTCACAGAGTAGGGAAGAATCAATTCAGTTTTACAGATGTGTATGGACCAAATACCTTGGAGCTTAGGGTAATATACCCTGATGGGAAATATGTGACGTATACATGCTTGATTGAAGTAATGAAACCTGAGGTAAAAGAAGTCAGTTTAGATTCCAACCTAGTTTCTGACAATACTGATATGATAAACAGTAATGATAATTCATATCCGACTACCCAATCATATAATCCCGATTCCTCTGAATTTGGCCAAACATCTCCAGCAGAGGAACATGTAGTAAATCAATATAATGAAATGTTTGATATGGACAATGAACAAAGTACAAGCCTAGATTCCTTAAATTTCGACCAAGAATCGACAAATACTTGTGAGTATAATGAAATCCCCATAGTAGATGTACAAACTGAAACTAAAAATAATAATAGTAATTCTGACATGAACTCTACTAATTCGGATGCTAAACCAAGGTCGGCAACATTGGACTTGGGAAAAGAACAAAATATATGTGGTCTTAAGGTAGGTTTCGCAAACGTAGATAACGAAATTAAATTCTTCACGCTTGAATTTTCAAATGATGGAAAAAAATACACGACAGCAGAGTATTACTCATCAACGGGTACCAACTCACCTTCTGAAATTTATGATCTAAAGGAAGGTCCCATTAAAGCACGATTTATCAAAATAACTGAATTGGACATTACCGAGTCGATCCAATGGATTTCGGATCTTATCGTTTTAGGAAAGGCTGAATTATGAATTCGGGACTTGGAAAGATGTAGGTAGTAGTTAGTTCGCTAAAGATTGAACGTTTGGGCTGCACAATCCGTATAGAATTTATCTTATGAAATATAACATGAAAATTGTTGGAATACCCTGTTGTTGTTGAAAATGACGGAATAAAAATCGACCCCGAAAAAATGATCGTCGACAAAATGTATTACTGTATTTACGACAATAAAGTCTATATTTTTTACAAAGATGAAGAAAATCTGACGCATTGTTATGAGGTAGATGATCAAACGGTAGTCCAAGAAATCGTCAAGAACCCGAATAATTTGGAAGACATACTTCTAAAGCATTCTAAAGAATGAGAATATCAAGCTATCAACAACTAATATATTTAGGATTTGGATCTTCATTTATAAATGACTTCAAGTGCTGGCACGAGGCGGGC
>Ga0184627_10000329_pt1 | contig 19094 bp, 11 predicted proteins | sample PLM3_127_b1_FD_133150 | JGI IMG/M metagenome (GOLD analysis project Ga0184627, IMG submission 133150) | Groundwater sediment microbial communities from an aquifer in East River, Colorado, USA - PLM3_127_b1 | ecosystem: Environmental > Terrestrial > Soil > Riparian zone | place: USA: East River...
CCGCTTCGCCTCCTTAGCTCCAGAGCGCTCCAGGGTTGGGGAGGAAAGACGCTCTGTGGCTGGTGAGAAAAGCTTACTTTCCTTAGTTTAAAAAGTGTTACCTATGTCTGGAAACTGTACATTAGCTGGGCTCCCGCCCCTTGACTTCCCTTTTGGCATTGTTGAGATTACAAACGGTATGAATACCGTAGCCGCCAAGACCTTGGTGCCGCAGGAATATAAGGCCCTGCCGCCGGAAGTGCTGAAAGCCAAAATCGCCGCCAAAAAGCGCGGGTGGGGCAAAAAGCTGGTGATTTTGATGCATCACTACCAGCGCAAAGAAATCGTCCCCTTCGGCGACCATCTGGGGGACTCCTTCGGCCTTTCGCAAAAAGCAGCGGCGGAAGCCCAAGCGGAGCATATCGTTTTTTGCGGCGTGCACTTTATGGCCGAATCGGCGGATATTCTGGCAAGGCCGGAACAGCACATCTATTTGCCCAATCCCTACGCCGGCTGCCCAATGGCCGATATGGCGCAAATTGAAGACGTTTTCTTCGCCTGGGACGAAATTTCGCGCCTCGTGCCGACCGAGGAAATCACGCCGATATCGTATATGAACTCCGCCGCCGTGCTAAAGGCTTTTTGCGGCAAAAACGGCGGAATTATCTGCACTTCGTCCAACGTCACCAAAGCCTTCACCTGGGGTTTATCCCAACGGCCTAAAATTTTCTTCTTCCCGGATGAGAACCTGGGGCTGAACGCCGCCCGGATGCTGAACTACGACCCCAACGACATCATCGTCTGGGATTTCAAAAAAGAACTGGGGGGAAATACACCCGAGCAAATCAAAAAAGCCCGCCTGATTTTGTGGAAAGGGTATTGCCACGTCCACACCAACTTCCGCCCGGAGCATATAGTGGAAATGCGCGCCAAATACCCCGGCATCAAAATTGTTGTCCATCCCGAATGCATCCCGGAAGTGGTCGAAAAAGCGGACGCTTTCGGCTCGACCACTTTCATCGTCAAATATATCAAGGAGCTTCCCGCTGGCTCGGTGATTGCCATCGGCACGGAACTGAACCTAGTATCCCGCCTGGCGGATGAGCACCCCGATAAGAAAATTTTGGATTTGTCCGGCCAGACCTGCCCCATCTGCGTCAATATGTTCCGCACCACCCTGGCCGATTTGGCCTTCACCCTCGACCATCTGGGCGAAGTGAACGAGATTATCGTTGAAGAGGAAATCAAAAAAGACGCGCTGGTCGCTCTGACCCGGATGCTCGAGCATCTGAACTAACTGCTATGAAAAAATTCCCGATTGTTCTAACCATCGCCGGTTCCGATTCCGGCGGCGGCGCCGGCGTGCAGGCCGATTTAAAAACTTTCGCCGCGCTCGGAGTTTTTGGCACCTCTGTCATCACCGCCGTAACCGCCCAAAACACGACCGAAGTCATCGATTCCTGCCCGTTGTACCCCGAGGAAGTGGAAAGCCAGTTAGAGGCGATTTTTGATGATTTCAAAGTCAAAGCGGTAAAAACCGGAATGCTGGCCGAAAAAGAAATCGTCTCTGTGGTGGCGCGCAAATTGAAGGAAAATCGCGTCAAAAATCTGGTGGTTGACCCGGTTTTGGCCGCCAAATCTGGCGCCCGGCTCTTGAGCAATGACGGAGCGGAAACGATGATAAAAAAGCTCTTTCCGCTGGCCATGATTATAACTCCCAATCTTCCCGAAGCGGAAGCCCTGTCCGGCGTAAAAATCAAAAGCGATTCGGATTACCGCCAAGCGGCGGAAAAACTTTTGGACTTAGGCCCCCGTTCAGTGGTAATCAAAGGCGGCCATCGGAAGGCCGATGCCAACGATTTCTTTTTTGACGGAAAAAGAGCTGTTTGGCTTTTGGCCAAAAGAGCAAAGGCGGACTCCGTTCACGGCACCGGCTGCATTTTTTCCGCCGCCATCTCCGCCCAGCTGGCCAAAGGCAAACCGCTTTTGGCCGCCGTTCGCGCCGCCAAAAGTTTTATGAATGGCCTGTTACGAAAATCGTTTAAACCGGGACGCGGCCACTGGGTGGCTGACCCGGTTTTGCTGAAGGCTTAAATCGCACAGACTAAATTCCGGCCGTTCCCCTTGGCGCGGTAGAGCGCCTGGTCGGCAACTTTGACAATTTCCTGCTCGGCTTTACCGTTTTCCGGGAAGGTGGTGACGCCTATCGACACGGTAATCTTCATATACGCAAACTCTCCTGTGCCGCCAAACGTGGTTTCCGCCACCATTGCGCGAATACGCTCCCCGATAATCAAGGCGTCGCGCCTATCCGTCTGCGGCAAAATCACTACAAATTCTTCTCCACCGTAGCGCGCCAAAACGTCGGTGTCGCGAATGCATTTTTTAACAACATCCACCACCCCGTTCAAAACCACGTTGCCGGCCTGGTGCCCAAAGCGGTCGTTGGTCTTTTTGAAGAAGTCCAGGTCAATCATTATCAAAGATACCGACTGGTGGTAGCGGCGCGAGCGCTTAAGCTCGTCGCCCAGCTTGGCGCAAAAGTAGCGGTAATTGTAAACGCCGGTGAGCGGATCCACCACCGACATTTCTTCCATTTTCTGGTGCATCACGGCGTTTTCCAGAGCCATCGCCGCCGAGCTGGCCAAAATGGAGAATATCTTCTGGTCTTTATCCAAAAACGCCCCCACCTGCCGGCTTTCGGCGTTCAAAACCCCAATCACCGCCCCGCGCGAGGTCATCGGCACGACCATCTGGGAGCGGGCTCCGCGAAAGCCCGGTATGTAGCGCGGCTCCAGTTCGGTGTCAAAAACCCGCTCCGGCCGCCCGGAACGGACAACCTGGCCGATGATTCCTTCCAAATCAACAACTGGCGGCTCTTTGTAAATCTTCTTCTCTCCGGGATCCATCCGGGCCTTCAAAAGCAGGCAGTCTTCCCTGGCGTTTAAAAGCAAAATGGCGCAGCTCTGATATCCCAAAACCCGGCGGATGATGTTTAAAATTTCGTCCAGGACTTCTTCTATGTCGTGGATTTCACCCAGCGCGCGGGTGGTTTCGTACATCGTTTCCAGTTGGACATGGGAGCTCTCCAGCTCGGTGGTGCGCTCGTTTAGCGTATCGAGGGCGCGCAAGAGCCGTTCTTCGGAGCCTTTTAGATAGCGGGAAATAATCCCCACCGCCACGGCAAAAAACCAGAAAAAAAACATCCGTATCGCCAAATCTCCCAAAAAGACCTGTTCCAACATCTGAAAACTTGCGACCCAATAAAAAACGGTGGAAAACGCCGCCAAAGTCAGCCCAAAGCGAAGGTTGAAATAGAACGCCCCGAATGAAATCGTAAGGTAGTAAAAGAGAAAGAAATCCGAACTCACCCCTCCCGTCGCCCAGACCAAAATGGTGACGAAAGCCAAATCAAAAAACAGGGTAAAGCTGTAAAGATGGTTTTTTGAAAGAAGCTTTTTGTACGAGCACAGATAGAATGCCAGCAGGTGAAAAGAAAAAACGCCCAGAAGATAATAGGCGGATTCGACGTTAAAGGATTGATTGGTAACAAAGAAAAGCCAAACGGCAATCCCCAGCGCGGTTATTGCACGGTTGGATATAAAAACCGCATCCACTTTGGAAAACAGGTTTTTAGTTACTCTTTCCTGCATACCCTCACTGTTTTCCTGCCATTCTCTTTAGGACCGTACCGTAGCAATTCTTCATCCCAAACTTTCTTCAACTCCAATATCTCAGGTCGGGTGACATCCAAGTTTAGGAAAGCATGAAGTGTGGACATAGCTTCCCCCCTTTGGGCACACCACTCCGCCTCTTCTTTATATCGGCAGAACTATTGGAGTATTAAGAGGTTATAAAAGAGGGTGTTGGAGAAATCCAATACCTTTAGACTATCAAAAGTTTCAGATAAGGTTATTTGCTCGTCGCCGGAGCGTACGCCAATTCAGGTCTAAGCGGTTTTACCCACCGCCGCAGCGAATCAGCCAAAATGATTAAAACCGAGGCAATCATAACTATTGTCAAACCGGCATTCAAATATCCCTGAAAAGCCATCCCCGGCTTTTGAGCTAAAGGCAAAAAGTTATCGGTTATCGACTTGATGCCAGCAAAAATGGTAGTGGTAGCCACAAAGGAAAGAGGCAAAATTGTCACCCAAGCAAATCGGGCCTTGCCGGAGTTGATAATAACGGTCGTTCCAACGCAAAGGGCAATGGAGGCCAAAAGCTGATTGGCAATCCCGAACATCGGCCAGATGGTGGAGATGCTGCCGGTGGAGATAAAGTACGCCCACCCCGCCACCACCAGCAAGCTGGTGGAAATCGCCCCCGGCCACCAGTCGGTGCGGGCCAGCGGTTTGTAAACTTTTCCAAACAGCTCCTGCATAATAAAGCGGGCGACTCTCGTCCCCGTGTCGATGGTGGTCAAAATGAAAAGCGCCTCGAACATTATCGCAAAATGGTACCAGTAGGACATCAACCCCTTCATACCGGGAATGGAGGTAAAAATCTGCGCCATCCCCACCGCCAAAGAAACCGCCCCGCCCGGACGTCCGGCGATATTTTCACCCACTTCCTGTGCTAAATTGGGCAGATTGACCACCGTCATCCCTAAAGCGTTGAATTTTTCCGGCGAAACGTTGATGGCAAAATAATCGGCGGGGAATAAAGCGGCGGCGGCTATCAAGGAAGTGATGCCGACAAATCCTTCCATTAACATTGCCCCGTAGCCAATCATCCGTGCGTCAGTTTCCTTGTTTATCATCTTGGGAGTTGTTCCGGAACTGACCAAGGAGTGGAAGCCGGAAATCGCCCCGCAGGCGATGGTGATGAAAACAAAAGGATACAGCTTGCCCGGCACAATCGGCCCGCCCCCGCCAACAAACTGGGAGAAAGCGGGCATATGCAGAGTCGGCGCAACAAGGATGATGCCCAGAGCCAAAAATGCGATGGTGCCGACTTTCATATAGCTGGAAAGGTAGTCGCGTGGGCAAAGCAGCACCCAGACCGGCAGAACCGAGGCGATAAAGCCGTAGGCCGCCATTAGCAAAGTCAGTTGAGTTTTATCGAAAGTGAAATAAGGAGCCAAAGATGACTCCGGAATCCAGCGCCCGACAATGACCGCCAGAAAAAGCCCGACCACGCCGATTAAGCTTCCCTCGACAATCCTGCCGGGACGGATGCGGTAAATCCATAACCCCACAAAAAGGGCCAAAGGAATCGACATCGCAATCGTAAAAGTCCCCCAAGAGCTTTCCCGAAGGGCGTTCACCACCGCAAGTCCCAATCCAGCCAGAGCTATAACGACGATGAAAAGAATGGCCAGAGCGGCAACCAAACCGGAGACGGGCGAAATCTCCACTCGGGCGATTTCCGCCAAGGAGCGACCGCCTCTGCGGATGGAAGCGGAAAGAATGATAAAATCCTGCACGGCTCCGCCGAGGCAAACACCTATCAAAAGCCAGAGGAATCCGGGCAAAAATCCGAATTGCGCCGCCAGGACCGGCCCAATCAAAGGCCCAGCCCCGGATATGGCGGCAAAGTGGTGGCCAAAAAGCACCCACTTGTTGGTCGGAAAGTAGTTGTGGCCGTCGTTTAACGTGTGCGCCGGGGTGGTGCGGCTGTCGTCTAACGCAACGACTTTGGCGGCGATAAAAGCGGAGTAATAGCGGTAAGCGATGGCCATCACCAAAAGAGCGCCGATTACAAAGGGCAGCGCGTTCATTTTTGCCAATCCTCGATACGCTTTTTATACTCTTCGAGTAACTTCTCCCCCTTGGCCTGGTCTTTCGCTTCGACGTAGAGATTAAAATACGCCTCCCGCCGGTCGGGAGCGCCCAGAATCCAGAAATCCTTCCCCAAAATCCGCACGCCGTCAATCAATTCCCGCTTTTGCGATTCGGAAAAACTCATCAGTTCCCGCATTACCTGCCCTTTTTTACCCCAGGCGCAGGGAACCCGAGCCGTCAATAAACTGTACCGACCGACCTGCTCCGCCAGAAGAGCCATCGGTTTGCCGGTTTTGGCCAAAAGCTCCAGAATCTTGGCCGCGGCAAACATCGCATCCGCCCCCACCTGAAACTCGGGAAAAATGAAACCGCCTTTGGTGCCGCCGACGAAGGAAATTCCACTTTCCCCTGCCGCCTTCATCATCGAAAGATGGTCGTTTCCCACCCGAATGACCTGGGCGCCATATTTGGAGGCGATTTCCTCCACCCCCATCGAGGCCACAATCGGCACCGCGATTTTTTCCGCTTTCTTTGCCGCCAGAAAAATTTCGGTGACAATCAATAGCAGCCGGTCGGGGTCAATTTTGTTTCCCTGCGAATCGACCAAATCAACCCGCTCCGCGCCGGGATCGACTAAAAGCCCTAAATCAGCCCCCACCGAGCGGACGATGGAGGAAAGCTGTGCCAAAGCGCGCGACTTGGCCTCCTCGGTCGGCGAAAATTTGGTCACGTCCGGATAGGAGTTAAGCGAAATCGTTTCGATTCCCAGACTGCCGAAAAGGGACGGAAAAGTTTCCGAACCGGAGCCGAAGGAATAGTCGATGACCACCTTGAAATGCGCCTTCCGTATCGCCTCCAAATCCAAGCGCGACAAAAATTCCTGCCGGTATCCTTCCAAAACCCGCGCCGGGAAATCGAGATGACCCACCTCGCTCCAGCCGGCGCGGGGGAAGTCCTCGCGGAAAAACAACCGCTCCACCGATTTGACTTTGGCCGCCGGCAAATCCATCCCCCCCTGGTCGAAAAAGACGATGTCGGTCGAGCGCAAATCGGACAAAGAATGCCGCACAAATATCCCCCCCCGTTCCTTGCCCGATTTGAGCAGAAAACGAACGATTGGAATCGGCATCTGGCGCAAGTCTTCGACGTTGGCGCCGGCCGATAAAAGCCCGCAGATGGCCGCCCGGTTGGTCATCCGCGAAACCGGCGAAGCGTCCCGGCTGGTGATGACGGTCGAATTTTTTCCCAAAAAAGCGCCGAAGGCGGCACCCAATTTAACCACAAACTCCGGCGTGATTTCCAAATTAGCCAGGCCTGTTACTTTCGAGTCGGTGAACAGTTCCCGGTTCCATTTTTCTCCCCATACCAAATTGGAGGTCAAAGTCGCTTTTTCTTCCACCGTTTTCCCCGGCCAGATTTTCACTCCGGAAGCCACCTTGGCCCCCGCGCCAACTTTGGCTCCGTCGGAGACCAAAACTCCCGGCTCCACTTCAGCTCCTTCCCCAACCACCGCGCCAGCCCCAACTATGGAGCCGACTACCCGGGCTTTTTTTCCGATGTGAGCCCCATCCCAGATTGTCGAGCTTTCGACAACCGCTTCTTCCTCTATGGTAACGTGTGAGCTTAAAACCGAATTCTTCAAGAAAACTTTTGGACCGATTTTCGAGCCCGCTCCAATGCAAACTTTTCCTTCAAATTGAACGCTGGCATCCACCTCCGCTTCTTCCCCCACCCAAACCTTTCCGTCCTTTGACTTTTTTCCCGGCATTTCCACATCCACTCGCCCGGCCAATAGGTCAGCGTGGGCTTTGAAATATTCGTCTATATTGCCGACGTCTTTCCAGTAGCCGTCGGCCACGTAGCCAAAGAGCGCCGTCTTTTCCGACAGCATTTGCGGAAAAAGATTCTGGCTGAAATCAAATTCCTGTTGGTCCGGGATTTTATCCAAGGTTTCGCGCTTCAGAAGGTAGATGCCGGTGTTGACCGTGTCCGAAAAAACCTGCCCCCAAACCGGTTTTTCCAAAAAGCGGGTTATTTTCCCCGCCTCATCCGTCAAAACGATGCCGTAGGCGAGTGGATTTTCCTGCCGGGATAAAACTATCGTGGCCGCCGCTCTTTTGTCGTTGTGAAATTTCACCGCCGCCGTCAAATCGATGTCAGTCAAAACGTCGGCGGAAATCACCAAAAAATCCCCTTTAATCAAATCCGCCGCATTTTTAACGCTCCCCGCCGTGCCATAATCCGCCTCGGACATTTGATAGGTAATTTTCAGCCCAAAGCGGCGGCCGTCGCCAAAGTAATCCTCAATCTGTTCCGCCTGATAAAAAACCAAAGCCACCGCCTCGGTAAAGCCGTGCTTTTTCAACAGCCGGACGACGTGCTCCATCAAGGGCACCCCCCCCACCGGCACCATCGGCTTGGGGCGGTTGGCGGTGAGCGGCCGCAGCCGGGTCCCAAACCCCCCGGCCATAATCACGGCTTGCATCATACTTTCAAAGAAATCGCCCTGCAGCTAAACGGCAAGGGGTATTTTCCCCCCTTCTTTTTGTCCCCCTGTATTAAAGGGGGACGCCCCCGCTGCAAGCGGGGGCAGGGGGTCAGGACGAGGTTACGGGCAAGGGAAAGGGGTGCCTAAAAAGAAAGCGTGCTTTCTATAGACAGGAATTGTCAACCCATGATTTGTAATTTTAACTTTGCAAGGCTGTTATTAAATCGTATATTCAAAGTATGTCGACAACACAAACCCTGACGGCCGAAATTCGCGCACAGAGACAAATCAAAGAGCAACTCATTACTGCTAAACCAAAACAACTGTCCTTTGGGTACATCAGAACTTGCAATTGCGGTAATACTCACATTAACTGTTTAACGGCAAAACAATGGTTAATATCCCAGCTTGGAGTATGGCAATTCACTTATGAATCACGCGATGTAAGAAATAAAAATATTCATCCAGCAACTTTTCCTATTGCTTTAGCTAAAAAGTGTATCGAACTCTTTACACACCAAGGCGAGCTAGTTATAGACCCATTTGTGGGCTCTGGAACAACCTTGGTAGCGGCTCAAGATTGTGGCCGAAATGCGATCGGTTTTGACCTAAAAAAAGAATATGTTGAGCTTTCAAATCGGAGAGTATCCGGGCATTTAAATTTCAATAACACCAAACAATTAGCCATACAGGACAATGCTCATAATATACCGGCTTATGTCGCGGAAGGGACAGTCAGCTTATTTCTGACATCGCCTCCCTATGCTAATTTGCTCAATCGAAAACGGAAAAACAAAAGTAGACGTGGCGATCTTAGAGCAAATGATCAGTTTATGAAAATTGAGCAATATAGCCAAGACCCAGCCGACCTGGGAACAATGGATATTGAAAGATATCAACACGAAATCTCCATAATTTATCAAAAACTTCTTCCACTACTAAAGAAAAAAGGGCATTGCATCATCAATGTGCCTGACATGTGGTGGAACAATAAAAGAATAACCATCCACATGGCAGTTATCGAAGCTTTAAGGTCAGTGGGATACGAACTCCGAAATACTATAATTTGGGACAGAACAAACATAGTCAATAAAATTGGTATTTTCGGATGGCCTTCGAACTACATTACGATGGGCACTACTTTTGAATATCTCCTCGATTTCTGGCGCCCAGAATAGTTCGGTCAGTCTAATTGTTCGAATTTCTTTCCAAAGAAGACCTTATCAAAAAAATAAAAGCTATTTCCACCCTCGGTTGGATAAAAAGCGTAAGAAGGGCAGGGAATGACGGAGCAGTCGGCAATACTCTTGAGAAACTGCTCGGTATAAAGGAAAACAATCTGCCAATTGCGAATGCTGCTGAATGGGAGCTAAAGGGTCAAAGAAGTAAAACAACTTCACTGATAACCCTAAAACATGTTGAACCGCAGCCAGGCGAAATTCTTCCACGGCTGTTACTACCACTATACGGTTGGCCCCATAAACAAGCTGGAAAAAAACATCCCAAATCAGAGTTAAGCTTTCGGTCTACAACACCGGCCTCAAGGTACACCAATCGTGGCTTTCGAATTATCATCGATAGGACTAAAAGAACAATCAAATTTGACTTCAATGCAAATGCTGCAGACATTTCCGATCCATCGATTAAAGCCTGGCTCGAAACTGTGAAGTCAAGAGTAGGACTTGGTCCTCTTAACCCGCAACCCTACTGGGGATTTGATGACCTAAATTATTTGTTAGGAACAAAGATAAAAAACGCGTTTTATGTAATTGCGGATAGGAAAATTGATGGTAAAAAGGAGTTTTTTCATTACGTCAGCCTTTTAATTCTTCAGGGTTACAGTTTTGAAAAGTTTCTCGAATGTCTTGAAAAAGATGTCATCATGTTCGATTTTGATGCAAGAACCCACCACAACCATGGAACCAAAGTCCGAATCCGCCAAAACTGTTGGCCACAATTGTACTCTAAAGTAGAAAAAATCTTTTAATTTTATAAAGAAAAAAATTCCTTCTCTTGAACAGGGTCTTTCTTTAAGGGCTTAGAAAGAACTTCTAATACTCCGCCACCTCCATAATCGCCTTTAACACTTTCTTCGGGCTGGGCAAAATCGCTTCTTCCAAGGACGGGGCGTAGCCGACGGGAGTGTCCAGCGCGCCGACGCGGGTGACGGGGGCATCCAGATAATCGAAAAGCTCCTGCGCCACTCGGGCGGCGATTTCGGCGCCAAAGCCGCAGGTCAAAACATCCTCGTGGGCGATTACGACCTTGCCGGTCTTTTTGACGGAATTGGCTATCATCTCCCAATCATAAGGCATTATGGTGCGCAAATCAATGACTTCCACCTCGATTCCCCGCTCCAGCGCCGCCGCCGCCGCCTGCTCGGAGCGATAGACCAAAGCGCCGTAGGTAATCAAGGTGACGTTTTTCCCCGGCTTGGTGATTTTCGCCCGGCCAAAGGGGATGGTGAAATCCGGCCCCGGGTCGGGCGTTCGGTTATACGGCTGGCGGTAAAGATGCTTGTGCTCCAAGAAAAGCACCGGGTCGTCGGCACGGATGGCGGTGCGCAAAAGCCCGTTGGCATCCAGCGCGGTGGAAGGAAAGGCGATGCGCACTCCGGGGATGTGGGCGAAAATCGACTCACCCGATTGGGAATGATAAACCGAACCGCCGTGCAGATATCCACCGAAGGGGACGCGGATGATGGCCGGGGCGGAGTTTGCGTTGTTGGAGCGCCAGCGCATTTTAGCCCATTCGTTTACCATCTGCATCATCGCCGGCCAGATGTAGTCGAAAAACTGGATTTCCACCACCGGCTTTAAGCCGCGCGTGGCCAGGCCGACGGCGGTGCCGACGATGGTCGCCTCCGCCAGGGGGGAGTTATAGACCCGCCCTTCGCCAAAAGCTTTTTGCAGGCCGATGGTGACTTTGAAAACCCCACCCTTGCCGGTGACTTGAGAGAGGTTTTCCAGACGCGAGCAATCCGCCACGTCCTCGCCAAAGACCACGATGCGCGGATTTTTGGCCATTTCTTCCTTCAGACACGAATTGATGGCCGCCACTAACGTCAAGGGCTGGGTGCCTTCCTTGAACTTTGGTTGGGACTCGAACTGCGGCGAGGATATATCTATATCGGGGGAATAAACATACCGCTCCGCCGTTTCTCCCGGCGGCTGGGGGGCGGCCAAGGCCTCATCGGCGGCTTTATCGATTTCGGCATCCACTTCTTCTTTCAGCCGCGCCAACTCTTCTTCGGTCAAAACTTTTTCTTTGACGAGAAAGTTGGCGAAAGTCAAAACCGGGTCGCGGGCATTTTCAGCTTCTATCTCTTTGGGCGGGCGGTAGTCGTTCTGCGCGTCGGAAAGGGAGTGCGAATAGGGGCGGATGACGTGGGCGTGCACCAAAGCCGGCCCGCGCCCTTCACGCAGATACCGCTCGGCTTCTTTGATGGCCTCGTAGCTTTTGAGCGGGTCGCAGCCATCCACTTCTTTTATCAAAAGCGAGGGGAAATTGGAAACGAGGCGGGAAATCGAGCCGCCGGCGGTCTGATACTCGAGCGGAACGGAGATGGCGTATTCATTGTCTTCTATCAAAAACAAAACCGGCAGCCGGTATAAACAGGCGAAGTTGACCGCCTCCCAGAACTCTCCCTCGGAGGTGGCGCCATCCCCGCCGGAAACATAGGTGATTTCGTCCGTATGGAAATTTTTAGGTCTATCCTCTGGCTTTAAAACTTCAGCGTAATAGCGCGTCGCCTTGGCGCAGCCGACCGCCTGCAGAAATTGCGTGCCGGTGCAGGAAGATTGATTGACCACGTTCAGCTTTTTATGCCCCCAGTGGCAGGGCATTTGCCGTCCGCCGGAGTTCGGGTCCGCCTCCGAGCCGGTCGCCTCCATCAAAATTTCGGTGGGAGTCATCCCCAAAGTCAAAACCAAAGCCCGGTCGCGGTAGTAGGGGTAGAACCAGTCGTAGCCGGGGCGCAGAACCATACCGGCGGCGACCAAAACCGCCTCGTGCCCGGCGCCGGAGATTTGGAAAAAGATTTTGTTCTGCTTTTTAAGCGTGATTTCCTTGTCATCCAGCTGGCGCGACATATAAATCAGCCGGTAGATTTCCACCAACTTTTCCGCCGGCCAGCCCGCTACCGACTTACCTGATATTTGTTTTGCCGTTGCCATAGCTCCTTTATTTTCTACCTTGTCAGAAGCCCCTAATTTGTCTTTCGTAGGGGTTCAATATATTGAACCCGATTTTAATCTGTAACCCTTTTTTCGGAAATTTGACCCTTGTTAGCTTTCTCTTGGTCAAATTTTCGCGCAAAATCAACCCGCTCTGCCAGAGTGGGGTGGTCATACAACCAGAACTTGATGAAGGCGGAGGGATTCGGATTGGACAGATTTTGGCCAGCCAGCTTTTGAAAGGCACGCACCGCCGCCTCCCCGTCTTGGGTTTGGTTTAATCCGAAAATATCCGCCTGATGCTCAATGTAGCGCCCGTAGCCGTTTATAATCGGCGAAAAAAAGAAGGAAAAAATCGAAAAGGCCAACACTATCAAAGCCAGCGATGCCGGATTGGACAACTCGGTAAAGCCAAAACGTGCCTGATAACGGGCTATCAGCTTGTTCATAAACCGGCTGGCCAGATACCCAAAAAGCAGAATGACCAAAAACGCCAGCCAGACGAAGTGCCCGACGTGATGCAAAACGTAATGCCCCATCTCGTGCCCTAAAACAAAGAGGATTTCATCTTCGGCGAATTTTTTTATCATCGTGTCATAAAGCACGATCCGTTTGGTGTTAAAAAGCCCGGTGACGTAAGCATTGGCCTTTTCGGTCTGGCGGGAGGCATCCATCTGGAACACCCGGCTGCCGGAAATTCCCGCCTGCTCGGCTTGTGCCAAGATTTTAGCTTTCAATTCCTGATTTTCCAGCGGGGTAAACTTGTTGAAAAGCGGGCTTATCACCACCGGCGCGATAACGATAAAAAAGATGAGGAAAGGCAACGCCCCCAGAGCAAAAACCAGCCACCAGCGGCGCGGAAGGCGGCGCAAAACCAGATACAAAAACCAAACGACAATTAGGGTAATAACCCAGCCAACCAATAAACTTTTGGCGGCATCTCCCATCCAGGCACCAAAACTCTGGTGGGAAAGCTGGTATTTGTGTTCCAGATGAAAACCGGAATAGTAGGAAAAGGGAAAGGAAGCGATGGTTGTTACCAAAATGAAAAAGAAGAGAAAAATGGCAAAAGCGAAAAAGCGCTTTTTGCCGAGCGCCTCCGACTTTCTCCATAGATAGGCGGAAAATCCTGTAAAAAGTATGATTCCTAAAACCAGAAAACTATAAAAATTATCTAAAAAGTAGAGCCGGCTTCTGGTGTCGGAGTATTCGATGGCCAGAGCTTTTCGCTCCGGCGACATCCAGCCGGTGTCCGCAGGTGGTGAGCTTGGTCGAACCACGGCTTCCGATTGGAGCGCCGTGTTCGTATCGGGCACCGTGGGAGCTTGCCCCCAGACCGGCACGGAAACTAAAACTACGGCCAAAAGCAAAAAAAGTTTGCGCATAATCACCTTCCTTTGTCAGAGGAAAGATTGGCAAACGGCGGGCTTTCGTCAAGCCAAAAAGAGGGGCAAACGCTAACAGCTGTGGCGCAGGTTAGGCCTTTTTAACCTGCGTTTAGATGGAAAAGGGAATAAACTAAGGCAGAGTAGTTGCCCGTATGGTATCGTAGCGGGCTACGAAAGCAGAGGCAACCCTTCCCGAAACGGCTGAGGAATAGATAGTGTCCACGGGAGAGTAATTAGAGAGCGTTGGAAAAGGCATTCCAGGGTAGGCATAAAATCCATCTTTAAATGCAACAACATAAATCTTGTAAAGGCCTTCCACAACCTGATCACCTGAATTTCGAAAGGCCTGCCGTGGTATGGAAGCATTCGTAGTAAAAGTCCCCGGAAAAAAACTGGTGTCCTTACCAGCACTATCGTTGACACAGGCAACAAAATAACCAGTAGCTCCCGCCGAACCAGTCCATTCTATCTGAACGAAGTTGTCGCTTGACCTATATATGTTAAAAGCTGGACTGTTAATGGTAAAGGAAAACGTATCCGGCATAGTCAGCGCAGTTGAAAAATTCAGATTGCTCGCGCTATCGATGATGCCAACGCCATGGCTCTGTCCCGGCCGAAGCACCAACCCCGGCGATTCCTTAAAATATCCGGTGGAAACTGTATCCAGCCGAAAGGTATCCACCGAAACGGTGGCCAACTTGTACGCAGCGCTGTTTCGTAAAAGCTGAAAGGAGGCTACGTCCTGATTGGCCAGGTTCACATCCCGCACAAAAATACCGTTCAGCTTAAAGCTTGCGCCGCCCGGCGGATTAACCGGCCCTTTGGAAGGGTCGCAGCTCAAAACAACAAAAAGCAAAAGAAATCCTAACTTTCGCATCCTGATAACTATATCGGCAAAATAGTGAAACTCATTAAGGTGGAATTGAAGTAGGTTTTATCGGCCTTTTACGGAGACCGGAATGCGGCCCACAGCCGTTTTGGCTGCTTTGCGCTGGCCGGAAGTAGTAATACGGGCAAGCTTTTTATTTCCTTTGGATTTGGAAAAGTCTATCGATTCTTCCAACACCTGGTCGATGGTGGAAACAAATTTGAACTTCACGTCCCTCTTAACTTCCGATGGAATATCCTCAAAGTCTTTTTTGTTGAGTTCCGGCAAAACGACGGTTTTGATGCCGGCTCGGTGAGCTCCCAAAACCTTTTCTTTTAACCCGCCGATTGGTAAAACCAACCCCCGCAAAGTGATTTCGCCGGTCATCGCCAAATATGGCTTTACCGGCAGTTCAGCAAAAAGAGAGGCCAAAGCCGTGACCATGGTAACCCCGGCCGAGGGGCCGTCTTTAGGTATCGCCCCTTCGGGGACGTGCAAATGAATGTCGAAATGTTCAAAGAAATCTTCGGGAATGCCGTACTTTTTGGCTGAAGAACGAAGGTAGGAAAGCGCCGCTTGAGCCGATTCCCGCATAACATCCCCCAAATTGCCTGTCAAAGTCAGCCCTTTTTTCCCGCGCATTTTGGTCGCCTCAATAAATAGAACTTCCCCTCCGGCGGGAGTCCAGGCCAGTCCTGGCACCACGCCAATTTGGGAAGTGCGTGTGGAAAGTTCCGGATAATAGCGGGCCGGGCCTAAATAATCGTTCAGAGTATCGGGCCCAATCGAATCTTTTTTGGCCTCCTCGGCGGCAATTTTTTTGGCCACCTTGCGGCATAAAGTGGCGATAAAGCGGTCCAGGTTGCGCAAACCGGCTTCGCGCGTGTAATCGCGGACTATCTTTTTCAAAGTTTCTTCCTTAATTTCCAACTGCTCCGGTTTCAAACCATGATTTTCCAGTTCGCGGGGTATTAAAAACTTTTTGGCAATAGCCACCTTTTCCAAATCGGTGTATCCGGGAAGCTCGATGACCTCCATCCGGTCGCGCAAAACCGCAGGAATCGGGTCTAAATAATTGGCGGTAGTTATGAAAAGCACCCGCGACAGGTCGAAGGGAACGTCCAGATAATGGTCGGAAAAGGTATTGTTCTGCTCCGGGTCCAAAACTTCCAAAAGGGCCGAAGCGGGGTCGCCTCGAAAATCCTGGCCGATTTTGTCCACTTCATCTAACATAAAAACCGGATTGTTCGAATCTGCCCGGCGCAAACCTTGAATGACGCGTCCCGGAAGAGCGCCGACGTAGGTGCGCCGGTGGCCGCGAATTTCCGCCTCGTCGTGCATTCCGCCCAGGGAGATTCGATAGAATTTTCGTCCCATAGCCCGGGCAATCGAACGCCCCAATGAGGTTTTGCCAACGCCCGGGGGGCCCACGAAGCAGAGAATGGGACCCTTTAAGTTTTCTTTGAGTTTCCGCACCGCCATAAACTCCAAAATCCGGTCTTTGACCTTTTCCAAATCAAAATGGTCCTCATCCAGAATTTTTTTGGCCTGCTTGATGTCTAAAACATCTTGCGTAGCTTTACTCCAGGGAAGTGTGACCAGCCAGTCCAGGTAATTTCGGGAAACGATATATTCGGCCGAAGCCGGGCTCATTCTCCCCAGCCGCTCCAGCTCTTTCTTGGCCGCTTCCAGAGCCAAGGGCGGCATTTTTGCCTCTTCAATTTTCTTGGCAAACTCCTGCTGTTCGGTGCCCCGTTCATCTCCTTCGCCCAGCTCTTTTTGAATGGCCTTGAGCTGTTCGCGCAGGATGTACTCCTTCTGCGATTTTCCCATTTCAGAGGCCGCTTCCGACTGAATCTTGCGCGAAAGCTCCAAAACCTCGACCTCCTTGACGATTAACTTGTTTATTTTAAAAAGCCGTTCTTTGATGTCAAAGGTCTCTAAAATTTCCTGCTTTTGCGCCACCGCCAAATTGAGCGCATTCGCCACCAAATCGGCCAGTTTGCCGGGGTCTTCAGTGTTTAAAGCGGAAACCTGGAGCTCTTCGGACAGGTAAGGTGCCAGGCCGACCACTTTATGCACCGCCTCGCTGATGTTGCGAACCAAAGCTTCCACTTCGACCGTTTTTTCAATCGGCTCGACAATTTCTTCCACCTTGGCGGTGAAATACGGCTCGGTTTTGATAAACTTTTTAAGCTGGATGCGCGCCAGCCCCTGAACCAAAAAACGGACCGAACCGTCCGGAAAACGGAGCATTTTAATAATCTGGGCCGCCGTGCCGACGCCGTAAATTCCATCCGGACCTACGGTTTCTTCCTGCTCGTTTTTCTGGGCAAAAAGCCCGATGGGCCGGCCGGCCATTAAGGCTTCGTCAATCAGCCGGGCGTAGCGCTGGTCGGAAACCAGAAGGGGAGTCAAAAAAGCCGGAAAAACGACCAGTCCGCGAGTGGGCAGAATCGCCAGTTCTTCAAAATTTTTTTTCAGTTCGTTCTCTTGAATAACTTCTTCTTTGGACGCTATTTTCATCGGTTACAACCTTACTCTCTTTCTACAAGCTTAAACAATCGGAATCTTCTTCGTTTTTTCCTCATCCCCTGCTCGGCGCAGCCGGATTTCCAGAATGCCGTCGCGGTAAGAGGCTTTCATCGATTCCGAATCAACCGGAAGGGAAACGTGAATGTTGCGCTCAAACTTTCCGGAAACAATTTCTTTGTTCCGGCAGGCGATGCAATCCTCGATTTTAGCGGCAGGCCGCTCCCCTTTGATGGTTAAAACCCCTTCCTTGAAAAGAATGGTCAATTTTTTGGGGTCAATCCCGGCGATTTCAGTTTGTATGATGATTTCATCGTTTGTTTCAAAAACATCGGTAGGGGGCCGCCAGATGTGGGAATGAGTAAGCAGAGGGGAGCGGCGGATTTTGTAAAAATGGTCAAAAATTAAATCCATCTCCTCCTGGATATGTTTGATGTCCTTAAAAACGTCTTTTTTCTCTTCGTCGGCCATCTATAAACTCCTATACCCATATTAACATCGGCGGTTTCCGGTCGCAAGTTGAATTTGGGAAAAAACGATTATAGCTAAAAGCATAAAGCCGGCCCTTGTAAAGGGCCGGCTTTAAATACTCACGCTGGATTGCCTTTAATACTCCTCACAGGTCTCCCCGCAATGTTCGCCATTGCCAAGGAAGGTGCAATTCAAAAGTTGCACTACATCTGCCGCGGTGAGCACGCCGTCCTTGTTTAAATCGCAGGCGCAGGAGGAAGCGGCCGGCCCAATTCCCAGGAAAACTGCATTCTGGAGCGATACGATATCAGCCGAGGTCAAAAGACCGTCGCTATTCAAATCGCCGCTCAGAACCAGAACCGTGCCATCGTTCGCAGTAAGAGTGTTTTCACCACCCTGCTGAACCGCGGCAGCTATGCTCAACGGGCAATCTACCTGGAAGCGGCACCCGTCGAAACCGCGGTTGATGGCATCGACAGCGTTGTTGATGTTGCTGTAGCCAGCACCTCCCGTCAACATTCCAGCAAGCGCCCGATTTGCCAGTTCAAGCAGGCCGTTCACGTTATTCGGCAGGCCGAGGTTCGATAGAGCGGTCAAAACCGAAGCCGGAATCGTAAAGGCTTGAATCGGAGCAGAGGGGTCTAGAACATCATCGCTGGTGCCCAGCAGGCCATCCGGCCCTGGCAGGGCCTTCTGCGTGCAGAACTTGGAGGACAAAACGAAACCGCCAAGATCAGAATCAAACCGCACGTTGAGGGCCAAGGTGATGGTCTGTCCCAGAAGCACGTTTCTAAACTTACCTTTGCTGTCCACCGGAAGCAGCGGCGAGGTCTGGCAAGTGGATGAATTTATAGTCGCGTTGCCAAGATTGGACGGCAGCGATGTCGGCGTACCACCCGCCGGGAGTCTTGTTATAATGCAAGCCTCTGAACCATCAAGGAAAGTTACAGAACGTCCCGGTTTACCTATGACTAAAGGAGAGCTGGGCGTGACTAACCTCCTTAGAATTTGGAGAGTTCCTTCCCCATTAAACTTGCCGCCCGCGTTACCCCACGCGCCCTGCGTGAAGCTGCAGAACTCGTCGAGCCGGCATATAACGGTCAGTGTCGCCTCGCAGCTGCTACTGTTCCCTGCCTGGTCTGTTACCGTCACCGTAATCGTATGCACTCCAACGCCCACTATCGTTCCCGGTGCTGGAGTTTGCGTGCAGGTAAGTAGTCCAGGGCAGTTATCTGAAGGGTTTATAACTGCACATAAGTCAGGAATGGTCGTTTGGCAAGTACCACTAATTACCACCACATTTTGAAGCACCGGGCAGACCACAACCGGCGGTGTCTTATCAGCAACCGTCACCGTAAAGCTGCAGAAAGAAGTGTTCCCGGCCGCATCCGTGGCGGTGCAGGTAACCGGGTTAACCCCCACCGGGAAGCAGAAGCCGGAGGGGGGCACGCAAACATAAGTCTCCCCC
>Ga0184627_10000330_pt1 | contig 19079 bp, 22 predicted proteins | sample PLM3_127_b1_FD_133150 | JGI IMG/M metagenome (GOLD analysis project Ga0184627, IMG submission 133150) | Groundwater sediment microbial communities from an aquifer in East River, Colorado, USA - PLM3_127_b1 | ecosystem: Environmental > Terrestrial > Soil > Riparian zone | place: USA: East River...
CCCCGGCCGACCTCGATGACCTGCTCGCCAGGATCGACCGGCACCAGCAGCAGACCACCGCACCGACCATCCCGGAGGCAGCGTGACCACCCCCGACGGACTTCCGGCCCGGACCACTAAGTCAGAGCACGCCAAGTCCATCACGGAAGCGGGCGTGAACATTGCGAGCGGCTCGTCGACCAGCGGCTTGTGCGCCGACGACCGGCTGGTCGAGGCCCGGCGGTGGCGCTGAGCACCACCGCCGCCGGCAGGCGTCAAGCGCGGAAGATCCTAGACGTCAGGCAGAGGGTGCTGGCCGAGGCGCTCCCGGAACTCTCCGAGGCCGAGTCGGCCACGCTGTCGGGGATCCTGGAGAAGGCGCTCGTGCACCTGTCGGACTCCCCGCGCACGACCATCTGCCGGCTCTGCGACCAGGGGCGGTGCCGGCAGGCCGACTGTCCCGTGGCACTGCGGCAGAGCGAGCTTGGCGCACCCCCGCCGGAGCCCGTGCCGCTCGACGACTGACCGTGCGCCTCCGCGGGCCCGGCAGCCCGAGGCGCCAGTACCCGACGTCCAGCTTCGACAACGACCGAACCCACGTGGTGAGGCGCAGCAGGTAGCTGGCAAGAACTCGACTCCTCAAAGGCCCGCGACCTGTTGGGTTGGCAGGAGACCGACCCGCACGAGGCGCTGGCCCGCTCGGTCGCCTGGCACCTGGCCAACCCGCCCGAGGACGCCGACGATGACTTCGAGGCCGACGACCGGGCGCTGGCGGCGGCTCTCTGATAAGCATCCTGCGCTGCTCGGGCTGGCGGGGTCGCCGAGGCCCCTGAGAGGGCGCCTCTCTGGGCAGGAGCAAGCCTCGGCATCAGCGCGTACCGTCCCACGGGGACGGGCTCTGTAGGGTCGCTCGAGCGGCTATCCTCGGCCTCGACTGGGATGTCGTGTCGGAAGGAGCTGTGACGTGCGCGGGCAGGAGTCCACCCGGCCGCATGGTCATGGAACGCGAGACGAGCTGGTCGCGATCTATGACCGCGCCAAGACGATCGCCGTGGTCGGGGCGTCGGGGAACGAGTCGAAGCCGGGCCACTTCATTCCGCGGTACCTGCAGTCGCAGGGGTACCGGATCGTTCCGGTCAACCCCAGGGGAGGCACCATCCTCGGGGAGCGGGCCTACAGGTCACTGCGGGAGGTGGACGTTCCCGTCGACGTCGTCGATGTCTTTCGTCCTCCCTCGGAAGCGGAGGCGATCGTTCAGGACGCTGCCGCGATCGGAGCCAGCGTCGTGTGGTTTCAGCCCGGCACCTATAGCGAGGAGGCCGTTGGCCTGGCGTCCGACGCGGGCCTGATGGTCGTCGCCGACCGCTGCATGGGCGAGACGCACGGAGAGTTGGGCCTCGGCCCGGGGCCTTGAGCGCCGATCGCTGGCGGCGGCGGTCTAGACGATCGGTGCCGTCGAAAGGAGACGACCCCCGTGCCTGCCCACACGCTGCGACCTGGCCTCCGACACGAGTTCACCTACCGCGTGCCCCAGAACCGAACCGTGCCACACCTCTACCCCGAGGCGCCTGAGTTCGCCCCCATGCCGAGGGTGTTCGCCACCGGCTACCTCGTAGGGCTCATCGAGCGGACGTGCATCCAGCTCGTCAAGCCCCACCTGGACTGGCCAAGCGAGCAGACCGTCGGTACGCACATCGCCATCTCTCACGAGGCCGCCACACCGCCAGGCCTGGACGTGACCACCATGGTCGAGCTCACCGCCGTTGACGGACGACGGCTTGAATTCGACGTCCGCGCCCACGACGGCGTCGACACAATCGCACGTGGCACCCACCACCGTTTCGTCATCGACAGCGGCCGCTTCTCCGCCAAGGCCGCTGCCAAGACCCGAGCGAACGCCAACGACCAGCCCTGAAGACCCAGCCGGTTGGACCGGGACCGACCCGCACGAGGCGCTGTCCCGCTCGGTCGCCTGGCACCTGGCCAACCCGCCGGAGGACGCCTCCAGTGATTTCGCCGCCGACGACCGGGCGCTGGCCGCGGCCGTCTGATCGGGATCCGTGCCGGGACCGCGACGCACGGGATGTCGTTCGGCGGCGTGGTCCCTGGCCGTGAAGCGCCCAGGGACGGTCCGTCAGCAGGGTTGGAGCCGCAAGCGTCTTCAGCAGGGCAGGGGTGGCAGCGACCGCTGTCGTTGCGCGGCGGCCAGCGCCGTGACCTGGGCGGCCGATTGGTGGTGGTGGCGGGGTCAGCTCAGGGGGGTGTCCTGGATGAACTGGCGGATGGCTCGGGCCAGCTCACCGGGCTGGTCTTCGGGGATGAGGGTGTAGCTGTCGGGGATCTCCACCAGCCGCCCGTGTGGCAGCAGCTCGGCGAGCCGCCGCCCGTGCTCGGGGGGCATGACGCGGTCCTCGGCCGCCCAGACCACCAGTGCCGGACGGTCGAAGCGGCGCAGGCGCTCGGCCGCGGCCAGCATGTCGCCCTTGCGGGCGGCACGCAGGTACTTGGTGAGGCCGCGCCGGATCTGGCGCTGGCTGAGCAGCGGTCGCAACCAGGCGTCGGTAACCTCATCGGGGATGGGTCGCTTGGCCATCCACCCCAGGGCCAGCGGCAGGCGGCGCAGGGCGCGCAGGCGCATGGGTTGCGCCAGGGCGTTGAGGCCGCCGGGCAGCCGCCCGGCCAACGCCACGGCGCGTCCGGGCAGGCCGGGCGGGAAGTTCTCGAAGGCTTCGCAGGAGGTGACCACCAGCCGCGCGATGCGCTCGGGGTGCTGGCCCGCGGCGAGCTGGAACAGGCCGGAGTCGTTGCCCACCAGGGTCACCTCGCGCAGGTCAAGGGCCTCCAGGAACTCGGCCTGCAGCCGCGCGATGCCGCCTGGTGACAGGTCGGCGTCGGCGCGCATGGGCCGCGAGTGGCCGCCCAGCGGCAGCGTCGGCACCATGCAGCGGTGCTCGTCGCCCAGCTCGCGCACGACGTGGCGCCACAGCGAGCCGTCCATGGCGAGCCCATGCAGCAGCACGACAACGGGGCCGCTGCCGCCGGTGTCCTGGTAGGCGATGGTCCCTGCCGACAGCTCCACATTGGGCATGACGCGCTCCGAAGCTGGCTCGACAACTGGTTTGGTTATTTGACGGTAACGAAGTTGCCCATCATCGCCATGTCCTCGTGTTCGAGGTTGTGGCAGTGGAAGACGTACTTGCCGGCGTACCCGTCGAACTTGGTGATGATCGCGGCTTCCTCGCTGGGTCGCAGGTCGATGGTGTCGTAGGGGCCTGGCCCGCCGATGCCGCGGGAGAGCACCTGGAAGTGGGCCAGGTGGAGGTGGATCGGGTGGTGGAAGTCGGAGATCAGCCGCCAGACCTCCACGGTGCCGAGCCGGGGTTGGGCGTTGCTCCGGTCGGGGGCGAACGGCTGGTCGTTGATGGTCCAGCCGGCCATGCCGCCCACGTCGCCGTGGCGGAAGTGCAGGGCGCGGATGACGGTCGCGCTTGCCTGCGCCAATGGGGTGACCTCCGACAGCCGGCCGGGGATGCGGGTGTCGTCGGTGCCGCCGCGGGTGATGCGGAAGCGCATGATCTGGGCGGCGGGTCCGGCACCGAACCGGTTGACCAGGGTCACTTCCTGGCCGACCCGGTAGCGGCCGAAGTCGACGAGCACGTCGAAGCGTTGCGCCGGCGCGATCTCGATCCCGTTGTGCGCGACCGGCCGCGCCAGCAGGCCACCCTCGGTACCGATCTGGACCAGCCCGCTGCCGCGTGGGGGTGGCGGGTCAAGCGCGACCCGGTAGCGGCGGGCGTTGGAGGCGTTGAGCAGCCGCAGCCGGTACCGCACCGCGGACACCTCAGCGACCGGCCACGGCACGCCGTTGACCAGGATGACGTCGCCGAGCACACCGGCGCCGTAGGGTTCGCGCACCCCTGGGGTGTGCAGCAGCGTGGGGTCCAGGCTGGGGTAGCGCAGCGACCCGTCGGCGGCGAAGGCCCGGTCGGCGATCATGAGTGGGAGGTCCCGGTCGCCGCGTGGCAGGGGCAGCGCGGCTTCCTCGGGGTCGTGGACCAGGTGGAAGCCGGCCAGGCCACGCCAGAGGCTGGGGCCGGTGAAGTCCATGCGGTGGTCGTGGTACCACAGCGTCGCGGCCCGTTGCTCCAGCGGGTACACGTAGTCCCGTTCGCCGCGGGTGATGGTGCCCATCGCGTGGTGCTGGCGCGCGGCGTGGGCGTCCATCCCTTCTGGCAGGAGCAGGTCGGTGGGGTAGCCGTCGTGCTCCGGCGGGGTCCGTCCGCCGTGCAGATGGACCACGACCGGGACCGGCAGCTGGTTGCGGTGCCTGACCACGGTCCGGCGGCCGCTGCGCGAGACGATCGTGGGGCCCGGGAAGCTGCCGTTGTACCCCCAGATCGTGGTCGGCACCCCGGGCAGGATCTCCACGGTGGCGGCGCGCTGGACCAGCTCGTAGAAGTCGGTGGTGCCGTCGGTCCGGACGGGCGCGAGCACGGGCGGGGTGGCCAGCGGCAGCGTGAACGGCTTCGGCAGGGGCAGTTGGCTGCGCAGCAGCGTCCCGGTCGAGCTGGACCCCCCCAGCCCCGACAGCAGCGGCACGCCCACGGCGGCGCCGGCGGCTGCGCCACCGAGCAGGCCCAGGAAGCCGCGGCGCGTCATCCCCGTCACGATCGCCCCTGCGTGGCGGCCGCCACGGTGTCGACGGTGGCGTGCTCGGCTGTCGGGCCGGCCGGGACGCGGTGCGGACGCCACGCCCAGATGACCAACAGCACGGCCAGCACGATGATCGATACGCCAAGCGGCACGTGCACCGTGAGCACGCGGGCAAAGCCCAGCACGATCTGCAGGGCGACGAGGCCGAACAGCCCCAGGCAGGCGAAGATCGGCCAGATCGGTCCCCGGCCCGGCCACCGGATCAGGACCGCTGCCAGGGCGGCGCCGAGCACCACGATGCCGGCGATGGTGGCGTTCTCCCGGTGGGTGTGCAGGGCACCGAAGGTGCCGGACAGGAACTGCCCGGCGAAGACCGCCTGGTTGAACAGCAGCACGCCCGCCGCGCTGACCAAGACGCGGAACGGCAGGTACACCCACCCCGACCCCTTGCGAGGCTGGACGGTGGTGGCCCGCCGGGCAGGTAGCCGGCGGCTGTAGGGCTTGATCGACATGGGAGCGGCTCCGGCCCGCAGCGCCTCGAACACGTACTCGTCGAGGTCGAAGGTGGTCAGGATCAGCACCCGCACGCCGACCAGATCGTCGTCGTCGGCGATACGCCTGGTGGCCTCCAGGCCGTCCATGCCGGGCATGCGGATGTCCATCAGCACCACGTCGGCCCGGGTCGAGCGCACCAGCTCGACCGCCGCGGCGCCGTCGGCGGCCTCGCCGACGACCTCCATGTCGTCCTCGCCGTTGACCAGCACACGGAAGCCGGCCCGCACCAGCGTCTGGTCGTCGGCCAGTGCGACCCTGATCCTGCTCACGTACCCATTCCCACCAGCGGGAGGCGGCCGGCAACGCGGAAGCCGCCGCCGTCAAGCGGGCCAGCCTCCAACCGGCCGCCGGCGGCCAGGGCGCGCTCACGCATCCCGGCGATGCCGTGGCCGCCGCCCGCCGCTGCGCCCGCGGCGCCGCGGCCGTCGTCGACCACCTCGATGCGCAGCTCGCCCGGCTCCCAGGCGAGGCTGACCGTGGCACGCCTGGCCGCTGCGTGGCGCAGCGCGTTGGTGAGCGCCTCCTGCACGATCCGGTAGGCGGCCAGATCGGCCAGCGGGGGCAGCGTCCGGGGCGCCCCGGAAACCGCCAGGCGCACGTCCAGGCCGGCGCTGCGGGTGGCGGACAGCAGCGCGTCCAGCCGCGCCAGACCCGGCTCCGGCTGCCGCGGTGCGCCCTCGTGCGGTTGGTCGCCGCGCCGCAGCACGCCCAGGGTTGGCCCGCACCTCCCGCAACGCCTCGCCGCTGGCCTGCTTGATCACCAGCAGCGCCTGGCGGGCCTCGTCGGGCTGGCGGTCGATGACGCGGGCGGCCACGCCGGCCTGCACGTTGATCATTGCGATGCTGTGCGCCATGACGTCGTGCAGCTCGCGGGCGATGCGCAGCCGCTCCTCCCGCAGCGCCTGTTCCTTGGCCATGGCGAGGTACTCGCGTCGGCTGCGGACCACCTCGCCGAGCAGCAGCGGCACCAGCACCCAGCCGATCCCGGCCGCCACCAGGACGTTGCCAACACCCTGTCCCGTCACCAGCGCGATGGTCACGGCCATCACCACCACCAGGACGGCGCCCACCAGCAGGCTGCGGCGCCGGTCCCCGCGCGATGCCACCGTGTACAGTGCCACCAGGAACGCCAGGTCGATGAGGTGGCTGCGGAGATACTGGCCCTCGATGTTGTAGCCCAGCGCGAACCAGGCGATCGTCGCTGCCACCGTAGCCGCCAGGACCGGCAGCGGCCAGCGGCGCCGCAGCAGCAACGCGGCGGCGCTGGCGGCGGTCAGCAGCGAGGCGACCAGCGGGCCGCTGCCCTGACCCGACCCGGCCGGCCGGGTCCACACCGCACCCGCAAGGACGGCCGCAGCCACTACCACCGCGACGGCGACATCCACCGCCCAGGCGGGCGGCTGCCGCCAAACCCTGGAATTGGAGTTCACCTGCTCACAGTACGGTCCGCCCGCCCCCGCCGGCATCCGCTCCGGGGCGTACCCGCCGCCTGCGCCCGCTGGCGTATTTGCTCCAAGGTCAGGTCCGTGCACGTTGTGACGCGGCGGCGTGCAGTGTCAGGCATGGGCACAGCAGGTAGTTGCCAGGAACTGGACTCCTCCGAGGCCCGCGACCTGTTGGGTTGGCAGGAGACCGACCCGCACGAGGCGCTGGCCCGCTCGGTCGCCTGGCACCTGGCACCTGGCCAACCCGCCCGCCGACGCCTCCGAGGACTTCACCGCCGACGACCGGGCGCTGGCCGCGGCGCTCTGATTGGCGCTTTCCTGGGCATGAGCCCGGTGAGTACCGCGGTACGAGGCTGTTGATTCCGGCCGCGTCGGAGCGCATGTCGGTAGACTAGGCGCTGGACGGGGGAGGTGACGGTGGCGACTGCTGAGGCAGACTTCGGTGCTGAGCCGAGCGAGGAGCTGGCGGCGCAGCGGCGTGCCCGCTACCTCGCCCGGGTCCGCGCGCAGGGCGCGCGGCTGCGCACTGGCGCGGAGATCCTCGCCTCGCCACCTGTCAGCGCCGACCCGCCCAGCGACGAGGAGCTGCTGGCCTTCCTCGACGTGATCTACGACGCGCGCCGTGTCGACGCCTGATCTGGCGCTGATCGATACCGACGTCGCTTCCGTGCTGTACCGGGCGCGACTCTTCCAGCGGGTGGTTCCTGCTGGGCTGGTGGGTGCGGTGACGGATCGGGCGCTCGCGATCTGTGTGATCACGCTTGGCGAGGCGAGCTATGGGGCGTTGTCGCGCAAGTGGTCGGCGCGGCGCACGGCTGAGATGCTGGCGTTCTACGCAGACAGCTTCGATGTGATCGAGCTCAGCCGTGCCGCGGCGGTCGAGTACGGGCGGCTACGCGCGGCGACCGAGGCGCTCGGCCGGCCGGTCGCCAGTAACGATCTGTGGATCGCCGCGTCCGCGTCGGCCAACGGGCTACCGCTGGTCACCTTGAACAGGCGGCACTTCGAGCCACTCACGCTGCACGGTCTGCGGCTGTTGTGACCCAGCCGTCTTCTCGGGCAACCCTCGAGCGTTGGACGAGATCCTCGAGCGATGGACCATCCGTCCTTTCGTGCGCCGGCAGGTAGTTGACAGGAACTGGACTCCTCCAAGGCCCGCGATCTCTTGGGTTGGACCGAGACCGACCCGCACGAGGCGCTGCACCGCTCGGTCGCCTGGCACTTGGCCAACCCGCCGGAGGACGCCTCCAATGACTTCGCGGCCGACGACCGGGCGCTGGCCGCGGCCAGCTGATTCTGGTGTTAGCGCTTCGCCAAGATCGCCCGAGTGGACCAGGATTGCGCGTGGACGTCACGCATCTGGATCCACGGCTCGACCAGCTGACGTGACCTGGCGGCTAGCCGCGCCTGAACGGGTAGACAGGATCTCCGACGCTGTCGATCCCGACGCTGTCGATGACGCAGGGGTGGAAGACATAGCTGCGCGCCATGGGGATGTTGAACTGGTCCATGTCGGCATGGGAGTAGAAGCGGGCTTCGCCGCCTGCCTCGACGTATCCGAGGAGCCCGTTCTGCCAGAGGACGGACGGAAGGCTGGTGGTGCTGTCAAATTTCCCGTCGGCTTGCATGCTCACCAGTTCCAGCTCTTCCCTTGAGAAACGATCCCGGCCGACTTCCCTGATGATGTCGCGGACCTGGTGGTCGATCCCGGTCAGATACTCTATGGTGCTGGTGTAGACCTCGGAGTATGCGTTCCGCGCGGCGTCCTTCGGCATGGTGTCCGCGGCGACCTGGTTACTGCTCTGGGCGAGCTGGGAGTCTCCGAACCGCTTTGACGCGCGGGAGACGACGCGTTGCAGGTCCGACTGGGGGAACTCGGTGCGGCCAGCTGCCTTCTGCCGGAGGATCTCGGCGCAGATCGCATTGCCCAGGGAGACAATGTCTCTGGGGATGAGCCGCGTGTGTCGGAGGAGGTAGTCGGTCACCCTTTCGTGCACTCCACGGGCCTTATTGTTCACGACACGGGCCCCGAGCCAGGCTTCCACCGGGTGGCCAGAGCTCCCGGCCGCCATGAAGAAGGACCGGTCGAGCCTCCGCAGCTTCTCGAGCAGCAGGTACTCGATTGACTCCTTGCTCCAACCGAGGACCCGGATATGCGGTTCGTCGTAGTATCGTGGCGCATGCTCGGATCGGTAGACGGCGGACATGACGATGTCGCGGATGGAGATTACGATGTGCAGGCGGCCGCCGAGTCTCGGGTCCCTCAGGAATCGCATCACCTGATGGAACAGGCCCATCTGACACCGTAGCCAGTACATCGGCGCCTGGCTGAATTCCTCGTCGACCGCGTCAAGATACAAGAAGATCGGCGGACACGTCCGGAGGGTCTCCGCGAGGACGTCTTCGAGGTCGTCCCATGCGGGGTCTTCGAGGTACGCCGTCAGTTGGCGAGCGTTGTTGTGGCCGTTGATGATCGCGCGGAGCTCCGCGTAGATCGATCTGGGTCTCCGGAACTCGCCCAGCAGGTGTCCGTACTCTCGTCTGATCGATTCCGCCTGCTCATGTGAGAGGTGGGGCTTGAGTTCCTCGTGGGCGAGCAGATGCGTGGCGAGAGAGCAGAGGATCGCGCGGTTCCACATCCGTATCCACTTCTCGGTGAGGAATCGTTCTGGAAACCACAGGCAGGCTTTGACGACGGCCTCTGTTGACGGGGGGTTCTGCTCAGGATGGTTGGCGTAGACGGACTCCTGGTGCGCCTGGAAGGTGCGTAGACGTCGCAGATAGACGGTCTTTCCAGCGCCGAGCCTTCCAACGATCACGCGAGCTGTCGCATCGTTGGCCGGTGCCGCGAGAGCTCCGAAAGCTGGATTGCCGTGGAAGTCGACGAAGTCGCTCAGAACGTTCTCGATCGGCGCTCTGGAACCGTCTGGGTTCCCGAATGGGCCTAGGTGGTCTGGCAGACCTTCCAAGACCAGGTTGTCCTCCACTTCAGCGGACATGCGACCTCCGGTAGTCACAGAGCGCACCACTAGGACGGGGAGCCGGGAGCCAAGAGGAGGCACCGGGCAACTCGCCACGCCTCGCGTAGCCTTGCGGCGTGGTCCCCTGAGAGATGTGCGACGGCGGCCTCCTCGGTCGTCTCGTCGAAGAGCTCTCTGACGGTGAAGCCAGTCTCCGACGTGGGACTCCGTAGGCCTTCTTCGTGATGACCCACTCGGCGTTCGGCATTTCGATGACCGGGCTGAGTCGAGGCATGGCTGCGGACGGCGGTCGAGTTCGAGCTTCGACGGCCAGGCGCAGGAGCCTCGTCAGCTGCTCCAATGCTCCGGCAGGATCGAACTGCTCGTCACCTGGGTACCGGTTGAGCCTTTGCAGCTGGGGGGCTACGGAAGCCGCCCACGCATCCGCGCTCGTTTCCGCCGGCCACGGAACTGGTTGCTGTCCTCGCACGGCGATGCGAGGTGCCGTGGCGTCATGCGGCAGCGTTCCGTCCTCTTCCTCGATTCCAACTTCGAGAACCGGGAAGCTCCCGTTGTCATGGCGCGCCGAGAGCGGAAACCGCAGTCGGAAGGTCGTGGCGGGCAGCTGGACACGTACTCCTCGTTCCGAGACGGCACCCAGCTCTCGTGCCCTGCTGAGGAGGTCGACGACGCTCTGGAAGGTCGGTGCCTCCTCGAATCTCCTGAAGGCGTCCTCGTCGATCCGGCGGCGATGCTGCACGTTCTCCAGGGTGACTCGGCGCAGGTCGTCCAGGCTCGCAGTCGTCTGCTGCCGGATCGCCTCGATCTCGTGCGACAGCTGCTCGACCGATGAGCGAGTGTTCTGCTCCTGTTGGCGAACCTCTCGTATCCCTCTTTCGAGCATCGACTGGAACCAGTACAGCGGACCGAAGAGCGCCAGCGCCGCCCCGAGGTCGAGCCATACCGAAGGGGCATAGTCTCCTTGGGCCAACGAGCCGATGACGACTATGCAGCCGCCCAGGGCAACCGTGACCGGCGGGATGACCCAGCTTCGTCTGCGCCTCATCAGGACCTACTCTGACGGGTGATCGGCGTGGAGTGGATCGGGCAATGGCCAAGCTTGGCGTGGTGCGGCCTGCGCGGCTCGATCGTGGCATCCCCGCTAACCCACGTAAAGGGCGATAATCGGTGCCCTGCATCACACTTGACCGGTGACGCAGTCGTCGCCGGTCACTTGGCCAACCCGCCGGAGGACGCCTCCGGCGACTTCGCCGCCGCCGACTGGGCGCTGGTCGCGGTCGCCTGATCGGCGGCGCGTAAGCCGCGCACTGGCGGAGCAGCAGCTGCTGCGGGCGTCGATCACCGGCTCCACGCCACGAACTTTCGCCCTAGAATGCCCTAGAATCATCCCCTCCGTACGGTGGATCGAGGAGGGGGAGAAATGCGCGCATGGGTGCTCCGGATCTTCGTCGCCTCATCCCTGGCGACGCTGACCTTGGCTCTGATCCTGGCGGTGCCGGCGACCGCTGCCGTTCGGTCTGTCCCGGCGAATATCAACACGAGCGCGATGCCCGGGAACGAGGCAGAGGACGCCATCGCGGTCAATCCCACAAACCCGCAGAACATCGTCACCATGGCGACGCTGCCCGATGTGGTCAGCGGACTGTTCGAGGGAGTGTCGTTCGACGGAGGGAAGACCTGGACCAGGAAGGTCATCGGCACCGGTGACCCACTCGGGGAGATCTGCTGCGACGAGCAGTTGGCATGGGACCCGTACGGCAACCTGTGGATGGTGTATCTGCTCAACACCAGCGATAACGTCCCCATCGCGGTCTCGACCGACGGTGGCCTTTCGTTCACGAAGGTGACCGAGATCGTCCCGACGACGCCGACGGGGAGCAGGGCGCCGACGGGCGCCGCCGCCAAGCGCCTCGGGGGGAAGTCCAGGGGCACGGCGAGCGCCGACCAGCCGTCGATCTCGGCTGGGCTGCACAGCGTGTGGGTCAGCTACACCAGCTATCCCTCGACGGTGGTGCAGGCATCCGGTGCCAGCGTCAGCGGCCTGGGCCAGTTCGGGACCTTCACGGCGCCCGAGAGCGTCCCCACCTCCGACGGGCGGGGGAACTACGGCGACACCGCCGTGGGGCCCGACGGCCAGGTCATGGTGACCTACCAGGACCAGACCATCGGGCAGGGCGGATCACGCATCTTCACCGCGCTTGACCCCGATGGCCTCGGCCCGGCCGGGTTCACCGATCCCCGGTTGCTGGCCCGCAGCAGGGTCGGCGGGTTCGACTATCTCCCCGTCCAGCCGCACCGTTCGGTGGATGCGGAGGCGAGCCTGGCCTGGGACAGGAGCGGCGGCCCGCACTCCGGGAGGGTCTATGCGATCTGGACCCAGGAGGTGAAAAGCGAGAGCGACGACATGGACATCATGTTCCAGTCCTCGGACGACGGCGGGGCCACCTGGTCGGCTGCGGTCAGGCTGAACGACGATCACGGGACCAACAGCCAGGTCAACCCGGCGATCGCCGTGGACCAGGCCAGCGGTGACGTTGCGGCCTTCTGGTATGACGCCCGCAATGACCTGGGTAGCGGCGGAGCGGGCGACACCGACGGCGTGCCCAACGACGACGTGCAGATCTGGGCGACGTACTCGACCGACGGGGGGGTGACCGTCGCGCCGAACTTCCAGGTCAGCCTGGGGACCTCGAACGCGAACGGCGCGGAGAGCTTCTTCGACTACGGGGACTACACCCATGCCGCGTTCCAGTCGCACCGGTTCTACCCGGCGTGGTCGGACAACTCCAACAGCACCGGCGACAATCCTGACGGGACGCGTCACCAGCTGGACCTCTACACCGCGAGCGTCCCGATCCCATAGCGGCGTGCTCGTGGGTGGCGACCGAGCGGTCGGTGCTCCCGAGCCAATCCGGTCGCGATGAAGTCGCCTGACCGGCCCCGCCGCGTCGTCCGGACCGTCGAAGAAGAGCGTCGCCTGTGTCTTCATGGGGATGCGTCCTTGCGGCACTGCCGACTTGCCACGGTGTAGGCCACGAGCAGGTCAGGCACCCTGTCGCGGTTGTTGGTGACGAGCAGCTCGACAAGCTCGTCGCCCCTGGTCGCGGTCTCCAGGCAGGCCGAGGAAGCAAATGGCCGGACCACCACCGACGCCGATGCGACGGGCGCCGGCTGGGTCGCGGGCGAGCGCGCCGCCGCAGCGCCCGCCGGCTCGCGGCCCGCCCGCGCCGACCCCAGGGCGAACCCGAGCACCACCCCGGCCGCAAGGGTCACCGCAGGGGCGATCAGCAGCCATGCCCGCAGCGTCCGCCGCGGCGCCTCGAACGGGGTGGCCGGCTGCGGCTCCCCACCGCCGGCCGGCTCGGGCTGGTCGGGCTCGACCAGCCATCCGAGCTGCCGCTGGAAAGGGCGGGTCCCTTCCAAGACGGCCCGGTCGGCCTCCCCTGCCGCCAGCCGCTCCGATTCGAGGCGTGCCCGCACCGAGAGAAGGGTTCGCCGGAGCTGTTCGACCTCGCGACGCCGTCGGTCCTGATCCCCCGGCATGGTTCTCCCTCTCAGCGGCCCCTGCGGGTCACTCCCGGGCCAGGTAGGCCAGGGCGGTGCGCAGGGTCCCACCGGTGGTCCCGCCGTCGAAGCGCTCGGCGACCCGGCCCTGCTTGTCGACCAGCACCGTGACCGGCTGGTAGGGCACGCGCCAGCGTGCCCACGTCTGCCCGGACGGGTCGTTGGCGAGCACGGCGAAGCGACGCTGGTAGGCGCGGCCGGCGGCCACGGTGTCATGGTAGGAGACGCCGACGAAGCCGACCCGGCCGGCGAGCTCCCTGGCCACCTGCGACAGGTCGGGCTGCTCGACCCTGCAGATCCCGCACCAGGACTCGAAGAAGCTCACCACCACGGGCCGCCCGCGGAAGCCGTCAAGGGTGACCGTCTGGCCGTCGAAGGCGGTCACCCGCAGGGCGGGGGCCGGTGGACGCCGGGCCGTGGGCGTGATCCCGGGCGGCGGACGCGTCACCGGGCCCGTCGGGGCGGTGCCAGGCCGGGCGGCGGCCGTGGTGGCCGGGGCCGCGGCCGGCCGCCCCGCGCCGTCCTGCGGCGCGGCGCAGGCGCCCACGGCCATGGCAAGCAAGGCGAGCAGGACGAACCGCATGCGCATAGCGGGTGATCCTACCCGACTGTCCGGCCACGTCCGAAACGCCCTGACCGCGTTGCTGACCACCGCCTTCTCCGGGTGACGGCGACGTGGGAGCGGTAGACGACCTCGCCCATCGCGACCTCCTTCGAGCTGGGTGACGACCGGAGTCGGATCCTGGGTGCGCGCGTTCTTGAGCTGGCGGCCCCCGTATCGTCCGTTCCCCCGTTTTGCCACGGCGTATCCCTGTGGCTGCCGCACGGCTGGGTCATCCCCTCCAGATGGCGGTGTCGGGGTGGAAGGCGGCCCAGTCGAACCAGAACGAGTCCATCGCCGTCACCGGCGCGATGCCGGGTCCCGTGCGGCCGTCGGCCGGTGCCCGGCCGGGCCGTCCGCAGTGGCCGGGTGCAATCAACCGTGCCTCGTGGGCGTCCGGAGGGCGACGTGGTGTCCCTCGAACGATGGAGGTGTCGGTCGTGATCAGGAACGACCTGCGGGAAGAGCCGCCGGCGGCCAGGCTGTCGCGTGGCGCGGTGGGCGGGGTGCTGGCCGGGCTGTCGTTCGCCTTCTTCGGGTCGGGTGCCAGGCGGGGCGAGCGGGTGCTCGCGCTCCGGCGAGGCTCGGTCGGCGCGCCGTCCTAGGCGGTGCTCGACGACAAGCCCCTGCTGGTGCCGTGCCAGCAGGGGCTCGCGACCCACGGGCGGTCGCGGCACCGGCGTGAGGGGGTCGCGACCCACGGACCGTCGCGGCACCGCCGCGACCCGGTCCACGCCGTCCCGGTCGGGCCGGAGGGGCAGGAGGTCACGACGCTCTGCCGGCTACAGGCGCGGCGGCTGGCCGGGGTGTTCGACCCGGCCGCCCAGGACGCGTGCAAGCGGTGCGTGGCCAAGGCGCTCGGGCGGGCCCGGTGACGGCCTGCGGGTAGGCTGGCCGCGGGTGCAATCAACCCGGGGGCTCGCCCGTCGTCATGAGGGAGGAGAGGCCCATGGCGACCGAGGACGAGTTCCTGCGCGCGACCCAGCCCGCGCTGGACCTGGTGCACAACCTGGCCAGGCGGTTCGTGCGCGACCGGGCCGGCGCCGAGGACCTGGTGCAGGAGACCTACCTGCGCGCCTGGCAGGCGTGGACGTCCGGGCGGGTGCCCCGCAGGGTCGAGCCGTGGCTCGCCACGATCTGCCTGAACGTCGGGCGCGACCGGCTGCGTCGCGCCGCCACCAGGCTCGAGGTCCCCACCGGGGATACCTGGGACCTGCCCGGCCCGGCCGAGGTGGAGGCCGAGGCGATCGACCGCACCCAGCGCACCCAGGTCGAGCGGGCGATGTGGGCGCTGCCCGCCGAGCAGCGGGTCGCGATCACCCTCATGGACCTCGGCGGCTTCACCGCGGCCGAGGTCGCCGGCATGACCGGCAGTCCCCGCGGCACCGTGCTGGCCGGGGGCCCGTGGTGATGGGAGGCGATCCGAGGAGCCAGGTCGTGCGGGCACACCCGGCGGGGACGGCGCTCACCGTGCGGGTCGTGCCCGGGGCGGCCTCCAGCGGCTTGGCCGGGCTCGCCGGCGGTGCGCTGCGGGTCCGGGTCGCCGCGCCCGCGGTCGAGGGGAAGGCGAACGCGGCGCTGCTCGCGTTCCTCGCCGGCCGGCTCGGCCTGCGTGCGCGGGCGCTGCGCCTGGCGGCGGGGGAGCGCGGCCGCGAGAAGCTGGTGCTGATCCCCGGGCGCACGCCCGAGGAGGTCCGCGCCGCGCTCGGCCTGGACGGGCCCGGCCGCTTCACTGGATAGGCAGGTGGCTGGTAGGAAGTGGCCTCCTTCGAAGCTCGCGGTCTCCTCGGCTGGACCGAGACCGACCTGCACGAGGCGCTGCACCTCGGCGGCCGGTTCCACTTGCACCCGGGCGGAGATGGGTGGTTCCGTGGGCGCGGCTGAGGTCATCTCCGTCTTGCCTGGCTTTGGCCTGGATCATGCCGTTGTCGGCGGTCAGCGGGAGGGGCGGCGGAACGCCGCTTGGAACCCGGTCGCGCCGTCGTCGTTGACGAGGCGCACGCGAGCGATGTCGCGCAGCGCGACCGGGAGCGCCCGGCCGAAGCTTCCCCTGCCATCGGCCACGGTGAGCGTTCCGAGCGGGAGGCGCCTGCCGTCGTGGGTGGTCACCTCGACGGCGTAGTCGCCGGATCCGCTGGGCGAGCTGACCACCACGAAGAGCCACGAAGGGGAGCCCTCGTAGGCGAACACGTTCCCGGCCGGGTGGCCGCGTGTGTCGCGCAACGAGACCGCGCCGAAGTACAGGCCGTTGGCCTGCTGGAGGGTGTGCCGGTAGCGGGCCGCCAGCTGCCGGTCCTCCTTCGTGGCCAGGTGGAAGCCGATCGCCGTCAGCGCCGCCGCCAGCACAGCCGCGGCGGCCATCGCGGCAAGCCGCCGCCTGCGGGTCGTGGGTGCCCGGCCGGTCAGCCGCTCGACCACGCGTGACTCGAACCCCACGGGAGGCTCCCGGGACGGGGTCAGCAGCAGCAGCTCATCGGCCACCTCCGCCAGTTCGGCAACATGCCGGCGGCAGCTGCTACAGCCGGCCAGGTGCCGGAGCGCCTCGGCTCGCTCCTGCCCCGCCAGGACGCCGAGGGCCAGCTCGGGCGCGACCTCCCGGACCTGGTGGCAGCCAAGGCTATCGGTCATCGCCCACCTCGAAGACCACGCGCAGCTTCAGCAGGGCCGCCCGGATCCTGGTCTTGGCGGTCCCGATCGGGATCCCCTCGGCCTCGCCGATCTCGCGGGCCGTGCGTCCCAGGAAGGCCGCCAGGAGCAGGGCTCGCCGCTGCTCCTCGGGCAGCGCGGCGATCGCCCGTTGCAGCCGCCGGGACTCCTCGCTGGCCAGCCCCCGCTCCTCCGGCCCGGCCTCGGGGCTTGGGATCGGCATCGCGAGGATCACGTCGGGGTCCATCGGCGTGGCACGCCGCACGCGACGGGCGTCGATGGCGAGATTCCTGGCGATCGTGAGCAGCCAGGTCGACACCCGGCCTCGTACGGGATCATGGGCTGCTGCGTATCGCCATGCTCGGATGAACGTCTCCTGAGCGACGTCCTCTGCGGCTTCGGGGTCGCCCACGATCGTCAGCGCAAGGCCGTAGACACGAGCCTGGAAGCGGCGCACGAACGCCGCGGCGGGCTCCGGCTCCCCAGAAGCCAGCCCGGCCAGCAGCGACTCGTCCGAGAGCGACCACATACATGTAGTACCGGGACGCGAGGCCGCCGGACGGCCAACGACCCGCGCCACCGTCGGCGCGACCTCGCCCGTCAGCCTACCCGATGCGATGCGGACACTTCGACGGGTCGACCGGCCAGGTTGAAGGTCCCGCCACGCCGCGAGTCGCCCGCGCTCTGGCGAAGCAGGTCACCAGAAGTTCTGCCCATAACCCGGGTCAGCGACCAGGGCCTTCCCGTCAAGTTACGGACAGGACTTCTGAGCAGGTGCTTAGCTGGCATCAACCATCGCCGACGTCGGAGGCCGCGGCCACGTTCACGCGCCGGTGTGCCCAATCCGCCGGGGGCGTTCGCCGGTATTACCTATGTGGACACCTCTCGGATCGAGGCGGCCTTGCGGTGGGCGCGCGGGAAATCTGAGGTGTCGGTGCAGCACCGTCTTCGGGGAGGGGATGACTGCGATGGTCGGCAAGAGGCGCTCCGCTCGCGCCGCCGTGCTCCTGGTGGCCCTTTCGACGCTGCTCGTCGCGGGCCCCGGCGGCATCGGGGGCGCGCAGGTCCAGGGCCCGACGATCCTGCATCCGAGGCTGTCGGTGCGAACGCTGGTGGATGGCCTCGTCACCCCGACGAGCCTGGCGTTCCTGGGGGCCGACGACATCCTTGTGCTGGAGAAGAACACCGGGAAGGTGCAGCGCGTGGTGGGCGGAGCGATCCGGTCCACGGTCCTGGACCTGCCGGTGAACTTCGGGTCGGAGCGCGGGCTGTTGGGGGTCGCGCTGCATCCGGACTTCCCGCACAACCCCAGCGTCTACCTGTACTGGACCCAGAGCAGCACCGGCCAGGACACCGACGTGCTCAGCCAGACCCCGCTGTTGGGCAACAGGGTTGACCGGTTCGTCTGGGACGGCGTCGGGCTGACCTTCGCGCAGCAGCTCATCAGGATCCGCGCGCTGCAGCAGGACGCCGGGCAGCCCGAGCGCGGCAACCGCGACGGCGGGGTGATCACGTTCGGGCCCGACGGCAAGCTCTACATCCTGGTCGGCGACGTGGGCCGCCGCGGCCAGCTGCAGAACCTCCCCGATGGGCCGTTCGGGCCCGGTGTGCCCGACGACCAGTTCGGCGGCCCCCAGCCCGACGACGCCCATCTGACCGGGGTGATCCTGCGGCTCAACCACGACGGCACCACCCCCGCCAACAACCCCTTCTTCAGGGTGGGCGCCGAGATCGGCGGGCAGGTCGGCGCCAACGTCCAGAAGGTCTTCGCCTACGGGCTCCGCAACAGCTTCGGGATGGCGTTCGATCCGATCTCGGGCCAGCTGTGGGAGGAGGAGAACGGCGACGACACCTTCACCGAGCTCAACCGGGTCGAGCCGGGCTTCAACTCCGGCTGGGTCCAGATCCAGGGGCCGCCGGACCGCATCGCCCAGTACAAGGCCATCGAGACCAGCTTCGGCGTCGACCCGGTCACCGGCACGGTCTACTTCGGGCTCCAGCAGGTCCGGTGGCCGCCGACCAACGTCGCCGACTCCCCCGAGCAGGCCCTGTCGCGGCTGGTTGTGCTGCCTGGCGCCCGCTACAGCGCCCCGGAGTTCAGCTGGAAGTTCGAGGTTGCCCCGGGGGCCATCGGCTTTGTGGACGGCAGGGGCCTGGGCGCCCAGTTCCAGGGCGACCTGTTCGTGGGCGGCGCCCGAACGTTCCTGGAAGGCGGGCCGCTGTTCCACTTCAACCTGACCGGCAACCGCCGCAAGATCGCCGTTGCCGACCCGCGGCTGGAGGACCGGGTCGCTGACAACAACCACAAGTTCGACATTACCGAGAGCGAGAGCCTGCTCATCGGGACGAACTTCGGGATCGTGACCGACCTGGAGACGGGGCCGAACGGCAACCTGTTCGTGGTGTCGCTGTCGCAGGGCGCGATCCACGAGATCGCCCGGCGGTAGGCCGCTTCCCGATGGCCGCTCCGCCCGCACCAGTCGGGCAACCAGAAGGAGGGAAAGGATGCGCAGGACAAGCGTACTGGTTGGTATGCTGGCGCTGGCGCTGCTGGCGGTGGCGCCTTCGGCCTTGGCAGGTGACAACTTCGTGGCCACGCTCTCCGGCGGCCAGGAGGTCCCGGCGCGCGACACCCTGGCGGTGGGGGTGGCGACG
>Ga0184627_10000331_pt1 | contig 19027 bp, 16 predicted proteins | sample PLM3_127_b1_FD_133150 | JGI IMG/M metagenome (GOLD analysis project Ga0184627, IMG submission 133150) | Groundwater sediment microbial communities from an aquifer in East River, Colorado, USA - PLM3_127_b1 | ecosystem: Environmental > Terrestrial > Soil > Riparian zone | place: USA: East River...
ACGCGCTATCTCAAGGCCAACAAGCTGCCCGAGCCGAAGGAATGGGCGGACCTCGTGAAGCCGGTCTATCACAGCCACGTGGCGGTATCCTCGCCCTCGCGCTCCGGCACCACCCACCTCACCGTCGAGACCATCCTGCAGGGCGAAGGCTGGGAAAAGGGCTGGCAGCAGATCCTGATGATCGCGGGAAACTGTGCTGCCATCACCGAGCGCAGCTTCGGCGTGCCCGACGGCGTCAACAACGGCCAGTTCGGCATCGGACTGGTGATCGACTTCTTCGGCCTGTCGGCTAAGGCCTCGGGCTTTCCGGTCGAGTTCGTCTATCCATCGGTCACCGCTATCGTTCCGGCCAACATCGGGCTGATCGCTAACGCGAAGAACGCCGATCTCGCGAGGAGGTTCATCAGCTTCACGCTGTCAGATGAGGGCCAGCTGCTGCTGCTCGATCCCAAGATCAGCCGGCTGCCGGTGCTGCCCGCGACCTACGCCAAGGCGCCGAAGGACTACCCGAACCCGTTCGGCGGCAAGCTCAAGGCCAGGGTGAACTTCGACTCGGAGCTCTCCGAGACGCGCTACTACGTGGTGAGCTCGATCTTCGACCAGACCATCACCTTCCGCCACAAGGAGCTCGTCGCCGCGACCCGGGCAATCCACGAAGCGACCGCGAAGCTCGCCGGCAAGAAAAGCCCGCAGGCCGATCAGCTGCTGGCGGAAGCGCGCGAGCTTGCTTTCTCGCCGATCGTGAGCGAGGAAAAGTCGAAGGACAAGGAGTTCCTCGCCCTCTTTCGCGAGACCAAGCGCAGCGCCGAGAAGACCAAGCAGATGACGGGACTCGAGGAATACTGGAACAGCACGGCGCGCAAGAACTACGTAAAAGCGGCCGAACTCGCCAACCGGGCAGCGGCGATGGCGAAGTAAACCAGCGTTCAGCGGCCAGCTATCTGCGATCAGCCTGAAACGGTCGCAGGCCGGGCTGAATGCTGCAAGCTCATAGCTGGATGCTGATATGCGTGCATCGGAGATGCCTATGAAGAACTTATTGAGCGTGGTCGTTTTGATTGCTGGTCTCGTTACCGCGGCGACGGGTGCCACTATGCAGAACCGCTTCCAGCTGCCGCAGCCGTACCTGGATTGGGAACGCGCCTACTTGAAGGACTTCCCGGAACTGCAGCGCGTAATGGACCGCATGGTCGTGGCTTCGGCCCGGCAGATGCAAGACCCGACTCAGGACATTCTGCACAACCGCGTGTGCGCCGCGCTCGCCTATAAAATGGCCTCCGGCTCCAAGCTAAAGCGCGGGGAACAAAAACTCGCCGTCCTGACCGATCTGCTGCACAACATCAGCAAGGAGGCAACACCGCTCGTGCTGACGGATTCCGGCGTCCTCGGCCAGGCATCCCGGCTCGTAACGCAACTCCGGCAGGCGGGGCATCTCGGGAAATCCCCGGAGTTCTGGACCGATGTGAAGATTTTCGGCAACCCGCTGATGGGCGCCAATCGCGCGCTCATCCATCACGTCACGGGGGCGCTCATGGCGGGGGAGATCCTGCAGGAGCTCGGCGGCTACTCGGATAAGGACATGGCACGCGTGCAGGCCGCGGTCATCGGACATTCCACGGGTTACTGGTATTTCAGGCAGTCCGTGGACGACATCACGAAATCGAAGAACGCTTGGCGCAAGGTCTATCCCGAGCCGGAGGAAGACATCGCAAAAATCGCGCACGACGCCGACCTCATCTCCCAGTTCGAGGTCGTGTCCGTGATTCCAGAAGGCAGCAAGTGGCGCGTGATCGCCGCCAAGCGCTGGGGCGCGAAGAATGCCGTGGAGGAGGCCCACATCGTCTACTACGTGTTCCTTCGCCTGTTCGAGGAAGCGCGCACCGAAGCCGGCAAGGCGCTTGCACGCGCAGAGTGGCGCAAGATCCAGCCGGAACTCGTCAAGCTGATGGGGCTCAAGGGCGACGAGGACCCGGTCAAGGCGTTCGGCGTGCCGAAGGTGTTCCAGCGCAACTGAAGCCCGGTGGCGAGCCTCATGTCGCGCGCCTCGGTATCGGCGTTGATCGGCGGGCTGCGGACACCCGCGAGCTTCACTTGGTCCCAGGCCGCGATCGCACTCGCGATCGCGGCTTTTCTCGTTGTTTTCCTGATCATCCCGGTCGTCACCGTCGTCTACGTAGCGTTCGCGGACGGCGCGGGCGGCCTCACGCTGTCGCATTTCGCCACGTTCTTCCACATCTCCCTGATGCACGAGTCGTTCTGGAACAGCCTCTACGTGGGCGTGTGGAGCGTGGGCATCGCGACCGTCATCGCGGTGCCCCTCGCCTACTTCACGGTGCGCTTCGAGTTCCGCGGCGCGGCGCTGATCCAGACGCTCGGCGTGCTGCCGCTCATCATGCCGCCGTTCGTCGGCGCGGTAGCGATGCAGCTCATCTTCGGCCGCAGCGGCGCGGTCAACCTGCTGCTCAACGACTGGTTCGGCTTCACGCTCCCGTTCATGGAAGGGCTGAACGGTGTCATCTTCGTCGAGGCGTTGCACTACTTCCCGTTCATCCTGATGAACCTGGTGGTGGCGCTGAACAACATCGACAGCTCGATGGAGGAGTCCGCCCAGAATCTCGGCGCGAGCGGCTTCCGCCTGTTCCGCCGCATCGTGTTCCCGCTCGCCATGCCCGGCTACGTCGCCGGCGCGGCACTGGTCTTCATCAAGGTCTTCGACGACCTCGGCACGCCGCTGGTGCTGAACGTCACCAACATGCTCGCGCCGCAGGCCTACCTGCGCATTACCTCGATCGGCATCGAGGACCCTATCGGCTACGTGGCGAGCGTGATCATGGTGATCGCGTCGCTCGGCGCCCTGTGGGTCTCGACGTGGGTGATGCGCGGCAAGGATTACGCCACGCTGCAGCGCGGCTACGCCGGGCTCGCCAAACGCAGGCTCAATCCCGGCCAGACGGTGCTGGCCTACGGCTGGATCGTGCTGGTGCTGCTGATCGTGCTGGCGCCGCACCTCGGCATCCTGCTGCTATCGTTCGCAAAGGTGTGGAGCTTCAGCGTGCTGCCCGACGCCTACACCGTCTCCCACTATGCCACGGTGTTCCAGGACTCCCCGCGCGCGATCTGGAACACCGTGCTGTTCTGCGGCATCGCCGCGACGCTCGACGTCGTGATCGCCACCGCCATCGCCTACCTGATACTGCGCACCAAGGTGCCCGGGCGCAACGCGCTCGACTTCACCGTGACCATCGCGCTGGCGATCCCGGGCGTCGTGCTGGGCATCGGCTATCTGCGCACCTTCAAGGGCATCGAGATCCCCTTCACCGGCGAGCTGCTGACCTCGTCCTGGATCCTGATCGCGCTCGCCTACACGGTGCGGCGCCTGCCGTACGCCCTGCGCTCGTGCGTGGCGGCGCTGCAGCAAATGCACGTCTCGCTCGAGGAAGCCGCGGAGAACCTCGGCGCTTCCAAGCGCCGCACCATCCTGCGGGTGGTCGTGCCGCTGATGGCGGGCGGCATGCTGGCGGGCTTCATCACCAGTTTCATGACTGCGGCGGTGGAGCTCTCGACCACCATCATGCTGGTATCCACCCAGAACGACGCGCCGATGTCGTACGGCATTTATCTCTACATGCAGAGCGCCGCCGGGCGCGGGCCAGGCGCGGCGCTGGGCGTGCTTGCCGTGCTGATCGTTGCCGTCGGCACCTATCTGTCGTACCGCGCGCTGGGCAGCCGCGCGCAGGATGCGCGCGACGTGCAGCGCATGGGCGCGTAAAACAATTGAGCCGCCGATGAACGCAGATGAACGCGGATAAATTCAAGAACCATACAAAAGCTTTTTACTCCAGAAGTATTCTTGTTTCTATCGGCGTTTATCGGCGTTTATCGGCGGCTAATTCTTGTTTCTGGGGTGATTGAGGGTGGAACCGCTACGGAAAGTCAGCGTCGAATTCGAAAACGTGTCTCTCGCCTATGGCAAGACACGGGTGCTGCGCGATGCCAGCATCGCGATCCAGCCGGGCGAGTTCTTCGCGCTGCTGGGGCCGTCCGGCTCGGGCAAGTCCACGCTGCTGCGGCTCCTCGCCGGCTTTCTCCAGCCGCAGTCGGGCGCCATCCGCGTCGCCGGCGAGGACGTGACGCGCGTGCCGCCGTGGCAGCGCAACATCGGCATGGTGTTCCAGAACTACGCGCTGTGGCCGCACATGACTGTCAGGCAGAACGTGGCGTTCGGGCTGGAGGAGCGCAGGCTAGCGCGCATCGAGATCGATCGCCGGGTCGCCGCCGCGCTGGACCTGGTGGGTCTCGGCGAGTATGGCGCGCGCCGGCCCGGCCAGCTGTCGGGCGGGCAGCAACAGCGCGTTGCGCTTGCCCGCACCATCGCCGTCGAGCCCAAGGTGCTGCTGCTCGACGAGCCGCTCTCCAACCTCGACGCCAAGCTGCGCATCCATATGCGCGTGGAGCTGCTCGCGCTGCAGAGGAAGCTCGGCATCACCACCATTTTCGTGACACACGACCAGGAGGAAGCGCTCTCGATCTGCGACCGCGTGGCGGTGCTCGACGGCGGCGTGATCCAGCAGGTCGGCACGCCGGTGGAACTCTATGACACACCGGCGAACCGCTTCATCGCCACCTTCGTCGGCACCATCAACCTACTGCCGGGAATGGTCGAGCAGGCCGACGGGATGACCGTGTTCCGCTCGGACGTACTGGGCAGCCTCCGGCTCGCCGAAGCAACGGCGCGCCCCGGCCCCGCCGAGATCGCCATCCGTCCGCACGCGATCCGTCTTGCTGCGCGTGATGGAGCAGGCGACGCGGGACTCGCATGGACGGAAGGCCGCGTCACCCAGCGCGAATTCCTGGGAGAGTTCGTGCGCTACACGGTGCAAATCGCCCGGACCGAACTCACCGCCGACCAGCCCCACCATGCCGGTGACCCGGGATTCACCCCGGGCGCCGCGGTCCGGGTCGGGATCAACCCCGCCCAGGTGCGGCTGCTGCGCGCTTAGCCCACATCAGAATCGGAACACCGGAAGCAAGCATCGCGATGCCCACCATCGCACCGATCGACCCGGGGTCCAGGCTCATCGCGTAGTTGAAACTCGCATAGAGCATCCAGGCGCAGGCTGCGCAGAACAACACCGGCGTTACCGGGTAGAGCGGTACCCGGAACGGGTTGGCGTTGACCGGCGTCTGCCGCCGCAGCAGGAACAGCGACATCCCCGTCAGCAGGAAGAACAGCCAGAACGCCGGTGCGGTGTAGGCGACCATGGTCTGGAAGCCGTCCGGCGTGAGCGAGGCGAGCCCCACCAGCGCAAGCGCGATCGCGCCCTGCACGAGCAGCGCGTTGACCGGGGAAGAGGTCTTCTCGTTCCAACGGCCGAGCGCGCGGAAGATGACGAAATCGCGGCCCAGCGCGTAATTGGTGCGCGCGCCGGTAAAAACTGTCGCATTGAGCGTCGAGAGCGCGGCCGACACCACTGCTATGCCAAGCAGCCAGGCGCCGCCCTCGCCCCAGGTCACCCGCATCAAGTCCGACGCCACCGCCTTGGATGACTGCATGCCGGCAAGCCCCAGCACCCTGAGGTAGGCGAAATTGAGCAGCAGGTAGAGCACGGTGATCACCACAATCCCGATCACCAGCGCACGCACGATGTTACGGCGCGTGTCGCGCATCTCGGCGGTGAGGTAGGCGGCTTCATTCCAGCCGCCATAGGTAAGCAGCACGAAGATCAGCGCGAGCCCCGAGAACCATGGCCCGCCCTGCGCCGGCGCGGGAGCCGGCGCAGTGACGGGCGCAGCCGTCGCCGACAGGCCGCCAATCACTACCGCGAGAATGGCGGCGGCGAGCGCGACCGTGAGCACGTTTTGCACCCATTTGCTCTGGCTGGTGCCGGCAACGTTGAGAGCCGTGATTGCGATCACCGCCAGGCCGGCGTAGATCGCGGAACTCTTGCTCCCCAGCGGCAGCAGCGTGGACGCGTAATCGCCGAACACGAACGCGATGGCGGCGATCGCCCCGGTCTGGATCACCGTCATGCGCGCCCAGGCAAAGAGAAAGCCGAGCCAGTCCCCATAGGCCTTGCTGAGAAAGTAGTACTCGCCTCCGGCGTTGGGATGAGAGGAGCCGAGTTCGGCATAGCACAACGCCCCGACCAGCGAGATCACGCCGCCGATCGCCCACAATGCGATAAATGCGGTTTCGCTCGATACATTGCCGGCTACGATCGCCGGCGCCTTGAAGATGCCCACGCCGATGACGATGCCGACGATCATCGCCACAGCGTCGAACACGGTGAGCGTCTGGCGCGGCTGTCCCGCGCTCTGCTCCTGCGCCCGTGCGGAACTCATAGCCGCGCACCCGTGACAATGGGAGCCGTAGCGGCGCCCATGTATGCCTCGCCGCGCTGTGTCAGCCGCGCCTGCCAAGGCGCTACGCGCTGGCCGGCGCCTTCGCCGATCGTGACGTTGCCCTCGATGAGTTCGCCCTTGACCAGTCCGAGGAACTGGTGGGGGATCGGCTTGCCCGTCCCCGGGACCTCGAGCTTGAACGCGATCTGATCGCCCACCATCCTGAACTGGGGCACTTTCGCATCCCGTTCACCCACGCGCGCGGTACCGTGCACCAGCTGGAAGTGCTGCTCGAGGTTGAACTCGTAGCGCACGCTGCGGCCGCCGGCTATGATCTGCGACTCCCAGCTGCCGGCAACCCGCGCCGGAACGATCCACATGAAGATGTAGCTCTTGCCCGGGTCGCCGACGACCTTTTCCGGCACGATCAGAGTCTTGTCATCATCCGGGTCCCATTCCCCCATGGCGTAGTCGTGCGCCACCACCCGCGTGCCGGGCTTCAGGGCGAGCAGCTTGGGGCGCAGCCTCTCGTTCATCTCGGGCAACAGGTAGCTGGTGATCACCGTCGCCGGGCCGAGGTCGGTCTCGAACAGGTTCTGCTCGATGAAGCGCGCGCGATCCGCCACGCCCTCCTTCCTGGCCGCGTTGTTGGCAACCTTCAGCAGGTGCGTGTCGAGGTCCACGCCGAAACCGCGCGCGCCGAGTTTTTTCGCCGCGGTGATGACGATGCGCCCGTCGCCGGAGCCGAGGTCGATGAGGTAATCATTGGGGCCGACCTTCGCCATGCGCAGCATCTCGTCGACCACGACCTGCGGCGTCGGAACGTAGATGACGTCCCCCCGTCCGTCCTGTGCCGTTGCCGCCGGAGCAAGCAGCAGCAACGCCGACGCGAACATTCCGTACCATTGTCTTACCGCGTTCATCTCGACTCCTTTACGAAAAGATTCTTCCGGTCACCAGTCACGGATCACCGGTCACTCTTGATGTCGATGCTGCCCCGCCGCACTCGCGTTGCTTTCCAGTCGAGCTCGCCGCCGCCGGCGAGCTTCGCTTTGCCGTTAATCTCGTCGCCGCTGACGCGCCCGCTGAACTCGTGCCGCACCAGGCGACCGTCCAGCTCGGCGGTGAGCATAAAGCGAATCTCGTCGCCGCGCATCCTGCCGTTCTCGAGGCGCCCCGGCCGGCCGCCGACTGTGGCCCCGCCTTCCAGCGCCTGGAAGGTCTGGGACAGCGTCACCTCGTAGTCAGCCGCTGCCGCGCCGGCGCCGACCCGCCACTGCCAGGCCCCGGCAGCGTTGGCGGGGATGATCCAGAGATAGACCTCGCTTGACGGCGGGCCGTACGGCTTGTCGGGGACGGGGACGGTCACGCGGGCGTCCGGCTGCCAGGGCTCCATGTCAAAGTCGTGGGAGACGATGCGCGCGCCCGGCTTGAGCTGCTCGAACAGGCGGGGCCGCAACTGCAGCATCAGCCCCGGGTACAGGTACATGGTGATCACGGTCGCGCGGTCGAGCGCGGTGAGGAACAGGTTCTCGCCCAGAAACTGCGCCCGCTCCGCCACGCCCTGGCGCCGCGCTTCCCGGCGCGCCTCGGCGACGAGGTCCTGGTCGATCTCCACGCCGAAGCCGCGCGCGCCGTATTTCTTCGCCGCGGCGATGATGATGCGCCCGTCGCCCGATCCAAGATCGATGACGTAGTCCTCCTGCCGCATCCGGGCAAGGTCGAGCATCGCGTCGACGACGGCGGGCGGTGTCGGCACGAAGGGAACGTCGGCATGGGGATGCTGATCGGCGGCAGGCGCCCCGGCCGGCAGCGCAAGGAGCAGCACCGCCGCGGCAGCAAGCCGGCGCAACGACCGGTCCGCCAGCCTCACGGCTGTCCCCTCACTGCCCGCCATCGCGTCATATTGCGGGTAGCGCCGACGCCGCGGATCAGTTCGCCCTCGACAACGTCACCGCTCACCCGCCCCTCGAAGTACAGGCTCGCCTCGTTCTCGCGGTCGGTCGTGTCCACCATCACGAAGCTCAACCGGTCCCCCGTCAGCTTCGTCTCCCATACCTGCGACGGCACCCCGTTCAACCGAGCGTGCGCCGACAATTCCTGGTAGCGCTGCGTCAGTTCCAGCTCGAGCAGCCGCTCGATCGGCGGCATCTGCAGGCGCGCCTGCCAGCGCCCCGCCACCGGTGCCGGCACGACCCACAGGAAAACGTTCTTCCTGACGTAGGTCTTCCGGTCCGGCTTCCAGTCGCCAAGGTCGAAATCGTGCGACACGATGCGCGTGCCGGGTTTCAGCTGGAGCAGCCGCGGCCGTAACTTGAGCATCACGAACGGCAGCAGGTAGGTCGCGATCACGGTCGCCTGTTCGAGGTCGGTATTGAACAGGTCCTGCTCGAGGAACCTGACGCGGCTCCCCACGCCCGCCTCCCGCGCATTCCCGTCGGCCTCGGCGACGAGGCTGGAATCGAGGTCCACGCCCAGGCCGCGCGCGCCGAACTTCCTGGCGGCGGTGATGACGATGCGGCCGTCGCCCGAGCCGAGGTCCACCACGAAATCCTGCGGCCCGACGTTGGCCAGCCGCAGCATCTCGTCCACCGTGACCTGCGGAGTCGGGACGTACGGCACAGCGGGCTTCTGGCTGACGTCCTGCGCGCCGGCGGACTGAACCGCCAGGACGCCAAAGAAAAACAAGAATAAAAGCTGAACCACTAAGGACACAAAGGACACGAAGGGTTTAGCAATAGTCATTTCTCCGTTTTTCCCCTGTGCCGTTAGAGCGTCTAACAAAATGACCGGACCTGCTTTACTCCCCTCCTTTTCAAGGAGGGGTGAATGCGAAAAGATGCAAATCGCGCCTTCCAGGCGCGGTAGATGCGGGGTGGTTACGTTAGCACCTCTTGCTCCCACCACCCCGCCCGCTTGCGCGGGCACCCCTCCTCTGGCAGGAGGGGAATTCATATTGTTAGGCGCTCCTTGGTGGTTTGAGAATTTCATCGGCGTTCATCGGCGTCTATCGGCGGCCAAGTCGGATTTCATCCCTCGCCCGCCCCGCGGATGACACGCATCGCGCGCCAGGCGCCGGAACCCAGGTTGCGCCCGACCCCGAAGCGGACCGTGCCTTCCATCAGCAGCGTGCTGCCATGCACCCGCCCCTCGAAACGGTGGCTCACGCCGTTGTCCACCAGCACGAAAGCGATGCGGTCGCCGCTCAGGCGCGCTTCGAACGCGGGGAGGTAGCCGCCGGCGACGCGGGCTCCGCCGTGGATCTCCTGGTACTGCTGCGCGAGATCGAATTCGTATTCGCGCTCGCCCTCGGGCAGCGAGTAGAACAGCCGCCACTTGCCCGCCACCCGCGCCGGCACCACGTACAGCAGGTAGGTCTTGGAAATGATGATGCGGCGGTCCGGCTTCCAGTCGGAAAAGCCGTAATCATGCGCCACGATACGGGTGCCGGGTTGCAGCTCGAGCAGCCGCGGCTTCAGCTTGTCCACCAGGTTGGGCAACAGGTAGAGCGTGACGACGGTGGCGTCGCGGTAGTCCGCAACCAGCACGTCGCCGTGGCGGAACGTGACGCGGTCGGCGACCCCCGCCTGCTGCGCGTTCACCTGGCTTTCCGCCACCAGCTTGTGGTCAAGTTCGATGCCGAGCCCGCGCGCGCCGTAGTCCCGCGCCGCCGCTATCACCACGCGCCCGTCTCCCGAGCCGAGGTCCGCCACCAGGTCGGCGGGGCCGACATCGGCGAAACGCAACATCTCGTCTACCGCCACCGTGGTGGACGGCAGGTACGGCGTCGGGATGTCGGGCAGCGCGCCCGACGTTGCCGCAAGCGCGCTTCCCGCGAATAATAAAGCAACCGCAGATGAACGCAGATGAACGCGGATAAGGTCAAGACAAGGAAACAATTCGAAATTACACATTGACACGGACGAACCCGGATTATTCAAACCGAAGGGAGGCAACTATCAAAAGTCACCCGTGTTTTTCTGGGGCTAATATTAGTCCTGATTTTCGTCGGCGTTAATCGGCGTCCATCGGCGGCTAATGGAGATCAGTGCAATTCCTTGAGCGCTTGTTCCGTGTTGATGGCGGCATGGCGCGGGTCCCAGATTTCGGTGCGCGTGGCGGACCAGGCAAGCTCCCGGGTTTGCGTGCCGCGCATGACGCGCGCGGTGCCTTCGATCGCGTGATTGACGATGCGGCCGGAGAACTCGTAGCGGACGCCGTCCATCACCGCCGACAGGCTGATCTGCTCGCCCGTCAGCCTCCCGTTCTCGACGCGGGCACTGCGCCCCGCCGCGGCTAGCGCGCCCTCCAGCATCTGGAAATTCTGCTGCAGCGCGAGCCCGAATTCGACGGGCTTGCCGTCCTCGTCCAACTTCCATACCCAGCGCCCGGCAGCGCGGCCCGGCACCACCCAATAGAAGATCTTGCTGCGCTGGCCGATGCCGACCGTCTTGCCGGGGGCGGCCAGCTCGGTCTGGTAGTCGGCCGCCCACGTCCCCATGCCGTAGTCGTGGGACACGATGCGGGTCCCCGGCTTGAGCGTGGCGAGAAGTCGGGTGCGGATCATCAGGTTCACTTCCGGCAGCAGGTAGATGCTCATGACCGAAGCGGCGCTGACGTCGGTCACGTGGAGATCGCGCTGGTAGAACACCGCACGGTCCGCCACGCCGGCCTTCGCGGCGTTGCGGTTGGCGAGCGCCACCAGGCGCCGATCGAGGTCCACGCCGAAGCCGCGCGCGCCGCGCTGCTTCGCCGCGGTAATCACCATGCGCCCGTCGCCCGAGCCGAGATCGACGACGTAGTCCCCGGGACCGACCTTGGCGATCTCCAGCATCGCGTCCACGATGTTCTGCGGCGTCTGGACGTACGGCGTGTCGCCGAAGTCCTGCGCCGGCAGCGCGCCGGAGCCGAGCCAGCCGGAGAGGAGCGCCGCTGTGCCGATGGCGGTGCGGAAGGACATCAATGCAAGGCGGCGGATGACAACAATCCCGCGCCACGCCCAGCGGCGGCGGGTTGGCCGCTGCGCCGGGCGCTCCAATCGTGCTGTCTCTCCAGACGGGCGCCGGACAGCCGCGCCAAGCCTGCAATGACGTCGCCGACGACCTTGCCGGTAAATTGATGCTTTACCGGCGAGCCGTTCACCTCCGCCGTGAAACGGATGCTGATTTCGCCGCCGTCCAGTCGCGCCTGCTGCAGCTTGACCGGGCGGCCGCCGACCGTGACCGACCCGGAAATCGCCTGGTACTTCTGCTCCAGCCTGAGCTCGTATGCAAGCGGCTTGCCCGATACCGGCAGCTCCCATTGCCACGCGCCGGCGACCTTCGCCGGCACCACCCAGAAATAGATATCGCTGGAGCCGCCGGCGCCGGCGTACTTGTCCTCCGCTGGCATGTTGACGTGCGTGTCGGCCTGCCAGTCGCCCATGTCGAAATCATGCGACACCAGGCGCGTGCCGGGCTTGAGGTCCAGTAACTGTGGACGCAGATCGAGGTTGACGCGGGGCAGCAGGTACAGGGTGATCACCGTGGCGGCGCCGAGGTCGGTATCGAACAGGTTGCGCTGGTAGAACGTGACCTTGTCGGCAACGCCGGCGCGGCGCGCGTTGTCGTTGCTTTCCTTGATGCGATCGGGATTGAGATCGACCCCGAAGCCGCGCGCGCCGTGCTTTTTCGCGGCGGTGATGACGATGCGTCCGTCACCGGAGCCGAGATCGGCCAGAAAATCGCCGGGCCCGACCCTGGCGATCTCCAGCATGCGCTCCACGACCACTTGTGGCGTCGGCACGTACGGCACCCGGGCGTCCGCTGCCAGCGCCGGCGCGCCGGCAAAACCGGCCAGCAATGCGACGCCGCATCCGAACCGCCTGGGAGTTTGTCGGACTTGCGTCCGACAAACTCCCAAATTGAACGACAGGTTGCGAGGGGTTGCAGTCATTCTGAATGGTAGGCAAGCAAGGTGTATCAATTCAGCCTGTCGGCTCCGCGTTAACCAGGTACGACTACCCATGCGTTCACACGGACCGTATATGATGGCAAGTCCGACAGGCTGGCGGTGGGTTATATTCCGAGTCCAGAAAGTGGCGAATTATAGCTGAATCCGCCAGCATTCAATGATGCTGTATGCCATCCTGTTCGTCTGCGGCGGCGCGATACTCGCACTCGAGCTGCTCGCCTCACGCATCCTCACGCCCTACTTCGGCGTCAGTCTCTACATCTGGACCGGCATCCTCTCCATCACGCTGGTGGCGCTCGCACTCGGCTACTGGGCGGGCGGCCGTCTCGCCGCCGGTCCGCGCCTTGCGAACAACGCGGCGCGGCTCGCCCAGTTATACGCGCTGCTGCCGGTGGTGGCCGCCTTCGCCATCGTCGCGGCCTGCCTTGCCTATCCCCACCTGTTCCCGCTGCTCGCCGGTGCCAACCTCGTGTGGGGCGCGTTCGCGGCGTCCATCGTGCTGCTGTTCGTGCCGCTGGTCGCCGCCTCGGCGATGAACCCGCTGCTGGTGGCGCTCCTGCTCGCGCGCGGCGGCGGGCGGGCCGGCGACGCTGGCGCCGGCAAGGTGTTCTTCATCAGCACCATCGGCTCGGTCGCGGGCGTCCTGGTAACCGCCTTCGGGCTGATTCCCCACGCCAGCAACTTTTCCGCCACGCTCGCGGTAGCGCTCGCGCTGGCGCTGCTCTCGCTCGCGGCAGCGGCGCGCCCGCCCGTGCCGCTCGCCTCCCGCCGGCGGCTCGGCCTCGCCGCGGGCGCAGCAGCGTTGATTGCCGCCCTGTTCCTGTGGCTCGCCGACGCCTACATCGGCCGCATGTGGCCAGCCAGCTACGGCGGCCGCTCCTGGCAGGTGGAAGCGCGCTTCAGCTCCCTCTTCGGCACCGTGAAAGTCCTGCGCAGCGAGACCGGCGACGGCGGCGGTTTCGTCCGCATCTACTTCCAGGACGGGCTGGTGCAGAACACGGTGGCCTCCGACGGGCGCTCGCTATCGTTCTATACCTACGCGCTGGAGGCCCTTGCCCATGCCTACCGGCCCGGCATGCGCTCGGCGTTGGTGCTGGGCCTGGGGGCCGGCATCGTGCCAATGCGCCTCGCCGGACAGGGCGTGGCGGTGGAAGCGGTCGAGATCGACCCGGCGTCGCTGGCGGCGGCCGGCCGCTACTTCGGATTCGACGCGGCGCGCGTCCCCGTGCACCTCGCCGACGCGCGCACGCGGCTGAACCGGTGCGAGCGCGGCTACGACATGATCGTGGTCGACCTGTTTCACGGCGACGGCACCCCGGACTACCTGGTGACGCGCGATTTCTTCAGCGCCCTGAAGCGGTGTCTCGGCGCTGGCGGCATAGCGGTATTCAACACCTTCGCCGATCTCGAGCACCCGGTAGCTTACGCCCACCTGCTCGCCACCCTGCGCGTGGAGCTGCCGCACCTGGTGCTTTACCGGCCCGACTGGCCCGGCGCGGCGCACGTCAACAGCTTCATCGTCGCCAGCGCGGCCCCGCTGCCCGCGCCGCGGGAAGTAACGCCCGATTACGTGCCGCCGCAGCACGCCGCCGCGCTCGCCGCGATGCTCGCGCAGCCGCAGGCGCTGCACCGCGCCCTGTTGCAGGATGGAGAAATCGTGACCGATGCACGCAACCGGGCGCTGCACGACATGGCGCAAGGCCAGGTCATCTACCGCAGGGCGGTGGTGCAGGCGCTGCCGCCGGCGTTCCTGGTCAATTGAAGCGTGACCGGTCACTGGTCACCGGTCACCGGTCACTGGTCACGCCCTGATGCGTATGGCGGTCCAGCGCGCCGTGCCCTTGCCTCCGGCCAGCTGCACGCCGCCTTCCATGGTTTCGCCCGCGACCCTGCCCCGGAACTGATGGCGCCCGCCGCCGGACGGAAACGCGAAGGTAATCTCCTCCCCTCGCACGCCGGACTGGGTGAGCTTCACGCCCTTGGCCGCGTTCCCCACCACGGTGCCATCGATGTTCCCGAAATTCTGGCGCAGCGTCAGCTCGAACTTCTCGTTGGCGGGAGCAGCCACGCTCACCTGCCAGCGGCCCGCCACTTTGACCGGCACGACCCACAGATAGACCGTCGCCCTCGGCACGCCGTTCACTTTCTCTTTTTCGGGCACGTCCCAGGTGAACTGATCGTCGGGCATCCACTCATCAGAGAAGCGGTAGTCGTGCGACACCACGCGCGTGCCGGGCCTGAGTTCCGAGAAAATCTTCGGCTGCAATTCGATCATCATATGCGGCAGCAGGTACAGCGTCACTACGGTCGCCCTGCCGAGATCGGCCTTGAACACGTCCTGCACCTGGAACGCCGCGCGCTCCGCAACGCCCCGCTTCTTCGCCTCGGCATTGGAGAGCTTGACCAGCTCGGGGTCTATGTCCACCCCGAAGCCGCGCGCCTTGAGTTTCGCCGCCGCCGTCAGCACGATCACTCCGTCGCCGGAGCCCAGATCCACCACGAAATCGTCCGGGCCGACCTTGCCGATGCGCAGCATCTCGTCCACCACCACCTGCGGAGTGGGCACGTACGGCCCGCCGGTGCGCTTGCTCTCGATATCCTCCGCCGCCCCGGCGATCCGCGCGGCGGGCAACGCCGCCAGGGCCAGCAGCACGCGCCGGCGCGTCGATGAATGTCCTGTTCGCATAACTTCCTTGTCCTTTCAAGCCGTCAACGCGGCGGAGCGGGTTTGGTGTCCTTCTTGCACGCCTCCAGCACCTCCGCCGGAGTTACCGTGCTGTCGTAGCTGTGGCGGATCAGGTTCCTGATCAGCGCCATCTCCTGCTCCGAGTACTTGCCCTGCCCGTCGCGCCGGGCCTCGGCAAGCAGCGCATTGAGCGTGTTGCCCTGGTTGCGCAGTTCGACGGTGGTCTGCGCGACCGCGCCCAGCTGCTCGCAGGTAAGTTCTGCCTGCGCCGTCACGCAAGCAAGCGACAGGCCGGCAACGAGGGCAATCCGCATCTGCACCACCGCAAATTGTACCCTTTTACGGCTGCCGGGCGTCGGGGCAGCGGGCAGCCCGCCGACCAGGAGCAGCAAGCCGGGCGCGGTTCGGGCGGTCAAGGAACGCGCGTGGCGCTCCAGCGCGCCACCACCGTCTCGCCGCTGCGCACTTCGCCCTGGATGCGGTCGCGGGCCACCGTGCCCGCGAACTGCTCGCGGCCCCCGTTCGCGGCCGGGAGCGTGAAGCTCAACTGGCTGCCGGTCAGGCGGCCGTCCTGCAGCTCCAGCGTCCGGCCGGGGCGCGCGAGCCGGCCCTCGAAATGCTGAAACCCCTGGCGGATCTCCAGGCGGGAAGCCTCGCCCTGGTCGCCGTCCCGCTGCACGCGCCATGCGCCCTGCACTGCCGCCGGCACTATCCAGAGATGCACGTCGGATGTCCACGATCCGCTGATCTCGTATTTTTCCGGCGTCTGCACGGTGATGGTGCGGTCCGGCTTCCATTTCTCGAAAGCGAAATCGTGCGACACGATGCGCGTGCCCGGCCGGAGCTCGGCCAGCAGCTTGGCCTGCAGGTTGACCATCATTCCGGGCAGCAGGTAGAGCGTAATTACCGTGGCACGGCTCACGTCGGCCGCCAATACATCCCGCCGCTCGAACTGCACGCGCTCAGCAACGCCGAGCTTCCGGGCCGAGCCGTTGGCAAGATCGACCAGCTCGGGATCGATATCGACGCCCATGCCGCTCGCCTTGTGGCGCGTGGCCCCGGTCAGCACGATGCGCCCGTCGCCGGAACCGAGATCGATGACATAGTCGCGCGGGCCGACGCCCGCCAGCTCCAGCATCGCGTCCACCACCGCTTGCGGCGTCGGCACGTACGGCCCGCCGCTGCGGTCGAAGTCGGACGCGAACGCAAGCGACGCGCACAGCGCCACAACCGTCGCAACCAGTTTCATCGGGAAATTCACAGGCCGAATGCTACCGCAAATGCGCAGGCGCGTGACGAGTGGCAAGTAGCGGCTGGCATCGCCGGCCCCAATCGTTCATCATTCATCATTCATCGTTCATCATTGTTTCTCGAGTCCGACCTGGCTGCGCCAGTCCCTGCCCTTGAAGACCAGGGGCTTGAGGCTGTACAGGAGCAGCGCGACGCCGAGCCCGAGCATGGTGGCGGCGATGGGCCGCTCGACGAAGATACCGTAGCTGCCGGCGCTCATGGCGAGGGATTGCCGCAGCGAGAGCTCCAGCATCGGCGCCAGCACCAGCCCCAGCGCGACCGGCGCGAGATCGAAGCCGAACTTGCGCAGCAGGTAGCCGACCGCGCCCATGGCAAGCAGTATCCAGACGTCCACCACGCTGTTGGACACCGAGTAGGTGCCGAGTATGCAGAAGCAGAGTATGCACGGGTACAGATAGCTGTAAGGAATGCGCAGCAGGCTCACGAACAGCCCGACCAGCGGCAGGTTAAGGATCAGCAGCACCACGTTGCCGACGTACATGCTCGCCACGAACCCCCAGAACAACTCCGGCTGCTGCTGAATCAGCATCGGCCCCGGCAGCACGCCGTGCACCATGATGGCGGCGATCATCACCGCGGTGACGGGGCTCGTCGGGATCCCGAGCGCCAGCATCGGCACGAAGGCGCCGGTTGCCGCGGCATTGTTCGCGGACTCGGGCCCGGCCACTCCCTCTATCGCGCCCTGGCCAAAGCGTTCGGGATGCTTGGAGATTCTGCGCTCGATTCCGTACGACACGAACGACGAGATGATGTGCGCCGAGCCGGGAATGATGCCGATCATGAAGCCGAGCAGGCTGCCGCGCGCGATGGGTCCGGCCGACAGCCGGAACTCTTCGCGCGACGGAATCAGGTCGCGCAGTTTCGGCTTCTGGACCTGCTGCGCCGCGGGCGCGCCCGCCGTCAGCAGGATCTCCGAAATCCCGAACAGCCCCACCGCCACCGGCACGATGCCCACCCCGTCGCCCAGCTCGATGACGCCGAAGCTGAAGCGGGTGTAGCCGCTCATGACGTCGATGCCGATCATGCCGAGCGCGAGGCCGAACGCCGCCATCGCCAGCGTTTTCAGCATCGATCCCCCGCTCATGTAGGCGAGGATGAACAATCCCATCAACAGCAACGCGGTATATTCCGGCGGTCCGAAGCGCAGCGCGAACTCGGCGAGCGTGGGAGCGAGCAGCATCAGCCCGACCACGCCCAGCGTGCCGGCGACGAAGGAGCCGATCGCAGCAATGGCGAGCGCCGGCCCGGCGCGTCCCTTCTGCGTCATCGCGTAACCGTCCACGCACGTCATCACCGACGCGGCTTCTCCCGGTATGCTCATCAGGATCGAGGTGGTGGAGCCGCCGTACATCGCACCGTAATAGACGCCAGCAAGCAGCACGACGGCAATGATGGGGTTCAACCCGAAGGTCGCCGGCAGCAGCAGGCTGATGCCGGCGAGCGGCCCGAGGCCCGGCATCATGCCGACCAGCGTGCCGATCAGGCAGCCGACGAACGCGTACACCAGGATCGACGGCTGCAGCGCGACCGAGAAGCCGAGCAACAAGTTATTGAATGTTTCAATCATCAGACCCGGTCAGGAATGTTGGGTCATACTAACGATGAACGATGAATGATGAATGATGAACGATGACCCAAAAACGCGATATGGTGCTTTTCGTTCCGCGTTCATCGTTCCGCGCTCATCGTTGGCTTTAAAAGCCCCAGGGGCTTCTAGGCAAGGGCACGTGCAGCAGGTCGCCCACGACATAGTAGGAAGCGAGGCCGAAGCCGAGCGCGACCAGGGCCACCGACAGCGGCCGCCGGCGTTCGATCACGCCGAGGAAGAACACGAGCAGAGCGATGACGGTCAGCCGGTAGCCGATGCGCTCGAGCGCGAAGATGGCGACGCCGCATGCCACCAGGATGACGACGGCGCGCTTCGTCTCCGTCCATTGGATCGAAGCGAGCGGCGCCGATTTTCCGCCCCACAGCGCAATCAACAGCCCGGTGACGCCAAGAAACACTGCCAGCAGCAACGGCACATAGCCGGGCCCGGGCTCCTGCAACGTGCCGATCGGATAGGCGCGGTTTTCCCAAGCCATGTAGATGGCCAGCGCCAGCAGCATCAGTCCCGAAAATTGATCGGACCGCAGCCTGGCGCCCGATTGTCCCTGTTCAGGCGCGCTCATCCTCTGTCTAAATCGTGGGTTGTGGGTTGTGGGTTGTGGGTTGTGGGTTGTGGGTTGTGGGTCGACCCACGATCCACCAATCACGATCCACGCTTTTATTGCTTCGCATCGACCTTGCCCACCATCTTCACCAGCGCGGCAAGGCGCCTGGCATCGGCCATCCAGTACTGCTGGAACTCGGGCGCGTCCTGGTACTGCACCAGCGAGTCCACCTTGGCCATGGCGTGCTTGAACTCCGGATCCTGCACCGCCCTGCGTGCCGCATCGCGCAGCGCCTTCATCACGGAATCGGGCGTGCCGCGCGGAGCGAACATCCCCGCCCATATGTAATATTCGACGTCCTTGTAACCGAGCTCCTTGAACGTCGGCAGGTTCGGGTATGAGGCATGCCGCTCGGCGCCCCAGCCCACGATCGGGCGCAACTTCCCGGCTTTGACGTGACCGCTGATCGCCGCCGGCCCCCCCGCCGTCAGCTCGACGTGTCCGCCCAGCAATGCGGTGATGGCCGGCCCGCCCCCGGGCGTCGGCACATGCCGCATCTTGAGCTTCGCAGCGTGCAGGAACA
>Ga0184627_10000332_pt1 | contig 18961 bp, 15 predicted proteins | sample PLM3_127_b1_FD_133150 | JGI IMG/M metagenome (GOLD analysis project Ga0184627, IMG submission 133150) | Groundwater sediment microbial communities from an aquifer in East River, Colorado, USA - PLM3_127_b1 | ecosystem: Environmental > Terrestrial > Soil > Riparian zone | place: USA: East River...
CCCACTGCGCAAGCAGCATCGCAGATGCGGATCTGTGGTGCTTGGAACCGCGGCGACCGGTTACCGCACTGCTACAGAGATGACCGTCCGGACAGGATCAGCCATCTTCAGCGGCCTCCTAGCCTGCGGATCGCCGCATATCACGACAAGCACAAGTCGCTGCCAGCGACCATCCAGCTCATCGGACGCCTCGTCCGCGTCGATGATCGCTACCCGCAGCCCTCCGTGCTCATCACCGCCCGGGACGTGGACGTGTATCCCCAGCTCCAAGGGGCGGCACGGTACCTCTATGCAGAGGACGCCGACTGGGCCGAAGCGCTGCCGGGCCTCATTGATGATGAGATCGCCGAGGACCAGGCAGACCGCGCCTACGCTCGGGTATTTGCTCCTGCTCCACCCGCCTTGTCTGTCGAGTCCATCGCCCCCGTCTGCCGGGCCGTTGTACACGAAGTTGACGCAGCCACAGGCTGGCAGCCTGCCTATCCGGGGGGCACCGTGCCTGAGTCGCTCGGGGAAGGGCAACAGGTGCAGGGCCAGACAGTCGTGTACTCGGCGGTCAATCCTACGAACACGACGCTCGTCGTCGTCACGACGGCCGTGGACCGGCCTCGCTGGCACCCGGGGCACCCTGGCCTGGACAGTGCGACCTTCGAGCTGCACGTCATCACCTGGAAGGCCGCCCGCCGGACCGGCGATCCCCACCTGCTGCTCATCAACAGCAGGGACCAAGCCGTCATCCGAGCACTGCTCAAAGCCATCGAGGCCGACGAGCACGCGCGGCCAGCCGACCCGCGACGCCTCCAAGACGCCTTCGATGCCCTCGAGCGCATCTCAGTGTCCTCCGTCGGCGTCCGCAACACCTACCACGGAGGACGTGGCGTTCCCACCTACACGATGTACGCCGGGAGCGGCGTTGACCGCGGCCTCCGCGACGCGGACACCGACCGCCGTGCTCTCGGCCACGCGATGGCGCAGATTGGCTCCCAAACGGGCACCTACACGGCGGGTGTCGCGACCGGCAAGAGCAAGTACTGGGAATCCCGCTACATCTCCCTGCGGGGCTACGAGGACTTCACGACCGGGCTCGCCGAGCGCTACTGGTTCCCGCCTGTCACCGGACCCGGCCGTCTCCTACCCAACGTCACGCGCGGCAGCCGCCTCAGCGAGTTCCCTGCAGCGGACGTTGCCGCCATTGAACTCAATCCCGCCCTACTCGGCCAAGGCTGGCTCCTCGACACGGGTACCGCAATCGATGACCTCGACTTGGAGTTCGACCCAGCCGCGCCTCGCACCCCAACCCGGCTCCCCGTCCTCGCCGCCGACCCACGGGCTGCTGCCACCCCCGTCTGGCACGGCTTCCAGGACCCGCTCGGCCGCTTCCACCCGTCGTCCTCGCCACGGCAAGCACGCCATGGCTACAGCACGCCCATCCCGTTCGAAGACCTGCTGACAAACCGTCCCCCGAACATCTACTTCCTCGATGGGCACACGGTGCACGGCCCGACGCTGTACCAGTCGCTCGGCAACCGCAACCACCTACCGACCATCGACTACGTGAACCAGCCTTGGGTAGGCGTCGATCAGCTCAGCGAGACGCGCGCCAAGGCGGTCGCACGGGGCACCGGCATCTCGATCCACGAGGCACTTGAGTGCTACCTGATCGCCCAGCCGAGGCGCCGCCGTCACCGGTGGATCCTGTGTAACGACGGGCCGCGGGAGATCGCCGACTATCTGGTCATCGAGATGGACCAGGGCCTCCGAGTCCACCTGTCGCTCTGGCACGCCAAGGCCGCCCACGGCGCGACAGCGTCCGTCCGCGTCAACGATCTCCAAGTCGTCGCGCAGCAAGCGATCAAGAGCCGCCGGTACATCACCGACCGCCAAGTCTGGAAGATCATCGGCGCCCGCCTCACCGGCAAGGACTCCCCAGCCATCCAGGTCGTCGAAGGCAGTCGAAAGCTCCTGCTCGCCCTCTGCGGGGAGGACTCGCGTCATCCCAGCGCGAGCATCGCTGATCGAGCACCGGTCATGACCGGGCGCATCGGGATCGCACAACCAGGTCTGAGCATGCAGGCCCTCCGAGACAACCTCGCCAGCGACTCGCCATCGATCGCGGCGCGTCAGGTCCGGGAGTTCCTTACCGTCCTCCACGACGCCACGGCCGATGTCAGCGACGTCACCCTGCTGACCAGCGCGTAGCAACCGCGAACACGGCCCGCCGGTGCTTCGAGCGACCTCGTCGCCGACGCAGCCCGCGACCGCAAGGCAGGCTGGCCGGCAGGGGACGGCCCGGTATGGGGCAACTGGCCGTTTGTGGTGGCAGGTGGTCGCAGTCCCTCCACGAGTGCCCGCCAACGTGGTCGCAATTTGGTCGCAATCCGACGCCCGCCGTCAGTCGTCGTCTCCACGACATGGCCGCTGAGCTGCGGGTTTGGTGCGCGCCGCGAGGGATTCGAACCCCCAACCGCCAGATCCGTAGTCTGGTGCTCTATCCGTTGAGCTAGCGGCGCAGAGCGGAGGCAGTGCGATTCGAACGCACGATGGGGGATCAACCCCAAACCCGCTTAGCAGGCGGGCGCCATAGACCAGACTAGGCGATGCCTCCACGTTCCTACAACCCACTGGCCCGGGCGACCATAGCTTATCAACTCGGCGGCGCAGCCCAAGCCACCCATCTCCACCTGCGCGGGGGCTGTCCGCTCGGCATCATGCAAGGCGACCATCGCGATCGGAGCAGGGGTGGACGTGCAGGCCGGCTCGGCGGACCTCGAGCCGGGGACGCCTCGGCGGCGCCTTGGCAACTTCCGGACGCCCGAGCTGGCGGCCAGGGTGCGGGCCGTGCTGGCTGAGGCAGGGATCCCCTCGAGCGACCAGGTCGACCCGGCCCGGCCGGAGTGGTGGGGACGGCGCCTCGACTGGATCGTGCACATGGCAGACACCGGCGGGAACCGCGTCTGGGTGCCCAGAGCGCAGTTCCGGGACGCGGTTCGGACCCTCGCCGAGGCCAGGCGGCGGAAGGGCTAAGCCGTCAGGAACCCGTCACAGCGAGCAAAGGACGCCCGATGGACGCGCTGGTACTGCTCAGGGAGGACCACCGGAAGCTCGAGCGGCTGCTCAAGCGGCTGGAGCAGCCTGTAGGGCTCGGCCGCGAGCAGCACGGGGCCCTCGTGGTCCAGGTCGAGGCCGCGCTGCGGCAGCACGTCGACGACGAGAGGATCTTCTATGCCGCCTTCCGCGAGGAGGCAGCCCCGCGCGGCATCGACATCGACCTGATCGACACCGGGGTCGAGCAGCACAACCGCATCGGCGTCCTGGCTGGCGAGCTGGCCGGCATGGCGCCTGGCGACGACGGCTTCGACGCGACGGTCCGCGTCCTTGTCGAGCGGGTCCGCGAACACCTGGACAGCGAGGACACCGGGCTGCTCACCGCGGCCGAGGACATCATCAGCGACGCCGACCTGATCGACCTGGGCCGGCGCATGGACGAGCGCAAGCGGGTGCTGGCTGCCCAACGCGAGCTGGCCGCGACCGTGCCGCCCCTGCTCCGCTCGCGCTCGGGCCAGCTGGTGGTCGTCCTGGCCGGCGCGGCCCTGGCCGGCGCGGTGGCGCTGGCGGTGCTGGCCGGCCGGCGCCGTTCGGCCCGAGGCGGGACAAGACGAGCAGCACGGTCCCCCACCGACGGCTCCGGCCACGCACCCGGGCCAGGCTGATGACCCTCGGCGGGCCGCTCCCCCGGACGAGCGCCGGGTCGGCCGCTCCTGCGGGCGCCGAGCCAGACGGTGCGCACGCGGGGCGGAGGAAGTGGGATTCGAACCCACGGGACCCTCTCAGGTCCGGCGACTTTCAAGGTCGCTGCCTTCGACCGCTCGGCCACTCCTCCGCGTGCGAGTCTACTTGGCCAGGGGGATGACGTCGGCGCCCAGGTAGCGCTGGAGCGCGGCGGGCACCCGCACCGAGCCATCGGCCTGCTGGTGGTTCTCGAGCAGGGCGATGATCGTCCGGCCGACCGCCACGGCGGTGCCGTTGAGGGTGTGGAGCGGGCGGTTGCCGTCCGTCTCCCTGACCCGGCAGCCGATCCGGCGGGCCTGGTAGTCGGTGCAGTTGGAGGTCGAGGTCAGCTCGCGCCAGGTCCCCTGGGACGGGATCCACGCCTCGCAGTCGTACTTCCTGGCCGCGGAGGCCCCGAGGTCCCCCGCTGCGATGTCGACCACCCGGAAGGGCAGCTCCAGGGCGCTCAGGATTTCCTCCTCGCGGGCGAGCAAGAACTCGTGCTCCTCTTCGGACGCCTCCGGCACGACGAACGACACCATCTCGACCTTGTCGAACTGGTGGACGCGGAAGATGCCACGAGTGTCCTTGCCGTAGGAGCCGGCCTCGCGCCGGAAGCACGACGAGAAGCCGGCGTAGCGGCGCGGCAGGGTGCCCAGGTCGAGGATCTCGTCGGCGTGGTAGCTGACCAGCGGCACTTCCGAGGTGCCGACGAGGTAGAGGTCGTCGCCGGCAGTACGGAAGATCTGCTGCTCGTCGGTTGGAAGGAAGCCGGTCCCGTACATCGCCTCCCGGCGCACCAGCACCGGCGGGATCACCGGGGTGAAACCGGCCCCGGTGAGGCGGTCCATGGCGAAGCGGACCAAGGCGAGCTCGAGCATCGCCCCCGGGCCGGTGAGGTAGCCAAAGCGCGCACCCGAGACCTTGGCCGCCCGGACCGTGTCGATGGCGCCGAGCAACTCGCCCAGCTCCACGTGGTCACGCACCTGGAAGTCGAAGGCGGGTGGGTCGCTGGTGCGCCGCAGCTCGACCGCGTCCTCCTCGCCCCCGTCGGGCACCGCGGGGTGGGGCAGGTTCGGCACCCGGGCCTGGACGTCGGCCAGTTCGGCCTCGACCGAGCGCAGGCGGGCCTCGACGTCGTCGATCTGCGCGGCCAGGTCCTTCAGCCCGGCCATGACCGTGGGACGCTCCTCGGGCGCGCCCCTGGCCACGTCCTTGCCCCGCCGCTTCTGCTCCGACCGTAGGGCGTCGACCTCGGTGACCAGGGCGCGCCTGCTCGCGTCCAGCTCGAGCAGGCGGTCCACTGCGTCGCCGGCGCCGGGGCCGCGCCGGGCCAGGGCTGCCCGCACGCGGTCGGGGTCGTCACGGACGAGCTTGAGATCGAGCACCTTGGGTCCCTCCGGGTACGGCAACCATGACCCTGCCGGCGGCGGCAGCGCGAGCCGGCCTGACCGAGCGATCATCGCGCTGCGGATGCGCGCGGTCGACAGGATATCCGGACCGCTACAGGCGGATGGTGACCGGCCCGCCAGTCCTGCCCATGGCGGGGAACGCGTCGTAGCGGTGGAAGCCGACCGACCGGACCAGGTTGGAGACGTGCTGGCGGTTCTCGGCCGTCTGCCTGCCGATGAGGTGCAGCCTGCTCTCCAGGCGGCCGATCGCGGCCGACTGGCGGGCGATCGCGGCAGGGACCTCCTCGCTTTCGCCGCCCCCGGCAAGCAGCCGGCGATACGTGCGGTCGAGCCCGCGGAGCCGGACGGCGAGCCAGGCCACGGCCAGGGTGAGGGCCAGGCAGCAGGCGAGCGCGACGGCCACCAGCAGAGTCAGGTTCTCGACCGACGGCGCGGGCACGGCTCAGACCACCTCCAGGCAGGCAACCAAGGGGATGGGGAAGAGCGGCGCGATTGTACAATGCTGAGTCGTTGCATCAAGGCGGCGTCGAGCGTGACTCGGACGCCACTGCTCTCCGAGGCCGAGCGATGACCACGCCCTGCTCCTTCGCCTACTTCGACTGCTTCGCGGGCATCGCCGGCGACATGGCCCTCGGCGCGCTGCTCGACGCGGGCGGCTCCCCGAAGACGCTGCGGGCCGGGCTCGCCGGGCTCGCGCTGGACCCCTTCCGGCTCGAGGTGGCAACGGTGGAGCGCGGCGGCATCGGCGCCACCCAGGTCAAGGTGCACACCGACCGGTCCAGCGTGGTGCGCACCTGGGGCAACCTGCGGGCCATGCTGGGCCAGGCCGACCTGCCCGAGCCGGTTCGGGCCCGGGCCCTGGCCACCTTCGAGCGACTGGCCGAGGCCGAGGGGCGGGTCCACCGCAAGCCTCCCGACCAGGTCCACTTCCACGAGGTCGGCGCGGTGGACGCGGTCGTGGACGTGGTCGGGACTGCGCTGCTCCTGCACGACCTCGGCGTGCGCGAGATCTGGGCGTCCGCGGTGGCCACCGGGAGCGGTCGGGTCCGGGCCGGGCACGGTGTCCTCCCGGTGCCGGGGCCGGCCGTGCTCGAGCTGCTACGCGGGGCCCCGGTCTACTCCGGCGGCATCCCGGCCGAGCTGACCACCCCGACCGGGGCCGCCATCCTGGCCGCCGGGGCAACCCGCTTCGCCGAGCTGCCGCCGGTGCGGGTCGCCCGGGTCGGCTACGGCGCGGGCAGCCGCCAGCACGGCGAGCTGCCGAACGTCCTGCGGGTCGTGCTCGGGGAGCGCGTCCGGGACGGCGCGGCGGGTGACGGGGGGATGGTGCTCGAGGCCAACATCGACGACATGACCCCCGAGCTGGCCCCGTGGGTGCTCGACCGGTTGCTGGCGGCTGGCGCCGCCGACGTCTGGTTCACCCCGATCCACATGAAGAAGGGTCGGCCCGGCATCACCCTGTCCGTGCTCTGCCCGCCAGGGGCCGAGGCGCGCCTGCGCGAGCTGCTGTGGCGGGAGACCTCCACGCTCGGGGTGCGAGGCGTGCCCGTGCGCAAGTGGATGTTGGAGCGCCAGGTCGTCGAGGTCGCGTTGTACGGCGGCAAGGTCCGGGTGAAGCTCGGGCTCGACGACGGCCGGGTCGTGAACGTCGCCCCGGAGTTCGCCGACTGCTCCCGGCTGGCGGTCGAGGCCCAGCGACCCCTGAAGGAAGTCATGGCCCGCGCCCAAGCCCTGGCCCTGGCCCACCTGGACGCGCGGGACGAGGAGGGCCCGGCCAGGCCGTCCTGAGCACGGCGGGCGCACCCCGACACGCCCACCGGGGACGATCGGCGCCAGAGCAGGCGGGCGCACCCGACACGCCAACGCGGGACGAGCGGTGCCAGAGCAGGGCGGGCGCACCCCGACACGCCTACGCGGGAGAGCGCCCGCTCCTCAGAGCGTCCCGACTGACTCCCAGCGTGGGCTCTGCAGCCACGGGGTGCGCAGCTCGGACAGGTCGAGGCTCTCCATATAGCTGCGCACCATGCCGAGCTGGACGGCCTTGGCGACCGGCATCTCGCGCTCGGCGGCCCGCACCGCGCGCTCGGAGGTGAAGTAGGTGACCTCGGTGAACCAGCCGCCCTCGCCGTGGTCGGCGACCGTCACCCCGAGCACGTGCGCTTCGTCCTGCAGCCCCTGCTCGACCTCGCTCTGCAGGGCGGCCAGCCTTCTCGCGTCGATGACCTTGCCCTGCAGGACCCGGACGAACCCGGCCTGGTCGGAGCTGCCGCCCTTGACCACGCGGACGATGGGGCACCGGTGCAGACGCGGAGGGCCGGCGAGCCGCTTCTCCACCGCCGCCCGCCAGCCGGCCACCGCGGGCCGCTCGTCGTTGGCTGCCGCCGACGCCTCGTTGTCGAAGCGGAAGACGGCGACCAGCTCGCCGCCGTCGGTGATCCCGGCGGTCAGCCCGAGCCAGCCGGTCGCGGCCGCGCCGAGCTGGTCGCCCCAGCGGTCGAACTCGCGCCGCACGCCGGCGGCGTCCTTGACCCTCCCCTGCATGACCTGGATGAACATGGCCCCCCCTCTGCGACCAGATTGTCCAGCTCAAGCTACCCGTCACGCGGGACAAGTCAAGTACGACAATCCGGCAAATGGCCAGCTCGCGCCGACACCGGGCGGGGGGTGGCCGCTAGGACGGCAGGCCGAGGGTGCGGGCGACGTTGGTCTTGAGGATCTCGCTGGTCCCCTCGTACAGGCGCATCCCGCGGACGAACCGGGCCCAGCGCTCGATGCCCATCTCGGTCATGTAACCGTTGCCGCCGAACACCTGGATGGCCCGGTCGGCGACCCGGCCGACCATCTCGGTGGCCACGTACTTGGCCAGCGCGCCCTGCTGGCGGCCGTCGGCTCCCTGGTCGATGGCGTCAGCCATCTGGTACACGAGCAGGCGGGCCTGGGTCAGCTCGGCCAGGGTGTCGACGATCATCCCCTGGACGTACTGGTTGGCCCCGATCCTGCGGCCGAACGCCTCGCGCACCTTTGCGTACTCGAGCATGCGGCCGTACAGGTGCTGGGCGGTGCCGAGCGCCATCGACGCGATCGAGATCCGGCCGCCGTTGATCCACTTCATCGCCGAGTAGAAGCCGTAGCCCTCCTTGCCGAGCACGGCGTCGTCACCGACCCGGCAGTCGGTGAACACCAGCTCGACCTGGTGCTCGTCGTACATCGTCCGCTGCCTGCGGCCGACCTCGAACCCGGGGGTGTCGGCGTCGACCAGGAAGCAGGTGATGCCGCCCTTGGCGCCGAGCCCCGGCTCGGTGACCGCGAACAAGATCACGTAGTCGGCCTGGGCGCCGTGGGTGATGAAGTGCTTGCGCCCGTTGATCATCCAGCCGCCGTCCACCCGCTCGGCCCGGGCCCGGATCCTGGTCGCGTCGGAGCCGGCGTCGGGCTCGGTAAGAGCGAAGCAGGCCTCCCGCTCGGCCCGCATCGTCGGTTGCAGGTAGCGCTCCTGCTGGGCCGGGGTACCGTCGAGCAGGATCGGTGTGGGGCCCTCGACGCTGGGCAGCACGCCGCCGGCCATGGCAAGCAGCAGGCCGTGCCGGTGGCACTCCTCCATGCACAGGGTCAGGCCGAGGTAGCCGACGCCGGACCCACCGCATGACTCGGGCATGAACAGAGTGTAGAAGCCCTCTGCGGCCGAGCGCTTGCGGAGCGCCTTGCGCTCCTGCTCGAACGCGGCGAACGTGCCCGTCTCGCCGATCTCCTGCGCGTACGTCGCCTCCTTGGGCGCCACCTCGCGCTGGATGAATGAGCGGATCGCCTCCCGCAACGCGACCAGCTCCTCTGGAAGTTGCACGACGCCCATGGCCACCCTCGCTCTCGTCCGGATCCTTGCGCCTGCAGCGCGCACGGCCAATGTAGCCACCCGGGCAGCGACGCGACAGTGCGGGCGCGGTTCCTCTTCGCGCAGCTTGTGACAGGTCCATCCCGGACCGATACCGTGTGCCCCATGTCCTGGAAGGCAAAGGTCGCGCTGGCGATGGCGGTGGCCGTCCCGAGCGTCGTGCTGCGCCTGGCCGGCACCCACCTCGAAGACCTCCTCGCCCTGCTGGTGTTCGGTGCCGCGGTGGTGACGGCCGCGTTCCTGCTGGCGTGGGCGGCGGAGGCGGCCGAAGTCGATATCTCGGGCAACCTGGCCGTTGCGATCCTGGCGCTGATCGCGGTCCTACCCGAGTTCGCCGTCGACCTGTACTTCGCCTTCACCGCCGGCAGCAAGCCGCACTACGCCGCCTACGCGGCGGCAAACATGACCGGCAGCAACCGCCTCCTCATCGGCTTCGGCTGGTCGATGGCGGCGCTGGTGTTCATCCTGGCAGCCAGGCGCCGTGGCGAGCGGGTCAACGAGGTTGTGCTCGAGCCACAGCGCCGCATCGAACTGGGGTTCCTGGGCCTGGCCTCCATCTACGCCGTGGTGATCCCCCTGACCCGGCAGCTCGCTTGGTACGACTCGGTCGTGCTGATTGGCCTGTTCGTCGTCTACATGTGGCGGGTGGGGAAGACCCCGCGCGAGGAACCGGACCTCATCGGCGTGCCCGAGCGGATCGCCGAGCAACCCAAGGGCCTGCGCCGCGCCATCGTGATCGGCCTGTTCGTGTTCGCCGCCGGCGTCGTGCTCTCGGCGGCAGAGCCGTTCGCGGAGGCGCTGATCGGTGCGGGCGAGGCCCTCGGGATCGACGAGTTCCTGCTCGTCCAGTGGCTCGCGCCCCTCGCCTCGGAAGCGCCCGAGCTGCTGGTGGCCGCCTTGTTCGCCTTCCGCGGCAAGGGCGACAAGGGCGTCGGCATCCTGCTCTCGGCCGAGGTCAACCAGTGGACGCTGCTGGTCGGGATGATCCCGTTGGCCTTCCTGGCCGGCGGGGGCGGGGGGCCGCTGCCGCTCGACCCACGCCAGCACGCCGAGTTCATCCTCACCAGCGCCCAGGCCGTGCTCGGGTTCGCCGTGCTGTCGAACCTCCGGTTCCGGTTCTGGGAGGCGCTGACGATGCTCGGCCTGTTCGCCGTCCAGTTCCTCGTCCCGAACCCGACCGCCCGGATGATGCTCGCCGCCGCCTATGTCGTCTTCGCCGTGGTCCTGCTCGTGGCGCACCGGCGCCACGTCCTGGGGATCGCCCGCTGCGTCTGGCGCATCGGCAGTGAACGCGAGCCCGCACCGAAGGCCGCATCCGGGCGAGGCTGACCGGATCCGGTCGCTCAGCGTCGCCGGCCGTCCTGGAAGACCGCGGCAACCCGCGAGAGCGCCCGTATGTCGGTGACCGGGTCGCCGTGGACGGCGAGGACGTCGGCCCGGCCACCCTCGCGCAGCCTGCCCCGGTCAGGCACGCCGAGCAGGTCGGCAGCCTCGCCGGTGGCCGCCCGGACCGCGGCCAGCGGGTCGAGCCCGTGCTCCACCATGAACGCGGCCTCGGTGGCGACGCCGCCGTGGGGGTTGTCGGGCGTGCCGGCGTCGGTACCGGCCACCACCTTGACCCCGGCCTTCACCGCGGCCCGGAACGACGTGGCCTGGGCCTCGGCAGCGGGCCGGGCCCGGTCCTTGATCCAGCCGGGCACGCCCGGACCGGCCAGGATGCCGTGCGGGGCCGAGAAGGTCGGCGTGTAGCGCGCCCCGGTGGCCAGGAACGCGTCGATCGCCGCCTCGTCCAGGAACATGCCGTGCTCGACCGAGTCCACGCCGGCGCGCAGGGCGGCGACCACCCCGCCCTCGCCGATCGCGTGCGCGGCCACCCGGAGCCCGAGCCGGTGCGCCTCCTCGACCAGGGCGTCGAGCTCGGCCTGGGTGTAGGCGGCCTCGCGGGGGTCGATCCCCTTGGTGAGCACCCCGCCGGTGGCCACCACCTTGATGCAGCCTGCGCCCATGGCTGCGTTCTCGCGGACCGCCTGCCGCATCGCGTCCACGCCGTCGGTCACGCGGCCGAGGTACGGGATGTGGCCGCCGGTCATGGTGACCGCCGGCCCCGAGGCGACCACCAGCGGCCCAGGGACCTCACCCGCCTCCACCGCCCGCCCCACCGCGATCGCCTCGGCACCGGGCGCCCCGAGGTCGCGGACCAGGGTCACGCCGGCCTCGAGCTGGCGGCGCGCGTTGGCCACGGCGCTGACCGTCCGGGCCGCCTCGCTGTCCGGGATGCCGGCCGCCAGGTCCGGCTCGCCGCTGGCCACCAGGTGCACATGCACGTCGACGAGCCCCGGGAGCAGCGTGCAGCCGGGTAGGTCCAGCATCGGGAGGCGGCCGTCGCGGGCCTCCGGGGGCAGGCCGGCGGCTGGCCCGGCGTAGGCGACCAGGCCGCCGTCGAGCCAGAGCGCGGCGTCGGCCACGGGAGCCGCCCCGCTGCCGTCGAGCAGGCGTGGGGCTCGCAGGACGACGGGGCCAGGGGCGTTGGTGGCTGGCATCGCTGCCTCCAGGCGGGCGGGTCGAGGATCGGTCGAGGGAGCCTACGGCCAAGGAGGTCGCCCGCCGGGCAGCGGAGAGCCCCGCGGCGGGGCCGGGCTGGCCTGGTGCCGGCGGGGCTTCGGGGTGGGCGAAGGGGGACTTGAACCCCCACGTCCTTGCGGACACAGGAACCTGAATCCTGCGCGTCTGCCAATTCCGCCACTCGCCCGGGGTAACGGAGCGGCATTGTAGCACGGGGCCTGTGGCAAGCTGCCAGGAGAATAGCTGGTCACAGGCGGATCGCAGTATGGCGACCGGGTGAACTGGGAACAGGGCCCTACGGTAGACTGCCGGTTCGGTGGCATTCGCCCGCCCCGCCGCCACCTGACCGCCGTCTGGACACGAGGGAGTGGCTTCCGCCGACCCATGGGCATCCTGCGTGATTTCGAGCAGCGCCTGGAAGGCGCTGTCGAGGGCTTGTTCGCCAGGGCCTTCCGCTCGGGCGTGCAACCGGTCGAACTGGGCAAACGGCTGGTCAGGGCGGTCGAGGACGGGCGCACGGTCGGGGTCAGCCGGGTCTACGTGCCCAACGTCTACGTCTACGAGCTCTCGCCGGCCGACCGCGAGCGCTTCCGCGACTACGAGCACGCGCTCGCAGCCGAGCTGGCCGCCCTCGCCGTGCAGACCGCGCGGGACAACGACTGTGCCATGCTCGGCCCGGCCCGCATCGAGTTCGAGACCGGCGAGGACCTGGCCGAGGGCCGTTTTCGGGTGACCGGCCGGGTCGAGGCCGACCCCAGCCGGGCTGACCCCACCGGCGCCCCGGAAAGCAGCCACGACGCGCCGGTGGGGCCGCACACCGCCATGCTCCCAGGGCAGAGCCGGGCGCCCGAGGTGCGCACCCCGGCCAGCCTGGTGCTGCTCTCCGGCCGCCACGAGGTGCAGGTCTACCCGCTGAGCGGCGCGAAGCTGTCGATCGGTCGCTCCGACCAGTCGGACATCGCCCTTGCCGATCCGGGCGTCTCGCGCAACCATGCCCGGATCGTCCGTGAGGGCGACGACTTCATCGTCGAGGACCTCCAGTCCACCAACGGGACCGAGGTGAACGGCCAGCCCGTGCGGCGCCGACGTTTGGCCAACGGGGACGTGGTGAAGCTGGCAAACTCCACCCTGCAGTTCCGACGGGAGAGCTGATGCCGCCGATCTTCCTGCTCGCGGTCAAGATCGCCTTCCTGGCCATCCTGTACCTGTTCGTGGCCAGGGCGATCCGGGCCGTCGTGCTCGACGTGTTCGGGCCACGGGCCCAGCGGCGGCGCCGGCCCCGGGCGGAGGCCCGTCGACCGGCCGCGCCCCGGCCGGCGCCCAGCCGTCCGGCCCGCCGCCTGCCCCGCGAGCTGGTCGTGACCGACGCCAGCGGCAAGCGCACGGTCCTGCTCAAGGACTCGATCACCGTGGGCCGGGCGGCAACCTGCGACCTGGTCGTGAGCGACACCTACGTGTCCAACGTGCACGCCCGCATCTTCGCCAAGGACGGCTCGTACTGGCTCGAGGACCTCGGCTCCACCAACGGTACCTACATGAACCGGGCCAAGGTGGCCGTGCCCACCGCCGTGGGCCCGGGCGACGAGATCCAGATCGGCAAGGCCACCTTGGAGCTGCGCCGCTGATGGGCCTCCGACGGGGCGCCGCCACCGACCGGGGCCGGATGCGCGAGGGCAACGAGGACAGCTACCTGGCCGCCGGGCCGCTGGCCGCTGTCGCAGACGGCATGGGCGGCCATCGGGCCGGCGAGGTGGCCAGCGCGACCGCCATGGACCAGCTCAGCACCCTCCGCGACGGCGGTCCGTGGAAGGACGACCGGGCCGCCGGCGAGGCGCTGAAACGGGCGGTGGCCGAGGCCAACCGGCGCATCAGGGAGCTGGCCGCCGGCGACAAGGCGCTCGAGGGCATGGGCACGACCCTGACCGCCCTGCTGGAGGATGGGGACTCGGTCCACCTCGCCCACGTCGGCGACTCGCGCGCCTACCTGCTCCGCCACGGCGAGCTCTCTGGCCTCACCGAGGACCACACCCTGGTCCAGGAGCTGGTCCGCCAGGGCCGCCTGCGGCCCGAGGACGCCGAGCGCCATCCGCAGCGCAGCATCATCACCCGTGCGCTCGGCGTCGACAGCGACGTCGAGATCGACACCGCCACCTACAAGATCGTCCCTGGCGACCGCCTCCTGCTCTGCACCGACGGCCTGTCCGGGGTGGTCGACCACACCCGGATCCGCAACGTCCTGCTGCGCACCCCCGACCCCCAGCAGGCGGCCGACAAGCTGGTGGCCCTGGCCAACGAGGCCGGCGGGCCCGACAACATCACCGTGATCGTGCTCGACGCCGAAGGGGTGACCACCGCCGCCGAGCCCACCGGCGACCTGGCCGCCGAGGACGGCGAGGCCGGGCCCGGGTCCGACAACGACCCCGACGACGCCATGGTCACCGGCCTGCAGCGGGTCGGCCCGGGCGCCGGGCGACGGGCTCGGGGGGAGCCGGGCCGGGCCGGGCGGCCGCGCCGGCGGCGGGTCAGGCGCGTGCTCACGGTGCTGCTGGTGGTCGCCGCCCTGGCCGGCATCGTGGTGGCCGGCCGGGCCCTGGTGTTCAGCCGCTACTGGGTCGGGTTCCACGGGGACCGCGTGGCGGTGTTCCGGGGCGTGCCCGGCGAGGTGGCCGGCATCGGCTTCTCCCGCCTGGTCGCCGACACCGAGGTCACCCGCGCCCAGGTGCCGCCAGCCCGCGCCTCGGACCTCGAGGCCGGCGTCGCCGCCAAGGACCGCGCGGACGCCTTCCGCATCGCCAGGTGCGCCCCTGCCGTGTACACGGGCTGCCCCGCCGACGGGGCGGCGCCCACCACCACGACCGTGGGCGTGACCACCACCGCCGGACCATCCACGACCACCGCCCCGCCCACCACGACGCCGGCGGGCTGACGGTGGAATCGCGCCGCAACGTCGAGCTGACGCTGCTCCTGCTCGCCCTCGTGCTCTCGGTGGGGGGCTACATCGTGGTCGGCCTGGTCGCCGACAACACCGTCCCCGCCGGCAGCCTCGGCTACGGCGCCACCCTGGCCGTGCTGTTCATCGGCGCGCACCTCGTGCTTCGCTGGAAGGCGCCCCAGGCCGACCCGCTCCTGCTGCCAGGCGCGGCCCTGCTCAACGGGCTCGGCCTGGTCATGGTGCGGCGGTTGGACTACGCGGCCGTGCTCCGCAAGGGCGGCTACCCGCAAGCACCCTCCCAGGCCCTGTGGACCGTGCTCGGCCTGGCGGTGTTCGCCGCCGTGATCGTGGTGGTCCAGGACCACCGGGTGCTCGACCGCTACCGCTACACCTGGCTGCTCCTCGGCGTCTTCCTGCTCATGCTGCCGGTGCTGCCGGGCGTCGGCCAGGAGATCAACGGCGCCCGGCTCTGGGTCAAGATCGGACCGTTCAACGGCCAGCCCTCCGAGCTGGCCAAGATCCTGCTGGTGGTGTTCCTCGCCGCGTACCTGGCCGAGCGGAAGGAGCTCCTGGCCACCGCCACCTACCGGGTCGGCCCGCTGTTGCTGCCCGAGATCAAGTACTTCCTGCCCATGCTGATGGCCTGGGGAGTCAGCCTGTTCGTGCTGTTCTTCGAGAAGGACCTCGGCTCGAGCCTGCTGTTCTTCGGGGTGTTCATCGCCCTGCTCTACGTGGCCACCGGGCGCTTCTCCTACGTCGCGGCCGGGCTCGGCCTGTTCATGGGCGGCGCCCTCGTCGCCTACCAGCTCTTCGGCCACGTGCGCTCCCGGGTGGCGGTCTGGCTGAACGTCTGGGACTACTACGACGGCCGCGGCTTCCAGCTCGCCCAGGGCCTGTTCGCGCTGGCCACCGGCGGGATCCTCGGGGAAGGCTGGAACCAGGGGCAGCCCAACCTGATCCCGTTCGCCTCGACCGACTTCGTGTTCGACGCCTTCGGCGAGGAGCTCGGTCTGCTCGGGGTGACCGCCATGCTGCTCGTCTACCTGCTGATGGTGTTCCGCGGCTTCCGGGTCGCCCTGGCCGCCGGCGACGACTTCGGCAAGCTGCTCGGGCTGGGCCTCGTGGTCAGCTTCTCGCTGCAGGTGTTCGTGATCGTGGGAGGGGTCACCCGGCTCATCCCGCTGACCGGCATCACCCTCCCGTTTGTCAGCTACGGGGGGTCGAGCATGGTGGCCAACTACGCCCTCATCGCCATCTTGTGCCGCATCTCGAGCGAGTCGACCCCGGCGCCCGCCCGCAAGACGGGGCCAGCGCCGGCCGGCGACGCCCAGAGCGGGGAACTGACGGTGGTCCGGTGAACCGCCAGATCCGCCGCGTGGCCTTCGTGGTCCTGTGCGCCTTCGTGGCCCTGCTCGCCGCCCCGTTCTACTGGCAGGTGGTGGCCGCCGACCGGCTCACCAACGACCCCCGCAACGCGCGCACGCTGATCAAGGAGTACTCGATCCAGCGCGGCAAGATGGTGGTCAGCGGCGAGCCGGTGGCCGAGTCGGTGGCAACCAACGACAAGCTGGAGTACAAGCGCGTCTACCCCCAGGGACCCCGCTACGGCATGGTCACCGGCTTCTACTCGCTGGTGTTCGGCCGCACGCTGGCCGAGGAGCGGTTCAACTCCTTCCTGCTCGGCCAGGCGCCCGAGCAGTTCGCGCAGAACCTCTCCGACCTGCTCACGGCGAACGACACGCCGGGTGGGACGCTGACCCTCACCCTCGACCCGGCCGCCCAGGAGGCGGCCGAGCGGGAGCTCGGCAGGAGCAAGGGCGCCGTGGCCGCGATCGACTTCCGCACCGGCAACGTGGTCGCCATCACCACCTTCCCCCGCTACGACCCGAACGACCTCTCCGGCCACGACCCGGAGAAGATCCGGACGGCCTGGAAGCAGCTCAACGAGGACCCGGACGCCCCGCTGCTCAACCGGGCGGCAGGTGGCCTCTACCCGCCCGGCTCCACCTTCAAGGTGGTGACCGCCGCAGCCGCCCTCGAGAGCGGCGTCACCCCCGACTCGCAGCTCGACAACCGCGCCGCCTACGTCCCGCCGCAGACCACCCGGCCGATCAGGAACTTCGGCGGCGGGAGCTGCCGGAGCCCCAACGGCGACAAGATCACCCTGTCCCAGGCGCTCACCGTCTCGTGCAACACCGCCTTCGCCGAGCTGGGCGTGCGGCTCGGGGACGACAAGCTGGTGAACGAGGCCGAGAAGTTCGGCCTCAACGCCGGCCTCGAGTACCAGCTCCCGGCCGCGGTCAGCCTGATCCCGCGCGAGCTCGACCCGCCTGCCACCGCCCAGAGCGCCATCGGCCAGCGCGACGTCCGGGTCTCGCCACTGCAGATGGCGTCGATCGCGGCCACCATCGCCAACGACGGCAAGCGCATGGCGCCGCACGTGGTCAGCCAGGTCGTCGCCAACGACGGCAAGGTGGTCAAGACCTTCCGGCCCGACTCCCTCGGCCAGGTCATCCCCGGCAGCGTGGCCACCGATCTGCAGCAGATGATGATCTCGGTGGTCGAGAGCGGGACGGCGCGGGGCGGGGCCATCGAGGGCCTCCAGGTGGGCGGCAAGACCGGCACCGCCCAGAACGCCCCCGGCAAGGCCCCGCACGCCTGGTTCATCTGCTTCACCTCCCGGGGCGACAAGGCGATCGCGGTCGCCGTGGTCATCGAGAACGGCGGCAACGCGGGCGACGAGGCCACCGGCGGCCGGGTCGCGGCCCCCGTCGCCAGGGCCGTGATCCAGGCGTACCTGGGGTCGGGCCAGTGACCACGGCGGGCGCACCCGGAGCCTCGCGTGCGACGAGGTGGCGCCGATGAGCGCCGTGCTGCTCGGCGACCGCTACCGGCTCGGCGACCCGATCGCGACCGGCGGCATGGGCACCGTGTACCGGGCGGTCGACCAGGTGCTGGGCCGGCCGGTTGCGGTCAAGGTGCTCAAACGGGAGCTGGCCGAGGACGCCACCTTCGTGGAGCGGTTCCGGCGCGAGGCGCGCGCCGCGGCCGGGCTCTCCCACCCCAACGTGGCCGGCGTGTACGACTACGTCGAGCTGGACGACCAGGCCTTCATCGTGATGGAGCTGGTCGAGGGCGAGACCCTGGCGACCCGGATCGCGCGGAGCGGCCCGCTGCCCTGGCCGGAGGCGTTCGCGATCGGCGAGCAGGTCGCTCGCGCCCTGGCCGCCGCCCACGCGCGCGGCCTGGTCCACCGGGACGTGAAGCCGGCCAACGTGCTGCTCGGCGGCAGGCAGGCCGGCGCCGTGACCGCCGGAACCGCTGAGGTGGTCAAGGTGACGGACTTCGGCATCGCCCAGGCCGCCCAGGCCGCCACGCTGACACGCACCGGCGTGGTGCTCGGCAGCGCCAACTACGTGGCCCCGGAGCAGGCCCAGGGCGCCCACGTGGGCCCGGCGGCCGATCTGTACTCCCTCGGCTGCGTGCTGTTCGAGATGGTCACCGACCAGACGCCCTACACGGGCGCCAACGCGGTCGCCATCGCCAGCCAGCACGTGGCCGCGCCGGTCCCCAACCCGCGCGACCGCCGGGCTGACCTGCCCGGCCCGGCCGCCGCGATCATCATGAAGGCGATGCACAAGGAGCCGGAGCGCCGCTTCGCCTCCGCCGCCGCCATGGCCGACACGCTTGCCGGGGCCCGGGCCCGCCCCGAGGAGGCGCCCGGCGACTCGACCGCGGTGCTGCCACCGGTGCCGCCGCTCCCGGTGCGGGCGCCGGTCCCGCCGGTTGCGACCGGCGTCCCCGGCTCGGCGCGGCCCTACCTGCGCCCTCGACCCTACCCGGGCCGGCCCTGGTCGCAGCTTCCACCCCGGAGGCGGACCGGGACGTGGGTGCGGGCCGTGGTGGCCGTGGCCGGAGCGGCCCTGGTCCTGCTGGCCTGGGTGTCGCTGCGGGGCACTCGGGAGGCCAGCACCCCGACCGAGCGCGCCGTGACCCCCACCAGGCCGACGACCGGGGCGGTGGGCAGGGTGCGCCTGCCCGACCTACGCAAGCGGGACGTCGGCCAGGCAACGGCGATCCTGAAGGGCCTGGGGCTCAACGTCCGCGTCTCGCGGCGGAAGGGCACCGTGACCGACATGCGCCCACGACCGGGTAGATTGGTGCCCAAAAGGTCGACGGTCAGCCTCCTCGTGGCCAAAGGCCAGGGTGACGGGCGCGACGACGACCAGAACAGAGATAAGGGCGGCTGATGGCGACGACTCCGCATGTGCTCATCGACCGGTATGAGGTGGGTCGGTTGTTGGGGACTGGTGGGATGGGTGAGGTGTTTGAGGGCCGGGACCGGTTGTTGGCCCGGCGGGTGGCGGTCAAGGTGCTGCTGGCGCAGTTCGCCAGGGA
>Ga0184627_10000333_pt1 | contig 18959 bp, 24 predicted proteins | sample PLM3_127_b1_FD_133150 | JGI IMG/M metagenome (GOLD analysis project Ga0184627, IMG submission 133150) | Groundwater sediment microbial communities from an aquifer in East River, Colorado, USA - PLM3_127_b1 | ecosystem: Environmental > Terrestrial > Soil > Riparian zone | place: USA: East River...
AAGCCTCGGATAAAGTATCTGCTTCTGTTATAGAAGCTCTTCCTGACTTTATAGGTGAAGGTAATGATTGTAAAGCTTCCTCTTTTGGAATTATTGATTTCGCTGGTCTTACTCTTCGTAAGGGCTCAGCCATCATAGGTTCATCAGTACCAATAAGAGGCTCTGCTTCTATTGGGGCTTCTTCCATTAGAGGAGATTTAATAGGACCTAAGGGAGCCTCCTCTTTAATTAAAGGTTCCGCTTCCATCGGAATCTCTTTCTCAGCTTCTCTAGCCATATAATCACTAACATCTTCAGGAGAAAGAATTTCTTCTGGAATTTCAGCTCTTTCAGCTTTAGCAATTCTAATAGCTCTATTTATTTCATATCCTTCACTTACTAATTCCTGCAAACGTGGTGCAATATCAGGATCATTAACTGCTTCAGAGAGCTTTTCTAAAGGATCAGCTACTGAAGAACCAGAACTCCCTTTTAATAGTCCTTGATGATAAGTAGATTCTTCAGGAGATTGTAAATCTCTCCAAGATTTTCCATATTTTCGGAACTGGCTATCCTCGAAAGTATTAAGTTTACTTACATCTCCAATTGCTCCCCGTTGAGAACTAGGTAACCCCGAGGGAACATTTTGCTCAAAAAGGGGAGGATTACTTTTCCTTAAAGCCTCACCACCAGCTTCTATTGGATGCTTAATACTAAGACCACCCATTCCAATATCAAAGGCCCCACCAGTAATATTTTTTAAACCTTTCTCAGTTTCTCCACTTTCAATATTACTTATACCAGTACCAATAGATTCACCACCAGAAGAAATCATCTTAGGCCCAAATATAGGAGCAGTTAATAAAGCTCCCGCCGGACCTAATGCTCCTATTGGAAGTAATTGACTTGGATCTGTAGCAGCTTCTAATCCCTTAATTCCTACTTCCTTAATAGCTTCTGGTAATTCAGTGCCATATTCAGCACCGACTTCTCCATAATCTAAATCGCTAGGAGCTAATGCACCTTCAATTGTCTTTCTAAAAGGTTGCTCCTCAACTCCAGCTATACTACTAGTAACTTTATCCCTTAATTTTTGGGTAGCTTCAAAAGGTACTTCAATTCCTTTGATTATTTTGCCCGCCGCAGTATCCTCTAATGCATCAGCAAACTCTTTATCATACTTCATATACCAAGGAAGATTACGAAAGTCTTCATCTTCCTGTTTTTTACGTTTTTCCTCTTCAGATAGTGAAACAAAGTCTCTATCTGGAGTATCATCGAACAAATGAGAATAACTTCTATACAAGCGATCGAAATTATAAGGAGAACTCATTAGTAAGTCCTCCCATGACGAATTCCACTGACCATAGAGCGCTTATTAATTTCACTATCAATAAGGTCAAGAATTTTTACAGACATTCCTTCTTCTGTTGGAACAATTTTACCCTCTTCATTACGAGTAAATAAATGTTTATAACGTGGATCAGAAGTAATTTCTCTCTTAACTTGCGTAGGAATGTCTTGCTCTTCTTTCTCAAGGGATTTAGTCCTGCGCTCAGTTTCTTTAATTTGTTCCGCTTTTAATTCCCTTTCACTTCTTCCCTTTGCTTCTCTTTCTGCGCGGGCTTCTCTTGACTCAGACAACGATAACGATTTAGAAGCTCTCTCGCCAGCAGCAGTAGCTCTTTCTTCTCTTGATTCCGCGCGAGCTTCAGATGCAGCTTTAGTCTTTGCATTAGCTTCAGCCTTAGCCTTTCTAGCTTCTTCAGATGCTGTATTAGTCCTCTGAGTTTCCTCAAATTGACGCTTCTTAGCAGTTCCAATAATTCCAAAACGTTCCGCTTCTAATTCTCTTTGTCTTCCAACATCAGCACCCCTAGCAATTTGAGGTACATATTTACCTTCAGTCTGCCAATCACCATAGGCTTTTTCATATCCAGGATGAACTAATTTTTTAGCTGCTTCTCCTTGACCAAAGGCTCCTAATAATCCAGCACCAATTTTCTGAAGAATAGATGATTTATAATCTTCTGTTTGAGGTCGCTTACTTAAATACTCTCTATAAATGGCTTGGGAAGGTAATGGTTCCTTCGCGCGGGCCATATAAGAAATAGTAGCAGGATCAGTAGAATCAATAGCCTCTTCTCCTCCATCATATAAATTCATCATATAAGGATTACGCATACGCCTGGTTAAATTAGGATCTTCTTCATCATCTTCATTACCAAACAAACTTGAAAAATCGTACGGCATAATTTAACCCTTTCCAAAGGGGGCAGCAATACCAGCACCTAATTGACCGACTTGCATAGCTCTATCAAAAAAAGAGGGTTCATTTACTCTAGAAGTAATATTACCGCTAGCTTGCCCCATTCCAGCTAATTGCCTATCGAAGTAAGGGAGGTCAGATCCCGATTCTCCTCTTAATCCTCTACGTTCTCCTAAGATTGCCATTCTATTTCTAAATGCATCATCAGCAGCAGCGCCTCTTCTACCAGCAGCAGCACTAGCAGCAGCATTAGCATTCTGAATCTCTTGATTTCTTAATCCTTCTACTCGCTGCTGATTACCCATAAATTCTGTATCATAGGTTCCAACACCACCTAGACCACGCTCTTTAGCTGATCTAATTTGACCTTGAAGATCAGTTTCTGCACCTAGTTGAGATTCCCCTAAACTTCTTCCAGCATCCCGCGCTAACTTAGCCATTTGACTACCATAACCAACACTACCACCACCAGCTTGAGCAGCAGATAATTGATTCTTTAATCCCTCAAAGAATCCTCCTTGTCCACTACTAGCGCGGGCACGAAAATCCGCCATTTGAGAAGGATCCCAACCACCAGTATCTCTTAGATTACGATAGCCAGCTAAAGCTTCGTTTTCGCGGGCATTAGCCCATTGTAGAGGATTATAACTGCCTCCTCCTCCGCCACCGCCACCACCTTCACCAGCTTGATTATATAAATCTTGATAAGCTTGATCTATTTGTGAACGAGATTGATTACCAAAGGTGCGGTCTTCTGCCCCATAACCGCCCATTTGAGTAGCAAATTGATTAGCAGATTTAGCTTGTTGACCTAACATCTTATTAGTTGTTTTTGCTGATTTGTTACCCATTTAATTACTTAAGCTCCAAAAAAAGAGTTTCTCCTGACATGCGTTCAAATCCAAAGTGCTTTTTTAAAACTTTAGTATAAGCATCATCATTACTTATTACTATAAATTTCTCAATTCCTTGTGTCTTACAAGATTCTATAGCCCTATTAATCATTTTAAGAACAACTTCAGCTTTTTCTCGCTTACGAGTAAAATCTCTATTCATTATAAGTATACCTTCTGCGAATATTTTCACTACTCCATAAGCAGCGATAGATCCATCAGATTTCTCAATAACTGCATTATCTAGTACATTATATAAACTAGGAATACCTAATTCAGGTTGACGCTTAAATATCTCATCAATAGGTGCTACATCCCGCCCGAATTCAAACTCACGAACTCTCATATGAATATTAATACATTCCTAAACGTCCCAATCCCTTAAACATTCTCTCTATAGGAGCTTTAACACCAGGACTAAAACTTTGCTCTTGAAGAGGAAGCATCATTTCATTTCTACCTTGAGACATTGGAACTTGAGGTAACATTCCAGGAGGTACAAAACCTGGAATATTTCCCCTAGTCATTGGGGGAGGCATAGCAGGACCAACTTTAGAAGGTGCTGGCATTTGAGTAGGAGGCATTAAATTTTGAATAGGAGGCATTGGCCCAGGCATTCCACCACTTCTAGCACCTAATACTCCACTAATTAAACCAGGATCAGGCATTGTTGGACCAACACCAGTAGCTTGCCTATTAGAAGTAGCTTTATTTCGTGCCACTTCTTGTCCTCTACGTTGTTTAGGTCTATTTCCTTTAGGCATTACTCTCCTCCTCCTCCTCCTTGCATAGCTTGCCATGCATTATGATTAGCCCAGAATTGGGCTTGTTGTGCAGCAATAGCCGCGGCTTGTTGTGCAGCTTGTTGTGCTTCTGCTGCCGCTTGTGCTTGTTGTTGCTGTTGTGCAGCTATTTGTGCTGGTGTTGGTCCTGTTGGAGTAGGCTCATTTACTACTAATTTAGCAGCATTTCTAATATTAGGATTTCCTCTTGCAGCCCTATAATCGAACGGTGCTAGTTGAGAACCAGGAGTAGTTGTATTAAATCCAGGAGTGGGGGGCTTATTAGTATTAAATCCAGGAGTAGCAGGCTTATTAGTCAATGAACCAAATATGGACCCAATAGGAGTCCTAGCAGTATTTTGTCCACCACTAGAAATAGGATTTTTAATCGGTGCTGAAGTTATAGGATCTAGATCCCTAGGATCTCTAGCTGTATCAATTCTTGGTGTTGCCGCTGTAACAGGTGAACCAATTCCAGCGCCTAATTGATTACGTGTATGTGTAGCGTAATTCCCCATTTTTAATTTACCTTACAAATGTTAAGACTAGAATAATGATTAACAGCATCACCTTTTCTGGTAGCTCCTACCGATGTAGGGGCCACAAGTTCAACGTCAAACGTATCACCGCGGGCAACATTTTGAACTATTGCTGTTAGAACATGAGAAATAAGAGTGCTATCACCATCCCCATCTACAGTAGATTTAATAATATTAGCATTATGATTAAGAGTAACATATGTAATAGCTTTATCAGCTTCAACTAATACTACTGTCCTCACATCATATGTTCCTGGCTCTGTTATTGTTATAGTAGTATTACCACCACTACGTTGATAAATATCAGTATTGGGGTTATATACCTCAGTCCCCCATGTATAAAGTCCAAGTCCTGCTAGATCAGCTACTTGCTCCCAAATACCAAATTGAGGGATTGCATAAAGAGCACCATTTACATCAATCTTTGCCCGCGGCCACCGTGGATATTCAGTACCAAAAGCAAAGTTACCGTACTTATCCATTCTCATTGCTTCTTGGATATCAGTTTCCCTTTGGGATGGAAAATTATAAATGAATAACATATTTTCAAACCGTCTTGTTATACCAATCATAGAACTCTTATAATTATCAAAATCATTGATAACAGCCCTAAATAAAGCTAATAAAGTAGGATCTAAAAGTTTTTCATAGCTATTAAGTAAGCTAGAAGTATTAGTAGGTACTAAACTAGGTCCCTCTATGAAATTTGAATCTTTGCGGTTAATTGTCATCTAATACTTCCGCGGGCTTTATCTTGACTAGCTAGATTACCAAAGAACATAAGTTTATGAATAAATACTGTATTAGTTATAGCTCCAAAAGTAGCATTGTCAATATTTCCACCCCTAACTCCACGCACTAATGAAATTCCAGCCAATTTAGATCTAATATTAAGCCCACAATCATAAAGTTGCGGTAATAGCACTATATCTCTAAGGGGAGGGAAAGCATTATCCCCAAAGAAAATAGGCTGAGCATCCGCAGGTAAGAATTCATTATAAGTATAGTCAAATCCTTGGAATAAGAAATCAATAGGATCATGAGTATTATCATGCTTCATAAGAGCACGGGCTCCTATAATTTGAAGCTTGTCTAATGCATCTACTTTTGCTGGGAAGGTTACTAATTCCCAATTAATACGCCCCCCATTAAGAGCAGATTGAGCATCTAAACTCACAGTTGTTCGTAAAGCATAAATATCAGTATTTTTAGCGCTTGTATCAGCACTAGTTCCATCATCAAAAATCATGAATAACATCGTGTTTAAATAATCGACACTAGGAGCAAGAGTAGCAGTATATATATCTCTAATAAATCTAATGCTAGCATTATCCCCTGTCACAAAAGCATCAAATTGACTCCATCTAACAGCTTCTGGCGATAATCCATTATCACAAGCTCCTACTAACATTAGAGGAGAACCTGTATCATTAACTATAACAGTTTTAGGTAACCAATAAAGTAAGCGCCGATAAGAATCATAATAAAACTTACTATAAAAGAAATCTGAAAATAAACCTAAATCACTAACAGTGCGTCGATATAATGCCTCTATATTATAAGTAAGTGGAGTCGTAGAATATTGGCCAGTAAAAAAGTAGATTCCTCTCCGACTTCCAATAATTGCTCCACCTTCAATCAAACTATTCTGACTATTATCAACTTTTACTACTCCCCAAGGTCCACAACCAATAGAAGCATCTACTAATTCTACAGGCCAAGTATTAGGTGGACCACCATTATCGTGGGCTACATATGTACGATTTCCTTTAGCTAAATATAAATTACCGTTTTGTTCCCAACATGCTTGTAAAGCATCACCATCATTAGGAAATACTTGAATAAAACCTTCTATAGATGAAAAACTCTCATATTGGCCGACATTACTTACAAGAGCAACATAAGAAGCAGCAATACTAGCCCCTTTAGAACTAAAAATAGTGCTAGCAGTAGGGAAACCAACAATTACTAATCTATTTTTGTAAGTGCAATAACAAGTGCCTGCGGGAATTACTTCTAACTCATCTAGAAGATAATCAGCACTTACTACAAGACTTGTATCATAAAAATCGACAGTAAGTGTTGTAGTAGTATTGTCATTGATCTTACCATTAGGTACAAAGAAAAGTTCGGGAACAAGTACATCACCATTAAATGGTGGTCTTACTATTTTAGAAGCTAATATATGTCTAGCAGTGGTCCCAGCAGGACCAAGAGGAATAACAGACAAATTGATTTTAAAAGCTCCAGGGGCAGTATACTGAGTAGGAGTATAAATACCACCAACGAAAACTCCAGGAGGAGTAATAAAACCTGTAGTAGTTTCATAAGCTACCGCAATTAAATGAACTCCTGCTTCAACAACTCCAGCCGTACCACTAGTTGCTGCTGTAATACCAGCAACAGCAGTTGGACTTAATCCAGCAGCATCCCGAAAAGCGGCACCAGCTAAGAGATATATTTTAAGATTACCAGTTCCTAATGGTTGTTGTAATGCGCTATTTAATGCAATTTCTCCACCAACCACTTTATCACGAAGTACAAATATTTGATAGTCATTTCCTAATGTAATAGCTTGTAATGCAGTTCCACCACCGGAATCTTTAATATTTTGAGTTGCTCCACCAGCAACAATATACATAGCAATAAATTGATCTGTGGCATCAGATTTACGATAGGGCCAAAAACGAAGAAGTTTATTAGTAGAGAATTTACCTAAAGCTTGTTCTCCAGGGCGAGAGATTAGGCTTTCACCCTGATGGTAAAAGTTACGAAGGGTTTTAAAGAATCCAGGCGGAATTTGAGTTACGTTGATGTCCTTTAGCTCGCCCCTATCGAACAGACCCTTAAACTGATCGATAACTAAGGATTCTTGATCTAGCATTAGTCTATTCTAACTATTACTGGAACCACGCACAACGAGCGATAATCGTATCACCCGTTACACCAGCAGGATAAGAACTTGCTGGAAGTTCTGCTAATGCCGCTGCAGTTGTAGCAGCTCCTGTTAATGTACCAGTAAGTGTTAATGTTGGAGTTCCTACTGGAGAAGTTGTTGTTAATGTACGGTTAGTGCTAACACCAGTAGAACCAATAAAGTTAGCCGCAGCGCTATCAGCGCTAAGACCAACTGTAAAGTTAGATCCAAGTGAACCACTCTTAACTGTAAAGGTGGGTTGATCGCTAGTACCAGTAACCGCAACGCTACCACTAGGAGTTACTGTCCCTACTTGGCGAACTAATACTTTCTTGTTAGCTTTATCATACTCATAGATAAAGCCAGCAAGCCCTTGGATATCTACCCATGTTGGTTGCTTATTTGTATATCCCATAAGTGGAGCAAAGTCTAATGTATCTCCACCCGTGGCATAAGATCCTGATGCTGTTAAGCTGAAAATCCCTTCTATGATTCCAAAGCCATGATGTTTTACTAACGCCCCTGTCATTGCCATTGAAAAGCCTCTTTCTTTTGTATTACAGCGGTAACCTTAAGGATGTTACCCTCTTGGCCAATATCCACCCAAACGCCAAAACGTTCTAAATGGTCTAGGTCTCGCAGGAATCGCCTGCGCACGTTTTACATACTCATTTACTACACTAAAAACGTTTCCTTCCCACTCTTTATTACAAAGATCAGCTAAAGTTGTATTTTGTAACTGAAATCTTTGCACCAATTCCCCGATTCGAGCGGACATAGCAGAAATGGAGTGTCCTAAAACACTTGTACTAACATCAATTACAGGATCACCCGTTCCCTCGGGAAAATCAGGGTAAATGTTCTTGTAGTAAAGTAACACTTCTCTATCAGTAGTCGCCGCGGGGAAAGCGATTGCATCTCCTATGAATTGCCAATAATTAAGTGCAGTATCAGGAGTAATATTGTTAACGAATCTAAGTTGACTCATAGGATTATAAAGATTACTACTACCAGCTTGTCTCTCCTCTAATTTTATAGGCCAAACAAAATCAGAGGGAAGAGTTGTATAAGAAGTTGCACCAGCAAGTATTGTTACAGGGGAAGCAACTTTATCTATAGTAGACAAATCATTAGCAATATACTCAGTTTGAAGATCATCATAAGCTGCCTTGAGAACTGGAACTAATTTAGCATTAGTAAAAACCCGCCCATCTGGATCATTAAGATATACCGCTCGCGCACGATCGAATATCTCTTGAACCGTAGAAATGCGGGAAGGCATTTAGGCAGTCACAGTAGGAGGAAGTTGTAACTGTTTGAACAATACCGGATCTAACACATTCTTGCAATTGGGGCATACGGCTATTCCCTTTAACGTTTGCTGCCCGCAGAACTTACAGGCTTCAACCTCTAATGGTGCCGCCGCTCCTACTTCACTCCATTCCTTCTTCATTCCTAATGTCTTAGCAGCCCAGCGCTGTAAGTCTGTAATCGCTCTGTGCTGCCGGAATCTCTGCCAAGAATCATCAGCTTCTTTAACCATACGAAGCTTCCAAAGATTCTGACGAGTAAATGCTGCATCAACTTCAGCAGCAAATTTAAGCTTAATTTCGCGGGCACCATGGAATCCAGCAACCGTGAAAATCGCGGGTTCTGCTACTCCTTCTTCATAAAGAATAAAGGAAGAAATAAGACTTCTTACTAAATCTTTAGCAAGTGCTTCGCTACTAATTGGAACCATAAAAGGATGCTCAATTAAGGGCATATATAAGCGCGAATGCGACGGTGCAACATGAAGAATTCCCGGGATTTTATCATCTTCCTTGGCGGCAGGAATTGTATAATCCGTAGGAATTTGGGAAGGTTTTTGTTCCCGGAAAACAAATGGTGTAAAATTGACTACTGTATAGCTCACGAAACCTCTTCTCTTTCAATTACTTCAAGTCCAGAGCGACCAAAATCTTCTACTATTGAAGCAGCTATTTCTTTCGCAGTGTAACGAAGGTAAGATAACTCTTTCTTAGTTGGAGTTTTTACTGTATCAAAGAAATCTTTAATTTCGAGTTCACAGCCCGCCGGGATCATGAATTCACCAATCCCGGGTTTCAATTCAATTATGTGCTTAGTTGTATTATTGCGAACGAAAACTTTCACGATTCACCCTTAAAAGGTTTAACATTAGCAAAGCTAACAGCTTCACCTTCTGTTAACTGTTGACCTAAAAAGCTCCTCCCCTGCTGAATAATATCAAACATTAAATTTTCTTCTCTTTGTTTCGCAGCCATTTCTTCATTTGCTACGATTACACTATTCTTCTTAACAGGTGCAGTCATTTGTTTAATAACAATAGTTACAACTTTTGCAATATCATCCCAAACAGGGCGATAATACTCATATTTGGTCCAAGCCCACAAAGGTTCATAATGATCAAATGTTTTAAGTTCAGCCATTCCTACTTGTTGAGGACAATGTATTTCTAACATCCAACAAGGTTGAAGATAGCTATACTTCTTTACTTCCCTAACCTCTTTTACTGGAGGATCTCCGAATTCACTTTCCCGTTTTTCAAGCAAATCATCAGTAAATACTAAACGAAAACGAGAATGGGAGCATGAAACATCTGAACCGTAATACGCCATAAGGCGCTCATTCATAATTTTATGATAGGTTTCCAATTTCATGCTCCCATTCAATACTAACTTAACGAGTTGGGTACCATTTCGCCGCTACACGATCATAGATGAAACCGTAAGCATTGCCAGCAACAGTAGTAAATACCGTTCCAATATTACCACTAGTTGTTGCAGTAAATACACTATCAGCTACGAAATATAGTGGACCAGTGAAATCATTCCAAGGTGGAGTTATTGTTGCTAATGTTGCAGCCGTACCAGTAACATGGTGAACCATTGTTACAGGAATTAACGTTGTACCATTAGTTCCTAATGCTAATACTCCACCAACTAATTGATCCTGGATACCACCAGGAGGTACAAACTTAAACAGATTGATTTCTTCAGCAGCCATTTAATTTATCTCCCTTCCTTAGTAACCAGAAGGAATTGTTAACCCATCGATATACGATGCCTCGGCGGGGTTGTTGATGTAGAGGTTAAAGCTAGCCTTCAGATAGAAGATTGTAGCAGCAGCAACACCACCGCTAGCTCCTCTAATTGGGAATAACTTTTGACCACCTACAGTATAGAAACCTGGGGGAGTAAGTTCTGCCCTTCCCCAAATTTCAGGAGCAATGAAATCAATTCTCGTCTTATCCCAGGAATAAGAGCATTTGACCGGAGCGCCGGCCATCTGCATTTGATCCCCGTAATAAAGATCAACTCCTTTACCCGAAGGCATTTGATTTAGAACAGTAATTAACTGCCCTAATTCTTCATAAGCCTGTTTCTGTCCAGGATGCATCCATGCCTGAACCTTAACAAGTTTATTAATACCTACACGATCACCGATCTTGTTGATTGCTAATCGTGCGAATGGTAATGCCAGTGCGCCGGCGGCGTTTACTCTATTTGCACGAATCTCAGGAGTTGTGCTCCGATCAAATCCGAGCCAAGTACCAGTAGCAGCATTAGAGTAGTGATAAGAAATACCAAAAATACCTACTGGACTTATTCCTAAACCACTAGCTACTAATTTATCGGTACTAGCTACTGTTGCAATCGAAGGAAACGTATGAACTACACGATTAGCTAAGTCATAGAAGTTAATCTTTGCTTCTCCTCGCTTTGTAGCTAAGCCGGTGGCATATACTCCGATTGTTTGGCCAAAGCGTAAGAGTCTTACTCCATATCCATCAGTTGCTGGGACAGTCCAAACATCACCACCACCTGTACCAGTACCAACAGATACTGTGCTAGGATTAGCTAAGATTGCATTTCCAGCAGTCATACACTGAGAATCAACTTGCCGGCGGAATTCAGCCATTCCTTTTGCTAATAAGCGCTGGATGGTATTGAGTACCGCCTTACGCTTATCATCAGTAGACCACTCACTCTTAGCTGTCCATTCAAAGCCTTCCTTGAAGTGCACAGATGCTAATACAGCTTTCTCGTAAGTGGGTCCATCACCTCTTCCAAGGTCACCACCATCAGGATCGTAATACCCAAAGTTTCCACCGGGCCGGAGTTCTAATGGAACCCTCATATCCCTACTAGAGATTACTTCAACATCTCGCTTTTCAACAGTGGAATAGAATACGTCATCCCAATCGAAAAGTGTAGGAACTTTAGGATCCACCCTCTCCAGTTCGTTTGCTACAACTTGAGCTTCTGTTAAAGCCATTGTTTTTTACCTTGATCTAATGATGTCCAGTTCACTCATTTGCTTTCTAGTATTTGGAATTGGTGCAATTCTTCTCGGCTGTGGCGTCTTTGATTCCTCTTGAACTGGACGTTCGTTAATCCTCTCTCTCTTTTGTTGACCTAATGCCTCGGTCTTCTTGCGTGCCCTAATCTTTAGAGCAATATCTTTAACTCGCCCAAGGTAAGCGGATACAACCCTTGATTTGCTTTCCTGATCGAATCCCGCCTTTTGTGAGCGGCGGAATAACTCTTTCATCATTGTTGTAAATTGTTCATCTTTATTGGTAATAGTCTTTAGCTCTTCAATTGTTTCTTTGATGATTGCATTTTTTACGAATGTTGAAAGTTGCCCATCATTGTCTAATCCAACTTGAAGTGTTTTATTAAGGCCATTAAAAACTGCATTGTCCGCAGCAGTTATGAAACCATTTGCTTGATTATTAAAAAACGATCTTTTTTCATTTTCGAACTGATCGCGTTCAGACTTTAATTTAGGATCTTCTGCCCGCGGAGAAAATCTTTTAGGAAGCTCTGGTTTTCCTGTCAGAAATTTACTTAACCAGAGAACAGATTTCATTAAATCCTTATTCTCTGTATGTTGCCCGTGCTCATAAGCATCATTTAAAATATTAGCAATAAATGGCCCTGTTGCCCTAACAAATAAATCCTTATTAGTCTCCATTAAAGAGGGAATAAACTTCTCAGCTAGATTTCCTAAGGATTTCTCTGAGAGACTTCCGAATACATTCTTAACTTCGCCAGCCTCTAAGGCACTTCCTAAATCATTTAAGAATTCAGCATTAGCCGAAGCACTTCGCGCTTCATCAACAGTAGCATAAATGTCAGAGAATGCTTTCTCTCGGAAGAATACTTGCCTTAATTCTGGAATATCCTTCAAAACCTGAGGATATTTATCCTTAAGTGTATCATAAGCAGCTTTACCTGATACTGTTAATTCATCTGGCTTGACATCAGGTAATTCTTCTTCCGGAGTTTCAGATTCCTCCGAAGTTTCAGATACTTCTTCATCAGAAGACTCTTCGGTCTCTTCGCTCTCATCAGAAGTCTCCTCAACTTCAGCTTCAGATTCTTCAGGTTCTTCTACTGGTTCTGAGTCTTTATTAAGAATGTTTAATGCACGCTTTTCAGAATCATCGGTAGTTCCTCCACCAATGTCACCGACATTACTAATTTCTCCACCTGGAGACTCATTAATCACAAAATTCTCCTAAAATTACAATTACTGCGCTGGGGGTGTGTTTACTGCCATTTGTTCTTGTGCAGCTTGTTGAGCCATTTGCTGTGCAATTATGAATTGGAATTGAGATAATCTAATCATTAATGCTTGATATGCCGCAGGATTTGAAGTTTGAAGATCCTGCCCAATATCTGAAGATAGGAACGCTTTAAGCACTTCAATCTGAATAGAAGGTTCATCAAGTATAGGATCAACCGGCGGTGGTTGAATTGGTATTGGTTGACCAGTCATAGGATCAACATTTGTAGGTGTATGTAAAACAACTGCTATTGCTAAAAGTTCTTTATTTCTCTGATTCTCGCCGGGAATATAAAGATCAGGCACTCCTAATACTTGAGCCACCAATTCAAGATTATCAGGATGACTTAGAATACCATCAATAAATGGATTCTTCATTCCCATAAGTTCCATTACTTTAGCAGAAGTCTGCGCCCAAGATGATGGGAATTGTTCACTTACTTCAGGAAGAATATCCCCAATTTTACCTTGAAGTTCACTTCTTCTAATCCATACGTTAATAAAAGAATCACCATGCTTTTGAACAAAGTATTCATCTTCTTGCATATTCTTGATATAAGCTTTAATAGACTTAGACATTAAAGATGCAAACCAGTAATTAACTGTTTTCCAGATAATTCCTAATCTCTGTAAGGCTTGATTTCGGCTTTGTTCATATTCTCCTAATGTTTTTCCACCACCTTGTGGTCCACCCCAAATAGAAGGTAATGCCCCGCTTGTAAATTGAGCTAATTTCTCAACTTTAGCATCTAATTCCGCGGCATCCTTGGGATAATTAGCAGTAATAAGACTCGTGACGTTATCCGCCATAGCACCATTCGGCGGTTTCTTCATCGGATAGATTAAACCAGGAGATTTAGTGCTACTGCTATAAGCAGTAAAATTTAAAAATTCAGGATCAGCAAATGTAGTAGGAAGCGCATATTTAAAGCACTCTACTTCCAATTGCATGATTTCATTAGTCAAAAATTGCATTGGAACCGTAGATTTGCATCCAGCATCAGCATAAATACGATTATCACCTGGATTTATTGTTAAAGTCCAATGATCGTCCATCTTTTCTTCTTTAACTTCTACTATAGTATCATTAATTACTGTGAAAAAGACTCCAGAAGGGAAAGTTTTCTTTACAAGTGCAGCATCTTCCTTATCCAATAGATAATATGCATCGGGGCGGAGCCATACACGATCACATGTAACATAATCATTCAAATTTTCATAATATTCCTCCCAATTAGACCGAATATAGCGCTCATAAGCAGTTGTGCTACCACTTCCCTCTGTAATTTTATTGGCATATTCAAGATATAAGCACTTTAACTGCGCTACATGAAATTCATCCTCATAAATTAACCATAAAACTTGATCTTGACTCTTCGCGCGAGAGGGAATCTTAACTTCAAGAGGCGATAAAATTTTAACAATCTGTCTTGACTTGTTATACTCATTAGTTACTTTAACTGGCTCCTGAACCATTGAGGATTGCAGTTGTGTCGGAACTATTTGTTGGCATTGTGAGCAAGAAACTGGTTCCTTAACCTCATCTAAATTATCTGGAAGCATTTCAGAGATAGTCTCTTCAACATTTTCCCCGAAATCCTTTGGAACTTCATACTTTGCTTCATTAGAAACTCCACCACAATTAGAGCAAGTAGTAGTTTCTACATTAAAAGGTCTTAATTCTTCTTCTTCCTTCGATACTGTCCCATACTCTTCACTTTCATGTGAATAATTATAAGCCGCGGCGAATCCGAATTTATAAAGATATATTAGAGTTTGGAGCAGTAAAAGCTCCATTTTATTATGGGAGGCTATAAGTTTCTCTATTTTAGAGAAAGTTTTTGCAGTATTAATATCCGCCGGATCTTCAGCATTATAAGGGAAATATCTTACCGTCGGAAGACCAGTAGACAAAGCACCCGCAATAGACTCACCATAAGGACGAATAATATTGATGACTTTATTATAGATAGAAGGATCAATTGTAATGTCGGCGGGTAATGGTGCTGCTGCATCTAAAACCTGCCATTCATTAGCTATTGAACTCCATGCTACAGATTGAATTCCTTGCCATAGAAGTTGATTAAGTTTCCAATTGCGCAAGAGAAGTTCTCTTGTAGGCATCTCTTGGGTTTCAATTTTCCGAAAAATAGTTAGCAATAGATTCTTAATTTTATCAGATTCTTCTGACTTAGACGAAACTTCGCTATCAAAAGGATCTTCAGCTTGAATAAAATTAAGTTCGTCAGTAATTTCAGGCATTCGGAGTATCTAATACTTTAGTAGCTGCATGTGTAAGCCCTAATCCCGTTAATCCAGTTCCTACTTCTTCAACTAATGGACCAACAGGAACTCCAACTAATGTAAGACCTTTTCCCACTAACATTATAACTGCACCAATTTTAGTCTTATTTCCATCTACAAACTTCCAAACTTTCTTAAAGAGGCCCATTAAATTTTAACCTTTTCTATTACTTTTAATCTTACTTCATGACTAGCAATTTCTCTGGTCACTTCTACTCTCCACTCACCTAAATGGTGAATTTCATTCTTTAACTCTACTAAAACAGTCTGCATAAAAACCATTTGAGCCTTAATTTCAGTTACTAATACTTTCAAGGCAATAAAAGCCCCTATAAGTGTTACAATTACTGCGATTAGTGCAGGTAACCAAGTTGGCATTTTATATAATTACTAAATTAAGATTAATTATCCCCTAGGTAAACTAGTATTTAAGAGATTATCAACTTCAGCTTGTACTACTGAATCTGCCCTTGCATATGCATTTGCACGATTATTATTAACTGCTATTAAAGCATTGCCTGTATAATTATTTACTTGAGTATTGAAACTAAGCATTAAAAATTCTGTTAGTGTAACAGGTAGTAAAGGTGGGTTTTGTTCGGCTCTCTTAGGATTTACAACTTCAAGTATAAAATATTTTAAAAGCTTATCTTGCTCAGCAGTTGTACTAAATGTATACTCAACCATTAGTAATTATCCTTTATTAATTAGTTACAAAAAACCCAACACTAGTTTCAGCTGTTGCTGCTGCTGTAAGTGTAATTGTAAAAGATCCAGAAGCCGCAACTACATTTTTAATAGTAGCAGTAGCATCATCAGTTCTGATTGTAGCAAATATAATACTAGTAGTCGATACTCTACTATTAGTAACAACTAATGTACTTGCTCCAGCAGCAAAATTAACTGTACCGGCCATCTTGTTAATAGTTTGAGCACCAGTAGTTCCTGCTGCTGTAATAGTTCTAGCTAAAATAGGGGCTGCAAAATCTTGTAATGATATACCACCACCAACAACTAATCCACCAGTAGCAGTAAGTAACAAAATTTGCGATGTACTGATTTGTGCAGAAGTACCATCATTAAAAAATGCTAGATATTCACTAACAGATTGATTATGACTATGAATAATAAGTGTTGGATCTGTGGCTACTGAAGTTCCCCACGGACCATTATTGAAATCAAAAGAATTATCCCCAAATTCTGCAATATGAATTGAATTTGAAGTAGATCCTACAGCAAAAAATGCTGAATCTGGTGTTAGTGTTGATCTATTCCTATAAATACCTAAAGTAGCAATACCTCCATCCCACCAAAGTCCATTAGTACTATTAATAAAATGGCCTGTTTGAAGGGTAAGTGCATCTCCACTTTCAGCTAGTGACAATGCCCTATCAATGACAAGTGAACCTGTCCCACCATTAATATGAGCATTAGATCCATCATGAGATAAGCTCAACCATTGAGTAGTATTCTGATTGCGTGAATGAATAAATAATGTAGGATCAATTGCTGCTGCATGAGCAAAATTAAAAGCTTTATCAGCATTCTCCACGATAATAATTGCGTTAGAAGTAGTACCTGTAGCAATTACAGTTTGATCTGGAACACCCGCACTTTGTTGAGATATAGTTCCACCATTGGTACCTATTGTTATTACTGTATCTACAAGTAAAGTATTTCCTAATGTCGCTATACTTCCAGCAGTGAGCTTACGATCAAGTCCGCCCCTATTAATAGGAAGTTCATCACCACTTTGGGCCGGATCTCCTGCTGTAAGATCAGTTATCTTTGAATTAGGCATTTTTAACTCTTTAATTTAACAATATAGTACTAATACCATCATTCAACACAAAATAAGAAATACCATCATTAAGTACAAATGAAGGTGGAATAACAGGCCCCCAACTACTATATCCATTATAGAAAAGCCTAGCTAATACTAATGTTAATTGACCACTTATAATCATGGACACACTGGATTTTGGTAAGTAGAATTAAAAGTTAAGTCAACATTAATAGTCGCTGGTTCAACCATTGTATTATTTGGAGCACTAATAAATCCAATGCCAACTTTAGCCGCCCTAATTGTATAAACTCCTGAAGAAATTTGAGGTAATGTAGAATATGCTCCACTCAGATCTGCTATTGTAGTATAACAACTTCCTGCCCTACAAAAATAAATACTTGCACTAGGAACAACAGTAAAACCATCGCTTTCAAATACCGTACCAAAGAAAGTTCCTGTCCCAGCTACACCTGTACAAGAGCTTCCACTGATACTCGTACCATTTTTAGAACCTTCAATAAACATACCAAATTTAGACTGAAGAAGCATATTAATACAATGCAACTATACCAGCAGCAGTTGTACCTGTGCTATTAACTCTACGACACTTTTGAGGAATTACAAAACTAGTAGTAACATTCAAAAATGTTGATATATTGCCACGCTCAGTCTTCAGTACAACATTTCCCGCTGTTCCTATATATAAACTGCGGGCAATACCATTAGTAGTAGCACTATTAACAAAATCTACGCTATCAGAAGGAGTTACAGCGAAAGAATCATATGCTGGAGCTAATACTGAACTTTGATCTGACCATGCCACTTGAATTTCATCCGCCATTAACTACTCCTAAATTAAGTGCTGTTCATCTTGCATGATAACTTCAGGGTATAGCTATAGGACAAGAAGTGGTGGTTCCCACCGCTCTAATTGCTCCAGAACCACTTGCAACCTTAATATTAAAAGGATTATCTGTAGCTACAAGAACAACATCTCCACTAAGAACATCCCAATGAATAGGAGGACCAAATAAAGCCTTCTCACAGACAAGACCCACTTCTCCACCATCAACTCCTAATGTACAGCATTTAGTACCACAATTACCGAATACATCATTCCTTAACGGCAAGCCACAATATTTAGCAGTAACTGTATATTGTTGGCTTGTCCCAATACGCCCAATTCCACACTGTGTGAAGTACTGATCGTTAACTGTTACTGGGCAGTTGTTAGTAATAGGAGTTGGACTAGGAATAGGAGTAATTGTCGGCGCCGGTGTTGGTTCTGGAAAGGTACCGCAAATAGCAGTATTTACCTCCCAATCACCTTTATAATTCTCTTCACTAGCGAATCTTACCTTGCAACCACCGAAGTTAATCATATGATGATCTAAAGCTACACAACCATTAGGAGTTACAATATGAAATGCATCTGGTACGTGATATGCACATGAACCATCAGATCTTACTTGAGCTTGGAGTTTGGAATAAAACAGTTCCGCGGCAACGTTACAATCACCAGATAATACTTGCTCATCAGTATAACCTAACTGAGTCATTGCTGTATTGATCTTAGCTTCTAAAGCTAACCTCAACTCAAGTTTGACAGTCTTACCTAATGGATCCCCCCAGACTGGAGGATCTGGACAGAATAGAGGAGAAGGAGAAGAAGTAGGAGTAGGTACTGGAGTTGGGATTACTGTAGGAACTGGCGTAGGTATAGGAATAGGAACCGGCGGACACGAGGCACCAATAAGTAATGTAAAACTAGTTATCGCTATTAGTAACTGCGACTTCTTCATTTTGTTTTCTTTTCTCTTCTCTACTTCTAACTTCTAATTCTGCTTTAAGACCGGAGAATGTATTAAAGTGCTTAATCACTTTAGGTTCTGGAA